>Ga0115559_1000011_pt1 | contig 150458 bp, 145 predicted proteins | sample COGITO_mtgs_1105_3_FD_87281 | JGI IMG/M metagenome (GOLD analysis project Ga0115559, IMG submission 87281) | Pelagic marine microbial communities from North Sea - COGITO_mtgs_110506 | ecosystem: Environmental > Aquatic > Marine > Epipelagic | place: Germany:Helgoland, sampling site Kabeltonne... | reverse complement strand
GATCATTTTATTACAGAAAATCAATTTGAAGTCTCAAAAGCTTTCGTAGCAAAATTGCCTCTAGCAATTCAAAAAGAGATAAAAGCGTTGAGAAATTCTGATGCTAAGTATAAAAAATTAGATGCTTCTGTTTTGTATGCGATGTATGTTTCTAGAAAAGCAATGAAAGCTGCTGAATGGAATCAAGGTGATCCTTTTGGAATTAATATAGGCTCTTCAAGAGGAGCAACCGAACTGTTCGAAAAATATCATAAAGAGTTTTTAGACAAAAGTAAAACGTCTACACTTTCGTCACCTACAACAACTTTAGGTAATATTTCTTCATGGGTAGCACATGACTTACAATCAGACGGGCCTGAGATTTCACATTCTATTACTTGTTCTACAGCACTACACGCCTTGTTAAATGGTGTTGCTTGGATTCAGGCAGGAATGGCGGATAAATTTTTAGTTGGAGGAACCGAAGCTTCTTTAACTGAGTTTACAATTGCTCAAATGCAAGCGATGAAAATTTACGCAAAAGATGCTGCTGAATACCCTTGTAGAGCGCTAGATTTAGAGAAAAAGAAAAACACCATGGTTATTGGTGAAGGAGCTTCTTCTATCTGTATAGAGAAAGGAGATAAAGAGAATGCGATTGCCAAAATTTTAGGGATAGGATATGCTACTGAAATTTTAGAGCATAACATTTCAATTTCTACCGAGGCAACATGTTTTCAGAAATCGATGAAGATGGCAATTGGAGAAATTAATCCAAATGAAATCGATGCTATAGTCATGCATGCTCCTGGAACAATTCAAGGAGATTTGTCTGAATTCAAAGCCATTGAGAAAATATTTTCTAACAAAATGCCATTTTTAACTACCAACAAGTGGAAACTGGGTCATACTTTTGGAGCATCAGGGTTGTTAAGTTTAGAATTAGCGATCTTAATGTTGCAAAATCAACAACCAATTTCAGTTCCATTTGCTATGGAACAAAACCAACCAAAAAACATCCAAAAAGTATTGGTAAACGCTGTCGGTTTTGGCGGAAATGCAGTTTCAGTTTTGTTAAGCAAATAAACCTTGTTTTATATTTAATGCTTACTTTTGACATCATAATTATCTTGAATATATGAGTGAAGTAAGACATAACTGGACCAAAGAAGAAGTACTAGAGATATATAATAAACCGATGATGGAGTTGCTATATGATGCAGCTACAATTCATAGAAAACAACACGATCCGAATGTTGTACAAGTTTCTACGTTATTATCAATCAAAACTGGAGGGTGTTCTGAAGATTGTGGATACTGTCCACAAGCAGCAAGATATCATACAGATATTGAAGGCAATGATTTAATGACAGTTTCTCAAGTAAAAGCACAAGCTTTACGAGCACAAGCTTCAGGAAGTTCTAGAGTTTGTATGGGTGCAGCTTGGAGAAATGTAAAGGACGGACCAGAATTTGATCAAGTGTTGGATATGGTAAGAACCATTAATAAACTTGACATGGAAGTTTGTTGTACGTTAGGAATGGTTACCGAGAACCAAGCGAAACGTTTAGCGGAAGCTGGTTTGTATGCTTACAATCACAATTTAGATTCTTCAGAAGAATATTATAAAGAAGTAATTTCAACTAGAGGGTATCAAGACAGATTAGATACAATAGACAATGTTCGTAAAACAAACGTAACTGTTTGTTCTGGAGGAATTATTGGTATGGGAGAAAATGTAGCCGACAGAGCGGGTATGTTAGTTGCTTTATCAACGTTAAATCCACAACCAGAGTCTACACCGATTAACGCTTTAGTAGCTGTTGAAGGAACTCCTTTAGAAGAAGAAAAACCAGTAGAAATTTGGGATATGATTCGTATGGTAGCAACAACTAGAATTGTTCTGCCAGAGACTCAAGTACGATTATCAGCGGGGAGAACACAAATGAGTAGAGAGGGACAAGCAATGTGTTTCTTTGCAGGAGCAAATTCTATTTTTGCAGGAGATAAACTGTTAACTACTCCTAATCCAGATGTGAATGAAGACATGAAAATGTTTGACTTATTAGGATTAAAGCCACAAAAACCTTTCACAAAAAAAGTACAACCTCAAACAGTGGAAGCTGAGGATTCTCAATTTGAATCTTTAGGAGAAAAACCTAGGTGGACCAGACCAGATCATACAATTGAAAGAAATGAATTGGCTAAGCAAAAAGGAAAAGAAGTAAAGATTTAATCTTTCATACAACCCTATTTATAAAACCATCGTCTTTAAGACGATGGTTTCTTTTTTATAGAAATAATTTTCAAACATTTTTTTAACTTTGTTTTTTAACAATTGCGAATGAGTTTACACCTGTCTGAAATTGATAGAATCATAACAATTACTAAGGAAGATTTTATCAAAAATTATTTTAAGCCTCAAAAACCAGTCGTTATCGAAAGGTTTATTGAAGACTGGCCTGCTTACACAAAATGGTCTTTAGACTATGTGAAAGAAGTTGCTGGAGACAAAACAGTTCCTTTATACGATGATAGACCCGTAGATTATAAAGATGGGTTTAATGAGCCACACGCTACTATGCTGATGAAAGAGTATGTCGACTTATTAAAAAAAGAACCTACTAAATACAGAATCTTTTTGTGGAATGTTTTAAAAGAAGTTCCGATCCTTCAAAAGGATTATTCTTTTCCTGATTTTGGCGTAAAGCTTTTAAAGAAACTACCCATGTTGTTTTTTGGAGGTAAAGATTCCTATACGTTTATGCATTATGATATTGATTATGCAAATATTTTTCATTTTCATTTCGAAGGAAAAAAACAATGTATTCTTTTTGATCAAAAGCAACGTAAATATTTGTATAAAGTTCCAAATTCTTTAATCACTAGAGAAGACATTAATTTTGCAAACCCAGATTTTGAAAAATGGCCTGCACTTAAAAATGCAACAGGTTATATTACGAACTTAGAGCATGGTAATGTTCTGTATATGCCAGAAGGATATTGGCATTATATGCAATATATTACACCTGGGTTTTCCATGAGTTTAAGAGGAATTCCAAGAAACCCAATCAACTTAGGAAAGGCAATTTACAATATCGTGGTGATGCGATCACTTGATAATATGATGCGTAGACTAAGAGGCCAAAAATGGATTGATTGGAAAAACGAGTATGCCATCAAACGAACAAACAAGAAAAACGGAATTTAACATTTGTTAATGCTTTCCTATTTATAAAGAACTACTTTCGTTACTTAACAAAATGTAGTTTGAAAAAATGTCCCCACTGTTCTTCTACAAAGAGAAGTAGAAGACAAAGAAAACTGTTACTAAAGTATATTCCTTATTCTAAAGCATATGCCTGTGGAGCTTGTTCCACAAGATATCTTTATATGACACTTTTTAATATTTCTATTAAAATTAAAAAATCATTTTATTAAAGAAGCCTGCTTTAAGCAGGCTTCTTTAATAGGTATTTACTTTCTTATAGACTTTAATTAAAGAGCCTAACAATATCGTTTCCGTTGGCAAAGAGTAGCAAGGCAATTAAAAGTATAAACCCAGCAATTTGAGCATACTCTAAGAATTTATCACCAGGTTTTCTTCCAGTAATCATTTCCCATAAGGTAAACACAACATGCCCACCGTCCAATGCTGGAATAGGTAGTAAATTCATAAAACCTAACATAATTGAAAGGAACGCTGTAATATTCCAAAAAGCTTGAGCACTCCATTCTGAAGGGAAAATGCTACCAATAGATATAAAACCACCCAATCCTTTATAAGCACCAGTACTTGGGTTGAAAATCTTTTTCAACTGCTTTACATAACTTGCTAAAGTTTCATAAGATTTTGTAAGTCCAGCAGGAATTGCCTCAGTAAAAGTATATTCATTATCGGCTAAAGTATAGTAGCCTAATTTTTCAAGTTCATCTAAGTTTAAATTAGCAGGATACAACCCTAGCTTTCCATTTTCATTTACAGAAACAGTGAAGTCTTTTAGTTCATTGCCTCTTTTTACTTTGACAACTACTTCTTTATTCTTTCTGGCATTAAGTATTTCAGCAACTTCATCAAAATATTTTACAGGAATAGAGTCTATACCTACAATTAAATCTTTTTGTAATATTCCAGAGTTTTTGTTCGGAGAATCATCCGTAAACTTACCCGCCATAAAAGGGTATCTAAAAGAAACAATAGGTCCAGCGTCTTTACCTCTATCTACGAGTTTAGAAATGAAATCAACAGGAAGTTGTTTTTCAATAACCTCTCCGTTTCTTTCAATTTTATAGTTATTTCCATTCACAAACTCTATGGTGATGTCGCTAAATTTTTTCAGCTCCTTACCATCAACACTTAAGATTTTATCTCCGTTTTGCAAACCTAAATCGATGGCTAGTGAATCCTGTACCCAAACTCCATCTTTTACATTTTCATTCGGAAGGTATTTTTCACCATAGGTATACATCAACATGATATAGATGAAAATTCCAAGAACAAAGTTTACAATAACCCCGCCTAACATGATAATTAAACGTTGCCAAGCTGGCTTAGAGCGAAACTCCCATGGTTTAGGCTCCTCGTTTAAGTGTTCCTTATCCATGCTTTCATCTATCATCCCGGCAATTTTCACATAACCTCCCAGCGGAATCCATCCGATTCCGTATACAGTTTCCCCTACTTTCTTTTTGAAGAGAGAAAATTTATAGTCAAAAAACAAATAGAACTTCTCTACTTTAGTTTTAAATAATTTGGCAGGGATAAAATGCCCCAATTCATGTAACACAATTAATAGTGATAAACTTAATATGAATTGTGAGGCTTTAATTAATATTTCCATCAACAGTAGTATCTTCAGTTTTGAACGCACAAATGTACACTTTTAAAGAGAGTTGTAAAAGCCTGTTTTTTAATGACTTTTTATTTTAACAAAGATTTATGCAGTTAAAGAGGTGAATTAGTTTTAGAGATGATTCTTTATGTGGTAAATTTGCAGTAGAATTCAGAATTATGAAATTGGGTTTCTTCAAAAAATCAATTCCTACTTTACTCTTTTTAGCAGTTTTTTCTGTGATTGGAATTACTGTTTTCTATCAGTTGCTATCTATAGACGAGCGATTAAAAATTTACAACCCTATTGATGTGAATCCAAGATTGGTAGATGCATCTGTCAAGAATTTACATAAGAATCATATAATTGGTGATTTTGAATTGATAAATCAAAATGGAGAAAGAATAACAAATGCTGATTATAGTGATAAAATATACGTAGCAGATTTCTTTTTCACCCGATGTCAAACAATTTGCATCGCCATGGCTTATAATATGAGCGAACTTCAGGAGCATTATAAAGGAGACGATGAAATCATGTTTTTATCACATTCTGTAACTCCCATTATTGATAGTGTTTCTGTATTGAAAGAATATGCACTTAGAAAGGGAGTTATTGACGGAAAATGGAATGTAACAACGGGAACCAAAAAGCATATATATGACCTAGCTAGAAAAAGCTATTTCGCAGTTTTAGATGAAGGAAATGGTGATGAAAATGATTTTATTCACACAGAACAATTTGTTTTGGTGGATAAAGAAAGAAGAATCCGAGGTTTTTATGATGGTACTGATAAGGAAGACATGAAAAAGATTAAGGAAGATATTAAAATTTTAAAGAAAGAATATGCTAGAAAATAACTTGTTTAGAATCATTCTAATTTAGTATCTTTGCTTCCCAATTAAACTCGCAGTCTATGCTGAATTTATTTCAGTAAAGCGAGAATCTATTTTTAAGTGAGCACAATAGCATCCCTACATATCGGTGAATTAGCATATATCTCTGAAGAATCTTTGGCTGAAATTCCTTTGAAGTTACTTGAAATGGGTTGTTTGCCTGGTGCTGAAGTAGAATTAATTCAATTAGCTCCTTTAAAAGATCCTCTTTATATCTGTGTCAATGGAAGTCACCTTGCCATACGAAAAGAAACTGCAGCTAAAATCAAAATTATTAGAGTAGCAAAATGAGCAAAAAAAGAGTCATTAATGTTGCTTTAATAGGAAATCCAAATACAGGAAAAACATCGCTGTTTAATCAATTAACTGGATTAAACCAAAAGGTTGGGAATTACCCTGGTGTTACTGTCGACAAGAAAGAAGGTACGAGTAGATTGTCTACAAAATTAAAGGCGGTTATTACTGATTTACCAGGCACCTATAGCATCAATCCTACTTCTTTAGATGAAAGCATTGTTTTAAAAACCTTATTGAATTCTAAACAGGATAAAACGCCAGATGTTATTGTTGTAGTTGCGGACATTGAAAATCTAAAGAGAAACTTATTGTTATTTTCTCAAATTAAAGATTTGCGTGTCCCTACAATTCTAGTCATTAACATGGCAGATCAAATGAAGCGAAAAGGAATTACGCTAAAATTAGATTTGTTGCAAGAAGAACTTGGGAATGAAGTTGTTCTAGTTAGTGTTCGAAAAAATAGAGGAGTTGAGTCTGTGAAAAATGCCATTGTTAGTAGTTTTGAAAAAGCAAAGTCATCACCTTTATGTAATGTTAATGATAGAATTGATGCTGATTATTTTGAGAGGTTAAAGCAACTCAATTCAAATTATTCTTTATATGAATTGTGGTTGATGATTACTCAAGATAGTTTTCCTGAAACGATTTCATCAGAAGAAAAACAACAACTGATATCGTTTAAAAACGATTCTAAAAATTTAAAGAAATACCAGCACAAGGAAACCATTTATCGATATCAGAAGATCAATGAAATTCTTAAGAAGACATATCTTGTAGATCGATCGAAAGCTTCAGATTTACGTGCTCGATTGGATAAAGTGTTCACACATAAAATTTTTGGTTATGTGTTATTTTTTGGTGTTCTTTTACTCATTTTCCAATCTGTTTTTGATTGGGCAACTGTTCCAATGGATTATATCGATGGGGCTTTTGCAGATATAAGTGGGTATATAAAAGGTCAAATGCCAGAAGGCGTTTTGAATAGTTTAATTGCTGAAGGAATTATCCCTGGAATTGGTGGAGTCATCATATTTATTCCTCAAATAGCAATCCTATTTTTATTTATTGCAGTTCTGGAAGAGACAGGATATATGAGTCGTGTTGTGTTTTTGATGGATAAAATTATGAGACGTTTTGGGATGAGTGGAAAGAGTGTTATTCCATTAATCTCTGGAACAGCGTGTGCAATTCCAGCGGTAATGGCAACAAGGAATATCTCAGGATGGAAAGAACGATTAATCACTATTTTGGTTACTCCGTTTACAACTTGTTCAGCAAGACTACCTGTCTATGCGATACTAATCGCACTAATTATCCCTAACGAGAAACTATTTGGATTTTTAAGTTTGCAAGGACTTACATTACTTAGTTTATATATTCTTGGTTTTGCCACAGCCATCATAGCTGCGATAATTCTTCATAAGACATTAAAAGTAAAAAGCACTTCATTTTTTGTGGTAGAAATGCCCGATTATAAATTGCCGTCTATTAAGAATGTTTTATTCGACGTGATAGAAAAAACAAAAGCGTTTGTAATAGGAGCAGGTAAAATCATTTTAGCTATTTCAGTTGTTCTTTGGTTTTTGGCATCCAATGGACCTCAATCGTTTAAAGATGTAGAGAAAAATGTAACTGAAAACGTTGCTAATCAACAATTACCTCAAGATGAATTGGATCAAAAAATAGCCTCAGCAAAATTAGAGAATTCATATATTGGAATTATGGGAAAAACCATAGAGCCTGCAATCAAACCTTTAGGATATGATTGGAAAATAGGAATCGCTTTAATTAGTTCATTCGCCGCAAGAGAAGTTTTTGTTGGGACTTTGGCAACTATTTATTCTGTAGAAAGTGACGATGACGATACAAGTACCATCAAAGAAAAAATGGCTTCTGAAGTGAACCCCGAAACTGGCGGTAAACGATTTAACTTTCCAGTAGGGATGTCTTTGTTAGTGTTTTATGCCTTTGCCATGCAATGTATGGCAACTCTAGCTATTGTAAAAAGAGAAACCAAAAGTTGGAAATGGCCATTAATTCAATTGTTTGGTATGGGAGCTTTAGCCTATTTGGCAGCTTTTATTGTTTTTCAAATTCTAAGTTAATGCAAGAAGTTATTGTTTATATTATTGTCATAGCAGCTGTTGTTTTTCTAACGAGGAAATTCTTTTTCAAGCCAAAAACAAATTCAGGTTGCGGAACTAATTGTGATTGTTAGGCGCAATTAACTTTAGTTTATACTCGAACCTTAACAAATCATTAATACATAAACGGTTGAATGAAGGTTATTTTTGGACTCTAAACAATAATCTAAAACAACCAATACCATGAAAAAACTAATAACCACCATCGCAATTTTTGTATTTGCTTTGGTTTTCTCAAATGACATGTATGCTCAAAGATTCGCAGGATTAGACAAGAGCCCAGCAGATGTAGTATTAACTCCTAGAAGAGGCGATAAAGTAGTAAAAGTTGTATATAGTAGACCTCAGCTAAAAGGAAGACGTTTGTCAAAACTTATACCAGCGGATAAAGTTTGGAGAACAGGAGCCAATGAAGCAACTCAAATCACGTTTTATAAAGATGTAACTTTTGGAGGGAAGGCTGTAAAAGCAGGAACGTATTCTTTATTTACAATTAGAGGAGAAAAAGAATGGACAGTTATTATCAATTCTGCAACCAATGATTGGGGTGCATTTTCTTATTCTGAAGAAAAAGATGTAGCTAGAGTTAAAGGAAAAGTCTCTTCTAGCATGGCTCCTATGGAAGCCTTCTCAATTGCATTTGATAAAGAGATGAATCTTTATTTAGGATGGGAATACACAGTTGTTAAAGTTAATATTAAAGGATAAAGACAAATAAAATTGAATAACATAAAAACCACAAACATTGTTTGTGGTTTTTATGTTAAAAGCTTTAACACAACATTAATACCATTCAACTGTAAGGAGTTTTATTTTTGTTGACTAAAGTTGAAAATCAAACCAAAAATAATTTCATCATGAAGAAAACTATTTCATTAATAGCAATGCTAGTCTTAGCCGTTATATTTACGAACGATGCAAATGCGCAAGAATTTGACCCAATAGACAAGAGTCCATTAGATATCGCTAGATATCCATATGCTTGGAGAAACTCAGATAAGGTTGTAAGAGTTACTTACAGCAGACCACAATTAAAAGGAAGAAGTCTAGGAAAGTTAGTTCCCGCTGGTAAAAAATGGAGAGTAGGAGCTAATGAAGCTACAGAAGTTACTTTTTACAGAGATGTAACTTTTGGAGGAAAAGCAGTAAAAGCAGGAACATACACAATGTATGCAATCCCAGGAGAAAAAGAATGGACCATAGCATTAAGTTCTCAACTGAATGTATGGGGAGCTTACTTCCATAAAGATGAAAATGATGTCGTAAGAGTTAAGGGTACTGTTACAAAATCAGACAAAACACACGAAGCATTCACAATGGCTTTTGGAGATGATATGACTATGTATATGGCTTTTGGAGATGTAATGGTTAGTGTTCCTATTGAATAATTAGGAACAACTCTATATATATCCGAAACCGCAAATTTATTTGCGGTTTTTTTATACTCAAATTTCAGATAACTTAGAAATAAAGATTAGGCTTTTTTAGTCTTGCTAACTAGGAAAACACCTGCAAAAATTAAAAGACAACTTACAATTTTTATCCAATTAATGTCTTCTTTGTATTGCTCATGCCCTAACCAATATGCATAAAGACTAACCATAATAAAACTAACTGCTGGTTGAATATAAATATAACTTCCATTAACAGAAGGCGACACATTTTTTAAAGCATAAATATTAAAAAGATAGGCTAAAAAAGTAGTTCCAATAACAACAAAAGCCACTGTCAAAAATGTATTGAGAGTAAAAGCATCAAAATCGGTACTTAGAAAATCACCAATTCCAAAAGGAAACATAAAAATAAAACCAAACAAAAAGATCCAACTTATCACAGTAATTGGATTGTACTTTTTCATTAAAGGTTTCACCAAGACCAAATACAGCCCGTAAAAACAAGCATTCAAGAAGACGAATAGGTTTCCGAGTAAAGAACTCGTTCCTCCATCTACTTTTCCATACAAGATTAGAACAATTGCCCCCAAAGCCCCAATAGAAACCCCAATGATCTTATTTGACGTTATTTTTTCCTTCAATAAGAAAAAACTGTACACCAAAACCAAAATAGGAACAGAGGTAATAATAATAGAAGCATCAATAGGCGAAGTCAAATTTAACCCGTGAAAAAACAACAATTGATTGGCGGCAATTCCAAGGAATCCACATAAAATCAAACGCCCAAAATCTTTTTTAGCGACTTTTTCTTTGATGAAAATTTTAATCCCCCAAAATAACAATCCAGCACAAAGTATGCGTAAAAAAATGAAAGCAGAAGCGCCTATTTTATGAGGCATAATGCCTTTAGCAATCATATGATTTGCTCCGTAAATAATATTTGCACCCAATAAAGCTAAATGAACTTTTAAAATTTTATTACTCAACACGGTTGGTTTTAGTTATACAAAGAACAACATTTTTAGAAGAATTGAAGAGCAAAAAACGATGGATTCACACCTTTTGAAGATTTGTTAAATTTAACGCTACTCTCAAGAAATCATAGACCTCGACATCAAAGTATTTTTGCTTCATTAATTAACCTAGAAACAGTAACTTTGCGGACTTTAAACGACATTGAATTACAAAAAATAGATGCAATATAATCATCAAGAGATAGAAAAAAAATGGCAAAAATTTTGGGCAGACAACCAAACGTTTAAGGCCAATAATCATTCTGAGAAACCTAAGTACTATGTCTTAGATATGTTTCCTTATCCTTCGGGAGCAGGACTTCATGTAGGCCATCCATTAGGGTATATCGCTTCTGATATTTATGCGCGTTATAAACGCCACAAAGGATTCAATGTATTGCATCCACAAGGATATGATTCTTTTGGTTTACCTGCTGAACAATATGCAATTCAAACTGGACAGCATCCTGCTAAAACAACGGAAGAAAATATCAAAACCTACCGTCGTCAGTTAGATCAAATTGGATTTTCATTCGATTGGTCTCGCGAAGTAAGAACATCAAATCCGGAATACTACAAATGGACACAATGGATTTTTATTCAATTGTTCAATTCTTGGTACAACAAAGATTCAGACAGAGCAGAAGATATTTCTACGTTGATTTCAATCTTCAAAAAAGAAGGAAATGCGACTGTCAATGCAGCATGTGATGATGAAATTGAAACGTTTACAGCTGACGAATGGAAAGCTTTTGAAAAAGTAAAACAAGAAGAAATTTTATTACAATATCGTTTAACATTTCTATCTGACACAGAAGTAAACTGGTGCCCAGCTTTAGGAACCGTATTAGCAAACGATGAAATTGTTAATGGAGTTTCAGAACGTGGAGGTCACCCTGTGGTTCGTAAAAAAATGACCCAATGGTCGATGCGAATTTCTGCTTATGCGCAACGTTTGTTAGACGGATTAAACACTATCGATTGGCCAAATCCTTTAAAAGATTCTCAAACCAATTGGATTGGTCGTTCTCAAGGAGCTATGGTGACTTTTAGAGTCGATTCAGGAGCTACAAAAGAAAATGCAGGAGTAAAATTATCGTACAAAGAACTAGAAGATGTAAAAGAAGTACGATTGAATTTATCAAAAGCAGAAACAGTGCTTTGGGATGAATTAAAGAAGAAAAAAGGAGCTGCAAAGTTCAGAAAGAAATATACCATTGGTACATTTTTAGTGGATTATGTATGTTTAGCAAAAAATATTATTGTTGAGTTTTCTGGTAAAGAAGATGAAGAGGCTAGAACGACGTATTTTAATGAAGAAGGGTTTAATGTCATTCGTTTTACCAATGAAGAAGTCACTGAAAACGTATTGAATGTTGTTTCTAAAATTAATTCAGCAATTCAATTTCCAAAAGCAATTGAGAAAGGTAAAACTGACGTCACTTCGAGCGTGTCATCTCGAGCGGAGTCGAGAAGCGAGAAGCCTCATGAAATATCTGTTTTTACAACACGTCCTGATACCATTTTTGGTGTATCATTTATGACCTTAGCTCCAGAACATGAGTTAGTGTCACAAATTGTGACTGATGCACAAAGAAAAGATGTAGAAGCATATATTGCTTCAACGGCAAAACGTTCTGAACGCGAACGAATGGCAGATGTAAAAACCATTTCTGGAGTCTTTACAGGAGCCTATGCAATTCACCCTTTCTCAGGGGAGAAAGTGCAAATTTGGATTGGAGATTATGTATTAGCAAACTACGGAACAGGAGCTGTGATGGCTGTTCCATGTGGAGATCAACGCGATTATGATTTCGCAAAACATTTTGGAATTCCGATTCCAAATATTTTTGAAGGCGTCGATATTTCTGAAGCTGCGCATGTAGATAAAGAAGGAACTGTCATTGCAAACTCTGATTTTCTAAGCGGATTAAAATATAAGAAAGCATTGAAGCTAGCGATTCACGAATTAGAAAAACGTGGAATCGGTTATGGGAAAATAAACTATCGTTTGCGTGATGCTGTTTTTAGCAGACAACGTTATTGGGGAGAACCTTTTCCAGTCTATTATAAGGATGGAATGCCGCAAATGATTGACGCAAAACACTTGCCAATTGTATTGCCAGAAGTAGAAAAATATTTGCCAACAGAAGGTGGCGACCCGCCACTGGGGAGAGCAGATGTTTGGGCTTGGGATTCACGTGCTAAGAAAGTAGTTTCGAACGAAAAGCTGAAAAACAAAACGGTATATCCGCTAGAATTAAATACCATGCCAGGTTGGGCAGGAAGTTCATATTACTTTAACCGTTATATGGACCCGCACAACGAAAATGAATTTGCATCAAAGGAATCTTTAGATTATTGGAAAGAAGTGGATCTATACATTGGAGGCTCTGAACATGCAACTGGACATTTATTGTACGCACGTTTCTGGCAAAAATTCTTGTTTGATAAAGGGTTGGTTCCTGTAGATGAATTTGCAAAAAAATTGATTAATCAAGGAATGATAACTGGGGAGAGTGCTTTTGTGTATCTTTTTGACGCTGAGTATGCTCAAGTTAAAAATAATGACAAAGGGCCTTATTGGGGAAAAGAAATAGCCATTTCAAAAGATGATTACAATAAGTTGATTAATGAAAATTATGATGACCTTAATTTTATAGATGAAATACAGAATGACTATGAAGATGAAGGGTTTGAATTAAGAAAAGTATGCATTCATAAGAGTATGACTAGAAAATTTAGAGTTTTAGTTGATTTTGTTGACTCTTCAAGTAATGTGTTAGATATTGATGCAGTTACCAGATGGCATCCACATTTTAAGCATACTAAATTTATTACTAAAGAAGGGATATATACTGTAGGTCGTGAAGTAGAAAAAATGTCCAAGTCCAAATATAATGTAGTAAATCCAGATGCTATTTGTGAAGAATACGGAGCAGATTCATTGCGTTTATTCGAAATGTTCTTAGGACCTTTAGAACAAGCAAAACCATGGAAGACTTCAGGAATTTCTGGAGTGCATTCCTTCTTAAAGAAGCTTTGGAAACTTTTCTATTCCTCCCTTGAGGGAGGTCAGGAGGGTGTCCTAAGTATTTCTGATGCCGCACCAAATGCAGACGAATTGAAGGTTTTACACAAAACCATCAAAAAAGTAGAAGAAGACATCGAGAATTTTTCATTCAATACATCAGTTTCTACCTTTATGATTGCAGTGAATGAACTGACTGCTTTAAAATGTAACAAACGTGCGATTTTAGAACCATTATTAGTATTGGTATCGCCATACGCGCCACATATTGCTGAAGAATTGTGGAGTCAACTAGGTCATAAAGAATCAATTTCTACAGTAGATTTCCCAATATTTGATGCCAAACATTTAGTTGAAATTTCTAAGAATTACCCTATTTCTTTTAATGGAAAAATGAGATTCACTTTAGAATTGCCTCTAGATATGAGCAAGGAAGAGATGGAGAAAGTTGTAATGGCTCATGAAAAAACACAAGCGCAATTAGAAGGACGTACACCTAAAAAAGTGATTATCGTGCCTGGTAAAATTGTGAATATCGTTGGGTGAAAATAGAACTTGATTGTCATTCCTGTGAAAACGGGAATCCAGAAATCGATCTTTAGTAGATTCCTGCCTTCGCAGGAATGACAAATTAATAGACAGCAAAATAATTTGATTGGTTTTGAGTATCTTGTAGTTTTAAACTGACTTATGAAAAAAGTTATTCTTTTACTCGCTTTTGGAATGCTGTTTGCTTCTTGTAAAAAAGAAAAATCACTAAGTGACTACATGTTAGACTCCTGGGAGACATCTTATCTAAAAATAGAAATGCCAACATTTCAAAAATCAGATTCCACAAATATTTTTGAAGATAAATTTGAGAACAATCCTGACAGAAGGGCTCGATCTTCGTATAAGAATGATGGAACATTTTCAGCTTGGGTGGTAGACAGAAATAATAAAAAGACGGGAGATGACTCACCAGGGAAATGGAAAGTTGTTGGAGATTCTTTGTTTATTGAATTCTATTATGGAGGGAGAGATGTTAAAGTAAGTTACTTTATTCAACAAACTGAAGAAGGTTTTATAGGAACAAGTTTATCTGACTGGGACTATGATGGCGAGTTTGATGATTTGCTAATCATGAAAACAAAACGAATCAATCTAAAAGAATAGGTGCCGTTATTTAAAAACATATCGCTTCGTATACGGATATTTTTATCCATGATTCTGCTAATTTTATTAGCTTCAATATTGATTATTACGGTGACTATTTATCAATACGACGAACAAGCAAAAGACTACAATGTTAGCCGTTTTGGACGTAAAGAAGAAGCCACGAAGAAGAGGGTTGACATTGAGCTTACAAAGAACACTTCTTTTCCTGTAAATACTAAAAACTTAGCGGCTATTTTTAGAGATTTAATTTATGAAATTGCTGACATACATAATCTAGAAATTACGATGTATGATATAGAAGGAAATTTTTTAAAAACATCAATACCCTATGCTTTTAAAGATTCGATACCAAGTAATTTATCAAGGACTATTATTAAAGAATTAGAATCTGACCCAGTTAATAGAATTCTAAAAATTAAGGAAGAATCTGATGCAAGTTACGAAACTTCTTATACCTATATTGAGGACCTTTTTACCAAAAGAATAGGGATTCTAAAACTAGAATTTAAACAGGACAATACTGAGCAAGAATATGAGCTTAGAGAGTTCTTATCTCGCTTAGGAGTTGTGTATTTTTTTATGTTTTTGATTGCCATTACGCTTGCCTATTTTTTATCTAGTTATATCACAAGATCTATTAAAACAATTACGAATAAAATGCATCAAACTCGCTTAAATAAGCGAAATGAAAAAATTATACTGGATGGTGCTAGCTCAGAGATAGAAATTCTGGTCGAAGCCTATAATAACATGATTGATGAGTTGGAGGAAAGTGCTGTAAAACTAGCACAAAGCGAACGAGAACAAGCCTGGCGAGAAATGGCGAAACAAGTGGCGCATGAAATAAAAAACCCATTGACACCTATGCGATTATCGGTGCAAAGTTTTGAGAGAAAATTCAATTCAGAAGACCCAAATATTGACGAAAAAGTAAAGGAATATAGTCAAACGTTAATTCAACAAATTGATGTGATGAATTCCATAGCTTCTGCTTTCTCTGACTTTGCGAAAATGCCAAAACAAAAAAGAGAAAAGATAGAAGTGATTGGTGTCGTTAAAATGGCTTTAGACATCTTTAATGAAGAGTATATCACTTATCACCCAACAGAAAAAGAGTTATATGGAAATCTTGATAAAACTCAATTGATTCGTATTGTCACCAATTTGATTAAGAATGCAACACAAGCAACAGAGGATAAAGAGAGTCCTAAAATCGAAGTAAAAGTATCTGCGAAGAAAGATAAAATAGTGATTGAAGTTTCAGACAATGGAAAAGGAATTAAAAAAGAAGTAGAGCACTTAATTTTTGAGCCTAAGTTTACCACCAAATCAAGTGGAATGGGGCTAGGTTTGCCAATGATTAAAAGTATTATTGAAGCGTATGATGGTTCTATCAATTTTATATCTGTAGAAGGACAAGGAACAACATTTACAGTAATTTTACCAAAAACATAAACAATAGATCAAAAGATGAATTTTGAAAATATTTTAGTCAATCAAGAAGGAGGATTGGCAACAATTACAATCAATAGACCAAAAAAACTCAACGCATTAAACATAGCGACCATTAATGAGTTACAGAATGTTTTTAAAGGGTTGGATTCAGATAATTATGTAAAAGTAATTATCATTACTGGGAGCGGAGAAAAAGCCTTTGTTGCTGGCGCTGACATTTCTGAGTTCGCTCATTTTTCAGTTGAAGAAGGAGGAAGATTAGCCGCTGATGGTCAACAAAAATTATTCAACTTTATAGAAGATCTTTCAACTCCAGTTATCGCTGCTGTCAATGGATTTGCTCTAGGAGGAGGACTGGAATTGGCAATGGCAAGTCATTTTAGAATAGCATCTGACAATGCGAAAATGGGATTACCTGAAGTTTCTTTGGGAGTAATTCCAGGTTATGGAGGAACACAGCGTTTGCCTCAATTGGTAGGAAAAGGAAAAGCCATGGAGCTTATTATGACAGCTGGAATGATTTCAGCAGAGGAAGCAAAAGAAGTTGGATTGGTGAATTATGTAACAAGCCAAGAAGAACTATTACCATTGGCAGAAAAATTAGCAGGAAAAATAATGCGTAACTCATCGGTAGCTATTGCTGGGGCAATTAAAGCGGTAAACGATAATTTTAGAGATGGTGTAAATGGTTTTGAAACTGAAATTAGAGAAATTGGAAACTGTTTTGGTACCGAAGATTTTAAAGAAGGAACTAATGCTTTCTTAGAAAAAAGAAAAGCTGATTTTCCTGGGAGGTAAATTTTTCAAAGAAAATGTCCAATCTAAAAGAAGGTGTTCGTCTTTATCTAAAATCAATAATAATTAAAATTTAAAAAGATGAGTAATTTTTTGTATTTATTTAGAGGAGGAGACGAGAACTTTAATGTATTGTCTCAAGAAGAGAAGCAAGCACACATGGAAGTATGGGCCACTTGGATGGGAGGATTAACAGAAGAGGGGCGTTTAGTAGATGGCCTTCCTTTAGGAGCAGATGGAAAAGTAGTTGAAAACCGAGGAGAAATGATCACTGACGGTCCTTTTGCAGAAGGTGCCAAAATAGTTGGAGGGTATTTAATTGTTTCCGCAAAAGACTTGAATGAAGCCGTTGAAATTTCGAAAGGATGCCCAATTTTTGATTATGAAGGAAGTACAGTAGAAGTTCGAGAAATAATGTCTATGGACATGTAATCTTTTTAAGAAATTTGAAGAGGCTTCTGAAAAGCATAAAATTATCGATTTGTCTCCTTGAGCGCAGTCGAAAGGTCTATTGACTTTCAAAGACTTGATAAGTTCTCGACTGCGCTCGAACAGACACAAATTTACTTTTCTGACGGACTTTTTATTTTAATATGCACCAAACAAATCAAATTTTAGATCACATCTTCAGGCATGAATATGGTAAGATTGTTGCCATATTGGTTCATAAATTTGGTACTCAAAGTATCGAGAGGATAGAAGATGTAGTTCAAGATGCTTTTTTAAAAGCAATGAAGATTTGGGGATACAAAGAAATACCAGACAATCCGACTGCATGGTTGTTAAGAGTCTCTAGCAATGGATTAATTGATGTTTTTCGTAAAGAGAAGAAAATTCAAGAGCACGATCAAATTCATGATTTACTATCAAGTCTTTCTGTAGACGACAAAGAGATTTCTTTAGACAATGTGGTGAATGACAGTCAACTTAAAATGATTTTTGCTTGCTGTAATCCTTCACTATCAACTGAAAATCAGATCATTTTAAGCTTGAAACTCATCGGTGGATTTAGCAATAAAGAAATCTCAAGAGCTTTATTGAAGAAAGAGGAAGCTGTAGCAAAATCCTTCACAAGAGCAAAGAAAAAATTCAAAGAAAGTATTAAAACGCTTGACATCCCCGTAGAAATGGGTCTGTCTTCTCGAATTAATATTGTACTAAAAGTAATTTATTTGCTCTTCACGGAAGGATATACAGCGAGTACTGGAGAGGGTATTATTAAAAGAGATATTTGCTATGAAGCCATTAGACTGGCGTTGTTACTTCTAGAAAAGAAATCGACAAATACTTCAGAAGGACATGCACTGATTGCGTTGATGTGTTTTCATACATCGAGATTTGATGCCAGAATTGATAATCGGAATGAATTGATTGATTTAGAGCATCAAAATAGAAGACTCTACAATAAAGAGCTAATTCAAATAGGAATGAGACATCTTTATGAGGCTAAAGAAAGATCTTCAAAGAATCCATCCTATTATTTGCAAGCGGCGGTGTCTTATTATTACTGTGATGCATCTTCTTTTAGTAAAATTGAATGGGAAAGCATTCTAAAATTATACGATTTGCAGTTAAAGTATGCAAATTCACCAATAGTTAGGTTGAATAGGATAGTGCCTCTATATAAAGTATACGGACTTGAAATTGGACTGGAAACCTTGTTGGCAATGAACAGAGAAGGAGAGTTGAAGAATAACGCTCTTTTTTATTCTTTGAAGGCTCAAATATTAAATGAATTAGGTAAAGCTAAGGAAGCCAAAAAAGAATTATTTATTGCTATTGACCTCACCAAAAATGAAATGCAAAAGAAGCATTTGATTAAAAAACGGAAAGCTTTAAAATAAAAAGCGAGCCCACGAGAAGACTCGCCTTAAACAAATCAAAATTACGATCGTTTATAGAGAGAACTCGTTTATATATATTCGATCGTTTGCCTTCATTACTACTTTGTATGATCCTTTGATGTCCTTTTTTAGTCTGTAAATTCTACTTAGAATATCTCCTCCTTTTAGAGTGTCTTTAAAGATTACATCACCTTCATAATAGATTACTACTTTTAACGGACTTGCTTCAAAATCAAGTTTAGAAATTAGGACTGTATGTTCTTGAGTTCTTAATACAGGTTTAAAAATGACTTTTTCTTCTTTTTTATAAAAAGTGGCTTTACCAGAGATAATTGTAAACGGAATTATTTCAATTTGAAAATCCTTGTTTACCTCTACAGTATAGTATCCGTTTTTTAAAGAAGTAAAATCATATTCTTGAGTATAACTTCCGTTATTTTTAATTTCTTCCTGATGAAGAACTTTTCCTTCTGAGTTCTTTATTGACCAACGTTGTCCCTTTTTTACGTTTATCAATTCTACCTTTTTCTCAGTTCCATTCTTTTCTGTTAAAGTAGTTCCAGTTGCATAGCTAGAGAATGTTCCTAACATCAATGCTACTAACACCCTTTTTCTAATAATTGTTTTCATCTGTTGTTTTTTATTGTTTTAATTCTTGAGTATATTCTTTGATACTATTGATAAAGACAATGAGATCAAATAAAAAGACAGCGCTAATATTGAAACAGCTACTGATATTATAATTGTTATTTTCATTTTTATGAATTTTTAAAATTCTTATTGCAAACCTATTTCAGAAGTCCTATTCTAAAAACAACACAATTGGCCAGTTTCTATGTTTTTTTAACATTTTTTTGTTTTATAATCTTATTTTAAAGTTAAAATAGCATATAAAATAGATAATTGAGTATATGATATCTTAGTTGTGTATTGTATTTTTGTAGAGCAATGAATCAAAAGAAAGCCACTTTAGAAAAAATAGACCCAGGCTTTGGGAGTTCTATTCTTGTAAAAAAGCACACCAAGTTTTTAAAGATCAACAAAGCTTTCTGGCACTTCCATCCAGAAATGGAATTGGTGTATGTAAATAAAGGCCAAGGGAAAAGACATATTGGAAATCACCTGTCTTATTTTAACAATAGTCAATTATTATTAATTGGCGCCAATTTGCCACACAACGGATTTACAGACCGATTAACAACGAATGGTTCTGAAACATTGATCCAGTTTAAGGAAGATTTCTTAGGTGAGAATTTCTTTGATATTCCTGAGATGAAAGGTGTAAAAGAATTGTTTGAACGTTCAAAAAAAGGAATTCTTTTCGGAATTAAAACGAAACAAAAACTTGGGAGGAAAATCGAAAAACTTGCCGATAAAGAAGGATTTAAAAAGATCATTGTCTTTTTAGAAGTACTACATATTCTATCGAAATCAGAAGATTATACAATTTTGAATGCAGATGGCTATGCTTTTGAAACAGAATTGCAAGACAGTTCTAAGCTAGATAAAATCTACAAACACATTAATGAGAACTTTAAAGAGCATATTAGTTTAGATGAAATTTCTGATGTAGCCAATATGACCATGCAAGCCTTTTGCAGGTATTTTAAGAAAGTTACAGGGAAAACATTTACAAAATTGGTAAACGAGTATCGTGTAGTGCATGCTACAAAACTACTTTCCGAAAGCCAGATGAGCATTACTGATATTGCTTATGAATGTGGGTTCAATAATTTCTCTCATTTTAACAAGCTGTTTAAAGAGGTAACAGGAAAGAGTGCTTCTATGTATAGAAAAGAGATGAAAAAATTTATTCAATAATATATAACTGAGAGATTATGGATGGTAAAATTGACAAAGCAATAGAGTATTACACTGTTAAGAGTAAAGAAATATTAGAGCATATGAATTCTAGTAAAGATTTAACAGCTGAAGAGATCATCCAAAATGGAGAAGAGTTATCTATTTTAGAATATAAATTAACTGCTTTGGAGGTTGCAAAGGCTAGTTAATAATTAGAGAGATTTTTCTCAAAAATGATTTTAGTTTGACTAGAATCGTTTGTGTAGATTTTTACAATATCAAACCCGTTTTTGAGATTTAAAACCATCATAGGTTTAAAACGATTCATTGATTTTGTTCGAACTTTTTTATATCCTTTTTCTTTAGCCCAATCATGTTGTATCTTAATAAGATGATTCGCAATTCCTTTATTTCGATACTTAGGAGCTACTCCTCCAACCCAACTATACAAAGTGTTTTTATTGTAGCGATAACCCACTTTAAAACCTACTAAAGTTCTGTCGTCAAAACACAACACTAAAATAACATTTTGCTTTTCATGAATTCGTTGTTTAAAAAAATCCAATCGGGCATCGTCAAAAAGAGTATCGTATAAATCAAGAGTTTGATTTAGAATACTGCTATCAGGAATTCCTTCAAGATATTGATATGTAAGGCTACTTTTTTCCACTCCATTCGTCATAGAACTGTTGTAAAAAGGACTCCATGTAATCATGTCTGTCTGAGGCTATTTGTCTCCCAGTTTTGGTATTCATTTTATCTTTTAAGAGTAGTAGTTTTTCATAAAAGTGATTGATGGTTGGTGAAGATGACTTTTTGTATTCTTCTTTACTCATATGTAAGTTGGGGGCAATTTCAGGATCGTATAAAACTCTGTTTTTAAAACCACCATAGTTAAAACAACGAGCAATCCCAATAGCGCCAATAGCATCCAAACGATCTGCATCTTGAATCACATCCAATTCTGGAGATTTAAATTTTTCACCTGAAGATAGAGAAGATTTAAAAGAAATGTACTTGATAATATTTTCTATATGAACAATAATTTCTTCATCTATTTGCTGACTTTCCAAAAACACTCTAGCTTTTTTAGGGCCAATAGTTTCATCCCTATCATAAAACTTAGCATCAGCAATGTCGTGCAATAAAGCTCCAAGAGAAACGATAAATTCATCAACATTCTCATCTTTGGCAATCAGTTTGGCATTATTATATACCCGTTGAATGTGAAACCAATCGTGTCCGCCTTCTGCTCCTTCCAACGTTTCTTTTACGAATTGAATTGTTTTTTGAATGACATGTTCTTTATTCATCTTATAAAAATAAAAAACCCACTCGGTTAGAAGTGGATTTTATCTTGTTTCTTGACTCAAAAAAGTCTTGATTTAGCTTTTAACAGAACTCGTCGTAAGCTGAGGTCAAGTTTTCAGCAATCATTTGAGCTGATCTTCCTTCAATATGATGACGCTCTAACATGTGCACCAATTCACCATCTTTAAACAAAGCCACAGCTGGCGATGATGGAGGAAATGGAATCATATGTTCTCTTGCTTTCTGAGTAGATTCTTTATCAACACCTGCAAAAACAGTTGTTAGGTGATCTGGTTTTTTATCAAATTGTAATGATGCTATTGTCCCTGGCCTTGCAGTCCCAGCAGCACATCCACATACAGAGTTTACCATCACTAAAGTAGTTCCTTCTTTTGCAATTGCGTTATCAACATCTTCAGCAGTTTGTAAAGCAGAAAAACCATGATTGGTCAATTCTTCACGCATCGGTTTTACTAATTCTTCTGGATACATAATTTTTAAAAATTTAGAGTACAAAAATACATGAATTTTTTCATTTTAAGGTTGATACAGCTGAAATGAAATAAATTACATGTATTAATGAAGTGGTTCCTGAGGTAAAGTTAAATTTTAGTACATGACAAAAATCAATGTACACTTTTAAATATTTAAAAATTAGTGATTTTCGAAGTCAATAAGATGTCTCCTCGAGCGGAGTCGAGAGGTTATTTTTAACGAAATTGTCAATAAAAAGAGGTCTCGACTCCGCTCGACCAGACATTCAAAACAGGTTTGATAATTTTTGACGTGCACTAAAAAAACACATAAAATAAAATTTAGCTTTATAGAAGAAAGATACCGATTATAACACAATCAAAGTGCTATATTTGAAGTTCGAAATTAATATAAGATGAGTAATTTTTCTAAATGGCTTGGAGCCGGAATTGGATTTACTTTTGGAGGCCCAATTGGAGCAATTCTTGGATTCGCAGCAGGATCGGTTGTAGATGCTTACACAAAAGAAGATTTTGAACGTGATCGTAGAACATTTCAACAACAACATTCGAATAGTTCGAGTAATACAGCATCTGGAGATTTCGAAATCAGTTTGTTGGTTTTGGCCGCTGTTGTTATTAAAGCAGATGGAAAAATAGACCAAAGAGAGCTAAACTTTGTGCGTTCTCAGTTTGTTGGAATGTATGGGAAAGAAAGGGCAAATAGTGCCTTTAAATTGTTTAAAGGAATTATTGGAAAGAAGATTTCAGCTAGGCAAGTGTCTATACAAATTCGTCAACATATGCCCCACTCTTCTCGTTTGCAGTTGATTCATTTCTTATTTGGAATTGCCAAATCAGATGAACATGTATCTGAAGTAGAGGTTGATGAAATTAGAAAGATAGCCGGATATTTATACATCAATCAACACGATTTTGAGTCTATCAAAGCAATGTTTTATAGTTCTACAGATAGCGCCTATAAGATTTTAGAAATTGACAAATCTGTTTCTGATGGTGAAGTAAAGAAGGCATATCGCAGAATGGCAAAAAAACACCATCCAGACAAATTACAAGGATTAGGGGAAGAACACTTAAAAGGAGCTCAAGAAAAATTTCAAAACATTCAAACTGCTTACGAAACCATTAAAAGCGAACGAGGCTTATCATAATCATATAACTTTTTATGAAGATTGAAACATATGATGTAATCATAATAGGAGGAGGTCCTGCTGGAGGTCAAGCTGCTAGGAATCTAGCAAAAAAAGGACACAAAGTTTTGTTGGTTGAACGGTACCAAAACTTTGGTCAGAACGATTTTTCCAGTGCAGGAATGACATTGGAGCCGTTGAAAGAGTTTGATTTACCTGACTCCATTATAGGATCGTATTGGAATGATCTTATTATTCAATGTTCACAAGACAGTTATCACTGGAAAGGCGAAAATGCCAAAGGAGTTGTACTAGACTTTAAAAAATTACGTCAATTTTTAGCTGATGAATGTGTTGCTCATGGAGGAAAAGTACTCATGGGTCATCGATACATAAAAAAAGAGGTGACCAAAGATTACGTGAAGGTAGAACTCTTAGATACTGAAACTTCAGAAACAATTAAGGTAGGAGCTAAATTGGTTGTAGATGCTACGGGGCCTTTAAGAAAAGTGATGTATGATGAAAAAGAAGAACAGCCTCAAATGGTGCTTGGTAGCGGAACAGAATATTTAATTGAAGTAGAACAAGAAGTATACGATCGATACAAAAATAAACTGGTTTTCTTTTTAGGACATAAGTGGGCTATCAAAGGCTATTCATGGATTTTCCCTATGGAAAATCGGATTCTAAAAGTGGGTGCAGGAAAGACACATATCAAGTCGAATGATCAAGAGAAAACAAACAAAACCACTAAGAAGATTACAGAAAAAATTATTCAGGAATATATAAAAGCGGAACACTTTAAAATCATCGATAAGCATGGAGGAATTCTTCGTTATAGTGCTGGGTTAAAAGATAAGTTTTACGATAATAAAGTAATAGCAGTTGGCGATTCAGTTTCTGCTATTAATCCGCGTGGTGGTGAAGGAATTCGATATGCAATGCAAACAGCTGATTTGGCATGTAAGTACATCGATGAATATTTGAAGAAAGGAAAGACGAATTTTGATAACTATCAAAAAGTCTGGAGAAGAAAAAAACTATTGAAATGGAGGCTTAGTGAGGTTTCTGGAAGAAGAATGTATAGCAAGTACTCAGATCTCCAAGTAGAGAATCGAGTTAAATTCTTCCATCAGAACTTTAGTATTGATGACATGGTTCAGAGTTTATTCAATTTTAAATACAACAAGATGATTGCAAGGATGTTTCAATTTCTGGCATTAAAACTTTCGTATGCAATTAAGAAAGAGAAATTTTAGGCTGAAAATATTTTCTTCAACCCGAAGCACTTTTTGATAAAATTTGTCAATTCGAGTGAGTTTTACGATTGAAATGAGAAAAATTTGTATCGAGAATAAATTTTTGAGTATATAAATTAGTTTTCGATACGGTTTTTTTTAAAAATCACTCGAACTGACATTTCGGAAATTATTATAACTCAAACAAGGACAAAGAGTTTACATCAGTTCATAAATAATTATCACATCCCCAATACTTCCTAACCTTTATTTTTAAAGCCTCAACACTTAGATTTACGGGAAAATATGTATTTTCGCATTCTTATTAGAATCTGTGATTTATGAGTGCAAAGTTTCCTGAATATAAAGGACTTAACCTACCGAATATAGCTAAAGAAGTACTTCAATACTGGGAGGAAAATAATGTCTTTGAAAAAAGTGTTTCTACCCGAGAAGGCAAGCCGCCGTATGTGTTTTTTGAGGGACCACCATCGGCCAATGGATTGCCTGGAGTTCACCATGTATTGGCAAGAGCTATTAAAGATATTTTTCCTCGATACAAAACGATGAAAGGATTCCAAGTAAAGCGTAAAGCTGGTTGGGATACACATGGATTGCCTATTGAATTAGGTGTTGAAAAAGAATTAGGAATCACAAAAGAAGACATTGGAAAAACCATTTCTGTAGAAGAATATAATGCTGCTTGTCGTAAAGCGGTAATGCGTTATACAGGTATTTGGAATGATTTGACTCAGAAAATGGGGTATTGGGTAAATATGGACGATCCGTATGTTACTTACAAACCAAAATACATGGAGAGTGTTTGGTGGTTGCTAAAACAGATTTATGATAAGAGTCTGTTGTACAAAGGATACACCATTCAACCTTATTCTCCAAAAGCAGGAACAGGATTGAGCTCTCACGAGTTAAATCAACCTGGAACCTACCAAGATGTTACTGATACAACAGTTGTTGCTCAGTTTAAAACCAAACAAGAAACACTTCCTGAGTTTTTACAAAATGAAGGGAATGTCTATATCTTGGCTTGGACAACAACTCCTTGGACATTGCCAAGTAATACAGCGTTAACGGTTGGACCAAAAATTGAATATGTATTGGTCGATACTTTCAACCAGTACACATTTGAACCAACGAAAGTTATCTTAGCGAAGAACTTAGTTGGAAAACAATTTGTTGGAAAATATACTCAAGTAGAAGATCAATCTGAATTGAGTTCTTATAGTTCTTCAGATAAGAAAATCCCATTCTTTGTTATCAAAGAGTTTATAGGGAAAGACTTAGTGGGAATCCGTTACGAGCAATTGCTAGATTACGTGTTGCCAAATGACAATCCACAAGATGCCTTTAGAGTTATTGCAGGAGATTTTGTTACCACAGAAGACGGAACAGGAATTGTGCATACGGCGCCTACTTTTGGAGCAGATGATGCTTTGGTTGCGAAACAAGCAACACCGGAAGTCCCGCCAATGTTAGTGAAGGATGAGAACGATAACTTAGTTCCATTGGTAGATTTACAAGGCCGTTTTAGACCAGAGCTTGGTGAGTTTGGAGGAAAGTATGTGAAGAATGAATACTATGCAGACGGAGAAGCTCCAGAAAGATCTATTGATGTTGAACTAGCTATCAAATTAAAAGAAGAAAACAAAGCCTTTAAGGTTGAAAAATACAAGCACAGTTACCCAAATTGCTGGAGAACTGACAAGCCAATTTTATACTATCCATTAGATTCTTGGTTCATTAAAGTAACCGATGTAAAGGAGAGAATGCATGAGTTGAACAAAACCATTAACTGGAAACCAAAATCTACTGGAGAAGGGCGTTTTGGAAACTGGTTGGCAAATGCAAATGATTGGAACTTATCACGTTCTCGTTATTGGGGAATTCCATTGCCTATTTGGAGAACAGAAGATAAGAAAGAAGAAATTTGTATTGGCTCGGTTGCTGAATTGAAAGCAGAAATTAAAAAATCTGTGGAAGCAGGGATTGTTTCAGAAGATATTTTTGCAGAATTTGAAGTTGGCAACATGTCTGATGAAAACTATGCAACGATCGATTTACACAAAAACATAGTAGATCAAATTGTATTGGTGTCACCTTCAGGAAAGCCAATGACACGTGAAAGTGATTTGATCGATGTATGGTTTGATTCTGGATCGATGCCTTATGCACAATGGCATTATCCGTTTGAAAACAAAGAATTAATAGACGAGAACAAATCTTTTCCAGCTGATTTTATTGCAGAAGGAGTCGACCAAACTCGTGGATGGTTTTATACCTTACATGCCATTGGAACGATGGTATTTGACTCTGTTGCTTACAAAAACGTAGTGTCAAACGGACTGGTATTGGACAAGAACGGACAGAAAATGTCGAAACGTCTTGGAAATGCAACAGATCCTTTTGAAACTTTAGACACTTTTGGAGCAGATGCAACTCGTTGGTATATGATTGCCAATGCAAACCCCTGGGACAACTTAAAGTTTGATGTAGATGGAATTGAAGAGGTAAAACGCAAGTTCTTTGGAACTTTATACAACACCTATTCGTTCTTCTCTTTGTATACAAATATCGATAATTTCTCATATTCAGAAGAAGACATTCCGTTTAATGAAAGACCAGAGTTAGATCGTTGGATTCTTTCTGAATTGAATACTTTGATAGAAAAAGTAGATAAATTCTATGCGGAATACGAGCCTACTAGAGCTGCAAGAGCCATTTCAGATTTTACACAAGATTATTTGAGTAATTGGTATGTGCGTTTGAGTAGAAGAAGATTTTGGAAAGGAGATTATCAGCAAGATAAAATATCGGCTTACCAAACATTATATACTTGTATGGTAACAATTGCAAAATTGGGTGCGCCAATCGCTCCATTCTTTATGGATCGTTTGTATTTAGATTTAAATGCTGTGACCCAAAAAGAAACTTTTGAAAGTATTCACTTGTCACAATTTCCAAGCTTTGACGTCTCCTATATAGACAAGTCGTTAGAACGTAAGATGGAGAATGCACAAACCATTTCTTCTTTGGTATTATCGTTAAGAGCCAAAGAGAAAATAAAAGTGCGTCAACCACTACAGAAAATCATGATTCCTGTGGATAGCGCTCAACAGAAAGAAGAAATTTTAGCGGTGGCTAATTTAATTAAACACGAGGTAAACATCAAAGAAATAGAATTGTTAGAAGATGCTTCTGGAATTTTAGTAAAACAGATAAAACCGAATTTCAAGACTTTAGGGCCTAAGTACGGAAAAGACATGAAATTGATTTCTAATGCGATACAAAAGTTCGCAAAAGAAGAAATTTCAACCCTTGAAAAAGACGGAAAAATACCTGTGGAACTTGATGGAAAATTTATTACCTTGGAACTCTCTGATGTAGAGATCTCTTCTAAAGACATCGAAGGGTGGTTAGTTGCTAATGAAGGTGCCATCACAGTAGCTTTGGATGTAACGATTTCTGAGGATTTACGAAAAGAAGGGGTTGCTAGAGAATTGATCAATAGAATTCAGAATGCACGGAAAGACAATGGTCTTGAAGTAACAGATAGAATTAAATTAACGGTTCTAAAGTTTGAAGATTTAGAAGAATCGATCATCAACAACAAAGAGTATATCATGAGTGAAACTTTAACAAATGAGTTGGAGTTTGTAGATGAATTGTCTGACGGAACTGATATAGAATTTGACGAGATAAAAAGTAAAATATTAATTCATAAAATGTAAAATCATGCCGGATACAACTGCAAAATATTCAGATGAGGATTTACAAGAGTTTAAAGAAATCATCTTAAAAAAAATAGAAAGAGCTGAAGAAGATTTAGCACTTTTGCAAAGTTCTTATAAGAACGGATTGAATAATGGAACAGATGATACCTCTCCACAGTTCAAATCGTTTGAAGAAGGTTCAGAAACCATGAGTAAAGAAGCGAATGTTCAATTGGCAATTCGCCAAGAGAAATTTATTCGTGATCTTAAAAACGCACTTATCAGGATTGAAAATAAAACCTACGGAATCTGTAGGGTTACTGGTAAATTAATTCAGAAAGAACGATTAAAATTAGTTCCTCATGCTACGTTGAGCATAGAGGCAAAAAGACGACAATAAACAAAAAGGCTTCCATGTGGAAGCCTTTTTATTCTTCCATTTAAAGCACTAAAATGATTTATTTGCAGGAATCTGCACCTGTTTTTGCGGTAACCCCCAAGGCTTTTAAAAAAAATCTTGTAACTTTATACTTTCTTAAGAGTGCCTCCTAACTTAATTTCTGTAGTAATAAATTTTATAAAATGTATTATACAAGAAACACAATGGTCAAAGAAAAAATAATATCCGTAATAGGATTGATTGTTTTTGTTGTGTGTATAATATTGTGGAACTTCATGCAAGATAGTTATAAAGAAAGTCCTCAAAGTACCCAATTTGAGAAAGAGTTAAAAGTGAATGAAACACCAATTTCTAGCAGCTCTGATATTGCATCTGTCAAAAAATAACCATCATAATCTATCTGTTTTGTTTTTCCCCCTGTTTATAGGGAGATAAAAAAATCACTCTTTTTAGGGATTGACAAGCATTGTCTTCTGAGTTATCTTAGTAGCACTTTAATTAGGGGTAATTAATTTAAATTTTAACAAAATGGAATCAACTGTCAGCGCCAGTTCAGGGGCAATGGTATGGCAAACGTTGGTGTTAGTTGGTGTAATTTTAATAGCATATGCTGCTTTAAAATATTATACAACTGACAAAGCAGACGTATAATGTACCTTTTATATTTCCTTTGGAAAATAATCTCTTTTTTTGAGATACCTTTACCTACATGAAGGGTAGGTGTTTTTTCTTATTATTTATATTCTCATTGTTGAGTAATGCTCAGCAAAAAATTTTCAAAACCATCAAAAGTGACGCACCTTATGTTGAGGTGAAAACAGACGGAATTAATCATCTAATTATTGAAGAATCTGACACAAACGAATTGGAAATGACAATTCTCGATGCTGATGGCTTGGGATTCATTGAAAATTTTAGCTGTGATGATTTTAACTGTGTGTTAAATATTAAAACAGAGCTAAAAATAAAGAACCCTCTTACCAATAAAATCAATCAATTTGCTATAACCCTCCCGAGCAATGTAAGTGCTGTCGTTAAAATTCCTAAGAATAAAAAAGTAACCATTTTTGGAGAAACTATCGACATTCAAACAAACGGATATCAAGGGATTTTAAGAATTTTAATTGACAAGGGGAACATTCGGATCAAAGCCATTAAGGGAATTACTGAAGTTAATTTATTTACAGGAACTGTTTTTGCTACAGTGAGAGATAATGCTTTAGATATTAGAACCAGAAAAGGAAGGATATCATTCAATGACGAAGGTCAAAAATCGCCCTATAAAAAGAAGAAAAAAAAAGCGCATTTGTTGGTTGTAAAGTCCATCAATGCCAATGTTGTCTTAACGGAACAATAAAACACAATAATATTCTTATTTTTGTGCCACAATTTTTACCTATGTCTAAAAAACAAATTGCACTTCTTACCATTTTACTGGCTATTATTATTGATCAAATAGTAAAGATTTATGTAAAAACGCATTTTGCCTTAGGAGAAAGCGTTGAGGTCTTTAGTTGGTTTCAAATTCAGTTTGTAGAAAACAACGGAATGGCCATGGGGTTTGAGTTTGGAGGAAAAGCAGGAAAACTTTTTTTAACACTGTTTAGACTCGCTGCAGTTGTAGGAATTGTGTATTGGTTGATGGGAACCATCAAGAAAAAATTGCCAAATATAGTGGTTATAGCAATTGCTTTAATTTTTTCAGGAGCCATTGGAAATATTATCGACTCGGTATTTTATGGGGTTATTTTCGACACACCTGCTCACGGAGTAGCTACCTTATTTGCTGAAAACCCTTATGGAACACTTTTTCATGGAAAAGTAGTTGACATGTTTTATTTTCCAATCATAGACAGTACTTGGCCAGAATGGGTGCCATTTGTAGGAGGAGAAGCTTTGCGATTTTTTAGTTACATATTCAATCCTGCTGACTCCTACATTACTGCAGGAGTAGCCTTACTTTTTATTTTTAGCAAAAAAGCATTTCCTAAAGAAGAGAAAAAAGAAAAAACTACTACAGACTAAAATCTGGAGAAAGCTCTACGAGTTTCTTTTGAATCCCATAAATAACAAGTCCAGCTACATTTTTAGAACCTGTTTTTAGCAATAAATTGTTTCTATGTCCATCTACTGTTCTGGGGCTAATAAATAGTTTTTCAGCAATTTCACTGGTTGTGTATTCAGAGCAGATCAACTCTAAAACTTCTAATTCTCTTTTAGACAATAGTTTTTTATCCAAATCACTTCTTATTTTTTTGCCGTTGGCAGAGATTAAATTTTCATGAATCATTTTCATCACTTCTTCATTGTAATGAAACCCTTTGTCATATACTTCATTGATGGTATAGATAACAGTTTTTGGGCTTGCATTTTTCAGTAAATATGAAGAAGCACCCACATCGATCATATTAATGATAAATGATTTTCCACCATAACTTGTCAAAGCAATGATCTTTAAATCTGGATATTCTTTGTGAATAACTTTTGTGGTTTCTACGCCGTTTAAAACTGGCATTTTTAAATCCATCAAAATAATGTCAGGGATTTCTTCTGAAGCCGCAATTCGATCAATTAATTCTTGACCGTTTTCTGCTTCAAATAAAATCTCAAAATCAGATACTTTTTCGAGTAAGAACTTAATTCCTGCTCTAAACAACTGCTCGTCATCGGCGATTGCTATTTTAACTTTTCTTTTCATTGTGTTGGGAGATTAAAATGTTATTGATACTTCTATACCTTCATTGATAGCGCTTTTTATTAATAATTCTCCGTCTAGAATTTCTATCCGGCTTTCTATGTTTTTCATTCCTAAGCCTTTTTTCTGCTCAGAATTACTCATGTTAAATCCAAGACCATTGTCTGTGTAATTCAACGCCAATTTCTCTTCTTCTACCGCAAAGTCGAGAGAAATATTTTTAGCTTTTCCATGTCTAACAGAATTGTTAATGAGTTCTTGAACAATTCTAAAAACATGCAATTCTTGTGTTTTATTTAAATGGCTAGCGGGGTAGTTAATTTCTGATGTAATGACTACATTTTTAGAGACATTATAATCGTCAGCTAACTCCTCAATAGCAGATTGTAAACCAAATTTTTCTAAAATAGGAGGCAATAAATCGTGTGCAATTTTGCGAGCACTTCCTAGAGCTTTTTCAGAAACTTTAATAATATTTTCAGTAACCTTATCGTATTCATCTACAGAAAGCTCTCCGTCATGCAAAAAATTCGAGTTTAATAGAATAACATTTAGCTTAGAACTGATATCATCATGCAAGTCTTGCGCAATACGTTTGCGTTCCTCTTCTTGAGTATGTATGGTCGCATGAATCATGTCTTTATGGTGTTCTATTTCGAGTTCTTTCTTTTCCAATTCTTTCTCTACGATCTTTTTTCTTGAGAAAAAGAAAAACAGCAACAGCGCTACCGCCATTAAAAGAAGTAGCAATACACCGATAATTACAATGGTAACTATCTGATTTTCTTCAGAAAACAATTTTTCCATGGGGGTTCGTTGATGGAAACTAAGTTAGTAAAATTATGGGGTTTTAGGTATAAATACTCATTTTAACTCTTAAAACAGGTAGTTTTACTTAGTTAGAAATGGAGAGCTTAATTATGAAAGTACTTAGCGAAACTCTACAGAGATGTCACTGCGAGTGAAACGCGGCAGTCTCATTTTCGATTAACAGATTGCTTCGGCTTTTACAAGACCTCGCAAAGACACTAAACAACAACCTTATTCTTTCTAAAATGTTTATACCATTCTATAAAAATGAGGATTTGATATAATAGATATAAAGTAACATTAGAATACCATATAAACCTCTTGATAGAAGCTTCAATGTTACCAGTTGTGAATAATAAAGTACTACAAAGTAAGTATAGAAAAAAACCTGAGTTTATATATAAATTTGTTTTTTCTGATTTATTAACTCTTTGTATAAAAAAGACAAAACTATATACAATTAACGGTATAGAGGTGGCTGCTATTTCATATATGTTAAATTTCAAAAACCTAAAAGGATCTATTATATAATAAAAACCTGAAAATATTAGGACTAAAATTAATACAATTGATATCATTTTTTTTATAGCAATACCTTTCAATAATTGCTTAAAAAAAAGACTCATTAAAACAAATTGTCCAATAAAATAGAAGTGTGATAAAAATAGGTTATCTATTTTATAGAGCCTGAAAACACTTGTGGTAAGTTGTATTAATAAGCACAGTATAAGATAAAAGCTAAATATTTTAAAAGCTACCGATTTATCTCGGTAGCTTTTAAAATAAATAAACGTGTTAATGGCTAAAACAATATAGCCTAAATAGGCTACATTTCTAAAAACATCATTAATTTCCACCACCTCCGTTTAAAGGGCTATCATCATCACACCAATCCGGGCAAGGTTCAGAAAAATCATAAATACCGCTGTCTTCTCCGTCTCCCAATAAAACATGTCCATCAATAATGTCTTTATAGATATAAGATCCTGGTTTTCCACTTGGGTTAGGTACTTTTTCTGTTCCTACCAATAAGATTTTTTCTTCTGGATTCCCATTGCTGTTTTTTGGCTCTATTGCCATGTAAGCTCTTATGTCTCTGTTACGCCCCTCATCGTATTTATAGAGACCATCTGCTGTTTTTTGTAATACACCCATCTCTGTCATTACCCCCATTAAGTCTTCAACATGAATTAAGAAAGCTTTGCAATTGGTAGGACATGCTATTCTCCAAATATTTGTCCAAAGTTCTGCCTCAGAAAGAGGAATTTGATAATTTTTGCTGCTACTCATTGTATTGTGTTTTTTAGTTGATAAATTAAGTCACTAAAATTAGGAGTTTTTTATAATGCGATGCTAACATAGGTATAAATACTTATAAAAACAGGTATTTATACCTAGCCATTTTTGGGTAGCTATAAATGGGGAGATGGTTATTGAAAAGACAGTATAAATTGTATTCATGAGCGTAACGAATTGATCTCTTTAATAGTAACTAGCATTTAACAGATTGCCACGGCTTTTTTTACAAAAGCCTCGCAAAGACATTCCTAACTGTCTTCACGAAGGAAGGATGACTGAAGTGATCTCATAATTGAGAACTAAAATTTAACAGATTGCTTCGTTAAGCTCCTGAAATACTGAATCAAGTTCAGCACAAGTAAATTCAGGATAAACTCGCAAAGACATTTCAAAAGAAGTCTACAAAGACGGTAAAAAATCATATTTTCGTAGTATGTCTATTTCTTTGGAGGTTCAAATAAAATCGTTGCCCGATTCTCCGGGTGTTTATCAGTATTATGATAAAGACGAAACGATCTTATATGTGGGCAAAGCCAAGAATCTAAAGAAAAGAGTGGCTTCTTATTTTACCAAGAACCATGAGAACGCCAAAACTCGAATTCTAGTCAAGAAGATTGTCAACATCAAACATATTGTGGTCAACTCGGAGACCGATGCCTTGTTGTTAGAAAACAATCTGATTAAAAAGTACCAGCCTAGGTATAACATCATGCTTAAGGATGATAAAACCTATCCTTGGATTTGCATCAAGAAAGAACGTTTCCCAAGAGTCTTTATGACGCGTAGAGTGGTAAAAGATGGTTCGGAGTATTTTGGACCTTACACCAGTGTAAGAACAGTAAAAGTACTTTTAGATTTAATTCGAGAATTGTATACGCTACGTACTTGTTCGTATGATTTGAGTCAAGAAAAAATAGACGCAGGAAAATACAAAGTCTGTTTAGAATATCATTTAGGGAATTGCAAAGGGTCTTGTGAAGGATTTCAATCGGAGGCAGCCTATAATGAGATGATCAAAGCAATTCGGAACATTGTAAAAGGAAATTTTAAAGAAAGCTTAGAGACTTTTAAAGAGTTAATGATGACTTTTTCTGAGAAAATGGAGTTTGAAGAAGCTCAGAAAATAAAAGAGAAACTAGATTTACTATCTAACTATCAAGCAAAATCTACCATTGTAAATCCAACAATTGACAATGTAGATGTATTTTCCATTATTTCTGATGAAAGCTATGGTTATGTCAATTTCTTTAAAATTGCCAACGGATCGATTATTCAGTCGCATACAACTGAAATTAAAAAGAAGTTAGATGAAACCGATCAAGAAATATTAGAATTGGCAATTGTAGAAATCAGACAACGATTTCACTCTACATCCAAAGAAGTGTATGTTCCTTTTAAGGTCAATTTAGGCGATAAAATAAAAGTAAGTGTTCCGAAGTTAGGCGATAAAAAACGAATTGTAGAACTGTCAGAACGCAATGCTAAATACTACAGGCAAGAACAATTCAAGCAGATTAAAATTGTAGATCCAGATCGTCATGTTAAACGAATCATGGCGCAAATGCAAAAAGATTTACGATTGTCTTCAGAACCAAGACATATTGAATGCTTTGATAATTCTAATATTCAAGGAACACATCCTGTAGCAGCTTGTGTGGTTTTTAAAAACGGAAAACCTAGTAAGAAAGAGTATCGTCACTACAATATTAAAACAGTGGAAGGCCCAGACGACTTTGCTTCGATGGAAGAGGTGGTTTTTAGGCGATATAAGAGATTGTTAGCCGAAGATGAGCCGTTGCCACAATTAATTGTTATCGATGGTGGTAAGGGACAACTATCATCAGCATTAAAAAGCTTGGATGTTTTAGGGTTACGAGGTAAAATAGCCATCATAGGAATTGCTAAACGTTTGGAAGAAATTTACTATCCAGGAGATTCCATTCCGATGTATTTAGATAAGAAATCAGAATCCTTAAAAATCATTCAATTTTTAAGAAACGAAGCACATCGATTTGGAATTACATTGCATAGAAACAAAAGGAGTAAGAGTGCTATCAAGTCAGAATTAGAACAAATTCCAGATGTAGGTAAACAAACCATTACATCTTTGTTACGTAAATTTAAATCTGCCAAACGTGTGAAAAGTGCTACTTTTGAGGAACTTAAGGAAGTTGTTGGTGATGCTAGAGCCAAAAAAGTCTACAATTATTTTAACCCCATAAACAATGAAAAGTAAGTTTTTCATTTTATTCCTCTTTCCTATGATTGTTTTTGCACAGCAAAAGCAGCCAAAGATCGGTTTGGTGTTAAGTGGTGGTGGTGCAAAAGGCTTGGCACATATTGGTGTTTTAAAAGAGATCGACAAGGCTGGTTTACAGATTGATTATATTGGAGGAACCAGTATGGGAGCCATTATTGGCGGATTGTATGCTGCTGGATATTCTGGATTGCAAATTGAAAAAATTGTAAACTCCATAAATCTTGAAGATCTTTTACAAGATGTTTTGCCTAGAAGCGCAAAACCTTTTTTTGAAAAAGAAGTGGGCGAAAAACACCTCATTACATTGCCTGTTACCAAAAAAGGAATTGGACTCCCTAGGGCTGTTTCTAAAGGTCAGAATGTATTAGATTTGTTTTCTTATGTATTGGCTCCTGTTGATACGATTACCGATTTTAAAAAATTACCCATTCCCTTTTTCTGTGTTACCACAGATGCAGAAACAGGTAAGATGGTTCTTCTAGAAGAAGGGTTTTTGCCTTTGGCATTAAGAGCAAGCGGCTCTTTTCCAACCTTATTAAACCCTGTTGAATTAAACAATCATTTGTTACTTGACGGTGGAATTGCAAACAATTTCCCTTCAGACATTATGAAAACTAAAGGGGTAGACATCATCATTGGTGTTGACGTACAAAGTGATTTGATTAAAAGAGACGAGTTAAATTCTGTGATTACAATTTTGAATCAAATTGTGAGTTATGGCGTTTATAAACAAAGCAAAAAAGGGAAACGAGATTCTGATGTTTATATCAAACCAGACATTTCGGACTTTACGGTTGTAGATTTTGACAAGAGCAAAGGAATCATGCAAAAAGGAGAAGAAATTGGAAAAATATACAGAAAGACATTTGATAGTATTGCGCAATTGCAGACCTACAAAAAACCACGTCTTGGATTGATCATGAACGACAAAGAATTTGTTATTGAAGAGATTCAGGTTTTTGGCACAGATAAATATACACCAGCCTACGTTAGAGGAAAACTAGGATTGAGAGTTGGTGATATCATCAACAGGAAAGAATTAAATAGGAGAATTAGCTTTTTATCTTCCACAGACAATTACGATCGAATAGATTACAGGATTTTAGGAAAAAAAGTACATTTCTTTGTGAAAGAAGACCAACAGAAAACCAATGTCCGTTTAGGCGCCCATTATGATCTACTATATCAATCAGCAATCTTGGCTAATTATGTACAGAAGAGTTTGTTTATTAATAATGATGAGTTTTCAGTAGATGTTATTATTGGTGATAAAATCCGTTATAACCTCAATTATTTTGTAGACAATGGGTTTTATACGAGTTATGGATTTAAATCGAGGTACAATCATTTTAGAGCAAATACGACGTATGGTTTGCAAGACAATCCAAACATCAATAAAATAGATTTAAGCTATACCGATTTTACCAATGAGATTTTTTTACAAACTACTTTTGGAAGAAAGTTTGCTTTGGGATTTGGAGCTGAATTCAAAAACATACAAGCAACCACAGAAACTATTATCTCTCAAAACAATGACGATTTTACTTTCGATAACAGCAGCTACATCAATTTTTCTGCCTATCTAAAGTTAGATACGTATGATAAAAAAACGTTTCCAACTAGAGGGTTTTATGCCGATTTAGGCGGAAAATTGTACACTTGGTCGTCAGATCATCTAGATAATTTTAAGTCCTTTCCCCAAGTTAGTGGTCGTATAGGTGTTGTTACAACGTTTTGGGATACCTTAACTTTTCAGTACATCAGCGATGCTGGATTTACTTTTGCAAACCCTATTTCTGAAGTTTTTGATTTCTATTTAGGAGGGTATAATCAGAATTACATAAACACTTTTGTGCCCTTCTATGGGTATGAATTTGCTCAGATTTCTGATAAGTCGTTTTTACGATCTGAATTTTTAATTCGCTATAAGCTTGTTGACAATCACTATGCTAGTTTCTTGGCCAATTATGCTAGAGTTGATGACAATGTATTTAGTGACGGCCGTGATTTGTTTGAAGATGTGCTTTCTGGATATGCTGTAGGATATAGCATAGATACTCGCTTAGGTCCAATTGAAATAAAGTACAGCTGGTCTCCACAAAACAAAGAGAAATATTGGCTATTTAATTTAGGGTTCTGGTTTTAATGTTAACTTAATGTTAAGCGAAAGTTTGTAAAATGTAAATTTTTTCTTAACTTCGTGTTATAGAAGTATCACTAAAACCCTATATCATGAAGAAATTATTAGCAATCGCGTTGTTACTCTCATTTTCGTTAGTACAAGCACAGGAAAAAGAGCCTACTTATGAGGCAATTGGAGATTTAGTAAAAGCAACGTATTATTTTGCTGATGGATCAATTCACAAACAAGGTTTTTTTAAGGATAAAAAATTAACAGGCCAATGGACTGAGTTCAATCAAAAAGGAAACAAGGTTGCTGTTGGATTCTATAAAGAAGGTCAAAAAACGGGGACTTGGTTTCAATGGAATAGGAACTTATTACGTCAAGTTAATTATGAAAATAACGTGATAGCTTCTGTTAGTCATTGGAAAGAAGATACAGGATTGGCTATTAATAATGAATAGTTAGTTCATAGTATAAAAAATAAAAACCCCGCATTGGAAACAATGCGGGGTTTTCTTTTGATATACAAATGCCTTACTTACGTACAATTTTAAATTTGTACTGTAAATATTTGTAAGCGTCTCTAGGTATAATGGTAATCCACTTTTTGTGTTTTAAATACCATCGAAAACGAATCGATGATACCCCTTTTGTTAAATAAGAAGCTAGAAAAGGATGTACGTTCAATACCACACTTTTGTTTTTCGGATTTGAGATTATTTTCTCTAGGTCCGCTTCTATTTTATCCAACATTACAATAGGAGCTTCTACTTCTCCATTGCCACTTGGGTTTGGTTCTGTTGTTTTAATACTTAATTCAGGTCGTACTCTTTGTCGAGTAATTTGTACCAATCCAAACTTACTTGGAGGTAAAATTTTGTGCTTTGTTCTGTCAAATGCCATTTGATCTTTTAAGTGCTGAAACAATTTATTTCTGTTTTCTGCACTGTGCATATCAATAAAGTCAATAACAATAATTCCACCCATATCTCTCAATTGCAATTGTCTTGCAATCTCTGAGGCAGCAATTAAATTAACTTCTAATGCAGTTTCTTCTTGAGATCCGGCTTTGTTAGAACGGTTACCACTGTTTACATCTATTACATGTAGTGCTTCTGTGTGTTCAATCACTAAATAAGCTCCTCTACTCATGGAAACAGTTTTGCCAAAAGATGTTTTTATTTGGCGTTCTATTCCATATTTTTCAAAAATGGGAACTTTCGATTTATGAAGCTTAACTATGCTTTCCTTTTCAGGATAAATTTCTTGTAAATACTCTTTAATTTCTACTTTCAAAGTTTCATCATTGGTAACAATATTTGAAAAAGAATCGTTCATTACATCTCGTAAGATTGAAGATGCTCTGTTCAACTCACTCAATATTTTTGTTGGAGTATTTGTGTTTGCAATGTGCTTACACGTCGTTTTCCAACGCTCTAATGAGTTTTGTAAATCTTTGTCTAGCTCTGCTACTTTTTTACCTTCAGCTACGGTTCTTAAAATCACACCAAACCCTTTAGGTCTGATGCTTTTTGCTAATCTTTTTAAACGTTCTTTTTCTTTAGGATCTTCTATTTTTTGTGAAACAGAAATTCGATCAGAAAAAGGAACTAATACCAAAAATCGACCGGCAATAGAAAGCTCCGAGCTTAGCCTAGGGCCTTTGGTAGAAATCGGTTCTTTTACAATTTGTACTAATAAATTTTGACCTGTTTTTAGTACGTCGTTAATACTTCCGTCTTTGTTAATGTCTTTCTCAAAACGGAAGTTTTTTAAAGTGAATTCTTTATACCTACCTGTGCTTACTTTCTTAATGAAACTATTTAAAGATTGTACTTGCGCTCCTAAATCATGATAATGAAGAAATCCGTCTTTAGGGTATCCAACATTTACAAAACAAGCATTCAAGCCAGTTAATACTTTTCCAATCTTAGCTAAAAATATATCGCCAACTGAAAATTTATTATCGTTTGTTTCTTTATTTAATTCAATAAGTTTTCCATCTTTTAGTAAGGCAAAGTCAATATCAGATGAATTTGAACGAATTATTAATTCTGTTTTCATACTGAAATGGTTTTTATACCATACAGCCTAGGCTGTACGATGGATTAAATTGTACAGGTATTTTTTAATACCATGCGAGGCTTCTACTCTTTGTAGAATAATCACCTCTATTTCAATGAACGTTTTAGCTATAAGCAAAAAAGAAAAAGTAAGGTTCAGACCTTACTTTTTCTTATGTCTGTTTGCTCTAGCTCTTTTCTTGCGTTTGTGTGTAGAAATCTTAGATCTCTTTCTTTTTTTACCACTTGGCATAATTGTCTAATGTTTTTTAAATCTTTCGATTTAGTTTGTATTAATTACTTTACAACCACTTTACTTTTTACTCCTTCAGTAAAAGTCTTCGCTGGTTTAAAAGCTGGGATATTGTGAGCTGGAATCTTAATAGTTGTGTTCTTAGAAATGTTTCTTCCTGTTTTTTCTGCTCTAGTTTTAATAATAAAACTACCAAAACCTCTCAAATAAACATTGTCACCTTTTTCTAAAGCGCCTTTTACCTCAGTCATAAATGCTTCAACGGTAGCCAGTACATCTGCTTTTTCAATTCCTGATTTGTCCGAGATTTTCGATACAATATCTGCTTTCGTCATGTTACTATATTTTATGTTATTTTTTTCTAAAAATGCGGTGGCAAATATATGATAATTAATCGATTCCGTAAAGGGAATCAAATAAATTTATGTCAATTTTAAGATGTAGGTTTGCATTTGTAAAAATTATCAATGTTTTTTTCTAACACATTAATTTACTGGTATTTACAAATAAAAAGGGATTTACCTTGGCGTAAGACCAAAGACCCTTATTTGGTTTGGTTATCTGAAATTATGTTACAACAAACCAGAGTGGCTCAAGGAATGAGTTATTATATGAAGTTTTCAGAGGCATTTCCAAAGGTAGAGAACCTTGCAAATACTGATGAAGCTACCGTTCTAAAAATGTGGCAGGGATTGGGGTATTATTCGCGAGCTAGAAACCTACATTTTACAGCAAAACATATTGTAAATGAATTGGGGGGTGTTTTCCCAAAAACATACAAAGAGTTATTAAAATTAAAAGGAGTTGGAGATTATACAGCTTCAGCTATTGCATCTATTTGTTTTGATGAAAGCACCGCAGTCGTAGATGGCAATGTTTACAGGGTTTTGGCGAGATATTTTGGGATTGATACGCCAATTAATTCAACAAAAGGAATTAAAGAATTTAAGCAGCTTGCCCAAACATTAATTGCCCCAGAACAACCAGGAGTTTACAATCAAGCAATTATGGATTTCGGGTCTTTACAATGCAAACCTCAGAACCCCGATTGCGAAAATTGCCCTTTAAAAGATAGCTGTGTAGCTTTTGAGAAAAACCAAATCAAAGCGTTGCCTGTTAAAGAGAAAAAACTAAAAATAAAGAAGCGGTATTTTAATTATTTGGTTGTTGTTACTGAGGATAGTAAGACAATGATAGAAGAAAGAAAAGGAAAAGGAATTTGGCAAGGCTTGTATCAATTTCCATTAATTGAAACAACAAAAGATATTAGCGATCAAGGAATTGTTTTTTCTGAAGAGTTTAAAGAGATGATTCCTTCTGAAGCTCATGTGAAGCTCTTTAATGGGTTTGAAATTGTTCACAAGCTATCACATCAACACCTATATACTCGATTTTGGATTGTAAAAATAAAGAACCACTCAAAGGCTATAGTTCATTGGAGAGAAATTGAAAGCTATCCAGTTCCTGTTTTAATTGCTAATTTTTTGAAAGATTTCGAACTAGATTCACATTGAAATTTTTAGTACATTTGATACTATAATCAATCCCAAGTTATGTCTGGAACAATCAATAAAGTTATTTTAATAGGTCACCTTGGTGATGCCGTAAAAATGAATTATTTCGAAGGAGGTAATTCTATAGGGAGATTTCCTATTGCTACAAACGAAAGTTATACCAATAGACAATCAGGAGAAAAAGTAACAACTACAGAATGGCATAATATTGTTGTAAGAAATAAACTTGCGGAAATTTGCGAGAAGTACTTATCTAAAGGAGATAAGGTGTACTGTGAAGGGCGGATCAAAACTCGTCAATGGGAACAAGACGGACAGAAGCGTTATACTACAGAAATTCATGTTATAAACATGACATTTTTATCTACGAAAAAGGAAACAGAAACTACTGTTTCACCGAATGTAGCAAGTCAACCTCCAGCGCCACAAGAATCAAAATCTATTGTGGCTGATGAAGACGATGATTTACCATTTTAAGTCGAACTAAATTCTAAAACTTGGATCCTGATCCTGAACCTTTATTTATTTTTTTAGCAGCCATAGATACAATGGATATTATAGGTATTGTTGTATTGTTATTTTTATTAATCTGCTCAGCTTTAATTTCTGGAACTGAAGTTGCTTTTTTCTCATTATCTCAAACAGATTTAGGGAAACTCTCTGAAAAATCTAAAGAAGAAAATGTGGTGGTGAAGCTATTAGAGAAACCAAAAAAGTTACTAGCAACTATATTAATTACTAATAACTTTATTAATATTTTAATTGTCTTACTTTTTGCTTCACTCGGAGAAATTTTTTTTAAAAATCAAGATCTATCTATTAATCTTTTTGGCTTTTTTATTTCATCTACGATTGTTAAGTTTTCTATAGAAGTTGTTCTTGTTACGTTTCTAATTTTATTATTTGGAGAAGTGTTGCCTAAAGTATATGCATCTAGAAAATCTCTTCAATTTTCTAGTTTTATGTCGAAGCCAATAAAGGTTTTAAATGTTCTATTAACACCGCTAAGCTATCCTTTAATTAATCTTACTGGTTTTATAGAAAGAAGATTGGGAAATAAGAACTCTAACTTTTCTGTTGAGACATTATCACAAGCTTTAGAATTGACCTCAGATGGAGCTACAACAAAAGACGAACAAAAAATCTTGCAGGGTATTGTTAGTTTTGGAAGTACCGAAACGGTTCAAATTATGAAACCTCGTATTGATATTTTTGCATTGTCTGATGACGAATCATACGAAGAGGTTTTAAATAAAATTTTGAAACACGGGTATTCTAGAAATCCAGTATATCATGACTCGATAGATAATATTGTTGGTGTTTTGTATGCAAAAGATTTACTAGCACATTTAAACAAAACACAGTTCAAATGGCAGAACTTATTACGAGAGCCATTTTTTGTTCCAGAGAACAAAAAGCTTGATGATCTTTTAGGGGAGTTTAGAGAGAAGAAAAACCATTTAGCTGTCGTTGTGGATGAATACGGAGGAACAAGCGGGATAGTTACCTTAGAAGACGTTATAGAGGAGATCGTAGGAGATATTAATGACGAGTTTGACGATGATAATATTTCATACTCTAAAATTGATGCAAACAATTATATTTTTGACGGAAAAATTACCATCAAAGACTTTTGTAAGATTTTAGGAGATGAAGATGAAGAGAATTTTGAAGAAGAGAAAGGAGAATCTGAAACCATCGCTGGATTCATTTTAGAAATCTCTGGAAAGTTTCCAAAACCAGGAGAGAAAATAAAGTTTAAGAACTATACGTTTACCATAGAAGCGTTAGACAGAAAGCGCATCAAACAATTGAAAGTTACAAGACACATCAATGCGTAAATTCACCATTTTTTTAGGGTTCTTACTACTCTTTTCTTGTGGGGAAGAAACCTTGCCAAAACCAAAAGCGTTTTTGAGTTTAGAGTATACAGAAGCTAGTTATTCTGATTTGTCACTTAAAAGACCCTATACTTTTAAAGTTCCAAAAAACGCAATTGTTAAAGATGAACCAAGAAATTGGTTGAAAATTGAATATCCGCAACTAAAAGCATCCTTAGATATTACCTATAGATCTATCGACAATGATAATTTGAGAGAGTTATTGATAGAATCCGAAAGATTAGTATTTAAACATACTGTAAAAGCAGAACAAATATCGTCTGATAATTATACAAATGCAGATAAAAAAGTGTTTGGTACTTTGTATAAAATAACAGGAAATGCTGCTTCTCAAATACAATTTCATATTACTGATAGCACAAAAAACTTCATTAAAGGAGCGTTGTATTTTAATACAAAACCCAACTACGATTCTATTCTTCCTGCCGTAGATTATATTAAAAAAGACATCCTACAGATTATGGAAACATTAGAATGGAAGTATTAAGTCTTTAAAATCAGGTATTTATACTTGCTTTTATGTAGCGTTCTTTAAGTAAGTTAGTTGATTAGAATTATCAATATTAAAACCAACTAACTATTATGAAAAATTCAGTCCTCAAAATGATGACTCTTTTTTTAGGAGTCTCATTATTTTTTTCTTGCAAACCTACAGACAAACCTAAATCAGAAGGCTTTCCTTACAAACTAGAAATTACGGAAACAGCTTTAAAAAACGCTCCTCATTTGCAGTCATTTGCACATGCGGTTGACGGAACGAATTGGTTATTGTTTGCAGGAAGAACGAATACAAAAGATACTAAAAAAGGTGAAAAGGATGATGGAGGATTGCATAATATGAATGCAAATTACTCAAGTACTTCTTTTCCTCCGCCATCATTTAACAAAAACATATTTGTATATGATGTAGCAATTGACGCAACTCAATCAATCTCGGTTGAGGATTTATTAGGAATCGTAGAGAAAGAATTTTCAATGTATCTTGGAATTTTAGCTGAAAACATTTCAGTTTTTCAAAATACCAACTCTCAAGTAAAACAGTCAGGTGAATTTATGTACCTCGTTGGAGGGTATGGTCCTAAGGATATTCTCGACCCAACTAGCGATTATGTTACTTACAATCAAGTTGCTAAGATTCACGTACCATCACTTATAAATCTAGTAAAAGGAGATTATGCTGCTGTTGATAAAGACAAGTTGTTTGCTTTTGGAAAACATGAAAACTTGATTGCTACGGGAGGTGAATTACAAGCTACAGGAACAGGAGATAATTTTGCTCTCTACTTAGTAGGAGGACATTGTTTTGGAACGAACTGTTATAATGGTCAAAAATATCAAGACGCAGCTTATGAGTTTACAGTAGCTCCCACAAAAGGAAAAGATTCATTAATTGCATTGACAGTATCTTTAGGAGAAGTACTTTCGGATGTAAGTGATCCTAAAAGTCCTGCGGCAGATAATGATTCTCAAATGAGAAGAAGAGATGGGCCTATTTTACCTCAATTATTTAAAAATGCTCCAGGTACTGATGCTCAGCAAGGTTTTGCATTTTTTGCAGGTGTTTTCAAACCAGGAGATGATCCATTAGAAGCTTGGAATGATGCTCTTTATTTCCATCCTGGATTTGTAAATACTGAAAACAAGTTATATACAATTGATTCAGCCTACGATCAGAAGAACTATAATGTATATTCTTGCCCTAATTTTGTTATTTATGACGAAAAGAGTGAAACAGTTCACTCATTCTTAATGGGAGGAATTGGAGATGGGAAAACAGATCCAGCTGGAAACTTATCTGGATTTACCAATACAGCAATGCATATTGAAACGAGTGTTGTAAATATGAAAAGCACAAATACATTGATCAGTCCAGAAAACTTATTTAATAAGAATAAAGATAATGCTCCAAATTTTTATGGTGCTGAAGCCATCTTTTTTAATAGTGATGAAGTATTTACTTATAAACTAGATAAAACAGAAACTGAATTGCTAGACATATCTAAGTTTGGAGATTCTGATGTGTTTGTTGGTTATATCTTCGGAGGAATAGAAGCTTTTGAGTCTAACCCAGCATCGTATGGTCCTAGAAAATCTAGAGCTTCTAATAAAGTTTGGAAAGTAACACTGAAAAAGAAATAAGAAGCATATTTTTTATATTTCTCTATAGCAGAGTATGAACTTTTAGTTTTGCTCTGTTATTTTTTTACTCTGCAACCACAGATAAAATTGTACCCCAAAAAGCAATGCGCCAGACAATAAATGAACGGCTTGCGTTCCTATTGGAAAATCTGCATAGAACATTAAAATCCCAGAGACTGTTTCTAGAAGGAGTAAAATTAGAATCCAATTCACCAGTTTGTATCCCAATCCTTTTATCTGATTTAAATAGAACATTCCTAAATTCACCAGAATAATAGCAATGGTGAAAGATCGATGGAAGTAAAACCCAAAGTTTGGGTTCATTAAACTATACTCTTTGTTTTCAAATCCAAATAACTTTACTTGCTCATCGATAAACTGACGAACCTGAGTTCCTAAAGCGATTTGAATCAACGAAAAGAGAATAGAGATAATTAAAAGCTTGTTAAAGACTGAATGGTATTGGTAGGTAATCTTCTTTTCGGTAACAATAAAAAGTAATTTTAGAATTAGCCCAACAATTACCAAACCAAGAACCATGTGAATGGTAATCATAGTTGGTTTTAAGTTGGTGTCTATCACTACTTTTCCTAAAACGGACTCAACCAGCATAAAGAAAAAGGCTGTAAAAGCTAGTATAGGAATGGTTTTGTTTTCCTTTCGGAATTTCCACGCCCCAGCGATTAAAAACAAAAAGATAAACCCAGAAAGAACGGTTGTTAAGCGATTGATATATTCAGTCCAAGTATGAAATTTATTGAATTTAGCATAGTCGTGTTTTGTATAGATCGACCAATTCTTTAGGTTGAACTCTGTAGCTGTTTTCACTTCTTTTTCAGCAACATATAAAGCCTCATCTTTAATGATGATCATCCCTTCTTTGTAGTTTTTATTAGGCTGCCAAGTAATTTGCTCTCCAGATGAAGGAGGAATTAAATACCCAAAACATTTAGGCCAGTCAGGGCATCCCATTCCAGAACCTGTCATTCTCACAACAGAGCCTGCTAAAAAGATAATGTAAAGACTGACGAGCGTAATTTTAACGATCAAAGGAAATCGCTTTTTCATGTATGTTGGATTTATTTCAGCATCTTTTCGATGCTTTCTTAAAACTTGCACAAAGATACTTTAAAACAAAGAAAAAAGCTTCTGATTTCAGAAGCCTTTTTTATAATGAGTTGCATAAAGTTTTACTTCTTCACTTCAGTTTCTTTAGCCTTGTATAAATCACCTCCAGCAATTCCGTCAATAAATGAAATTAGATCATCGGAAGAGGTTTTATTCGCGTCAAACTGAATAGTGGCAATACTATCAGTAAAAACAACTTTTGCAAAAGCAACACCTTCTTTTCTAGAAAGCTTCGATTGAATTGTTTTAGCACAACCTATTTCGCAGGTCATTCCTGAGATGTTTAAAGAAACAGTTTCCATTTTTGCTATGGAAACCTCCGTAGGTGTTTCAACTTTAGGGGCTTCTTTTTTACATGAGGTTATCGAAAAAGATAAAACGATTGCTATTGTTAAAATATGACGGATGTTCATAATTACTTTTTGTTATACTTTGATTATGCAAATTTATATAATAATTGATGGATGTAAGAAGAATTATTGGACTTTTGTAGTGATTTTAACAATTCGAAATCCATGAGCACTCAACAGAAAAAATGGTTTTATCTAACAATTCTAGCAATTGTTTGGGGTAGTTCTTTTATTCTCATGAAGAAATCTTTAATTAGTTTGACTCCAATTCAGGTAGGAGGCCTAAGAATGTTAATTGCAGGAGTTTTCTTACTCTTAGTAGGTTTTAAAAGCATACGAAATATTCAAAAAAGACATTGGAAGCACATTGCTTCTACTGCTTTGTTAGGAACCTTTATTCCAGTCTTTCTATTTGCATATGCTGTAAATGGAATTGATAGTTCAATCGTATCAATCTTAAATTCTACAACACCGTTTAATACTTTTATTATTGGTTTTTTAGTTTTTGGGTTTACCTTTAAGAAGAAGCAGTTAATAGGTATTTTTGTTGGACTTATAGGGACTCTTATTCTGATTCTTAAAGGAGCAGATTTAAACCCAGATCAAAATTATTGGTTTGCCTTTTTAATTATAATAGCTTCTGTTGGTTATGCGTTTAACGTGAACATCGTAAAAAAACACTTGCATGATATAAGTGCTCTAAGTATTGTAGCAGGAAACTTTTTATTACTCTTAATTCCAGCATTGATTGTATTGATTTACACTGGCTTTTTCTCAACATTTGAGTTGACAGAAACAAACATTAATTCTTTAGGGTATATTACAGTTTTAGCCATTGTTGGAACGGGAGCTGCCAAGGTGTTGTACAATAAAATGGTTCATTTAGCAACACCAATTTTTGCTTCCTCAGTAACTTATTTAATTCCAATAGTAGCTGTAATGTGGGGAGTTTTGGATGGTGAACAATTAAGTTTAATTCAATTGTTTGCAGGAGGAATTATTTTAGTCGGTGTCTATCTGGTTAACAAGGCAAAATAAAAAAAGAGCCAAAACAGATGCCTTGACTCTTTCCTGTGTTAACCTTAAATAAAGGTTATTTAAAATCTTCATCACTAACGCCTTCGTTAACTTTTATTTCTTTAATAGTAAAGGTTAGATCCATAGGTCCCATCTTCTGACCGATAGAATGAGGAAATTTAATACCATTTACTTCTTTGTAATTAGAGAAAACACTTGGAACTTTTACATCTCCTTGTGGACCTTTCACTGTAGTTACTTCTTGTAACTTAAGACCAGTTTTTACATCATAAAAAATCTCTGTCCCATTGTGTATGATGACATAAGCGTTTTTCCCATTTAAAGGCTCTATATGATCTAGTTTACCATTCTTATAAGCAACATCAACAAATGGAGCTGAGGAAGCTTTCGCTTTAGTTAATTGATCCGCTGGCAAATCTCTTCTTTGACCTTGAGCTTCTTGATATCCTTTTTCACCATCAAACACTAATTTTTGAAGAACTTGTCCCATTCCTGTGATCACCATTGATGATTTATTAGGAGTAGTAAATTTTTGAACACTGGTTATGTCAATTCCTTGAACTTTCCCTGTAGCGGTAATCATAACGGATTTTACAGCCATTACTTTGTCTTTCCCTCCGATAGCTTCAAAATAACGATCTACGACTGTTGCAGAAGTAACGCCAGCAGGAATTGGTAAAGTCATTTCTGGCTTTTTAGCTGGATTCCCATACTTATCAAAATAATTGATTTTGTAATTAGGATTTTTTTCCAAGTTTTCAAGGACATCAATTCCTTTTCCGGTAATTACAATTCTAGCATTATCACTTTTAAAATATTTATTTGCGGCATTTTGAACATCTTCTACCGTTACAGCATTAATGTTTGCTAAATAGGTTTCATAATAATCATCTGGTAAATCATATAGTTCTCTGTTTAAAGCATAATTAGCAACTGTGGCTGGTTTTTGTACGTTAATAACAAAGCTACCAACATATTGTGCTTTTACATTATTCAATTCTTCTGCAGTTACTTTTTGATTGCGAATCCTGTTGATTTCTTTCACCATTTCAACAACAGAACTATCAGTTACCATATTTCTAACACTTGCAGTTGCTCTAAACGTTGCAGCATTTCTACTTTGTCTTAAACTAGAGTAAGAACCGTAAGTATATCCTTTGTCTTCTCTAAGATTTGAGTATAGTCTAGCGCTACTACTACCTCCAAGTATTCTATTTGCAAGCAAAGCAGCAAAATAATCTTTGTCTCCTAACTTTAATTCTATATTATTAATAATGGCAATTTCAGATTGAACTGCATTGCCCATATTAATAAAATCGATTTCTGTTGTTTTAACATTTACTGGTTTTGAAATTTCAGTAGAAGGAATTGTTTTTGCTTCCCAATCAGAAAATAATTTTTTTACAAGCTTTTTTATTTTTTTTGGATTTATATCTCCTTGAATAACTAAGTAAGCATTGTTTGGTCTGTAATAAGTATTGTAATTTTCTTTTACATCCTCAAGGGTTATATTGTTTACAGTTTCTTTGGAAGTATATTCTCCAAAAGGATGATTTTCCCCATAGGTTAATAAGTCTTCTACTCTTCTTGCAGCAGCAGTTACACTTTTTTCACCGGATTTTATTCCATCTAAAGTTACCTCTATTTGTTTGTCAAATTCTTCTTTTGTAAACTGTGAGTTTTTTACACCATCTGCCATCAATTCTAAAATTTCAGGAAAATATCTTTTTAGAGAAGAAGCAAAAGCTCCAGAGCTACCAAAATTGATATTTGCACCTAGAAAATCTACACGCTCATTAAAATCGTCTTTAGATATTGAAGGGGTTCCTCTACCTAATAAACTTCCAACCATACTCGAAACACCAACTTTGTTTCCTTCAACATAAGGTTTGTTGTCTATAGTTAAACTTGCTGAAGCTCTTGGGAGTTTATGATTTTCAACCATAATAACTGTCAACCCATTTTTTAAGGTAAACTTTTTAGCTTTTCCAAGTTTTACTTTTGGAGCTGGCCCAGGCTTCGGTTGCTTTGTTCTGTCTACTTGCGCGTTTAAAGCAAAAGACATCGTGAAAATTGCTACTACTATTAAAATTTTTGTTTTCATAATGATATAATGTCTTTTGATATTATTTTTTTGCTTCTGGTAAATATTCTAGTACCAACCGTTGATTTGGGTTTAGGTATTTTTTGGCAACCTCCCTAATTTCTTCTCGAGTAATTGATCTAAAAATATCTATTTCAGTGTTGATTAATTTAGTGTCTCCAAACAAGACATGATATCTTGCCAATGATCCAGCGATTCCTTGAACATTAGAATTGGCATTTACAAAGTTGTTTTCAAACTGATTTTGTAATTTTTGGTACGCCTTTTCAGAAATTAATTCTGTTTGAATCTTTACAACCTCATCATCTATTTCCTTAAGAAGACCTGTCAATTCTGTTTTTCCTTGTGGTAATCCAAATAAAATATACATCCCGTAATCTTCTTGGCTAAAGTTGATGGCTCCAGTTTGTAGTGCCATTTTCTTTTCGTCAACTAATTTTTTATATAAAATAGAACTTCTTCCTGTGCTTAAGTAAGTAGAAATCATATCCAAAACTCTAGAATCTCTAGTTTTCATAGAAGGTGTTCTATACGCTGCCATGATCGCTGGAATTTGAATGTTAGAATCGTATGCTTTTGCATTTATTTGCTCAGTGATAGGGTCTTCTTTTGGGAAACTTCGTTCAATATCTTTTCCTCTTGGAATTGGACCGAAATAATCTTGAATCATTTTTTTCACCTCTTTGATATCGATGTCTCCAGCAACTACTAAGGTTCCATTATTTGGCACATAGTATTTTTTATTAAAAGCTAAAAACTCTTCTAGAGTAGCAGCATCAAGATGCTCCATTTTACCAATAACAGTTCCTTTATATGGGTGTTTTTTAAAGATGTTCTTTTTAACGTTTTCTAAAAATCTTCCGTACGGTTGATTATCTACTCGTAATCTTTTTTCTTCTTTTACAACTTCGTTTTGAGTATCAACACCTTTTTGTTCAATCACAGGGTGCATCAATCTTTCTGATTCTAACCAAAGACCTGTTGCTAGCTGGTTAGAAGGAAAAACTTCATAGTAATAAGTTCTATCGTCATCGGTTGTTGCATTTCCGCTACCACCACTCGAGGAAACAATTTTATCCCATTCTCCTCTTTTAATATTCTTAGTTCCTTCAAATAGTAAATGCTCAAAAAAGTGAGCCATTCCAGTTCTATCTGGTTGTTCGTCTTTTGCACCAACATGATAATATGTAGAAACAATGACTACTGGAGCAGATTTATCTTGATGCAAAATAACATGCATTCCATTATCTAAATCATATTCTTCAAACTCTACTTTTTGAGCTGTAGAAGAAAATGCTACTAACAACACTGTTGCCAGTGTTAAAATACTTTTTTTCATTGATTATAGTTTAGTTTATAAAAATCCATTGTATGACGCAACGACATAGCATTCGTTACATTTTTTAAGGGGTTACATCGTATTTTTCAAAAATAAGAACTATTCTATAAAATTTTAAGAAATAGAAAGGTTTTCTTTTTAGATAAAACCTTGTTTTTTTGCTAGATAAGTATTGTGAATTTTCAAAAAAAGACTATATTTGCACCCGCATTTTCAGTAAGAAGGTGCGTAATTAACGTAAAGCTAATATAAAATAACAGTATGTACGCAATTGTAGAGATAGCAGGGCAGCAGTTTAAAGTAGCGAAAGACCAAAAGGTTTACGTTCACCGTTTACAAGAAGATGAAGGTTCTAAAGTAACTTTCGATAAAGTAATGCTTGTAGAAGATGGTGGAAGTGTAACTATTGGCGCCCCAGCTATAGAAGGAGCCGCAGTAACGGCCAAAATCTTAGGTCACCTTAAAGGTGAAAAAGTAATTGTCTTCAAAAAGAAAAGAAGAAAAGGTTACAAAAAGAAAAACGGACACCGTCAGTATTTAAGCGAAATTCAAATTGAAAGTATCGCTGCTTCAGGTGCCAAGAAAACTACAGCTAAAAAAGCCGCTGCTCCAAAGAAGGAAGCAAAAACGGTAGAAGCTCCAAAAGCAGCCGCTCCTAAGAAAGCAGCAAAAGTAAAGGAAGCTCCAAAAGCTGAGGTAAAAGAAACAGTATCTAACGATTTAAGTTCTATGACTGTTGCTCAATTAAAAGCGTTGGCTAAAGAAAAAGGTATCACTGGATATACTTCTTTAAAGAAAGCTGAATTAATCGCAGCATTAAGTTAATAAGAATTTCAATTTTAAAACCATAAGATCATGGCACATAAAAAAGGAGTAGGTAGTTCGAAGAATGGTAGAGAATCAGAATCGAAACGACTAGGAGTTAAAATTTTTGGAGGACAAGCAGCAATCGCTGGTAATATTATCGTTCGTCAAAGAGGAACAACTCACAATCCAGGTGAAAATGTGTATATGGGGAAAGACCATACATTACACGCCAAAGTAGATGGAATTGTTGCTTTTAGAAAGAAAAAAGACAACAGATCTTACGTTTCTATAGAACCTTTTGAGGTTTAAGAAATAAAGATGAAAGAATAAAAAACGCCCAAACATTGTTTGGGCGTTTTTTTATGCACTTTTTGTACATTTACACAGATGAACCCATTATACAATCTTACTGCTCACATTACTTTTTTTATCCTTAAAATCTATGGATTGTTTGACGGTAAAATTAAACTGTTCATTAAAGGAAGGAAAGAAACCTTTGACAAACTTTCTATTTTAAATAAAGAAGACAAAGTAATTTGGTTTCATGCAGCATCCTTGGGTGAGTTTGAACAGGCGAGACCTATTATAGAAGAAGTGAAAAAGAACCACTCTTATAAGGTTGTCGTTACTTTTTTCTCTCCTTCAGGCTATGAAATTCAGAAGGATTATCAATTGGCAGATGTTGTTTGTTATCTCCCTTTCGATACCAAAGGAAGAGTTCGGAAGTTTATAGAAATGATACATCCTGAATTCGCCATCATTATTAAATATGAATTTTGGCCCAATCTTTTAAATCAGTTAAAGAAGAAATCGATATCGACAATATTGGTTTCAGGAATCTTTAGAAAAGACCAAGCATTTTTCAAGCCATCTGGAAAGTGGATGAAAAAATCATTGCTAGCCTTTGATCACTTCTTTGTTCAAAATAAAGTGTCTAAAGAACTTTTAGAATCCATCGAATTTACGAATGTAAGTGTCAGCGGCGATACACGCTTTGATCGGGTGGTAAAGATTTTAGAGCAAGACAATTCATTGGATTTTATCTCAGATTTCAAAAACGATCAATATACTGTTATTGCAGGAAGTACTTGGGCTGAAGGAGAAGAATTGTTAGTGAACTATATCAATGATTCTAGTGATGAGAAATTCATCATCGCTCCGCATACAATGAAACCAAAAGCAATTCAAGAGTTAAAAGAATCCATTCAAAAGAAAGTTGTTTTATTCTCTGAAAAACCCTTCGACTCCGCTCAGGATGACAAAAGTCTAGCGGTGTTTGATGTATTGATTATAGATACTATTGGTTTGTTGACCAAGATTTATTCCTATGCTGATGTTGCTTATGTGGGTGGCGGATTTAAAACTGGATTGCACAACATTTTAGAACCTGCCACATTTGGAATTCCGATTGTGATTGGACCTCAATTTGACAAGTTTAGAGAAGCAGTTGAATTGGTAGAACTAAAAGGATGTATTTCGGTGAACAATCAAGAGGAGTTTTCGAGTATCTTTAATCAATTGAAAACAGATCAAGATTTTAGAACGGAAACAGGAAATATAAACGATCAATATATTAAAGAGAATATAGGAGCAACAGCCCAAATAATGGAGTATATAAACAAACAATTAAAAACTAATGTCAGTTCGAGTGAAATCACAGCGTGATTTTGTATCGAGAACTAATAAAGATTTCTCGATACAATTTTGTCCCAAAATCGCCAGAAATGACAGTTAAAATTAAATTATGGAATTTATTTCACAACCATGGCCATGGTATGTTGCAGGACCTGCAATTGCTTTCGTGCTATTTTTGATGTTCTATTTTGGAAAGGCCTTTGGGGTTTCTACCAACCTAGAAACTTTCTGTACCCTAAGTGGCGCAGGAAAATTTTCAGACTATTTTAAAACCGATTGGAAATCGAGAACATGGAGTTTAGTTTTTGTCGTTGGAATCATAATCGGAGGATTGATTTCTAGTCAATATTTAATGCCTTCTGAAGCGATTGCTTTAAACCCAGAAACAGTTCAAGATTTAGCAGCATTAGGATTTGCAAACGCAGGAAATGAATATCTCCCAGCGGAAATTTTTAGCACTAATAATTTGCTATCACTCAAAGGAATTGGAATCTTATTGGTGGCAGGATTGTGTATTGGATTTGGAACACGATATGCAGGTGGATGTACCTCTGGTCATGCCATCACAGGATTAAGTAGTTTACAGTTACCATCACTGGTAGCAGTCATCGGATTTTTTGCTGGTGGATTGCTAATGGTTTGGTTTTTATTCCCACTAATATTTTAAACCCTAAGGTTATTAAGTACAAAACATTGTGAACTCTTGTCACTTCGAGCGGAGTCGAGAAGTAAGAGTGAATAAATAAAGACATAGACAAAATGAAAAATCTAAAATTTTTAATTATCGGGATTGTATTCGGAATCATATTAAGTAAATCAGAAGTGGTTTCTTGGTACAGAATTTATGAAATGTTTAAGTTTCAATCCTTCCATATGTATGGAGTGATTGCCTCTGCAATAGCAATGGGAGTCATTTTTATACAACTCTTCAAAAGAGGAATCATCAAAGACTTTCAAGGAAACCCTATCAATGTAAAACCTAAGAAAAAAGGATTCATTAGAACCTTTGTTGGAGGAAGTATTTTTGGATTAGGTTGGGCTTTAGCCGGCGCTTGTCCTGGACCTATTTTTGTATTGATTGGACATGGAGCAATGACCATTTTTATTGTGCTCTTGGGAGCAATGATAGGAGCATTTATATACGGATTGTTAAGCAAGAAGCTACCGAGTTAGATTGGAAAAACATTATCGATATTCTGACGAAGTATTTGAGCAAAAATTTAGGGAATGTACATTTCCGCCGCTCTATTTTTCACATGAAGCACATCTAAGATTGGCCTATATTCATTTGATAAAATATGGATTAGAACAATCTATCGATAATATGTGTAAACAGATTTACGATTTTGCAATGAAGTATGGAGCAACCATGAAATTTAACGCTACTATAACGTATGCTTCGTTGCAAATCATGTATCATTATATACAGAAAGGAGAAAGTAAGAACTTCTCTGATTTGATGAAAGAATACCCTTCTTTATTAAAAGATTTTAAAGGAGAAATTGAAAAACATTACAGTTGGGATGTGTTTCGTTCGCTAAAAGCAAAAGCAAAGATTATGCAACCCGATTTAGAACCTTTTAAATATGCAGCAGCAATTAATAGATAGTTTTGGAAGACAGATGGACTATGTTCGTTTAGCGGTAACAGACCGCTGTAACTTGCGTTGTCAGTATTGCATGCCTGCACACGGAATTGAAATTGCACCTCGTGCCGATTTGTTGACCTTCAAAGAAATGTACCGTATCATTCGTGTGCTCACAGAATTAGGAGTTACAAAAGTTAGAATGACAGGTGGTGAGCCTTTTGTACGCAAAGATTTTGTCGGATTTTTAGAAATGTTGTCGTTCAACGATTTGTTAGAAGCGATTAATATCACCACAAACGGAGCGATGATTTCTAAGCACATTCCAACCTTGGAAAAGATGAATAAGATTAAGCACATCAATTTGAGTATTGATAGTTTGCAAAAAGAAAAATTCCATCAGATTACTAGACGCGATGTATTTCCAGAAGTATATGAAACCTTTGAAGCACTTGAAAAAAGTAGTTTGAATTTAAAGCTGAATGTGGTTGTACAACCAGGATTTAACACCGATGAAATTGTAGACTTTGTTGCGTTGACAAAAGACAAAAATGTCGCTGTTCGTTTTATTGAAGAAATGCCATTTAACGGGAAAGGGCAACGTGATATGAAAGAAAACTGGAACTATACTCGAATTTTAGAAGAGATAAAAACTCAGTTTGATGTAGAACCAATTGTCTCAGAAAAGTCATCAACGTCTAGAAATTTTAGCATAGAAGGACACAAAGGAAGTGTTGGAATTATTCCAGCATTCACCAGAACCATTTGTGGCGATTGCAATAGAATCAGAATCACACCCATAGGAACATTTAAAAACTGTTTGTTTGACGATGGTGTGTTTAATATTCGCGATTTTCTAAGAAACGGAGCAAGCAATGATGAGTTAAAAGAGCTGTTCTTAAAGTTGGTCAAAGAAAAACCAGAAAATGGTTTTATCGCAGAAGCGAATCGTAAAGAAGGAGATGTTACGGAGAGTATGTCAACAATAGGAGGTTAGATTTAATGAAGGAATGACAAAAGAAGTATGATTTCAGTACAACAAGCTTTACAAATTATCTTAAACAATACTCAAGACTTTGGAGTGGAGGAAGTTCTTTTCTTAGAATCAGTAGGTCGTGTATTAAAAGAAGATATTGTTGCAGATCGCGATTTTCCACCATTCAATAGAGTTTCGATGGATGGTATTGCCATTAACCACAACGTTTTTGAAAAAGGAATTCGTGAGTTTAAAATTGAAGGAGTTCAAGCAGCTGGTGCTGAAAAGAAAACCATGGAAGTTGATTCTAATTGTATGGAAGTAATGACAGGTGCTGTCTTACCAGAAAACACAGATACTGTGATCCGTTATGAAGATCTGGTCATAGAAAGTGGAATTGCAACAATACAAGTAGATGTAATTAATCAACGTCAAAATGTGCATCAAAAAGGAAAAGATAGAAGTCAAGGTGACCTTCTCATTCCTGAAAATAGAATTATCACGGCGGCAGAAATTGGCGTCATTGCAACGGTTGGAAAATCGACAGTAAAAGTTGCCAAAACGCCCAAAGTAATGATAGTTTCCACCGGTGATGAATTGGTGGAGGTAGATGAAACACCATTAGCGCATCAAATAAGAAGAAGCAATGCGTTTACCTTAGTTTCTTTGTTAGAAAAGCTGAACATTAAATCAGAGACATCTCATATAGCAGATGACAAATCTGTCTTAAAACAAAAGATAGCAAACTATTTAAAAGATTACGATGTCTTACTTTTTAGTGGAGCAGTAAGCAAAGGAAAGTTTGATTTCTTACCTGAAGTTTTAGAGGAACTCGGTGTTGAGAAACTCTTCCATAGAGTAACACAACGCCCTGGAAAACCTTTCTGGTTCGGGCACACAGTGCCCTCTGATATTGCCAATCAGGACGGAGTGGAGCGTGTAGAAGAAGGTAAAAAAAACAATACGGTTGTATTCGCCTTTCCTGGAAATCCAATATCAACCTATGTGAATTGTTTGGTGTATTTTTATTCTTGGTTTGCAAAGTCAGTAGGATTTGAACTCAAACAAGAAATAGTGATTCTCGGAGAAGGCGTTTCTTTTAAACCTCAATTGACCTACTTTTTACAAGTCAGAATAGAGATTAAGTACGGGCATTTAGTTGCGTTTCCAATCAAAGGAAATGGCTCAGGAGACTTGGCAAGTTTGGTACAAGCAGATGGTTTTGTTCAATTGCCAAAAGAGCAAATCGAGTTTAAAAAAGGCGAGACTTATCCGATAATTAAATATCGGAATTTTTAGTGTTGAGTTTTTAATTATTAGCTATGAAAGAGAGTATAGTTCAAAAAAAGAGCTTTGAGTTTTCACTTAAAGTTATTTCCTTATATAAGGATTTACAAAGTCAAAAGGAGTTTATTATATCTAGACAATTATTGAGATGTGGTACTTCAATTGGAGCAAACATTGAGGAAGCATTAGCTGGTCAAAGTAAAAGAGATTTTGCAGCAAAGATGTCGATTTCATCAAAGGAAGCTAGAGAAACAAAGTATTGGCTTAGATTATTAAAAGAAAGTGAACTAACTAATTTAGATGTGAATTCATTACTTTTAGACATTGAAGAGTTGATACGATTATTGACAGCAATAGTAAAAACGTCTCAACAGAACCTAACTAAAAACTAAACACTCAAAATTTATAACTCATGATGAGTTTTTCACACATAAATAAAAAGAATCAACCTAAAATGGTTGATGTTTCTGATAAGAATATTACCAAAAGAACAGCCATTGCAAAAGCGAGTATGTTTTTAGGAACAGAAGTGATTTCTCATTTTGAGAATGACGAATTAACCACTAAAAAAGGACCTGTTTTTCAAACGGGAATCATTGCTGGAATTCAAGCGGTAAAAAAAACTTCGGAATTGATTCCGATGTGTCACCCTTTGCTAATTAATGGAGTGGATATTGATATCAATATTGTGGATGATGAAAACATCGAAGTCTTTTGTACCGTAACCATCGAAGGAAAGACTGGTGTAGAAATGGAAGCTTTAACAGGAGCTTCTACAGCTTGTTTGACTATTTACGATATGTGTAAATCCATTTCGCAGCAAATGTTCATTAAAGAAGTGAAGTTACTAGAAAAAACAGGCGGAAAATCGGACGTGTTTAATGAATCAATATAACAATGAATTAATGTGGAAATGTCATTACGAGCTGTCACCCTGAGCTTGTCGAAGAGAAGCGAAGTAATCTGTTTTTGTTATAATAAGATTGCTTCATTTCATTCGCAAAGACAAAATAGATACTGAAATACTGATATGAAATCAGTACAAGTAAGTTCAGCATAAAATGAAAAAACACCAAAAACATACAAACCTAACAAGAAGACAAAACGGAAATTTCGCTCCGAATGAGATTTCTATTTTAGGAACCAAATGTGGAATTATTTCTGACTTGGTGAATCAAGTTTCTCTAAAATTGTCGCAACACAATTTGGCGTACTTTGATGCATCTCATGCAAAAGAAGTTGAAGGAAACAAGTTGTCTGATTTCACATTTCATCATGAAGGAAATCTAAGCATTACAACATCAGGACCTGTTAATGAATATGTACAGCGGATTCAGTTCTCTCAGTATGATTATGTGTTTATCAACGGGAATCATTATGCTGGAGACAAACAAATTGTCTTGCTAGATCCAGAAAAAGAAGCTTCTATCAACAAACGAATTGATCAGATTTCTGATGTTCAGTTTTTTGTAAAGCTCACAAATGATATTGAGCCTTTTCAATCATTAAAAGATAAGTTTCCGAATTGGAAAGAGATTCCAAGTTATGGGTTAGATGAAGTTGAAAAAATCACAAAGCATATATCAAAACTGATTTCAGAAACCATTCCACCGATTAAAGGATTGGTGTTAACAGGAGGAAAAAGCATCCGAATGGGGAAAAATAAATCGGAGTTAGAATACCATGGAAAGCCTCAAAAAGTATTTGTAAAAGAACTGTTAGAAGCTCGAGGTTTTGAAACTTTTTATTCAGTTAGAAATAAATCTGTTGTCACTTCGAGCGCAGTCGAGAAGTCTCAGACGGAGAATGAAATTGAGGATACATTTTTCAATCTAGGGCCGTTTGGAGGCATCTGTTCCGCCTTTCAAAAAGACCCAAATTCAGCTTGGATGGTTTTGGCAACAGACTTACCATTTGTTAATGACGATTTGGTAAAGCTACTTTTAGAAAGAAGAAATCCAGCGAAAGTTGCAACGGCTATCAAAGGAAACCAAAAGCAATTTCCAGAACCGTTGATTACTATTTTTGAACCGAAAGCATACCCAATATTATTACAATTTTTAGCACAAGGATATTCATGTCCGCGTAAAATGTTAATCAATTCGGATGTAGAGATTGTAGAAGTAGAGGATGATTTGATCCGGAATATTAATACGCCAGAGGAATACGAAGCAGCGAAAAAGGAACTCGCATAAATATGTCATTACGAGCAAGGCGAAGTAATCTCATGATACTTGAAAAGATTGCTTCATTTCATTCGCAAAGACAAAGAAATTAATTAATCGTTCTGTCATTCCGAACGAAGAATGAGGAGGAATCTCAACATTAGATTTCTCAATCGTTTTTTAAACTCATTTCGAAATGACATAAAAGAATAAAATGAAAGTCAACAAACAAGATTTATTCAAACGCCAGATTACTTTATCAGAAATAGGTGAAGTAGGTCAGCAAAAACTTCAAAACGCAAAAGTTTTGATAGTTGGTTGTGGAGGTTTGGGAAGCCCGATTGCTGTGTATTTAGCATCCAGTGGAATTGGAAAAATCCATCTAGTAGATTTTGACAAAGTCGATGTGACTAATTTACATCGTCAAGTTTTTTATTCATTAGAAGATGTTGGAAAATACAAATCAGAATCCTTAGCGAATTTCATTCAGCAAAGAGCGCCGTTTACAGAAGTCACTTTTTCTAAAGAACCTATCACAAAATTGAATGTTGTTGAATTGATTACAGAATATGATATTATTGTAGACGGAACCGATAGCCTCCCCACAAAATACTTATTAAATGATGTTTGTGTGTTGCAAAATAAACCTTTAGTATATGGTTCTTTGTATAAGTTTGATGGATATGTAAGTACATTCAACTTAGAACAAGAAGACGGAACGTATTCTGCTAATCTACGCGATGCATTTCCAGAAATGAACACAGATGTTCCTAACTGCGAAGAAGTAGGAACCATGAATGCCATTGTAGGGATGATTGCCACAGCACAAGTAAACGAAGTGTTGAAAATTGTGACAGGAGTTGGCAAACCATTGGCAAACGAATTATTGATTTATAATGTACTTCAGAACTCGCAGTTAAAAATGAAATTACAGTCAAGAATCTCAAAAGAACAAATTTCTACCATTTTCAACAACGAGAATTATTACGATGCTTCATGTGGTCTTCAGAATCCAGATTGGTTGATTTCTTCAGAAGAACTGAAAAAGAGATTGTCACTTCGAGCGTGTCACACTGAGCCTGTCGAAGTGGAGTCGAGAAGTCTTGAACTCATTGCAGTATTGCCGAACTTGCAATTGCCTTTCGAAGTAGATCAAACAATTCCCATTCAAGAATTTGATGTAAATAAATTTACGATTAACCCAAGCAAAACGTATGTGATGATTTGTCAAAGAGGATTGACAAGCTATAAAGTTACCGAGTTGCTAAAAGAAAAATACCCAGAGACGAATGTATTGAGTTTAATAGGAGGAGTTTCTGAGTATTAATGAATCAATGATTTAATAAGGGAATGAATCAATTGCTACATTAATCAATTTTATCATTAATTCATTGAACTTACGGATGCGAATTCACCCAAACCTCACCATCTGAAAAATGCTCTTTTTTCCAAATAGGAACCGTTTCTTTTAACGCATCAATAGCAAACTGACAAGCTTCAAAAGCCGCTTTTCTGTGTGGAGAAGAAGTTGTAATAATCACAGGAATAGCTCCAATTTTTAGCAGCCCTTCTGCATGATGAATGGAAATTTTTTTAATTGGAAATTTTTCCAAAGCTATATCGGCAATCTTTTGCATTTCTTTGATCGCCATTGGTTTGTAGGTAGAAAAATCGAGTTGAGTCACTTCCTTGTTTTGTGTGCTGTTTCTAACAGTCCCAACAAAAGCAGCGATACCACCACAAGAATCGTCTTCAACAAATTCATAGCATTCATTGAGGTCTAATTTTTCTTTGGTAATTTTTATAGAAGTATTGCTCATCAGACTACAAAAATAGGAAATTGATACCGTATCTTTGTGCTTATTTAATATGTCATTACGAAGAGGTAACGACGAAGTAATCTTTTTCAATTTTTGAGATTGCTTCATTTCATTCGCAATGACCAATTAGAATCACTTTTCAATGAAAACTTTTTTCAGAATTATTAGTTTTTTAGAGGGAACATCCTACTTGTTATTATTATTTGTAGCCACACCGGTTAAATATTTACTAGACGATCCTCAATATGTAAAAATGTTAGGAATGCCTCACGGATTGTTGTTCGTTGGCTATATTGTTTTAGCGTATTTGATTAAAGATGAAATGCAATGGAAAGGGAAAACTTTTGGCGTTGTTTTGTTAGTGTCTATTATTCCTTTCGGAACTTTTTATATTGATAAAAAGTATTTGAGAAACTAAGTGTCATTCCGACAGAGCTTTGCGACGAGGAATCTATAGGATTTTCAATTGTTTTGCAAACTTATTTCGAAATGAAAACATTACATTAATTCATTGAATCATTTTTGCATTGATTTACCCTCCACTAACAGGCGGAATAATAGCCACCATATCATTTTCTTTTAACAAAGTGTCGTCAGTTGCATAACTTTCATTGACTGCAATTGCGTAGGAGTTGATCTGGGATAGTTGTGGATATTGCTTCTGTAAAGAGTTTTTAAATTCTTGTACAGAAATGTTCTCTTGAGTCTCAAAATCTAGTGAATTTGACCCAACTAAATCTGTGGAAATCCCGAAAAAAAGTATCTTTAATATCATTAAATCAAAGATACTTCTTCTTAATTAAATAAGGTAATTCCAAACAAGAAGCCATCATTTTTAATTCCGTTGAAATTAGAACGAACATAATCTACTCGTAAGAATCTCCATTTTCCAAACCCGATGTTGTCCAATCCAACTGAATATTCTGAATAAGGTTTTCTACCACCCGTAAACAAGCCTTTTGCTCCAGCCACTAAATGGAAATTCAATTTATTGATCAATGGAACTTTACCTAATAAAAAACCTTTAAAATTGTGTTGAATGTGGGCCTCTGCGTACTTATCGTTGGTGCTAAATCGATAGTAATCCAATAAGCCAAAGCTGCTAACAGAACTGGTAGGCAAGAAACGCAATTGGTTTCCATTGGCATGCAAATAGTCCATAAACGGAATGTCTTTTTGTTTTGTAAAAGCACCTGCTCTAATATTGTATTGTAGATTCCCTGCATTTCCTAAAGAAACAAATTGACGCAAACGAGCTAAGAATAAATCGGAATTAAACTCAGAATTATCGGCTCCAAAATTCTTTCTATAACCTAGATATAATGTTGGATATTTCTCATTTCCAACGCTAAACTTACTGTCAGGATACATCAAATATTTTTGACCAAAAACAAAGCTTGCTCCAACATTTAATGACCAAATATTATGCTTGTCAAATGATGCAGTAAAATCTGTTGGATCAATTGGATTGTTTGATTGAAAAGCAATATCTCTGCCAAAAAGCACATAATCAGTTGTATTAAATAAGGGTTTTCGATCTGCATATTCTAAAGAAGTCCTCAAATAGATACCATTAACGGCTTCTTGTGAATAGCGAATGCTTGCATAGGTTTTCTCATAAATCTTTAAATAATTTTCTTCTTTAATCAACGAATAAATGGTGTTATTCATTTTAGAAATAGGATTTCTTCCATTGAATTGACGTGTGGTAATTCCACCAGAGATATTCAATCTAGGGCGTTCTATATTGTTCCATTTTTTGTTGAAATAGAAAACAGGACGAATTTCTTTATCTGAAAGACCATAGTTTATATTCATCCCAGCACTCCACCATTTTCCTTTATCATTGATACGTTTAAAATAATTGAATCCAGTAGTAGCGTTCCAACCTTGAACTGTATTGTAAGATATTTGATCTAAAAGACCATTAAAGCGAAAAGACCATTTTTCATGAGAATTTCTATAACTATATCCATTAATCGGAGACATCAATTTGAACTTGTTGTTTTTGCGGTCAACAGAATCTAAGAATTTTTTTGATTTCCGAACAATCTTTATACTATCCTTTAAGGTGTAATCTTTAATCTCTTCATCAGTTAAAGGAACGGGTCTTAGCTGATTCCAATAAGCGACATCTTTTTCTGTGGCATCTTTTTCAAAAGATAATATCTGTCGCGTAAAGGTTTTCTTTACAAAGTTGGGTTTAAAATCATAGTTAGAGTAGGCTGCAGAAAAACGCCCGTCTATATTAAAGCCTAAAAAACCAAATTGAAAATCAACAGTTTGTGAGATCAATACCCAAGCCTTGTTCTCTTCAGAATAATTATAGTCTTGTTTGAATTTTAGTTCGTCTATAATTGGAATTCCGACTTGCTGCCCCGTAGCTTTTAAATCAATACCATAAATGGCCCAATCATCTTCTACAATATAAATAAATCCGCTAAAAACACGATCTCCTTTTCTTTTTGGTTCCACTAATATTTTATTAATGAGTTTGCCATTTTTGTCATAAAATGCCCCAGCCATTCTGTATTTATAATACCCAAAAGCACCATCAGAAATTGGAGAAATTAAATTGCTTTCTGCTACAACAACTGCATTGTCATAAAAATTAAAATTAGCTTCTTCTGCCCTATTAAAGCTGATTCCGTTGTCAGTACCGCTTACTTTAGAAGCAATAATTTTTTCTTTGAAATTTTTAGGCCTCTTTTGATAAGTAATCTCGGAGATGGTTTCAGATAAATAGATAATTCCACTTCTTGTAGAATCTAACCCACCACCTAGATCACCTAAGTTTTGACCTAGAATCTTTTTAGGAGCATTTTTTACTCGAAATAATCCGCGAGAATAAAACTTAGAGGTATATTTCCCCAGCTTATCGGTGTTTTTTTCTTTGCTATCGATTGTATTTCTAATAATTTTATTTGCAGGGTTTTCATTCGCTGTGATAGTAACTACATCTAACATTACTTGCTCTTCTTGTAAAGAAACATCTAATGAATAAGGGAAACTTTGAATAGAAACTTGTTTCTTAAGGGTTTTATATCCTAAAAATTGAAAAACTACAACATAGCTTCCTGATTTTTTGATATTTAACTCATAATCTCCATTATCATTTGAGGTTGTTCCTGTAACGGTTTTGTCTAGATATATACTCACAAAAGAAAGCGGTTCTCCCTTGGAGTCAGTAATTTTCCCTTTAATTTGAGCAAAAGTTCCAAAAGAAGACAATAGCAATAATAAGAGTGTAATTTTTTTCATAAATAGTTCGTTAGTTGATAAGGGCAAACATAAATTATGCCACGGGATGTTCCTCTTTAAATTTTGTTAAACAAGTTACAATAAAGTCTTAAAATTAGATAGACTCCAAATTTTAACAAAAGGTTGTTTTTTAGTCTAAAAAAAAGAACAAAATTCAGCGGAATTTCTAGAAATATTGAGTTTTTAAAAGATTGATTTTAAACAGGTCTCTTTTGTTGAAAAGTCTATATTTGTAAGTTATAAACAAACGATGGATACATGAGCGAATCAAGAAAGAGAAGAGAAGCTTTACTATATCACGCGAAGCCTAAGCCAGGTAAAATTGAAGTAGTTCCAACAAAGAAATATGCAACTCAACACGATTTATCTTTAGCATATTCTCCTGGAGTTGCTGAACCTTGTTTAGAAATAGCAAAGGATAAAAATAATGCCTATAAATATACTGCTAAAGGGAATTTGGTTGCCGTTATTTCTAACGGTACAGCCGTGTTAGGTTTAGGAAATATTGGACCTGAAGCTTCGAAACCAGTGATGGAAGGAAAAGCATTGCTTTTTAAAATCTTTGCAGATATTGATGTTTTTGATATTGAAGTTGATGCTACCGATGTAGACAAATTTGTTGAAACAGTTAAAGCAATTGCTCCTACTTTTGGAGGAATTAATTTAGAAGATATTAAAGCTCCTGAAGCTTTTGAAATTGAAAGAAGATTAAAGGAAGAATTGGATATTCCGGTTATGCATGATGATCAACATGGAACTGCAATTATTTCTGCAGCTGCGTTGAGAAATGCGATAGAGATTACTGAAAAAGACATTTCTAAAGTCCAAATTGTTGTCAACGGAGCTGGAGCCGCTGCTATATCTTGTACTAGACTGTACGTGAGATTAGGTGCTAAGCTTGAAAATATAGTGATGTGTGATAGCAAAGGAGTTATCCGAAAAGATAGAGATGATTTGACTTCTCAAAAGGAAGAATTTGCTACAAACAAAGATCTCAATACATTAGAAGAGGCAATGCAGAACGCAGATGTCTTTATAGGTTTGTCTAAAGGGGGTGTTGTGTCTCCAGAGATGCTGCTTTCAATGGCTAAAGATCCTATTGTGTTTGCAATGGCAAACCCTGAACCTGAAATCTCTTATGATCTTGCCTTAGACACAAGAGATGATATTATTATGGCTACAGGGCGTTCAGATCACCCTAATCAGGTGAATAATGTTTTAGGCTTTCCGTTTATTTTCAGAGGAGCTTTGGATGTAAGAGCTACCAAGATTAATGAAGAAATGAAGATGGCTGCTGTGAATGCATTGGCAGACTTGGCAAAACAATCTGTTCCTGAGCAAGTAAATATTGTGTATGATGAGATAAGCCTTTCTTTTGGAAGAGAATACATTATTCCAAAGCCTTTTGATCCAAGATTAATTTATGAAATTCCACCAGCAATTGCAAAAGCAGCAATTGATTCTGGAGTGGCTTTAGAACCCATTGAAGATTGGGATAAGTATCGTGATGAATTGATGGATCGATCAGGAATTGGAAGTAAAGAAATAAGACTCTTGCACAACAGAGCAAAGCAAAGTCCCAAAAGTATTGTTTTTGCTGAGGCAGATCATTTAGATGTGCTAAAAGCGGCTCAAAGAGTTCACGAAGAACGTATTGGAAAGCCAATTTTGTTAGGAAGAAAAGAAGTGATATTAGCGTTAAAAGAAGAATTAGGTTTTACTGCAGATGTTCCTATTTTCGATCCAAAAACTGATGAGGAAACCGAAAGAAGAGATTATTTTGGAAAGAAATATTGGGAAACAAGACAACGTAAAGGAATTACATTACATCAAGCAATAAAGTTAATGCGAGAGCGTAATTACTTTGCTGCTATGATGGTTAATGAAGGAGAAGCTGACGCGTTAATTACTGGGTATTCTAGACCTTACCCAACGGTTGTAAAACCAATGATAGAATTGATAGGAAAAGATAGAGGGGTTTCTAGAATTGCAGCAACGAACTTAATGCTGACCAATCAAGGGCCTATGTTTTTAGCGGATACAACTATTAACATCAACCCTACTGCGAAAGATTTAGCAAAGATTTCTCAGATGACCTATAAAATTGCAAAGATGTTTGGAATGAAACCAAATATTGCAATGCTTTCGTTCTCTAATTTTGGCTCTTCTAATACGGAGACATCAAGAAAGATTCAAGATGCAGTATCTTATATTCATAGGCATTTTCCCCATGTAAATATTGATGGAGAATTGCAAGCAGATTTTGCGTTAAATCCTGAAATGTTAGCAAAAGAATTTCCGTTTTCTAAATTGAATGGTAAAAAGGTGAATGTTCTAATTTTCCCTAATTTAGAATCAGCAAATATTACATACAAGCTTTTGAAACAAATAGACGGTTCTGAATCTATTGGGCCTATTATTCTAGGATTCAAAAAACCTGTGCACATATTACAGTTAGGAGCAAGTGTTGATGAAATGGTGAATATGGCTGCTGTAGCCGTTGTTGATGCACAGCAAAAACAAAAACAAAGTAAATAATTTCTTACTTTAGAAATCTGATAAAGAAAAATGATCACACAAATTAGGGGTAGACTTGTTGAGAAAAACCCAACATATGTAGTAGTAGATTGCTCAGGTGTTGGATACCTTTTGCATATTTCTTTACAAACCTATTCTTTACTTCCAGATGAAGAAGCAGTGCGATTATATACACATCTCTCTGTTAGAGAAGATGCACATACTTTATATGGTTTTTATAGTAAAACAGAGCGAGAAGTATTTAAATTGTTAATTTCGGTTTCAGGAGTTGGACCTAGTATTGCGAGAACGATGCTATCTTCGATGACCTCTGAAGAAATTCAAAATGCTATTGCTACTGAAAAGGTTGCATTAATCCAATCTGTGAAAGGAATTGGAGCCAAAACCGCCCAACGTGTTATCGTAGATTTAAAAGATAAAATTTTAAAAACCTTTGATATCGATGAAGTTTCCGTCAATAGGAACAATACGAACAAAGAAGAAGCGTTATCAGCATTAGAAGTTTTAGGGTTTAATAGAAAGCAATCCGATAGGGTTGTTGCTGGCATCCTAAAAGAATCCCCCGACGAAACAGTAGAGCAGTTAATAAAAAAAGCACTAAAGAATTTATAGTCAGTTGAATCGATTTCACAAATACATTTTATGTTGTTTGTTTTTTGTTGGTATTACAAGTGCTATTTCAGCACAAGTAACGACCAAAAAGAAAGATTCTGTCCCAAAGAGAAAGGACTCTGTAGGCCTTAAGTATAATTTTAAGCACGGTCAAACAGGAAATTTATTACTGAAGTATCCCTCTAAGATTGAAGTGATTTATGATAGAGATTTAAACAAATATATTTTTGTTGAAAAAGTAGGAGATTATTACATAAAAACACCAATTTTTATGACTCCTGAAGAGTACAAAAAATATCGATTACAGAGAGATATGTTGGAGTACTTTAAAAGCAAAGTAAGTGCTAGGAATAGTAAAAATGCTGCTGCAAAAAAAGATCTACTACCTACTTATTATGTGAATTCTAAGTTTTTTGAATCTATTTTCGGAGGGAATCAAATAAAGATTACTCCAACAGGAAGCATCAATCTAAAACTTGGATTCATCTATCAAAAAACAGATAACCCACAACTATCAGAGCAAAATAGAAGTAGTTTTACTTTTGATTTTGATCAACAAATCAATGTTGGAATTCAAGCTCAAATTGGAGAGCGATTAAAACTGACAGCGAACTACGATACCCAATCAACATTTGATTTTCAGAACCTTATTAAGTTAGAATACACCCCAACAGAAGATGACATCATCCAAGGAATTGAAGTTGGTAATGTAACAATGCCTATTAAAAACTCTTTGATCAATGGATCTCAAAGTTTGTTTGGGGTTAAAACAAAACTACAATTTGGGAAGACAAATATTACAGCTGTTTTTTCTCAACAAAATTCAGAAAGTAGGGTCGTTAACTCAGAAGGAGGAGCTTCAGTTCAAGAGTTCGAAATCAGAGCCACGGATTATGATAACGACAGACATTTTTTCTTGTCGCAATACTTTAGAGAAAATTATGCTAGATCGCTACGGGAGTATCCATTAATAAGTAGCCCTATTAATATTACAAGGATTGAAATTTGGATTACCAATAGAAACGCATCTGTTGAAGACTATAGAAGCATTGTTGCCTTTGCTGATATCGGAGAAACAGGAGCTTCTAACTTGGTTAACGGAAATATAGTACCTACGAGTTCACCATCAGTAAATGGGGTGAATATTCCAACGAACGAATCTAACAATATCTCCACTGTTTTGACTTCTACAAGTGGAATAAGGGATATTGCTACTGTTGATAATACCTTATTATCAACATTCAATATGCAACAAGGAACTGATTATAGTTTGTTGCAAAATGCCAGAAAATTGCAGCCAAATGAATACAACTTAAACTCTCAGTTAGGTTTTATCTCTTTGAATAGAAGGTTGAACGATGGTGAGATTTTAGCCGTTGCTTATGAATATACTGTAGTAGGAGCCTCTAATGGAACAACATCTTTTAAAGTAGGAGAATTTTCTAATGATGGAATTACAGCTCCAGATAACCTGGCCGTTAAGCTACTTCGTAGTGAAATCTTAACAACCAAAAGAACAGTTGGAGGTGTTGTAGAAGCATTTCCTACATGGAATCTAATGATGAAAAACGTATATGCGTTAGGAGCTTTTCCTTTAACCCAAGACGGATTCCGATTTGAAGTTCAATACCGAGATGATCAAACGGGAATTGCTTCAAATACATTACAGAATGCACAAACAACAGGAATTCCTAATACTCCATTGTTACAAGTTTTAAATCTAGATCGATTAGATCAAACTCAGTTTCAAAACGCAGATGGGTATTTTGATTATGTAGAAGGAATTACTGTAAATTCTCAGAATGGGTATGTTATTTTTCCAGAACCTGAACCTTTTGGAAATGGTTTAGAGTCTTCATTGAATGTACAATCGGATGTTGATTTGTATGTTTTTAATGAATTGTATTTAGATACTAAGATTAATGTAAAGAATAACAACCAAAATAAAGATAAGTTTTTACTGAAAGGATATTTTAAGTCACAGAACAGCGGAGGAATTTCATTAGGAGCCTTTAATGTCCCTAGAGGATCGGTAACGGTAACGGCTGGCGGACGTCAATTGGTTGAAGGAGTAGATTATGTAGTTGATTACCAGTTAGGTAAAGTTCAAATTATAGATCCAGGGCTCGAATCTTCTGGAATCCCTATTCAGGTTTCTACAGAAAATAATTCAGTCTTCAATCAACAAAGAAAAACCTTTATGGGAGTTGACATTGAGCACCGTTTCAATGAAAATTTCATTTTAGGAGGAACGATTCTAAATGTAAACGAAAGACCTTTAACACCGAAAGTGAATTTTGGTTCTGAACCGATCAACAATACCATGTTTGGGTTGAATTTAGATTTTTCTACTGAAATGCCACTTTTTACAAAATTAGCAAACAAATTACCTTTTGTTGATACAGATGTCCCATCGAACTTATCTGTGAGAGCAGACATGGCTTACCTAATTCCAGGTTCACCTAGCGGTATTGATGTTACTGGAGGGGCTACAGCTTATATTGATGATTTTGAGGCTTCTCAAATCCCAATAAGTTTATTAACGCCTTTACAATGGTATACTGCGAGTACACCGCAAAGATCAGCAGCCAACTTAAATGGTTTGGCGAGTGATCTTACTTATAATGATTTAAGATCGAGATTGGCTTGGTATAATATTGACCCAATTTTTTATGGAGCAGGAAACACACCTTCGAATATAGATGCTGATGCTTTGTCGAGAGCAGAAACAAGACAAATCAATTTTAGTGAATTGTTCCCAAATCAAGAATTAGATGTTACGCAGCAAACATTAGTTAGAACCTTAGATTTGGCCTACTTTCCTAGTGAACGTGGACAGTATAACTTTGATACTACCAATCTAAATGCAGATGGTACATTCAGTAACCCTGATGCTCGTTGGGGTGGAATTATGAGACCCTTAACTACCAATAATTTTGAGCAAGCAAATGTAGAGTACATTCAATTTTGGATGATGGATCCTTACACGAATTATTCAATTACTAACGAAGAAGGGCTTCCACCAGGAGTGAATCCGCAAGATCCTCAAAATCAGGTTGGAGAATTATATCTGAACCTAGGGAATATCTCTGAAGATATTTTGAAGGATAATCGTAAAATGTATGAAAATGGATTGCCAACTGATGGGTTGACTACGAATACAACTCCAACGATTTGGGGTAAAGTGCCCACCAATCCTTCTATTATTTATGCTTTTGATGAAAATGATGCATCTAGGGCCAATCAAGATATTGGATTGGATGGGTTAACAGATGATGAAGAACGATTGAAGTTTCCAGCATTGGCAAGTTTACAAGACCCTGCTTCCGATAACTATCAATATTATAGAGGAAGTGAATTAGATGCTATAAATGCAACGATTCTTACTCGATATAAACTATTTAACAATACCCAAGGAAATTCACCAACGTTAAATCAATCTACAGAATCTTTTCCAACTTCATCAACAACATATCCTGATGTAGAAGACATCAACAAAGATCAAACGATGAATACCGTTGAGAGTTATTTCGAATACAAAATATCTTTAAACAGTAGTGATTTTGTTGTGGGTCAAAATTTTATTGTAGATCAAAAAGATACACAGGTAACCTTAGACAATGGAGATACTCAAACAGCAAGATGGTATCAGTTTAGAGTTCCTATTAGAGGAGGTAACCCAATCAATAATATTTCTGATTTCAATAGCATTCGTTTTATTAGAATGTTTGTTACCAAATTTAAAATGCCTGTAGTATTGCGTTTTGGAGAACTTGATTTGGTTCGTGGAGATTGGAGAAGATATACAAGAACATTAGATCCAGCAATAAGTCCTGATCAAGGGTTAAGTCAAACTCAATTAAATAATTTTGAAGTAGGAGTTGTTAATATTGAGCAGAATGAAGGAAGATATGTGCTTCCTCCAGGAATTGTTAGAGAACGTTTACAGGGTAGTACAACGGTTCAGCAACAGAATGAACAATCTGTTTCTTTAAAGGTGAATAACCTCCCACAAAATGAAATAAGAGCGATCTATAAGAACATTAGTATTGATCTGCGTAGATACAAAGAATTAAAAATGTTTTTACATGCAGAGCCAATTGTTGTAAGTGGTGTAGATGATGATGAGTTAACTGCAATTATTCGTTTAGGAACTGACTTAAATGATAATTTCTATCAATTGGAAATTCCATTAAAGATTTCACCAAAAGGAAGTTTATCTCCTTTAGATGTGTGGCCAGAAGCAAACAATTTGGAAGCTATGTTGGAGCAACTTGGTAAGATGAAATTATCTAGAGATGTTGCAAATGCTGCAGACCCTATAAGTTTCCCAATTAATGAGTTGTATCCATTATCTACAGATATTAACCCTACAGAATTGGCAATTCGAGTAAAAGGGAATCCGACGTTAGCCCAAATTAGAACCATAATGCTAGGTGTTCGTAACAACGCAACACTTGATAAAAGTGCAGAAATTTGGTTTAATGAATTACGTGCTTCAGGTTTTGAAAATGATGGTGGTTGGGCTGCTGTAGTAAGTGCAGATGCTAATTTTGCTGATGTTGCAAATATTTCAATGACAGGAAGAATGCAGACTGTAGGATTTGGAAATGTAGAAGATAGAGTAAGTCAACGATCATTGGATGAAACCAAGCAGTATGATATTTCCACAACGATTAACCTTGGTAAAATGATGCCTAAGAATTGGGGAATTCAATTGCCAATGAGTTACAGTATTGGAGAACAATTTATCGATCCTAAGTTTGATCCACAATACCAAGATGTTCAATTAAAAGACGTAGAAGCGGCTAATATAAATAATGGTACTCCTAGAGGAACAGAAGTCTCAAGAGATTACACCAAAAGAAAGAGTATTAGTTTTATTGGGGTAAGAAAGAATCGAAATCCTGAATCTTCCAAGAAGCCAAAGTTTTACGATGTTGAGAATTTATCGGTATCCTATACGTTTAATGAAGAGACCCATAGAGATTATAATATTGAAAGAGCTATTAATAAAAACGTGACAGCTTCAGCATCGTATAATTTTAACTTCAAACCCAAATTTTACGAACCGTTTAAGAATAGTAAAACTTTTAAGAATAAATATTTGAGGTTGATACGGGATTTAAATTTCAATCCTATTCCAAAAACATTGGCAATTAATTCTAGAATCAATAGAAACTTTAATCAACAAAGGTCTAGGAACCTAATTTCAAGTTTAAGCCCTCAGCCCACATTAATACAAAGAAGGTTTTTATTTGATTGGGATTATACCCTAGGTTTTGATTTCACAAAATCTTTATCAGTAAATTTTAATGCTACCAATAGTTATATTTACGATGCTTTTGGGAGCAATGAAGAATTAGAAATTTTTGATAATTTTTTTAATATAGGAAGGCCTAACCAATATCATCAAAAATTAAATGCCACGTATAAGATTCCGATTAATAAGATTCCGCATTTGAATTTTATAACTGCAGACTATGCTTACACAGCAGATTTTGATTGGAGAGCAACTTCTCAAGATGCTCAAATTGTTGAAAGAGTTGGGAACTTAATTCAAAATGCCAATACACATAATATTACTGGAGCATTTAACTTAGATAGATTGTACAGGGATATTAAACTAGAGAAGTTATTTGTTAAGAATAATAATAAACCGGCAGGCAGAAATCCTGGGTTACCTGGAGCTCCTAGATTGCCTAATCAGGTTTCTGGGAAGGGTAAAAAGAAACAAACCGTTGGGCAGAAAATGTTAAAAGGATTCTATGATGTTCTAACTTCTGTAAAAAACGCCAAGATAAGTTATGCAGAAAATAATGGTCAGTTGTTGCCAGGTTATCAACCAGAAGTTGGTTTTCTTGGAAGAGATAATGTTGGAGGAGGCTTAGCTCCTTCTCTTGGTTTTGTCTTTGGAAGTCAGGTAGACATTAGAAATCGTGCATTAACAAATGGCTGGTTGGTTTCACCAAGAGCAGATGGAGATGATTATTACGATAAAACATATACTAGAACTCATTACAACAAACTAGATTATAATTTGTCTGTAAAACCAATCAAGGATTTAAATATTGAAATTATAGGAAATAGAATCAATACACGTAGTCTGTCACAACAATTAGATATTCGTCTAGATCCAAGTAATCCTTTAGGTAACGGATTTATAGATGAAACTATTTCAGCTTTTACTAGTGGAAATTTTAGCACGAGTTACTCCATGTTTGGAACTGCTTTTAAAGATGGAGATCAACTATTTCAGCAATTAAGAAGCAATAGACTTGCTATTTCAAAAAGGTTAGGAACTAGAGCAGGGATAGATATTACAGATCTCAATAATTTAAATCCAGACGGAACAGTTATTGGTTATGGAAGTAATAGTCAAGATGTACTATTACCAGCTTTCCTTGCAGCTTATTCTGGTAAAGACGCTGGCAAGGTAAAATTAGGATTGTTTAGAAATATTCCTGTTCCTAATTGGAGCCTTCGATATACTGGACTTATGAAATTTAATTGGTTTAAAAAGACCTTTAATAGTTTTAGTGTGAGTCATGGATATAGATCTTCATATACCATTTCTAATTTTACCAATAATCTTCAATTTGACAGTAATGATCCAGCGAAAACAAATGCTGCTGGAAATTTTGAATCCAACAGACTGGTGTCTTCTGCTACCTTAGTAGATGAATTCAACCCTTTAGTTCGAGTAGATATGAAGATGAAAAACTCTTTTTCTTTTAGAGGAGAGGTAAAAAGAGATCGTACACTTACTATGAATTTTAACAACAGTACGCTTACCGATATTAAAGGAACAGAATTTGTTTTTGGAATAGGATATGTATTTAAAGATGTGAAAATGAAAACTTCTTTTACAGGAAAAAAACAGACGTTAAAAGGAGATATTAATGTACGAGCAGATGTATCACTTCGAGACAACATAACCTTGGTACGCTCAGTAGATGTTGATAATGATCAAATTAGCGGTGGACAAAAATTATTTTCAATAAAACTTACGGCAGATTATAGATTAAGTAGTAATTTAACAGCGTCGTTTTATTACAATCATCAAACGTCTAGGTATGCTATTTCGACAACATTCCCAAGACAGTCAATAAACGCAGGATTTAATTTTATTTATAATTTAGGAGGAAACTAATAAAAACAATTGTACAAAATGAATATTCCATCAGATTTAAAATATACAAAAGATCACGAATGGGTAAAAATTGAAGGTAATATTGCCACTATAGGAATTACCGATTTTGCTCAAGGCGAATTAGGAGACATTGTATATGTAGACGTAGATACTTTAGACGAGAGTGTAGACAAAGACGAAGTTTTTGGTTCTGTTGAAGCTGTAAAAACAGTTTCTGATTTATTTATGCCTTTAACAGGTGAAGTAGTTGAATTTAATGAAGCCTTAGAAGATGAGCCTGAAACGGTTAACAAAGATCCTTATGGAGATGGTTGGATGATAAAACTATCTATTGCAGACGAATCACAAATTGAAGATTTATTAGATGCTGCAGCGTATCAAAGCCTTATTGCTGGATAAGGCAATTTATTTTGCAATCCTTATTACAATTATTATAGCATTGTTAAGTCTATTAAACCTTAATAATGTAAATATTCCTATTGGTTCATCAGATAAAACGGGGCATACAATTGCTTACTTTTCCCTGATGATTTCTTGGCTGTATACCTTTGTTAAAAAACAAGACTTCAATAAGCTTGCTAGGTATTCAATGCTAGGTTGCTTTATTTACGGCATAGTTATTGAGGTTTTACAAGGAACAATTACATCCTATAGAACAGCAAGTTATCTAGATGTACTCGCTAATTCAACAGGAATAGTTTTAGCAATTTTAGCATTTCATTTGTTTGAGAAGAAAATTCGGCTTATTTAATGTTAAATGTTGTAAATCAAAAGATAATTTAATTAAATTAGCGAACTATTAAAACATTTCAGAGATGGAAATTAAGAAAAATCCGAAGTCAAACTTAGAAAACTATAGCAAACTGTTTATGCAGTTAGGTTTGGTTTTAGCACTTTTTGTTACGTATGTAGCCATTGAAAAGAAAACATTCGATCGTCAATTTGGAGATTTAGGAGATGTAGTTATGAATGCTGATCTCGAAGAAGAACCACCAATTACTGAACGTATTGAACCAGAAATTCCAAAGACACCACCACCACCAGCACCAGAAGTAATTGATGTTGTTGACGATGAGGAGGAGGTAGAAGAAACAATAATTGAATCTACTGAAACTGATGAAACTGAAGCTGTAGAAGTAGAAGAGATTGTAGAAGTGGAAGAAGCAGAAGAAGTAATTGAAGACGTTTCTTTTATGATTATTGAAGATGTTCCAGTTTTTCCTGGATGTAAAGGAAATAAAGCAGCATTGAAGGCATGTTTTAACAAACAAATGCAAAAACACTTTGTAAGAAAGTTTGATGGAGACTTGCCTAATGAATTAGGATTATCTCCTGGAAAAAAGCGATTAATTATGCTTTTTAAGATTGATAGAGAAGGAAATATTGTAGATATAAGAGCCAAAGCTCCACATCCAAGACTTCAGAAAGAAGCAATAAGAATTATCAAGTTGCTTCCTAAAATGAAACCAGGAAGACAAAGAGGTAAAGCAGTAGGTGTAAAATATACATTACCAATGAGAATTGATGTAGAATAACAATCTGTTCAAGAAAATGTAAAAAACCCAGCTTATTCATAAGTTGGGTTTTTCTTTTTTACAAGTTAGATATTAATAATAAATCGTATTTTCACACCATCTCAAATAGATAATCTTTATTATATAGATGAAAGAATATTTTGCACATGAAACGGCAGTTATAGATGGAGAATGTGAAATTGGTTCTGGAACTAAAATTTGGCATTTTAGTCATATTATGTCAAACTGTGTGATAGGAGACAATTGCAATTTAGGTCAGAATGTAGTTGTTTCTCCAGAGGTTGTTTTGGGAAAAAACGTAAAAGTTCAAAACAATGTTTCTATATATACTGGAGTTATTTGTGAGGACGATGTTTTTTTAGGACCGTCAATGGTCTTTACTAATGTAATCAATCCTAGAAGCGCAATTAAAAGGCGTGGCGAATATCTAAAGACCGTTGTTAAAAAAGGAGCAAGTATCGGTGCGAATGCAACTATAGTTTGTGGAAACAATATAGGAGAATATGCCTTTATAGGAGCTGGAGCTGTTGTTGTAAAAGAAGTTTTTCCGTATGCACTAGTTGTTGGAAACCCATCAAAACAAATAGGCTGGGTTGGTGAGTATGGTCATAGACTTGAATTTGATCAAGATGGAGTGGCAACATGTTTAGAAAGTCAAGAAAAATACCAATTAAAAGAAAACAGAGTACATAAAATAATAGATTAGTAAATGAAGAAACTACTTTTTTTCTTTCTTTTTTCATCAACCTTAATTACTGCACAAACAGAAAAATTTCCTGTTTTTGATGAGTGTAAAGGAGAAACTTTGCTATTAATTAAGGATTGCTTTTTTAAAATGACCAAGGAGACTTTTTACAATGAGTTTAAAGAACCGCCGATCATTCAAAATGAGAATTTTAAAGGCACAGTCAACGCGACTTTTATGGTTACTAATAAAGGCTTATTCAAGTTAATCTACATTAACTCCCCTTATAAAGAATTAAAAACGGAGGTAGAAAGAGTTTTTAAAACATTTCCAACAATAGAATCTGCCAAATACAATAATCATAATGTAGAAATGCAATTCATCTTCCCGTTGGTTTTTCCCTTGATTGATGAAGTTGAGCCCGAAATTGTATACAACTACGAGCCCCAAAAAGAAGATATAAACGAGGTTGTAAACAAACAAAAACAACAAAAAATACTTTTTCCAAAACATAGAAGTCAGCTAAATATTCCTTTTACACATCAAAGATATACCGATTATGAATTTGCTTTGCATAAAGTAAATGGAACTCATACAGCATCTAAGCCTTACATATTTAATGACATTAATGAATATGTGGACTTAGATTCTGTAAAAAGCCAATTTTTAAAACCAGATGTTAGTTCTTGGATGGGGAGAAAGATTTGGAATGAACACCTACTTTCAGTTCAAGAAGAAGATTATTGGTTTACTATGGATTTTTTATTGGACGTTCAGTTAGGAAAAGACAATTCTGATGAAGTTTCTTATACATACAACAACTCAAGAATACTTCAAATAAATGGCGGATTAGGAGAACAATTTTCGTATTCTGCAACTATCTATGAAAGTCAAGGAAGATTTGCCAGATACATTAATGAGTATGCAGAAAATAATTCATCCACTTTTAAGCCAGCATTTTCTGAAGGATTGGTTCCAGGAAGAGGAAAAGCAAAAGGGTTTAAAGAAGATGCTTTTGATTACCCAGTTGCAGAAGGATATTTGTCATATACACCAAGTAAATATTTACAATTCCAATTTGGACATGGAAAGAATTTTATAGGAGACGGATACCGCTCCTTTTTATTGTCTGATGTTGCTGCTCCTTCATTATACTTGAAGGCTAAAGTAGACTTTTGGAAATTTCAATATACAAACATTTGGATTTGGGGGAATGATTTAAGAGCTCCTGTTGTTGTGAACAATGAACATGCACGTAAATATATTGCGATGCATTATTTGAGTATTAATGTTACCGAGAGATTAAATATCGGTCTTTTTGAAACAGCTATTTCTTCAGGTGAAGATGGAATTGATGGAGGTTTTTTAAACCCTTTAATCTTCTATCGATCGGTAGAGTTTAACCGAGGAGAAGATTCTGGAAATGCCATGATTGGTTTGACTACAAAATATAAATTAAATGACAAGGTCTCATTGTATTCTCAATTAGTTATTGATGAATTTTCAGTAGGAAACCTAACAAATTTGGGAGATTGGAGAAATAAATTTGGTTTACAATTAGGAGCTAAATACTTTAATGCATTTGATGTAGAAAACCTCTTTTTACAAGGAGAGTTTAATTATGCAAGACCTTATACATTTGCTCATAGGAGCCCAATATTAAATTATGGTAATAATAGCCAAGCACTTGGGCATCTATGGGGAGCTAATTTCTGGGAGGTAGTTGGAATTGCTAGATATAAAAAAGACAGATGGAGTGGGAATGCTAAGCTGGTTTTCGGAAAGAAAGGGTATGATTTTGCTGATGAATTGGTTAGTCATGGAGGAAATATTTATCAATCTTATGATATAAGATTAGGAGATACTGGAAATTCTATAGCACAAGGAAATACAGCAACAATTATAAATCTAGACTTACAAGCAAATTATCTATTAAACCCATCTAACAATTTAAACTTGTTTGCAGGACTAAACATCAGAAGGTTTTCTCCTGAAACTCCTACACCAACTTTTGAGAAAAATACAAGTGTTTGGTTTTCTGCTGGAATAAGAGCAGATCTGTTCAATTGGTATTTTGATTTTTAAAGAACTTTCAACCTAGATTATTTCCTAAAACACAAGGTTTTTAGGTATTTATGAAATATCTTTGCGGTCGATTTAAATTCTAATGAATTCTACTACAGTTATCGACACAAAAGTTTCATTAAAAGGACTCGTATCAGATTTAAAACAACTTACTAAAGTTGGTTTGTCTCTAAGTGTTGTTTTTTCTTCCGTTGCAGGATACCTATTGGCTGTAGAAACAATCAACTATCAAACATTATTTCTCTTAAGTTTAGGTGGATTTTTAATGGTGGGAGCATCAAATGCATTCAATCAAGTGATTGAAAAAGATACGGATGCTTTGATGAAAAGAACAATGAATCGACCTCTTCCTACTGGAAGAATGTCTACAAACGTAGCACTAGCAATTGCCATTGTGTTTACAATCTTAGGAATCGCGATATTATATAGTATCAATGAAAAAAGTGCACTCTTTGGAGCGATTTCAATTTTTCTATACACTTGTGCTTACACTCCATTAAAATCAGTGACACCATTAACCGTTTTTGTTGGAGCTATTCCAGGAGCTATTCCTTTCATGTTAGGATGGGTTGCAGCTACAGATCAGTTTGGAATTGAGGCAGGATTTTTATTTATGATACAATTCTTTTGGCAGTTCCCTCACTTTTGGGCCATAGGATGGTTACAATTTGAAGAATACAAAAAGGCAGGATTTAATATGTTGCCTATGAATAAAAAAGATCAAACAGCAACAAGACAGATTATTTTCTATACATCAGTAATGATTTTAATATCAGTTGCACCTGTACTAAAAATGACAGGATCATTTTATATATATCCAATAACAGCTGTTATCATAGCTTTATTAGGAGGCAGTATGCTTTTTTATGGGTTACAATTACATAAAAAGCAAACCAATATTGAAGCTCGAAAATTAATGTTATCAAGTGTATTATATATTACAGTGGTTCAGATTGTATATGTAGTCGATAAATTTTTACACTAAGATGGAGAAAGAAACTTTACAAGAAGAATTAATCGTTGCTAGAAAAAAATCAGCAAAACCAATGTTGTGGGTTTCCATGATTAGTATGGTGATGTTTTTTGCAGGACTTACAAGTGCATATGTGATTAGTATGAAACGTGATGATTGGGTAACATTCGATTTACCAAATGCATTTTATATTAGTACGGCATTAATTATGTTAAGCAGTATCACTATTTTTCTATCACAACGTCTATTAAAGAAAAACCAAAGAACACTTTCTTTAGCGCTTTTAATTGCGACTTTTATTTTAGGCGTCATTTTTGTTTGGCAACAATATGTCGGATTTTTAGAGTTAAAAAGTGCTGGATTATTCTTTACAGGACCTGGAAGTACTGTGTCGACTTCATTTATTATAGGAATCACATTAATGCACGTAGTGCATATTGTAGCTGGGATTATAGTACTCCTAGTTGTAATTTATAATCATTTTAAACACAAGTACAAACCGAATGATTTACTAGGCTTTGAACTAGGTGCAATCTTCTGGCATTTTGTAGATGTTTTATGGATTTATTTATTTTTCTTTTTCTATTTTATTAGATGATGAAAATTGATTAATTTTGACCAACTATTAAAGAATTTTTAACATAAAATTTATGGAAGCAAACATTGCTGTATCTTCAGAAAAAAAGCCCACTTGGGGAGGTGGTGGAGCAAAACCTTTTGGAGCAAGTTATGGTAAAATGATGATGTGGTTTTTTATCGTATCGGATGCCTTAACGTTCTCAGGATTTTTAGCAGCGTATGGATTAACAAGATTTAAGTTTATAGATTCATGGCCAATTGCCGATGAAGTGTTTACTCATATTCCCTTTGTACATGGAGAGTTTCCAATGATTTATGTTGCTTTCATGACCTTTATTCTGATCTTTTCTTCGGTAACGATGGTATTAGCCGTAGATGCTGGACATCATATGAAGAAGAAAAAGGTAGCATGGTATATGCTCTTTACAATTATTGGAGGTATTATTTTTGTTGGTTCTCAAGCTTGGGAGTGGAATACTTTTATCAAAGGTTCTTATGGAGCTGTTAAGACAACAGACGGAAAAATATTACAATTCGTAAACAATGATGGGAAGCAGATAGCTTTATCTGATTTTGTTGTTGGAGAAAGAGGAGATCATTTGGTTCAACAAACTAAAAAGAATGGTTTGTGGTTTGAATCAGGAGAAACCGTTTCTCAATATTCGATTGCTCAAATTATCAGTTCTTATGAGGCGAATCCAGATATTCAAGTTAGAATTGAGAAGATTGATTTAGAGACTAAGAAGAAAATTATTCTATCTAGAGAAAAAGGTGCTGCTGAACTAGCAAAAACAAAGTTAGTCGTTGAAGGAGCCAACCTCGAAGTAAATGAATATGGAAATACAATTTTTGCTGATTTCTTTTTCTTCATTACTGGATTTCACGGATTCCATGTTTTCTCTGGAATTATATTTAACATAATTATCTTTTTTAATGTCATCTTAGGAACTTATGAACGAAGAGGACATTATGAAATGGTAGAAAAAGTAGGATTGTATTGGCACTTTGTAGATTTAGTTTGGGTATTTGTATTTACCTTCTTCTATTTAGTATAATTTAATAAGCAGGAAAGAAATGGCTCACGCACACGAATCAAACGTAAAAAGAATATGGGTAGTATTTGGAATACTGTCTCTTATAACTATAGTTGAAGTTGCTTTTGGAATTTATAAACCAGATTCATTACACTTAAGTAATTTTCTAGGAACTAGCTGGTTAAATTGGCTCTTCATTATTTTAACATTAGCGAAAGCTTATGGAATTACGTGGACCTTCATGCACATGGAAGGCGAAAAAACTTGGTTTAGAAGAGCTGTTGTTTGGACTGCCGTGTTTTTGATCATCTACTTAGTCACACTTTTATTAATTGAAGGAGACTATCTATATAGTACACTAGCGCCCTTAGTGCGTTGGTAATAAATTTTATAAGGTGGTTTTAACCACCTTTTTTTATCTTCTATTATGAAAATGAAAATAACAAAGAAACGATTTGTACTTATTACACTCTTTATATTTCCTCTATTGTTTTTTCTCTTCCTTTCTACAGGGATTAATAGCTTTGAGAAGTTGCCTATTCTAACGGAAACAGTTTCTGATGTTCAAAAGGAAGACACATCCTTAAAAAACCAAGTGACGGTTTTATGCTTTCTAGGAAAAGAGATGGATAGTAAAAAAGGAGGTTTTTTTAATTTGAATCAAAAGATATATAAGGAATTTTATGGCTATCATTCTTTTCAAATCATTGCAGTGTATCCAGAAAGATATAAAGAACAAGCCGATAAATTGAAATCAGAAATTGGAGCATTTACAAATATGAGTAGATGGAGGTTTGTTGAAATGTCTGAAGAAGGCATTTCTTCGTTATTTCTAAGCTTGAAAACCAGCGAGTCTTTAGACTATGACCTCTATTCTAATAGGGCTTTCCTTATAGACAAGAATCTTAACCTTAGAGGAAGAAATGATGATAAGGATGCTAAAGATGGAAAACTATTTGGCTATAATATGCAATCGGTTGCAGAGCTAAATAACAAAATGGAAGACGATATTAAAGTGCTTTTGTATGAATATAGAGCAGCGTTAAAGAATAGAAATAAAGCAGACAGAAAAGAGTTAGGGTTATGAACAAAAAGTATTCATATATAGGAATTGCCTTCGTGATTTTAATTTTTGGAATCTATGTGGTTCCTAAAGTAGCTAAACGTTTTGAAAAAGCAGATTTACATCGTTTTGAAAAAGTACCTGCCTTTGAATTTACGAATCAAAATGGAGAGGTTATCAATAATGATAGTTATAAAGGAAAGGTGTATGTGGTTGAATTTTTCTTTACTACTTGCCCTACTATCTGTCCGATTATGAATCAGAAGATGCTAACCATTCAGAATGAGTTTTTTGGGAATCCAGAATTTGGGATTGCTTCGATTTCCATCACTCCAGAAACAGATACACCTAAAGTTCTAAAAGATTATGCAAAATCGTATGGGATTACTCATAAGAATTGGCATTTGCTTACAGGGAAATCTGAAGAGGTGGTTTATGCTTTGTCAAATAAAGGGTTTCAACTATACGCAGGGAAAGATCAAGATGCAGAGCATGGAGGTTTTGAGCATTCAGGCTTATTTGCTTTAATTGATAAAGAAGGTCACATCCGATCTAGAAAAGATGAATTTGGAAATCCAATAAAATACTATAGAGCAATCGAAGAAAGTGGTTTTTCAGATCAAATAAAAGAATTAAGAGAGGATATTAAAATTTTGTTAGATGAATAACGAAATACAAGAAAGAAATTATAAGAGGGTTATTGCCCTATTATCTATTATAATTCCTCTAGCTGTGGCAGCGTTATTTGGAATTAAGCTAGATGTTGAGCCTTTAAGCTTCTTGCCTCCTATTTATGCTACTATTAATGGCATTATGGCAATATTATTAATCTTTGCTGTAATTGCTATTAAAAAAGGAAAACGAAAACTACACGAGCGACTTAATACTTTAGCTATTGTTTGCTCTGCAGTTTTTCTAGTAATGTATGTTGCTTATCATATGACGTCAAACTCTACTGAATTTGGAGGTGAAGGAAGCATAAGATATGTGTATTATTTTATTTTAATCTCTCATATTGTATTATCTATTGTTGTGATCCCTTTTGTTTTAATCACATTTATGAGAGCGAAGCTGGGAAAATTTCCCCAGCATAAAAGAATTGCAAAAATCACTTTTCCTTTATGGTTATATGTTGCTGTAACTGGAGTGATTGTTTACTTAATGATTTCACCTTATTATGTATAAAAGATTAAAAACATTCCTAGTTTTAGGAATACTGCTTTTTGTTTCAACAAACACCAATGCTCAATGCGCTATGTGCAAGGCAGTTGTGGAAAATGGTGATGTAAGCATGGCCGAAGGAGTAAATTCTGGAATTACCTATTTAATGGTGTTTCCATACATTTTGGTAGGGCTTTTGTTCTACTTTATTTATAGATATAGAAAGACTACTAAAAATTAACATTTCAATAAGAGGCATTCACTGTAACATATTCTAATTTTGGTCGTCTTATGGTAGGTGTCAAAAAGGAAATTAGGCACTTATTACAATTTATATTATAAAAACGAAGACTCGAATCTAACCAACATGAAAACAAAGTTTTTACTACTCATAGCACTTTTCTTTGTCTCTTTAGGCTTTTCACAGAAAAAGTGGACATTAAAAGAAGCTGTAGACCACGCTTTAAAAAATAATATTACCATTCAACAAAATTTGCTTAATGTAGAATTAGCCCAGTTGAATGTAAAAACAGCTAAAGGGAACTTTTTACCTAATTTAACAGCAAATAATTCACATTCAGGAACATTTGGATTGTCATCTGGAGTTAGCGGAGTTAATACTAGTGCTGACAGATATTCAACAAGTATTGGTTTAAATGGAGGAGGAACTGTTTTTAATGGGTATAGAAATTTAAATACATTTAAGCAAGCTCAGCTAGGAGTTGAAACAAGTAAACTTACTCTGGAGAAGATACAAAACGATATTTCATTATTTGTTGTTAATGGCTATTTGAATATTTTATTTGCAAAAGAAAATTTAAATGTAGCTAAAGTTCAAGCAGACATTAGTAAAAAGCAAGTAGAAGCAGCTAAAGAAAGATTTGACGCAGGTATTATTCCTAAAGGAGATTTGCTAAATGCACAATCTACTGCTGCAAATGATCAACAAAATGTAATTACAAATGAGAATACATTAACAATCGCCTTGTTAAACCTTGCGCAACTTTTACAAATTCCTACAGAAGGGTTTGATATCTTAGATATAGAGGTAGGCACTCCTTCGGCAACATTACTATATGGTAGTGCTGATATTGTGTATCAAAAAGCATTGACAAATCAACCTCAAATTAAGAATGCCGAATTAGCTATTGACAATGCAGATTTTAATATTAAAATAGCTAAAGGAGCTTATCTGCCTTCTATTACTTATTCGGTAGGAGCAAATTCAAGTTATTTTTCTGTAATTGGACAATCAGATTTATTTGATCCATTATTCAAGCAACTTGATGAAAATTTAAGTTATACAGCCAGAGTAGGAATTAATATCCCTATTTTTAATAGAACTCAAACTAAAACAAATATTGCTCGTCAGCATGTAAACAAAGAAATTGCTAGAGTTTCTTTAGATAACACAAAATTACAATTACAACAAACTATTGAGCAAGCTTTTGTAGATTCAAAAGCTGCTGCCAAAACTTATGAGGCTGCAAATATCTCATTAGATGCACAAAGAGAAGCATTTAAAAACGCACAAGAAAGATATAGTTTAGGAGCAATGACCTTATTTGATTTTGATTTAGTTAGAAACAGATTGGTAAGCGCAGAGTCAGCATTAATTAGAGCTAAATACGATTATGTTTTTAAAACAAAAGTATTACAGTTCTATTACGGAGAATTGAACTTAGATTAATCAAACGATTATATATTGAAAGGGCCTCGATTTTTTGTCGAGGTTTTTTTATGCTTTATCTTTGCAAAAAAAGAAACTTGGCTTTTATTTTAAATATAGAAACATCTACAAAGAATTGCTCTGTAAGTATTGCTGAAAATGGAGAACTATTATCTCTAAAAGAAATCAATACAGGGAATTACTCACATGCTGAAATGTTGCACCCACTAATTTTAGAATCATTAAAAGAATCTAATATTGAGCTTTCAAAAATAGATGCAATGGCTGTAGGTAAAGGACCTGGTTCTTATACAGGTTTGAGGATAGGGGTTTCAGCAACAAAAGGACTTTGTTTTGCAAACAATCTTCCTCTAATTTCTATTAACTCATTAGAAATACTCGCTCATGCTCAACAGATAGAAGATCAAGGATACTTAGTTCCCATGATTGATGCTAGACGTATGGAAGTATACTCAGCAATATTTGATAGGAACCATAAACTTATTGGAGAAACAAAAGCTAAAATTATAGATCAGAATTCTTACTCTAAATATTTAGAAGAAGGAAATGTATACTTTTTTGGTGATGGAGCTGAAAAATGTAAAGAGCTTATTACTCATGATAATGCTAAATTCATAGAAGGACAATTTCCATCAGCCAAACAAATGGCTATGTTATCATTTAATAAATATAAAGAAGACGACTTTGAAAACGTTGCTTACTTCGAACCTTTTTACCTAAAAGACTTTATTGTAACTACTGAAAAAAAGAAAGTCTAATTTATTAAGTAAGGTAGACCACCAAAAGAGCAACAATTGCTGGAATTCCTTGAACGATAAATAACCGTATTTTTTTTGTGGAATAAGCACCGTAGACTCCTGCTATAATCACAAAATATAAAAACAAAATACTTAATTCTTCTTGCGCTTTCAGTAAAGAAATAACAAGTCCAGCTACTAAGAACCCATTGTATAGTCCTTGATTTGCTGCAAGAACCTTTGTGTCTTCTGCTAATTGTTTATCTCGTATTCCAAAAATTTTGATGGTTTTTGGTTTTGTCCAAAGAAACATTTCTAGGATTAAAAAGTAAAGATGTTCCAATGCTACAAAAGCAATCAAACCTATTTTTAAATATTCCATATAAAGAAGTTGTATTCTATAAAGGTATTAAAAATTGTTAATTTAATGTTATAGATAGATTAACTAAGGATTAATAGAATTTCATCAATGCATATTATTCAGGAAATTATTTAACAGTTCCTTAAATTTATAAGAACTATAACTTTAAAAAACACTTTGATATTTGTACTTAATCTTAAGATTATATTATTATCATAGTATTAGTTTTTGTCAACATATTTACATGATTTTAATGACTGCCTTTGGCCAAGGCAGTTTTTTATTTTTTAATGTTTAAGAAACATTAAGTTAACATAAGGATTAGTTATTTGCAGTGACAAAAACTAATAATTATGAAATTCAAATATGTACTAATGTACATAAGTATGTTTGTTTTCTTAAGCATGAATGCACAAGAAACAAATGCTCCAAAATTTGGAAAAGGACTCTTTAACCTTGTTGGAAAAGACAGTACTTGGTCAATGAAAATAGGCACTAGAATGCAGATTTTAACAATAGGTCAATGGGATTCTAATAATGATGGATTATCTAATCCTGAATTTTCTTCTCTGGTAAGAAGAGCTCGTTTAAAGTTTGATGGTTTTGCATATAGCCCAAAACTTACATATAAAATAGAGTTGGGCTTATCGAATCGTGATATCTCAGGAGGATCACAATTTACTAGCAATACACCTAGATACATTTTAGATGCCGTTTTAAAATGGAATTTCTCAGGTAATTTTGTGCTATGGATGGGTCAAACGAAGCTTCCAGGAAACAGAGAACGTGTAGTTTCATCTGGAAACCTTCAACAAGTAGATCGTTCATTATTAAATAGTAGATTTAATATAGATCGTGATATGGGAGTACAATTAAGACACCACTTTAATCTTTCAAAGAACTTTATTGTAAAAGAAATCTTTGCCATTTCACAAGGTGAAGGGCGAAATGTTACAACTGGAAATTTGGGAGGCCATCAATATACAAGTAGAGTAGAGTTTTTACCAATGGGAAATTTTGCAAGTAAGGGAGATTATGTTGGAAGCGATTTGAAATTTGAGCAATCCCCAAAATTAGCTATTGGGGTTACCTATGATGTGAATAGCAATGCTGTAAAAAATAGAAGTAATATGGGATCTTATATGGCAAATGATATAGGATTTTACGAAACCAATATCTCTACATTTTTTGTAGATGCCATGTTCAAATACAAAGGGTTTTCTTTTATGGGAGAATATGCAAGTAGAGACGCTAAAGACCCTTTTGCAAAGAATTCTGATGGAAGTTTGACAGGAGATATTGTACAAGTTGGAAACGGATTAAACTTACAAACAGGCTATCTTCTTTCTAAAACACTTGAATTATCTGGGCGATATACAAATATTCAATTGGATGAAAACATTGTTGGAAAAGCAGCTGAAAATCAATACACATTAGGGTTATCTAAATATATAGTAGGACACAAATTAAAAATACAAACAGATATAAGTTATTTGGACGTAGCGGATAAAAGCAATCAAGTTATGTTAAGATTCCAAGTAGATATCCACTTTTAAAAAATAACATAAACGTAACATGGACAACGTCAAGGGTTCATAAATTTGCAAAACTAATAAAAACGAAAAAATGGGAGATCCATATATTTTAATGCTTGTTGCTTTAGCTGTTTTAGCTATTGTAGATTTAGTTGTAGGAGTTAGTAATGACGCGGTAAATTTTTTAAACTCTGCGATCGGTTCTAAAGCTATTACGATTAGAAACATTATGATTATTGCTAGTGTAGGAGTGTTCTTTGGAGCTGTTACTTCTAGTGGAATGATGGAAGTGGCACGTAAAGGAATTTTTAATCCAGGAATGTTCATGTTTCAAGACATTATGTTCATATTTATGGCAGTGATGATTACTGATATTCTACTTTTAGATGTATTCAATACATTAGGAATGCCTACATCTACAACGGTATCTATTGTATTTGAATTGTTGGGAGCAGCTGTCGCTATTTCTTTGATAAAAATTTCAGCAAATGATGCTGAATCTGTAAGTGCTATTTGGAATTATATTAATTATGAAACTGCTTCAAAAATTATCTTCGGAATACTGCTGTCCGTTGTCGTCGCATTTTCCGTCGGTGCTATTGTGCAATTTATTTCTCGATTGATTTACTCTTTTAATTTTGAAAAAAGAGCTACTTATATTCATGCACTGTTTGGTGGTTTTGCTATTACAGCTATTACCTATTTTATTATTATAAAAGGGATGAAAGGAACCCCTTTCTATAAAGATGTAAAACATTTAATTGAAGACAATACTGTGTTAATTATTGCTGGAAGTTTTGTTGCTTGGACAATTATTTCTCAGATATTAATTAAAGCTTTTAAAATAAATGTTTTAAAATTAATTATTGGGATTGGTACTTTCTCTTTAGCAATGGCATTCTCAGGGAATGACCTAGTAAACTTTATTGGTGTACCTATTGCTGCTTGGAACTCATATGAAGCTTGGAGTGTTTCTGGTGTAGAAGCCGATGCTTTTTCAATGGGAATACTAGCTAAAAAAGTGCCATCAAATGTTTGGCTTTTGTTAATTGCTGGAGGAATTATGGTAGCTACTTTATGGACTTCTAGTAAAGCAAAAAATGTAATTGATACAGGTATTAATTTATCTCGTCAAGGAGAAGGACATGAAAAGTTTAGACCAAATCCTTTATCAAGAGTTGTTGTAAGAGCATCCATGGGAATTAATACTGGGATAAGTTATATAGTGCCAAAAAGGACATTGGATTATATGAATTCTAAATTTCAAAAACCAGTTATTGAATTACCTAAGGATAAAACTTACGAATTACCTGCATTTGATATGGTAAGAGCTTCTGTAAATCTAATTGTTGCAGGAATCTTAATATCTATTGCAACTTCTATGAAGTTACCATTGTCTACTACATACGTAACTTTTATGGTTGCGATGGGTACATCTTTAGCAGATAGAGCTTGGGGTAGAGAAAGTGCTGTGTATAGAGTTGCTGGTGTTATTAATGTTGTAGGAGGATGGTTTTTAACGGCTATTACTGCTTTTGCTGCTGCTGCGATTGTTGCTTATTTAATAAGCTGGGACATGATTATGATACCAATATTATTGGTTCTTGTTGCTACTCTAATTGGAAGAAACACATTGCGTCACAGAAAGAAATCGAAAGAAGTTAAACAACAAGAATATATAGAAAGAGCAGAATTAATAACAATCAATGGAGTTATTGAAGAAAGTGCAGATCATATTGCAGAAGTAGCACAACGTGTTAACAAATTATACACGAATGTAGTGGATGATTTAGCAAACCACGATTTGAATAAATTACGCAAGACAGACAAACATGTTGGGAAGCTAAATGATGAAATTGATGGATTAAAAGACGGTGTTTTCTACTTTATTAAATCCTTAGATGACACATCCGTTCAGGCAAGTAGATTCTATATTTTAGTATTAGGATATTTACAAGATGTGGCACAATCGATTAGTTATATTTCTAGAGCTAGTTTCAAGCACGTAAATAATAATCACAAGAACTTAAAGAAAGGTCAGTTGACGGATTTGAAAGAAATTGATAATCAATTAACAGGCTTATTAGAGAAAGTAAGTGACGTTTTCGGAAATAGATCTTTTGATGATTTGAATGAAATATTAGTAGAGAAACAACAGTTGCTTAAAGATGTTTCTGCGTCTATTGAGAAACAAGTTTCTAGAATTAGAACAGATGAAACAAGTCCGAAGAATACAACATTATACTTTAGTGTATTGTTAGAAACTCAAGATTTAATCTCTGCATTAATGAGCTTATTAGAGACTTATGAAGAATTTCATATTACAACTAGAGGTGTAAAAGAATAATGATACTTCTTTTTAATGATAAAAAAACCCGAGCAATGTATGCTTGGGTTTTTTATTTTTCAAAATCAATTGCTAATAAAGTCATTCTCAATTCCATAAAAGAATAGGATTTATCTACTTTTTCCTTTAACTCAGTTAAGTTTTTAAAATCAACATCTTCAATTGCTTTTACTAGCTTTTTATATTTTTTTAACGGGATTAATTCTAAAACATGAATCTCTCCAGAAGGAATAAAACTTACCAAATGACTCTCTATTGTGTTAAAAGTTAAGCTTCTTTCCTTTGCAATTTCTTTAATGGATAATCCCTTTTTAAACAACTCGAAACTAATTTGTTTGGTTGATTTTTTATCTTCTTTCTTTTGCTCATTTTTATGATTAATTCCATTCTCTATACAATACTCTTCAATAACTTCTAAAATTTCATCACCATACTTTTCAACCCTAATTTTACCCATTCCATCGATCTTTAATAACTCTTTTGATGTTCTTGGTAAGACATCACACATTTCGTATAAGGTCTTTTGGGTGAAAATCTGAAAATGAGGAATGCTTTCTGCCTTCGCGATATCATCTCTCAATTCACGCAATTTTAAAGCCAAAATTGGATCTCTTTTAGATTGTAATTTCTTCTTTTTAGGAAGCTCAACATTTTGTAAAACAGCATTAGCTCTTATTTTTAAATACTCCTGAACATGAAACCCATTTATGAGCTTTTTTAACAAAAACAATTTTACAGAAAGAATGTCTTGTAGGTTTTCAAATTGTTTTTCAAAATCTTTTTTTACAGCTTTATTGTCAGAAGAAAAAGTAATTTCCTCCAATGGTTTTTTAATAAACTCTTCCGTCTGATTTGTGAAATATGTAATCGCTTTTTTAAATCTATTTTGAATTACAGAACTGTTCTCCGCTAAAATAGTATCGTTGTCTAATTGTTGAAGTTGTATTTTAAATCCGTTCGCAACTTTCATCAACGGTATGATTCCATTGTCTTTTACGGTTTGCAACTGATCTATAATAGAGCCTTTTAAAACTGTTTGATTTTTGTAAAATATATCAATCAAGCGTGTTGTTGGATATAAAAACTTCTGATAATTAAAAACTTCTTCAATCAAATTAAGTTGATACGTCTTTTCAGATTCATTTAGAATGGTTTCATCAGGAAGGTTTTCGGCAATGTTTTTTGTGAAAGAATCTACCGTTTGATCATTAATGATAGAATTGCTACTAATTTTTGTTTTTAAAACAATGCCATCCAAAGAAGTACATCTACTTAAAGCAACATATGTTTGTCCATGTGCAAAAGAGGCTTCAGCATCTATGATTGCTTTTTCAAACGTTAATCCTTGACTTTTATGAATGGTAATTGCCCAAGCTAAACGCAACGGAATTTGAGAAAATGAGCCTGCAATTTCTTCTTTGATTTCTTTCGTTTCCTCATTGATAGAATAGTTGATGTTTTCCCAAGTTTCATAACTGGTTTCAATTTCAAAGTCGTCATTTGGACATTGAACTGTTACGGTGTCTTCATCTAAAAAAGTAATCGTTCCAATTTTACCATTAAAATATTTTTTTTCAGGAGAACTATCATTTTTAATAAACATCACCTGTGCGCCAATTTTTAATTCTAAATTCTCACTATTTGGATAGGCATTTTCAGAAAATTTACCAGAAATATTTGCGTTAAAAAAGCAGCTTTTTTTATCAATTTTATTGAGTTGAGAATCGTTGATTAAATTAGCTCTATTGTTATGTGTGGTTAATGTAATATAGCCTTCATCTTTTTTTGGTTCAAAGGTTGGGTTGTATCTTTCATTTAAAACTTTAGCTGATGTATCACTTAATTTATCGTTTCTAATTTCGTTTAATATAGCAATGAATTCTTCATTGTCTTGTCTGTATATATGCTTTAATTCGATGCTAACTGCATTGGCTTCTTGAAATGCTTTGCTGCTAAAAAAGTACATGGTTTCATAATGTTGTTTTAGCAAACTCCATTCATTTGCATTGACTACAGGTGCTAATTGTTGTAAATCTCCAATCATTAATAGTTGAACACCGCCAAATACTTTATTTCTGTCCTTGTATCTGCGTAAAACTTGATCTATTCCGTCTAACAAATCTGCACGAACCATACTAATTTCATCGATAATTACCAAGTCTAACGATTTGATAATATCAATTTTTGTCTTGCTAAACTTCCGTTGTTGATTAGAAGTATTTGCAATCTGATTGGGTAAAATAGGGCCAAAAGGCATTTGAAAAAATGAATGAATTGTCACTCCTTTTGCATTAATAGCGGCAACACCTGTTGGCGCTACAATTACCATCCTTTTTAAGGATTCTGCTTTTATTTTATGTAAAAAAGTAGTTTTGCCTGTCCCTGCTTTTCCTGTGATAAAAAGATTTCTATCAGTTTTTTCGATAAAATTGACAGCGAGTTCTAGTTCTTTATTTTCAATCATTATATTGGTTTTCTTCTCTTTCTCTTTTCTTGTAAAAGTAGTTTTTATTTATAAATAGCAGCGAATTAAAAATGATGCCCTTATATCTATAGCAACAAAGCTATGCCCGAAGAAAATTCAAAGTTTTCTTATTCGATTTAAAATAAAAAAATAAAATATGTTGGAAACTCTCCTTGATATTGTAACCTTAACTATAGTTACTATAATAGTAAGGTCGATCAGCTCTGCTGCAAAAAAAATCAAATCTAAAAAGTAACTTAATCATTTAGAGAACTTATAAAGCTATTATAGTTTAATAAAGAACCCCAAGCATTTGCTTGGGGTTTTGTCTTTATTCTTGTTTCTAAGAGTCTTGACTCTAAAAAACTACATCTCTAAAGCTTTCTTTATATCGTTGTCCATTAAGATCTCTATCGGATTTTCTAAAGCTTCTTTTACAGCTACCAAGAACCCAACAGATTCACGACCATCAATAATTCTATGGTCATAAGATAGGGCTACATACATGATTGGCTGAATTACTACTTCACCATTCACTGCCATAGGACGACTTACAATATTATGCATTCCTAAAATTGCACTTTGCGGGGGATTGATAATTGGAGTAGACAACATAGATCCAAAAACACCTCCATTGGTAATGGTAAATGTTCCTCCGGTCATTTCATCTACGGTAATTTGACCATCTCTAGCTCTTATTGCTAAACGTTTTACTTCACTTTCAACACCTCTAAAGGTTAAATTTTGTGCATTTCTAATGACAGGAACCATTAATCCCTTAGGACCAGAAACTGCGATTGAAATATCTTGGAAGTCGTATTCTATTTTAAAATCTCCATCGATCATAGAGTTTACATCTGGATACATTTGTAAGGCTCTTACAACTGCCTTTGTAAAGAAACTCATAAACCCTAAACCAACTCCATGCTTTGCCTTAAAAGCTTCTTTATGGTCAGCTCTTAAATCGAAGATAGGTTGCATGTTCACTTCATTGAAAGTAGTTAACATAGCCGTTTCATTCTTTACAGAAACCAAACGTTGAGCCACTTTTCTGCGTAACATAGAAAGTTTCTTTCTACTCGAACCTCTATCTTCTCCTTCAGGAGCAGTTCCCATACTAGGTACAGCTTTTACAGCATCGTCTTTTGTAACACGACCATCTTTTCCAGTTCCTGGAATCGTTGAAGCATCCATTCCTTTTTCTGCCAAAATTTTCTTAGCAGCTGGAGAGGCTGTTCCTGAAGCATAAGTGGTTTTTACTTCTTCTTTTACTGGGGCAGCTTTAGGAACTTCTTGAACTTCCTCTTTTTTAGGAGCAGAAGACCCTTCTGGTTTTTCAGCAGCTGTGTCTATCAAACAAACAACAGCTCCAACTTCAACAGCATCTCCTTCTTCCGCTTTTAAAGTAATTACTCCGCTTTCTTCTGCCGGAAGCTCAAGTGTTGCTTTGTCAGAATCTACTTCAGCAATAGGTTGATCTTTTTGAACATAATCTCCATCTTCAACTAACCAAGTTGCAATTTCTACTTCTGTTATAGATTCCCCCGGAGAAGGAACTTTCATTTCTAAAATCATCGATTATAATTTTATATTTTGAATATTATTTTATTATTTATTTGTTTCAAAAACAGTATCTATTACTGCTTGATGACGTTTTTTAAACCTAGCGCTAGAACCTGCTGCAGGAACTGCATAGTATTTACGAGAAGCTACTTCTAATTTTACATTCGTAAAACGTTGAAGCATATAACCCCATGCACCCATATTTCTTGGTTCTTCTTGCGCCCAAACATACTTTTCTATATTTGGGTACTTGTCGATTATCTGTTGAATTTTTTCTTCGTGTAAAGGAAATAATTGCTCAACTCTTACCAATGCAACATCTTCTCTTTCTAATTTTTCTCTTTCTGCAAGTAAGTCATAGTAAAATTTACCCATACAGAACACCAATTTTTTCACATTCTTAGGGTTGATATTATCATCAATAATTTCTTGGAAGCTTCCGTTAGCCAATTCTTCAATTGTACTAACAGCTTTTACATGGCGCAATAAACTTTTAGGAGTAAACACAACTAAAGGTTTTCTAAAGTTACGCTTCATATGACGACGCAACAGGTGATAGAAGTTTGCTGGAGTTGTACAATTAGTTATTGTCATATTATCTTCAGCACATAATTGTAAGTACCGTTCAATTCTTGCTGAAGAGTGTTCAGAACCTTGTCCTTCATATCCGTGAGGTAACAGAACTACAATTCCATTCTGAATTTTCCACTTATCTTCTGCAGCGGAGATATATTGATCGAATATAATTTGAGCTCCGTTAGAAAAGTCTCCAAACTGAGCTTCCCAGATAGTTAAGCAATTTGGATGCGCCATAGCATATCCATAATCAAAACCTAAAACTCCATATTCAGATAATAGCGAATTGTAAATTCGCATTTGACCCTTAGATTTAGGATTGGTATTAAGAAGATTAATTCTTTCTTCTGAAATCTCATCACGTAAAATAGCATGACGGTGAGAGAATGTTCCTCTTTCTACATCCTGCCCAGAAATACGGATATCATAGCCCTCTTCCAATAAAGTACCATAAGCTAAGGTTTCTGCCATTCCCCAATCTAGTTTGTTAGCTTCAAAGACCATGTCACTTCTACCTTTCAAAATACGTTCTGCCTTTCTTAAAAACTTCACGCCATCTGGTACTGTTGATACTACTTTAGCGATATTCTTTAACCCTTCTATAGGATATGTAGTATCAGTTGGAGATAACATCGCCTCCAATTGTTGACGAACAAAACCTTTCCAAGTAGATTGCATGAACTCTTTTACTTTAGAGGTACTATCTTGCTTAGATTTGTCAAACTCTTCAGTAAGCATCTGTTTAAATTCTTCAGTAATAGTGTTCAGATAATTTTTGTCTATACTTCCTTCAGTAATTAGCTTTTCTGCATAGATGTCTTTTGGGTTTTTATGTTTTGAGATAGCTTTGTATAATGTAGGTTGTGTGAAACGTGGTTCATCACCTTCATTATGTCCATATTTACGATATCCTAATAAATCGATAAATATATCGCGCTTAAATTTCATACGAAATTCTAATGCCATTTCCATAGCATGACAAACAGCTTCAGCATCATCTGCATTTACGTGCAATACTGGAGATAAGGTAACTTTTGCAACATCTGTACAATAGGTAGAAGAACGAGCATCTAGGTAGTTAGTAGTAAATCCTATTTGGTTGTTTACAACTACATGTAATGTTCCTCCAGTTTTATAACCATTCAATTGCGCCATTTGGGTAACCTCATAGACAATTCCTTGACCAGCAATTGCTGCATCTCCATGGATTAGTATCGGAAGAATTTTAGATGAATCACCATTATATTTACGATCAATCTTAGCCCTTGTTATTCCTTCAGCAACAGCATCAACTGTTTCTAGGTGAGATGGATTTGGAACCAAATTCATTTTGATTTGATTTCCTTTCCTGTAGGTTTTACTTAAAGTAAGGCCTAAGTGATACTTTACATCTCCATCAATATCTTGGTCTTCAAAATCTTTTCCTTCAAATTCGCTAAACATATCACGAACAGGTTTTTTGAAAATATTAGCTAGTGTGTTTAGTCTTCCTCTGTGTGCCATACCTAAAACACATTCTTCTACACCGTATTTCTCTGCAGCATCTCTCAAAGCAATACTAATTCCAGGAATTAAAGCTTCTCCTCCTTCTAAAGAAAACCGCTTTTGACCTACATATTTTGTCTGCAAGAAACTTTCGAAAGTAACAGCTTGATTTAATTTAGAGAGAATGTATTTTTTACCATCTACATTATAATTAGGACGGTTATTGTTTTGATTTAAACGATTTTGCCACCATTTCAATTCTTCAGGATTTCTGAGATACATATATTCTACTCCAATAGAATCACAATAAATTCTTTCTAAGTGATTGATAATCTCTCGCAAGGATTTAGGTCCAATTCCAAGAACCTCTCCAGCGTTAAATACTGTATCTAAATCGTGTTGAGATAAATTGAAGTTTTCTAGATCTAAACTAGGGGTATATTTTCTTCTTTCTCTAACGGGGTTTGTCTTAGTAAACAAATGCCCTCGCGTTCTATATCCATTAATTAAGTCTACAACCAGAAATTCTTTTCTAACTTCTTCGGGAATTTCTTGAGAAATTTCATCTTCATCGGTAAAAGAATAATTCTCATTAGCTAAATCATAGCCTTGAAAAAAACTTCTCCAACTAGGTTCTACTGAGTCAGGGTTCTGTAAATATTGATCGTATAAATCGGCAATGAAGCCAGTATGTGCTGCGTTTAAGAACGAAAACTTGTCCATAAAGATAGTTTGCTTTTTTAATAAGCTAGTTTAGCTTACAAAAGTACAACTATTTACAAAAATGAAGAATTGATTTTGTAGTTTTCGGGGCGAATATATTTTCTTTCTTTTTTTCTTAAAAAGTTTTTGCGATTTTTTAAAAAGGTCTATATTTGCACACGCAAAAACCGAATAGGTATTGCAAACTCCTCCTTAGCTCAGTTGGTTAGAGCATCTGACTGTTAATCAGAGGGTCCTTGGTTCGAGCCCAAGAGGGGGAGCAAAGTTTGAAAAAACTTTAAAGTTCATTAAAAAGAAATGACTGCGAAAGTAGCTCAGGGGTAGAGCATCACCTTGCCAAGGTGGGGGTCGCGGGTTCAAATCCCGTCTTTCGCTCTATTCTATAATGAATCACCATGCAGAAGTGGTGGAATTGGTAGACACGTTGGACTTAAAATCCAATGGGCAGTAATGCCCGTGCGGGTTCAAGTCCCGCCTTCTGTACAAAAAAAGCTCATACATATGTATGAGCTTTTTTGTTTTTTAAGGAGGAACTTTTTGTTTTACCGATGACTAGGTCTTCTTTCAAAGAATTTATGATAGCTTTTTAGATCTTAATTTGTCGATTAATTTGTTGATCTAAAGAAATAAAAGTTTCTGTTCTAGAGACTCCTTTAATCCTCTGAATATCATTATTTAGTAAAAACATCAAATCTTCGTTGTTACGACAAAGAATTTTAATTAAAATAGCCCAATTACCCGTTGTATAATGACTTTCAACCACTTCTGGAATATCCTGAAGTTTTTTAATAGCAGTAGAGTACATACTTGCAGAGTCTAAAAAGATTCCAACAAAAGCTGTTGTTGTATACCCTAAGGCTTTAGGGTTTAATATCAACCTAGAGCCCATCATGAGTTCAGAGTCTTCTAGTTTTCGTAATCTTTGATGTATTGCGGCTCCAGAGATTCCTACTTCTCTTGCAATTCCTAAAACTGGCGTTCTAGCATCTTCTACAAGTCTTTTGATAATGATCTTGTCAATACCATCTATTTTGATCCCCCCAGACATAGATATATAGTGTTAATTAATATTTGAAAGGCACAAATATAAAAAAAGAAAGGATATAAACCTACATCCTTTCTTTAATTGTTTATTATAAGTAAAAATGCCTTTTAAGCTTCCATTTCGAAACTTTCCATAAACTTGGTAGTGTAATTTCCAGCTACATAGTCAGGATGATCCATTAATTGTCTATGAAAAGGTATAGTTGTCTTTACGCCTTCAATGACAAACTCATCAAGAGCTCTTCTCATTTTATTAATTGCTTCTTCTCTAGTTTGAGCAGTAACAATTAATTTGGCAATCATAGAATCATAATTTGGAGGAATCATATAGCCTGAGTATACATGTGTATCAAGTCTGATTCCATGACCTCCAGGTGCATGAAAAGTAGTGATTTTACCAGGAGAAGGTCTAAAGTTGTTGTAAGGATCTTCAGCGTTAATTCTACATTCTATAGAATGCAATTTGGGCAAATAGTTTTTTCCAGAAATAGGAACTCCGGCAGCAACAAGAATTTGTTCTCTAATTAAATCATAATTGATTACTTCCTCTGTAATAGGATGTTCTACTTGAATACGCGTATTCATTTCCATGAAATAGAAGTTTCTATGCTTGTCCACTAGGAATTCTACAGTACCAGCTCCTTCATATTTGATATATTCTGAAGCTTTTACAGCAGCTTCACCCATCTTATCTCTTAATTCATCAGTCATGAAAGGTGAAGGAGTCTCTTCAGTTAATTTTTGATGACGTCTTTGAACAGAGCAATCTCTTTCTGATAAATGACATGCCTTTCCAAAAGAATCTCCAACAATTTGAATTTCTATATGGCGAGGCTCTTCAATTAATTTTTCTAAGTACATCGCATCATTTCCAAAGGAAGCTTTTGCTTCTTGGCGAGCAGAATCCCATGCATCTCTTAAGTTTTCAGCTTTCCATACAGCACGCATTCCTTTTCCACCACCACCAGCTGTTGCTTTTAACATTACGGGATATCCTGCATCAGTAGCTAGTTTTTCACATTCTTCGAAGTCTTTTATAATCCCTTCAGAACCTGGAATACAAGGTACACCAGCTGCGATCATAGTTGCTTTTGCAGAAGCTTTATCTCCCATTTTGTCGATCATTTCAGCAGTAGCACCAATAAATTTTATATCATGCTCTTCACATAACTTGGAGAATTTTGCATTTTCAGATAAGAAACCGTATCCTGGGTGAATCGCATCTGAATTAGTAATTTCTGCAGCTGCAATAATATTCGACATTTTTAAATAGGAATCAACACTTGGAGGAGGACCAATACAAACAGCTTCATCTGCAAACTTAACGTGTAAGCTTTCTGCATCAGCTGTAGAGTATACAGCTACCGTTTTTATCCCCATCTCTTTACAGGTTCTAATTACTCTTAAAGCAATTTCACCTCTGTTGGCAATCAATATCTTTTTAAACATAATTATAATATTTTACCTCATATCTATTCGTTGTAAATAACTTTTAGATTGAGAAAATTATGATGGGTCTACTAAAAATAGAGGTTGGTCAAATTCTACTGGAGATGAATCATCAACAAGAATTTTTACAATTTTTCCAGAAACCTCAGATTCAATTTCATTAAATAATTTCATCGCCTCAATAACACAAACGGTATCTCCAGCTTTTATTTCACTTCCTACTTCAACAAAAACAGGTTTGTCTGGAGAAGGTTTTCTATAAAGAGTTCCAATAATTGGAGATTTTATTGTTAAATATTTTGATGTGTCTTCTGAAGCGTCAGCAGATGGAGCAGCTTCAACGGGTGCTACTGGAGCAGCAGCCTGAGTAGGCTGAGAAACTGCAGCAACAGGAGCCGCTTGAATGATAGTAGTTTCAGGTTGAGAAGATCCAGTTTTGATAGTGATCTTAACGTCTTCCATTTCTAGTTTTACTTCACTTGCACCTGACTTAGCTACAAATTTGATAAGACTTTGAATTTCTTTAATGTCCATTATAGTTAGATTTTGCGTTTGTTTTATGAATTATATGCCCATTTTAAATAGATGGCTCCCCATGTGAAACCACCTCCAAATGCAGCAAAGATTAAATTGTCTCCTTTTTTTAATTGATTTTCGTAATCAGCAAGTAACAACGGGAGTGTTGCTGATGTTGTATTTCCGTATTTATGAATATTCATCATCACCTTTTCAGGATCTAGTTTTATTCTATTGGCAGTAGCTTCAATGATTCTTTTATTAGCCTGATGAGGAACTAGCCAGCTGACATCTTCTTTGGTAAGGTTATTACGTTCTAACATTTTTTCAGCTACATCTGCCATATTAGATACTGCATACTTGAAAACTGTTTTTCCTTCTTGGAAAACAAAGTGTTGCTTGTTTTTAACTGTTTCTTCAGAGGGAGGAAGTATAGAACCACCAGCTTCGATTTTTAGGAAATCTCTCCCAATACCATCACTTCTTAAATATTCATCATGTAGTCCAACCCCTTCTTCATTAGGCTCAAAAAGAACAGCACCAGCTCCATCTCCAAATATAATACAGGTAGCTCTGTCTGAATAGTCAATAATAGAAGACATTTTGTCGGCACCAATCAATAAAACTTTTTTATATCTACCAGATTCTATATAAGAAGAAGCAGTAGACATTCCGTATAAAAAGCTTGAACATGCAGCTTGTAAATCATAAGCAAAAGCATTTGTTGCTCCGATTTGAGTAGCAGTATGTACTGCAGTAGCAGCAACCAGTAAGTCTGGTGTTGCTGTAGCCACAATAACCATGTCTATATCTTTTGGATCTATTTTTGATTTCCTTAGCAAGTCTTCAGCGGCTTTAACAGCCATAAAAGAAGTTCCTTGGTTGGGTTCTTTTAGAATTCTTCGTTCTTTGATTCCAGTTCGTGAAGTAATCCACTCGTCATTGGTATCTACTAAAGTTTCTAGTTCTTTATTGGTTAAAATATAATCAGGAACATATTTCCCGACTGCTGTAATAGCTGCAGTTATTTTTGCCATAGTTTATAACTTAATTAGAAGAAAGATTTTAGTTGTTTGTTGCCCTTCTATAAACTGGGTGACTAAAGTACTAAAAAATATGATAGCTTTTTTTAATAAAAAAGTCAAAAAAGGACATTTTTTGCTTGAAAACATAAAAAAAACCCTCTAAAAAGAGGGTTTTTGTGTATTTTTTCACACAAATTATGCTTCAGCAGCACTAGAATCTAATACTATTTGTCCGCGATAGTATAATTTTCCTTCATGCCAGTGAGCTCTGTGATATAAATGTGCTTCTCCAGTTGTTGGATCTACAGCTATCTGAGGCATAGAAGCTTTATAGTGAGTTCTTCTTTTATCTCTCCTAGTTTTCGATATTTTTCTCTTAGGATGTGCCATTTTATGTCTTTTTTTCTGTTATTAAACTTTTTAATTTATCCCATCTGGGGTCTACAGTATCATCTTTTTCTGTAGAATTTTCTTCACCTATTTGAAGTTCTTGTAACTTTTTTAATGCTTCTGAATCCATTGTGCCGTCTAACACCTTAGGGTGAATTTTTTTTGACGGAACCGATAATATAATTAGTTCGTAGATAAACTGACTCACATTGATTTTATAATCTTCATGAGGAAGAATTAAAATCTCATCATTATCATCGTTGTATTCAGGTCCAAATTTTACAATTAAAGGAAACCCTCCTTCAATTACTTGATTATAGGGTTCTAATGAAATATCACAGTCAACATTTATAATACCTGTTGCAATAAAATTTAGTTCAAATAAACTGCTTTTTTTTACAAAAGTTAATTTAATATTTATTTGACTACTATTAAAATCATCAAAACCAAAAGCTTCAAAGAACGTATTCTCAATTTCGTATTCAAATAAATGACTTCCCTCTTTTAATCCTACAAAAGGAATGTTGAATTGTTTCAGGTCTTTCATTATGAATGAATGAATTTGAGCGTGCAAAGATAATAAAATGTTTTAATAAACTATATATTATGATACAAATATATTCTAAGATTTAGGAACTAAAACATTTTTAGTAAGCTCTTTATATTCTTTTCTGTTTTGATAAATTTTAATAGCAGCAAAAAGAGCTTCTTTAAAAGAATCTGGATTTGCCTTTGATTTTCCAGCGATATCGAATGCGGTTCCATGATCAGGTGAGGTCCTTATTTTATCTAATCCAGCTGTAAAGTTAACTCCATTTCCAAAAGACAAAGCTTTAAAAGGAGCCAATCCTTGATCATGATACATTGCCAAAACACCGTCAAATTGTTTATATGTTTCTGAACCGAAGAAACCATCTGCAGCATAAGGCCCAAAAACCAACACGCCCGTTTCTTTTATTTTATCAATTGTGGGTTTTATCAACTCGGTTTCTTCTTTTCCTATAATTCCATTATCTCCAGAATGTGGATTTAATCCAAGAATAGCTATTCTAGGTTTGTTGATGTTAAAATCTTGAACTAATGAATCACGAAGTATTTTTACTTTCTGTTCTATAAGTTCTGAAGAGATTGTATTGGCAACTTCAGCTACAGGGATATGACCAGTAATTAAACCTATTCGAAGTGCATTATTCATCAAAATCATTAAGCTTCTTCCTTCTAATTCGCTCTCAAGAAACTCAGTATGCCCAGAAAAAGAAAATTTTTCAGATTGAATAGTTTCTTTATTGATAGGCGCAGTTACAAGAACGTCTACTTTATTATTCTTTAAGGCTTTTGTAGCTTCGTTTAATGATTGAAATGCATAATCACCTCCCGTTTTGGTGGCTTTACCAATTTCAATATTGGGTTCCTCCTTCCAGATGTTTAATAAATTAACTTTGCCATGAACAAGTTTGTCTAGGGAATGGATTCCATGAATATTAGTGTCTAATTTTAACACTTTTTTGTGGACAGAAATAGTTCTAGAAGCTCCAAAAAGGACTGGAGTACAAAAATCTAACATTCGCTTATCTTCAAAAGTTTTTAGAATAACTTCAATTCCTACACCATTTATGTCACCTAAAGAAATCCCTACGACTATTTTCTGCATTTTACTCATATCTCAACTTTAATATTTCTATTTTTGTACAAAGCAAAAGTAACTAAATTTATATTCATGTTTACTGGAATTATTGAGACTTTAGGTCAAGTAAAGGAGATAAAAAAAGATCAAGGAAATCTTCATATTACTGTTAGGAGTGATTTTACGGATAAACTCAAAATAGATCAGAGTGTTTCTCACAATGGCGTTTGCTTAACTGTTGTCGATATTTTTGATTCTGAGTATGTTGTTACTGCTATTCAAGAAACCTTAGATAAAACCAATCTTGGTTTTTTAAAGGAAAATGATTTAGTCAACTTAGAGAGAGGAATGAAGGTAGGAGACCGATTGGACGGTCATATTGTACAAGGACATGTAGATCAGACAGGAGTTTGTTCAGAAATAAAAGATGCCGAGGGAAGTATTTACTTTACATTCACATATAATCCAAACTTCAATAATATCACAATAGAAAAAGGATCTATAACAATTAACGGGGTTAGCTTAACCGTTGTTAATTCTACGAAAGATTCATTTAGTGTTGCTATCATTCCTTATACATTAGAAAATACAACATTTAAATACCTTAAAGTTGGTAGCTTAGTGAACTTAGAGTTTGATGTAATTGGAAAATATGTTGCTAGGTTACAAGAACTAAAAGGCTAATCTCGTACTTTCTTTACTCCATAATATAATCCAGCAATTAATAAGAAAAGAACACCACCATCAATAGGCAATCCTGGAGGAGGTGGAGGAGGTGGAGGCCCCTGTGCACTGACCATAAAGGAACAGCAAACAACTAATACTAGTGTAAGTATATTTCTTTCTTTCATTTTATATCCCCCCAGATTAAAATTGAAATTATTTTATGTTCTGTAAAGATACTTTTTATATCTACAAAAACAAATTTAAAAAGTGGACCCAGAAGGGCTCGAACCTTCGACCCTCTGATTATGAGTCAGATGCTCTAACCAACTGAGCTATGGGTCCTAACTAATAGTTGGCAAATGTAATAACTTTTTTAGAATTTTAGATAGCATAATCTAAAATTAATTATTTGTTTCTAGCCATTAAATAAGAGCCGAAGTTCTTTAAGTTTTGTTTGTTTTCTGAACTAATATTTATGTCTTTTAACGAAGAATATGAAGCTGTGGTATATTCTTGTATTAAATTCTGAATTATAGACGGAATATCATATTTCTCAAAAATTCTTTTTACCTCATCAATTTTTATAGAATTTTCTTCGAATTTCTGCTTGTAGAAAAACAAAAGCTTTTCTTGATCTTCTTTATTAGCAAGCTTTAGAGCTTTTAAGTAAAGAAAAGTCTTTTTATTTTCTATGATATCACCCCCTACTTGTTTTCCGAATGTTTCAGGATTCCCAAACGTATCTAGATAATCATCTTGCAATTGAAAAGCAAGCCCAAGATTTAAGCCATATTCATATAAAAGGCCAGCTTCCTTTTCTGGAGCTTCGGCTACTATTGCTCCCATTTTAAGAGCAGCAGCTACAAGTACAGATGTTTTTAGTCGAATCATATTAATGTATTCATCAATAGTAACATCGTTTCTTGTTTCAAAATCAATATCCAACTGTTGACCATCACATACTTCTAAAGCGGTTTTGCTAAAAAGTTTTGCTAGCCTCAGAAAGATTTTGGGTTCGTAATTCTCAAAATATTGGTAAGCAAGAATTAGCATAGCATCACCAGAGAGTATTCCAGTATTTAAATTCCATTTTTCATGAACTGTCTGCATTCCTCTTCTCAAAGGAGCATCATCCATAATATCATCATGAACAAGTGTGAAGTTGTGAAAAACCTCAATAGCTAATGCTGCCGGAAATGCTTTTTGATATTCTCCAGTAAAGATATCTGCGGCCATTAAGGTTAAAATTGGACGAATGCGTTTTCCAGAAAGTTGAAGAATATAATCTATAGGTTCATATAGGTTCTTAGGCTCTCTAACCCAATTTTTTCCTTCTAAATACTCTAGAAACTCCTTTTGATACGATGATAAATCCAAGCGAATGTAAATTTTTACGCTAAAATAAGGTATCCGAGTTTGTGTTTGTGTTAAGAATGTTAAAAAATCATTAAAACTTTGGAAACTATTTTGGTTTCTAAAGTTTCCTATTGTAAATTTGCAGTCGAAATATAAAAGAAAAAATACTACATAATGCATCTGAAATGTTCTTAAACCTAGGTTTTAAGAGCGTTACCATGGATGATATTGCTAAGAGTTCTGGGGTTTCTAAAAAGACAATTTATGCTCATTTTAGTAATAAAACAGAATTAATTGAAGCAGTAACCAACTATTTATTCGATGTTATTAGCTGTGGTATAGATATGATTCATGAACAACAGGAAAACCCAATTACTGAATTGTTTGAAATCAAAAAATTTGTAATGCAGCATTTGAAAGATGAGAAATCATCTCCTCAATATCAACTTCAAAAATACTATCCAAAAATTTATGCAACTTTAAAGCAAAAGCAATTTGAGGTAATGCAAGATTGTATTAAAGAAAATTTACAGCGCGGACTTGATAAAAAAATATTTAGAGAAAACTTGGATATTGATTTTATCGCAAGAATATATTTTCAAGGAATGGTTGGCATAAAGGATAAAGATATTTTCCCGCTTCAAGATTATTCTATGAATACATTAATGAATTACTACTTAGAATATCATCTAAGAGGAATCTGTACTGAAAAAGGAATACAAGAATTAGAAAACCAATTATATAATTAATCAATGAAATGAGTCATTACAATAAAGTTTGTCTTAACAAATATGTTTGTATGGCGAATTACATCTGACCCAAACATGAAATAATTATAAACAGATGAAAAAGTATTTAGGACTTATCGTTACAATCTTTTTTGCAGTGTCTATAGAGGCGCAAGAGTCAACAAGAATGACTCTATCTCTACAGCAAGCAATAGATTTTGCAGTGAAGCACAGCTATGATAATAAGGTAGCGCAAAAAGACATCGAGTCTGCCAAGCAACAGAAGTGGGAGACGACAACCATAGGTTTGCCACAAATTGAAGGGACAGTAGATTATCAAAATTTTTTAAAACAACAAGTAACTCTTTTTGACACCAATGGCGATGGTATTAACGAAGAATTTATTTTTGGAACTAAGCAGAATATAAATGCAGCGATAACATTAAGACAGTTGTTATTTGATGGTTCTTATTTAGTAGGATTACAATCTGCAAGAACATTCTTAAAGATTTCTCAACAAGCTAAAGAAAAAACAGAGTTGTTAACTCGAGAAGCTGTCATCAATGCCTATGGAAATGTGCTTGTTTCTGAAAAAAGTATTGAAATTCTAGAAAGCAATAAGAAAATATTAGAAAAGAATTTAAGCGATACAAGAAAGACCTTTGAAAACGGATTGACAGAGGAAGAAAATGTAGAACAATTAGAAATTACACTCGGTAATATTAAAAGCCAATTAAATAGTGTAACCCGATTAAATAGAATCGCTTATCAAATGTTAAATGTAACACTTGGGAATGATATTGAGACAAAACTGACTCTAACAGATTCTCTAGACTCATTAACAGAGTCAAATATCAATTTTGGATTGATAGCAGAGTCTTTCGACTTGAATAATCATATCGACTACAAAATTGCTGAAAACGATAGAGAAGCAAAACGATTACTGATGCGTTTAGAGCAAACGAAAGCTTTACCAACATTAAATGCTTTTGTGAACTATGGAAGTCAAGCAAATTCAGATACTTTTTCTTTTTTTAATAGTAACCAACAGTGGTTTAATTACTCTTTGATGGGTGTTAGTCTTAAAGTGCCATTATTTAGTAGTTTTAAAAGGAAATCAAAAACTCAGAGAGCAAAAATTAACTTAGAAATTGCAGACATTCGTTTAAAAGAAACAGAAGAGAAACTAAGTTTACAAGTTAAAAGAGCAAAAAGTGATTATCAATTAAGTATAGAGGATTACCAAACAGCAAAAAAGAATTTATCCTTAGCCGAAAGAATTGAGAAAAAACAACGAATCAAATTCTTTGAAGGATTGTCATCTAGCTTCGATTTAACACAAGCTCAAAATCAATTATACACTCAACAACAAACATTTATTCAATCTATGTTAGATGTGATTGCTAAAAAAGCATCATTAGAAAACGCATTAAACATCCCATTAAAATAATCATACAATGAGAAAGATTTATTCAATACTAGTTATATCAGTATTCATTTTCGCTGCTTGTTCAAAAGAGAAAGTAGAAACCATAGAAGATGTAATTGCAACAAAGGATATAAAAAAAATCCGTACAAAAAAGTCTGAACTAGACAAGGAACAGGTTGAGATTTCAGAAAAAATCAAACTATTAAATCTAGAAATTGAAAAGTTAGATACTTTAAAAAGAAATCCACTTGTTACCGTAATCACTTTAAAGAATGAAACCTTTATTCATTACTTAGAATTACAAGGGAATGTAAAAACCAAACAAAATGTCTTAGTATATCCAGAAATGCCTGGGATTTTAGAAAGTGTTTTGGTGAAAGAAGGGCAGCAGGTTTCTAAAGGACAAATTCTTGCTAAGATTGATGACGGTGGAATTTCGCAACAAGTAGCTCAATTAGAATCAACTACCGAATTGGCTAGAACAACTTATGAGCGTCAAAAAAGATTATGGGATCAAAAAATTGGTTCTGAGATTCAGTTCTTACAAGCAAAAACAAATTACGAATCTCAAAAAAATAGTTTGGCGCAACTTCAAAAGCAATTAGAAAAAGCGACAATTACAGCTCCTTTTGATGGAGTTATTGATGATGTAATTAAAGAGGAAGGTACTGTTGTTGGACCTGGTCAAGGGTCAGAGGTTTTTAGAATTATCAATTTAGATAACATGTATTTAGAGACAGACATTCCTGAAACATATATTGGAGCAATTAAAAAAGGAAAGGATGTAAAAGTAGAGTTCCCTATTTTAGGAACTATGGTAGAGACTAAAATAAGACAAACAGGGAATTTTATCAATCCTGCAAATAGAACATTCAAAGCAGAAATTTCAGTACCTAACAAAGACAGAAATATCAAGCCAAATTTAACTGCAAAGCTGAAGGTTAATGATTATACAAACCCAAAAGCTATTTTAATTCCGCAAAGTATCATTTCGGAAAATGCTGAAGGAGAACAGTATGTGTATGTGATTAAAGATGTAAAAGGAGATATCGGAATAGCCAGTCAGGTTGTGGTAAAAACAGGGAAGACACAAGGAGATGTAATTGAAATATTAGACGGAGTTAAGCCTGGAGATCGACTCATCAAAGAAGGGGCGCGTAGTGTAAAAGATGGACAGAAGATTAAAATTGCTAAATCGTAATTTAGAGGAAAAGATGAAAAATCAAAAGAAAAAAACAGACAAAGAATTTAAACTGTCGTCGTGGGCAATTAGCAATAAAACCACGATGTACGTTGCTATATTCTTGATTTTGATCTTAGGAATCTCAGCGTATTTTAGTATGCCAAGAGAAGACTTCCCTGAGATAAAAGAAACAAAGATTTACATCAGTACGCTGTATCCAGGGAATACTGCTGAAGACATTGAAAAATTGATTACTGACCCGCTAGAAGATCAACTAAAAGGATTGAGCGGAGTTGTAGAGATTACATCAACTTCACAAGAAGATTATTCCATGATTGTTGTTGAGTTTGATGATGATATGGATGTTGAGGTAGCAAAACAAAAAGTAAAAGATAAGATTGATGCAGAAAAATCTGGTGAAGACTGGCCTACTTTTAATGGAGCTAAAGTAGACCCGAATGCTTTTGATCTGAGTATGTCGGAAGAGATTCCTTTTCTGAACATCAATATTTCGGGAGATTATCCTATTCAGAAATTAAAGGAATTTGCTGAGTATTTAGAAGATGACATTGAAGACTTGAAGGAAGTTAAACAGGCAGATATTCGTGGTGTACAAGAAAAAGAAGTAGAGGTTGCAGTAGATATTTATAAAATGATGTCTATGCAAGTGAGTTTTGATGATATTACTTCTGCAATTCAAAGAGGAAATGTAACTTCTTCTGCAGGTAATTTAATTGCTAGTGGACAACGAAGAACGATTAGAATATTAGGAGAAATAGAAGATCCATCAGAGTTAGAAGATTTTGTAATTAAATCTGAAAAAGGAAAATCTATTTACTTAAAAGATGTGGCTGTTGTAAGTTTTAGAGAAAAAGACAAAACAACATTTGCAAGAAAAGATGGCAAACGAGTTGTTATGTTGGACGTTAAAAAACGTGCAGGAAAAAACATGGTAGCCGCTGCAGATCAAGTAAAATTAATTGTAAACAAAGCCATTAAAGAATTCTTTCCTGAAAACTTAGAAGTTACCATTACCAATGATTTGTCTGATAAAACTATTGGTCAAGTAGATGATTTGGTAAACAACATTATTTTCGGAATTATTCTAGTAGTAACTGTTTTAATGTTCTTCTTAGGATTTAAAAATGCATTGTTTGTAGGATTCGCAATCCCTATGTCGATGTTTATGTCTCTAATGATCTTAGGAGCCATGGGTTACACTTTAAACACCATGATTCTTTTCGGATTGATTATGGGTCTTGGAATGCTGGTGGATAATGGAATTGTGGTGGTGGAAAACGTCTATAGATTGATGGACGAAGAAGGCTTGAGTAGAGTTGAAGCCGCTAAAAAAGGAATTGGAGAAATTGCTTTTCCTATTATCATATCAACTGTTACTACTGTGGCAGCATTTGTGCCTTTAGGGTTATGGCCAGGACTGTTTGGTCAGTTTATGATTTATTTCCCAATCACCTTATCAGTGGTATTAGGGTCGTCATTAGTAGTTGCTATTTTCTTTAATTCTGTATTGGTCTCTCAGTTTATGACTACTGAAGACAAAGACATGCCTTTAAAAAGAATGATTCTAATTTCTTCAATTGCTGGAGGAATTGGTTTGTTGATTTTAATTTTTGGAGGTGAATTTAGGGGCTTAGGTTCTGTAATGGTTTTTACAGCAGTAATGCTGTGGGTGTACAGATTATTCTTAAGAAAAGCAGCAAATTACTTCCAAAAGAACACATTAGTTTCATTAGAAAATTTTTACGAAAGAGTTTTAAAAGGAGCGTTAAAAGGTTGGAAACCAATAGCGATTACTATTGGAACGTTTGTTTTGTTATTTGCCGCTTTTGGTGGTTTTGGAGCATCAGTAGCGAGTCAAAGAACTAAAATAGAATTCTTCCCAGACAACAAGCCCAATCAAGTAGTTGTGTATATAGAATATCCACAAGGTACAGATATAGAGAAGACAAATAAAATTACCAAAGAAATTGAGCAAAAAGTATACAGTATTTTAAATGAAGATACGTATATGGATGGCGATTATAATTATTTAGTAGAGAGTTCTGTTTCTCAGGTAGGTGAAGGAGCTGGAAACCCACAAACTGATGGAGGCTCTACAGCAGAAATGCCTCATAAAGGAAAAATCACAGCCTCTATGCGTCAGTATAAATATAGAAGAGGTCAAGATAGTGAAGTTTTACGTCAAAAAGTTCAGGAAGCATTAACAGGAATTTATCCCGGGGTTTTAATCTCTGTTGAGAAAGATGCAAATGGACCACCAACAGGAGCGCCCATTAACATTGAGTTAGAGGGAGATGATTATGAAGCATTGATTACAGCAGCAGAGAAAATGCGTGTTTATGTGAACTCTAGAAATGTTCCAGGAATCGATGAATTAAAAATTGATGTAAACAAAGCCAAACCTTCTATGAAGGTGATAGTAGATAGAAAAAAAGCAGGTGAATTAGGAGTTTCTACTGGTCAAGTTGGACAACAGTTGCGTAATGCAATCTTTGGAGCCAAAGCAGGTATTTATAAAGAATATGGTGATGATTATGATATCAATGTTCGTTTTAATGAGGACTTTCGATATAATAAAAGTGCGCTTTTTAATCAGAAAATAACCTTTAGAGATCAAGCTTCAGGAACAGTAAAATCGATTCCAGTTTCGGCAATCGCAACACAAAGCAACAGTTCGGGTTTTAGTGCCATTAAGCATAGAGATACCAAACGTGTGGTTACTGTCTATTCTCAATTAGCACCTGGGTATGTTGACGCGGCTGCAGTAGTGAATCAAGTCAAAGAAGAAATGAAAAATTTTGATGAGATTTCTAAAGACATCAAGATAGATTACACGGGTCAAATAGAAGAACAAAACAAACAACAAGCCTTTTTAGGAGGAGCCTTCTTTAAAGGGTTGGCATTAATTTTCTTCATTTTGATTTTCCAATTCAACTCAGTTTCTAAACCAGCTATTATTATGATTGCTATTTTCTTAAGCTTCATTGGAGTTTTTGGAGGAATTGTAATTACTGGAAGTTCGTTTGTAATTATGATGACGATGATGGGAATTATTTCTCTTGCGGGTATTGTAGTAAATAATGGAGTTGTCCTCTTAGATTATACACAACTTTTAATTGATAGAAAGAAAGAAGAGCTAGGTCTTGGTGAAAAAGAGTATCTACCAAATGAATATTTATTTGAAAGTGTTGTGAAAGCAGGAAAAGCCCGTTTGCGACCAGTGATACTAACTGCTATTACAACGATTCTAGGATTGATTCCGTTGGCAATAGGATTAAATATTAATTTCTTTACGCTATTTAGTGAGTTTGATGCAAATATATATATGGGAGGAGATAACGTGATTTTCTGGGGACCATTAGCTTGGACAGTAATTTATGGATTATTCGTAGCTACGTTTTTAACTTTAATAGTAGTGCCAATTTTATTCTTCTTAATCACGAAGTTTAAAATGTGGCTAAGAAGAAAAACTAGTTCTCAAGATGTTAATTATGCAACTAGCATTAATCAACAAATTGAAGAAGTAGGATAAATCTCAAAGGAGAAAATAAATGAATAAAAAAGAGCTGAGAATTTAAATTCTCAGCTCTTTTTTATTCATAATTCAGAAACTTTTTTCGAAGCACTCTACCGTCGCTAAGAGTCACTTTTGCAATCAATAAGATAGATCGATGATTGCCTAGATTGATAGATACTTGTTGGTTCTGATTTGGATTTTCAATAGAAGTTCTATTCACCAAAGCTCCTTTTAGATTGTAGATTTCAACGTCTTTTATTGCAACAGTATTGTTTTTGATTAATCTTAAATGTAATGCATTGTTTTGTTTATAACCAGTTACTGTTATTTCATGACTAGTAAACACTTCAATATCACTTAAGATAAATAAATCAAAACGATTATTTACTTCAATCGCTTCAGAAACATAAAAGGTATAACCACCATTTTTTAAATCATGTCCTTTGTTTAAAAGCTTATCATAAAGAACCACCCTAGAATCATCTAAAGCACCTTCTGTATGATCTATAGTAATTGTAAAATGGTTCGCTTTGGTTGTTGTATATCCTAGAGAAATTTGTTCATTAGATGTTAATGCAGGCCTTCCTTGAATAGCAAATGGCTTGTCTTCTATCATGGAGTAAAAAATAGAATTTGCTCCAGCGCTAAACCGTATTCCGTCATAGCTTCGATCTATTCCATTGGTAGCTCCATCAATAAATCCAATTAAAATTTGATTGAATGAATCGTTAGACGTTAAGTTTAACCAAATTCTATCTTTCTCAACATCTTTAACCTTAACTGGAGACCTAAAAAAAGTTGAATTATTACCTGCAATTCTCATAGCGTTTGTGAATGATACATTTCCTGCGGCTGTGGCCTGAGCAAAAAAACCTTGTCCAGAAGCAATGTTTCCGTCAGGGATTGCTCCGCCAGAGATAGCCGCCGTCCCTCCTGTTGTATTGTACGAAGCATAGTCATCGGCAGTATTATCACCAGCGCTATCTTCAGTATTATGTGTCCAGAAGTAGATGGTGCCTCCTAGAGTCGCCGAATTAGCATTTAGAAAACTATCGGCATCCATAGCAGAAGCATATGGGTTTCCAATTACATTCCAATCATTAGTAGCGTTGGCATCATTTGAAAAACTTAGACTAGTATTAATGTTTCCGTTATTTGGCACCCCCCCTGTAAAAGAAGCTGTATATGAGCCTGGATAAGTTCCTCCAATGTCGCCAGTGGTGAGATATCCTACTCCAACATTCATAGAAGTGGATGATGATTCAAATACAAAAGCTTGTGTAGCTGCATTAAAAGAAAAATAGCGTCTGGCATTGGCTACTTCACCCAGTGTAGATGATGTTAACGGTGATGACCAATAGGTGAAACCACCTTCTTCTTGTAAAGAGGTAGTTTCTCTGTTCACAGTATAGGTTCCTGCTCCAGTAATTGGGCTATCTGGTGTTATTTGAACTAAAGATCCCGTATTTTCAATAATAATATTCCCTTCATTAGTAATACTATTTTCAACAGTAATAGTGTTTCCACTAGCAATGGTCAAATCTCTTCCTGAACGAGTAATTAATTCAGTTGCATCAAAAGCTCCCTCCGTTCCGGTATTATAATCTTGTCTAATATTTGTAAGAAAATATTGGTCAGGTGTTCCAACGGGACTATCATCTGCTGTCCATGTTGTTCCATCCCATTTAATTTCGGAAACTATAGTTTGACTAAAGATTTTTTCATTACTGTTGCTACCATTCCAATTAAGGTAGTTACAAATATTTGAGAGGATTAAACTCCTTTTCCCTTTTCTCTCAGTTGCAGAAGGAGCTTTAAAGCGGTAATTATCTTTTTCATCTAAGGCTACGGCATTAATGCCATTTGTTAAACCAGTAGGCAAAGCAGAATCTCTTTTGTTAGTAGAACCGGCTTGCCATACAAAACCACCTTGGTTGTTTAAAGCAAAAATAAATGTAGGGCTAAGAGCAGCTCCTTGATAGGCGAGTATTTGATCACCTCCACTACCTAAGGTAATGGTGCTTAGCGTAAAATCGATGATGTCTCCAGCTTTAATATTACCGCTTGCTGTCCAAGTATCAGTGTCTTCATTCGTTTTTAAAGCAGAACCTGTCCAACCATTATCTGTAAAATTAATGGTAGTTCCTGATTCCATACTTCTTAGTGCTAGAAACTTAATTGCGTGTGGAGCAAAATCTGAATTATATTGTAATATTGCAATATCTCCAGCAGATAAAGTGGTTTGAGAAAAAGAATTTTGAATTGCAAAAAGTACTAACAATATTAGGGTGCTAGTTTTCATAAAACTTAATTTTAGGGAGGGAACGGGTACTAAGTTAGTTAAAAAAGAATTTTTTCAAGGAAAAAGGAGATCATTTTTCTTAATCCTTTTATATTTTCGCATATGAATCAGAAAGTTTTTACTGTTGATGAAATCAAAAAGAAGTTAGAATATTATTGTGTCTATCAAGATAGATGTCATCAAGAGGTAGAAAAAAAACTTGTCGAATACCGAGTGATTCCTGAAGCACGAGAGCTGATTTTACTCCACCTCATGCAGCACAATTTTTTAAATGAAGAACGTTTTGCTAAAAGTTTTTCGAGAGGAAAGTTTCGAATCAAGCAATGGGGAAAAAAACGAATTGTACAGGAGCTAAAATTCAAAGACATCTCTGAATACAATATAAAATCTGGCCTAAAAGAAATTGAAGAAGAAGAATATTTAGAAACAATAGAGCGTATTGCCTTGATAAAAGCCAAAACAATTCATGAGAAAAATAGTTATTTAAGAAAACAAAAATTATATCAATATCTCTATAGAAAAGGTTATGAGTCAGATTTGATTAGTAAAGTGATAAAAGAGATTGATAAAGGATAAGATCAATTTTTATTTTTAGGAGAAACCCTTTCTAGAACCGCTGGTCTTTCCTCTGAAATACTATCTATATAAGTTGACTTTGTAGCCCTTGTATTCTCAACCTCTTTCTCTAAATTTTGTTGTAAAATAATGGTATTAATCTTGGAATTAATAGACGAAAAAGCATGTAATACCTTCTCGACTTGAAGGTTTACTTCTTCTGCTTTGATAGAAGAAATAGAAGATATATCGTAAAGCCTCAACGTTTCGTTATAGAGCAGATTTAAACGAGCATTAAAAGCAGGTGACTGTAAAAAAACGGGTTTTATACTATCATTTAAACTTTTAACAAGAGAATTTAACTCTCTAGCATTACTAAGTGAGCTATTAGGGGAAATTGAGTGAAACTTTTCAATGAAATCGTTTAACGCTTCGTACTCTTTCCAATCTTCAATAATCTTTTTATTTTTTTTTAAAACAACAGTAGATTTTGAATGCTTTTTTTGGGTACTAAACTCAGATTTTTCAACAACCTGAGCTTCTTCTTTTTGTGATTTTCCACAAGAGAGAAAAAGCAAAACAAAACTTAAATAAATAAATGCTTTCATACAATTAAACAAGAGCTCTAAAATACATAATTATCACAACAACTAAAGGACCATCTCAATAGAAGTTTTATGAGAGGTATTTTGCAGATAATTAAATTTTGTGTTTTCTAGTTATTTCTTTTTTATCAAAAGCGAAATTATTTACCTTTGAAATTAAGAAAAACACAATTTTATAATGAGTGAAACCATACTTATATTAGGAGCAAGTGGTCAAATTGGTGGAGAATTAACAGAAAAACTCCGGTCAATGTATGGAAATGAAAACGTGATCGCTTCTGATATAAGACAAGGAGATGATTTTTTAATGAACTCGGGGCCCTTTGAAATTGTAGATGCTACTGATAAAGAAGGGATTTTAGCAATTGTTAAAAAGTATCAAGTAACTCAAGTTTATCTTTTAGCTGCAATGCTATCAGCAACAGGAGAGAAATATCCTCAAAAAGCATGGGATTTAAATATGACCTCTCTTTTGGCTGTTTTAGATTTAGCAAAAGAGAAACATATTAAGCAAGTATACTGGCCAAGTTCTATTGCTGTTTTTGGTCCAACAACACCAAAACAAGACACACCACAAAAAACCATTATGGAACCTTCTACGGTGTATGGAATTAGTAAAATTTCAGGAGAGTTTTGGTGTAATTATTACCATGAAAAATACGGGGTAGATGTAAGAAGCATTCGTTACCCTGGAATTATTAGTTGGAAAACAAAACCAGGAGGAGGAACAACAGATTATGCGGTAGATATATTTTTTAAAGCTGTTGAAAATGGAAGCTATAAATGTTTTCTTAGTGAAAATACTCGCTTACCAATGATGTATATGGATGATGCAGTGAATGCAACGATTCAAATTATGCAAGCTGATGTTAATGACATTAAAATTAGAACTTCATACAATCTATCCGCGATAGATTTTACACCTAAAGAATTGGCTGCAGAAATACAAAAACACATTCCAAATTTTACAATTTCTTATCAACCAGATTCTAGACAAGAAATTGCCGATAGCTGGCCTCAAACTATTAACGATTCTAGTGCCAGAGAAGATTGGAAATGGGCTCATAAGTTTGATTTACCTTCAATGGTTCTTGACATTATTAAAAACCTACAAGCACAAAAAGATCAGCAATTAGAAACGGTGTAAGGCTGTTTCTTTTTTTCGTCTAAAACTTCGAAAAGAGAATTTTTGATGAAAGAAATTATAGAAAACAGTTTACAAAAAGGAATATCTTACGACAGATATAGAAAATTGGTTAGTGACCTTTTACAAGAAGGAAAATCTACAGGGCCTAGTCAGTCAGAATCACTTTTAAATTATAGCATGTTAAACGACAGAAGAATGAAACGTTTGGATAAAACTATTCAGATTTCTGAAGATATTATTGCGAGTGCCAAAGATGTAGAAGAACCTGTTACTTGGTTGGTTCTAACAGAAGGGTGGTGTGGAGATGCCGCACAAACACTACCTATTATCAACAAGATAGCCAACGAGAGTGAAAAGATTGATCTTAAGATTATCCTTAGAGATGAGAACGAAGAGTTAATGGATCATTTTTTGACAAATGGAGGGAAATCAATTCCTAAGTTAATAGCTTTAAATAAAAACAAAGAGGTTATAGATTCTTGGGGGCCAAGGCCTTCAATTCCTACTCAAATGGTGGAGGATTACAAAGCAAAACACGGTCAATTGGATGCCGATTTTAAAAAAGATTTACAAGTTTGGTATAATAAAGACAAAGGAAAGAACACTCAAGAAGATATGATGAAATTGTTTTAGGATTTACTAATAAATTGAAAACCCTTAAGTTTAGTCTTAAGGTTTTTTCTTTGCCTATATTTGCCACATGTTTGTTACCAATGAAAACCTTTCAGAATCCGCCAAAGTTTGGATTTATCCAGCAAGTAGAAAATTCTATACAAATGAATTAGAAGAAGTTGAAAGCAAGGTTAAAAATTTTGTTGTCAACTGGAAGAAGGAGGATGAAAACTTTCAATGTTCGTATCAATTCTTGTACAATAGATTCATTATTTTTTTAGCTGAAGAGAATGATGGTATACTTACAAGTAAAGAGATAGATACTCAAGTAGCATTTATTTTGAGTTTACAAGATGAATACAATTTAGAGCTTTTAGATAGAATGAACGTTTGCTTTAAGCAAGGAGAGTTTATTCAATATAAAGAACTTAAAGAATTCAAAAAGTTGTTAAAAAATAAAGCTGTTTCTGAGAAAACAATTGTTTTCGATAACCTAATTCAAACAAAAGAAGAATTAGAGAACTTTTGGGAAGTGCCAATTACTGAAAGTTGGTACAATCGTTTTCTATAATTAATAAAAAGTAAACCCAACACCCAAGGATATACTCTCTAAACTCCCATTTTCGAAATCTTTAATTTTCTTTTTGTGATACATTAGTTTTATTGTAGGTTTTAACCTAGTGCCCGATTCAAATCTCCAACCTACACCAAAAGCTCTATAGTCTCCATCAGAAAATCGTTCTGCTGTCCGCCATAATTTTCCAGCATTTACTCTAAGAAAAAAAGCATCATCATCTCTACTCCAAATATTGTATTGAAAACCTAGATAAGTAGGGAGAGTTAAAATTGAATAAGGAAAATGATAATCAAAACCAATATTAAAACTAACAGCAACTCTTTTTTTGAATTCATATCCAAAGCCTGCACGAATTAAAATTGCTGAAGGAACAAGAAAAGATTCATCATTGTCATTCCCCAACTCATAATTTTCATTCACCTTAAAGGTTAGGTTGAAATCAGAGGTTATGAATGAGAAAGATTCTTTTTGTTGGCCGAAAGTTTGAGCCGTAATAAAAAAAGTAAGAGCGAGTAAAAGTGGTTTCATATAATAGTTTTGCCGAGTAAGGCAAAAACTATTCCAATAAATATTTAATGTATATTTTCGAGTTTTTTAATTTCACTTTTCAAACTGTCTATTTTAGAATTATAGACTTTTACTTTTTCAATTTCCTCAATTGTTTTTAGTAGTTGTTTGGATTTACTAAAATCATAAAAAAACACATCTTGTTTAAAGACATGAATATCTTTAGATTTTTCATTATTTACCTCATAATTTATTTCAACAAAAATGTATTTATCATTGTAATACAAAATTTTAGAATCTTTAGTTTCAGGGAACGCATCCTCTATATGTGAGCTTACATTTATATAATTTAGAAAATAGGGTGAATTTAACATTCTGATATAGAATGTTGAAGAGCGTATTAAAAACAAAATAAGAAAAATGAAAAGATATTTAATATAAGATCTTTTCTTAGTTATTTTTTTTGTGTTCCTTAACTTTTCTCCAGAAATGAGTAGCAATAAAAATGAAATAAACGAAGTAATGAATATAATGATACTTTCTTTGTATATGGAATATAAATTGACAGAAAAGGTCAAAAACACTAGAAAGATAATAATATATTCAATTATAGAATCTTTGAAATTGTGGAGACTTAATCTGTATTGTAGCGTGCTTAAAAAAAGAAAAATAAGTTTATAGTAAATGAAAATAATAATAAAGGAAATGAAGAAAATAAGACCATCAGAAACTAATTGTGTAACTGAAAAAAACCTAACAAATTTGATATCAATTGATAATAGGTAATATAGTTGTATGCTTCCACCAATTAATGCAGGCATCAAAAAAAACAATTCTTTGTTTTTTTTGAAACTAATAAAAATTTCAATGAAAGTTAAACTTAAAGATTTAGGTTTTACAGAACTTATATTTTCTTTTTCTTCCATTATTGAAAGTTAAAGAAAATTATTAACGAAATCAAATATTGATTGAGAGTTGTCTACAGTAAAATCACCAATCTTAGTTCTTCGTAAACTTGATAAGTGAGCTCCAGAATTCAGGGCTACTCCAAAATCATATGCTAGAGATCTTATATAAGTGCCCTTACTACAGACCACCCTAAAATGAATTTTTGGAAAATCTATCTTTGTAATCTCAAACTCAGAAACCGTAACTTTCCGAGAGGAAATTTCTGTGGTTTCACCTTTTCTTGCTAATTCATATAATCGTTTTCCATCTTTTTTGATGGCTGAAAAAATAGGTGGTTTCTGATCGATTTCACCTAGAAACTTTTTAGTAGTTTTACGTAGTAATTCTTCTGTGATATGATCAACAGGAAATGTTTGATCAATCTTAGTTTCTAAATCATAACTCGGAGTAGTTGAACCGATTGTAAAAGTTCCTGTGTACTCTTTAATTTGACTTTGATAGGTGGAAATTTTTTTAGTCTCTTTTCCAGTACAAATGATAAGTAGTCCAGTAGCCAAAGGATCTAAAGTTCCAGCATGACCGACTTTTATTTTCTTTAATCCAAACCTTGTTTTAATATGCCATCGAATCTTATTGACGGCCTGAAAAGAAGTCCATTCAAGAGGTTTATTAATCAATAAAACCTTTCCATCTAAATACTCTTGAGCTGTCATTACAATAAAGAATAAATAATAGCAATAGAACCAACAACAGCACAGTAGATAGAAAAGTAAATTAACTTACTTTTCTTAACCAAAGTAATCATCCATTTACAAGCGATCAGCCCTGAAAGAAATGCAGCTATAAATCCAATGGCTAATGGAGCTATTTCGGCAGATTCAAAATTAATTTCACCTCCAGAAACATCTTTGATAACTTTTCCTACAATAAGAGGCACCACCATTAGAAATGAAAATCGTGCAGCTTTTGATCTATCAACGCCTAATAATACAGAAGTTGAAATCGTAGCACCTGATCTTGAAATTCCAGGCAGTACGGCAATTGCTTGAGAAACTCCTATGACTAACGAGTTAAAAAAAGAAACTTTTTTTGTTGAGTCTTTTGCTTTGTCTGCCAATAAAAGTAATAAGGCAGTAATGAATAACATAAATCCAACTAATAAAACCTGACCCCCAAAAAGTGACGCTATTTCCTCTTCAAAATAGAGTCCAATAAAAGCGGTAGGAATCATAGAAACAATAATTTTTAATGAAAATTGAGTTTCTTCATTCCAACGAAACTGAAACAATCCTTTGAATATCTGAATGATTTCCTTTCTAAAAATTACGATGGTACTTAATGCGGTTGCAAAATGTAAAACCACAGTAAAGATTAAGCTTTCTTGTGGAACCGAATTGTCTCCTAAAATGGCTTTTGCTAATTCTAAATGTCCGCTAGAGGAAACAGGTAAAAATTCCGTAAGACCTTGGATAATACCAAGTAAAACAGCTTCTATAGAATTCATTATTATTTTTTAGGGTTTAGCAAGATGGCATAAATTTCAATTGCTAAACCAATAATAACTAAGGTAGGAGCTAAACGAATTCTCTGAAAATTGTAAATTTCTTCATTGAATACTTCAGGATCACTGCTTCCGCCACCCGCCATCAAAATAAATCCAATAGCAATAAAAGCGATACCAATAAACATGAATAGATAATTCTTTTTCCCGAAAAGAAATTCTGGTTGTGGGTTTTGATCTTTTGTACTCATATTTTAATAATATAATTCGTCAGTTTGTAAATTTAAAAAGCGTTGAGTGGCAAAAAAAGTACTCAACCATGTTATTATAAAAGCTACTAATATAACTCCTGAGCCTACATAAGCCAATGTATAATAATCTTGTAATAACTCTAAAGTTGGAATTTTTTCATTGATAAAATAGATTGCAGTTGCAAGACCTATTAAAGCAATAAACGCTCCTACCATTCCTAATCGTATACTATTCAAAATAAAAGGCTTTCTAATAAAGCTTTTGGTGGCTCCAACCATTTGCATGGTTTTAATATTAAAACGTTTAGAATAGATCGATAAACGAATTGAACTATTGATAAGGATGATCGCAATCAAGCCAAAAAAGGAACTCAAAACCAACAGCCAAAAACTAATTCTTTTAATGTTCTTGGTAAGAGAATTAACTAAGAGTTTATTATAAGAAGCTTCAAAAACGAAAGCATTTTTTTGAAATCGGGTTGAAATCTCATCAACTTTTATTGGATCAACATAGTCGGCTTTTAAATAAATATCGATGCTATTTTTTAATGGATTTGTTCCCAGATAACTTACAAAATCTTCTCCTAAATCTTTACTATAAAATTTAGCTGCTTCTTCTTTAGAAATGTATACAATTTCTCGTGTAAAACCCTCCTTCATTAAGGAAACCCTAAGGCTTTCAATTTGATCTTTAGCTACATCATCCTTTAGAAATAAAGTCACAGCGACTTCTTCTTTAAAGTGATTGGCAACCATAGTGGACTTTAATAAAACGAAGCCTAAAATTCCAATCATAAAAAGCACCAGGGCAATACTTACGACTACTGAAAAATAAGAAGAACGCAATCGACGCTTTTGATAAGAATCAAATTTAGATGACATAAATGAATTAGCTTTTTCGCTCGCAAGATACAAAAATTAGAGAGCAACCTTTTTATTAAAAATTAGCCAATTTCTTGACATAATTCAATCAAAACACCATTTGTAGATTTTGGATGTAGGAAAGCAACCAACTTATTGTCAGCTCCCTTTTTAGGAGTTTCATTTAAAACAATAAAACCTTCGTTCTTTAACCTAGCAATTTCAGAAACAATATCACCTACGGCAAAAGCAATATGATGAACGCCTTCTCCTTTTTTTTCTATGAACTTGGCTATTGGGCTTTCAGAGTTGGTAGCTTCTAGTAATTCTATTTTATTAGGTCCAGATTGAAAAAAAGATGTTTTTACACCTTCGCTTTTTACTTCTTCCACTTTATAATGTGGCTTGCCAAATAAAGAAGCAAACAATTTGTTTGAAGCTTCTAAGTCTTTTACAGCAATTCCAATATGTTCAATTTTTTCCATTCTGAATATTTAACCCATTAATCCTTCAATGAGGTTCAAAAGTAAGGAATGTTTTGGTATTTGTTGTAGATTTGCAGCATGGAAGAAACGAACAGACAACGGAAAATAGCAGGTGTTTTGCAAAAAGATCTGGTAGATGTTTTGCAAAAAGCAGCACAGGATGGAATGCAAGGAGTTCTTATTTCAGTTTCTAAAGTTTCTGTAACTCCAGACTTAGGAGTCGCTAAAGTATATTTAAGCGTTTTTCCTTCTGAAAAAAGAAAAGAAATCCTTGAAGGAGTAAAATCCAATGCCCCACTCATTCGCCATGAAATGGCAAAAAGAACTCGTAATCAGTTGAGAAGAATGCCAGAATTATTGTTTTTTGGAGATGACTCTTTAGATTATATTGAAGAAATAGACAAATCTTTGAGGGGGGAAGATGAGAACCCTATTGAAAATCCAGGGATACTGCCAAGGCGTAAAAAAAGGTAATCTATAAAATCTTTGAACTTTCCATTTTACATAGCTAAAAGATACTTGTTTGCTAAAAGTGGAAACAATGCTATTAATATTATTACACTCATTGCTTCTATAGGAGTTGTAGTTGGAACGGCTGCTTTATTTATTATACTTTCTGGTTTTTCTGGACTTAGAACTTTTAGTTATTCATTACTCGATATTTCTGATCCAGATATTAAAATTACTACTACACAAGGAAAGAGTTTTCAGTATACAGATTCTGTAAAAAATATTCTTTCAAAACAACCTGATATAGCTGATTTTTCAAAAGTCATAGAAGAAAGAGTTTTTCTACAAAGCGATGAAAAACAACATATAGCTTACATAAAAGGGGTTGATTATAATTACAATAAGGTTGTAAAACTAGATTCGGCAATTCAGATTGGAAATTGGCTTACTAACGAGTATACGAACACAAGTGTTATTGGAGATGGGATCGCTTACAAATTGTCTATAGGGATAGGTAGTTTTGGAGAGCCTTTAGAAATTATGGTACCTAAAGCAGGAGCAAAATTTATAAACCCAACTGCTAGTTTTAGAAGTATTAAAACTCAAGTAATTGGAACCTATTCAGGAACGGAAGAGTTTTCAAATAAATATGTTTTTGTATCTAATTATCAAGCTCAACAATTGTTGAATTATAAAAAGAATCAATTTACTGGAATTGAAATTAAATTGAAATCGGGAGTTGATGGAGGTGACTTTTCAAAAACCCTTCAGACAGCTTTAGGGAATAAATATAAGGTACAGACAAAAGCACAATTAAATGAGTTGTTTTATAAAGTGATTAACACGGAAAATTTTGTATCGTATCTTATTTTTACTTTAATTGTCATCATAGCGATGTTCAACGTTGTTGGTGCAATTATTATGATGATTATTGACAAAAAGAAAAATATAAAAACGATTTTAAACCTCGGAGCAACTCTTGGAGAGGTGAAAAAAATATTTGTATTACAAGGTCTTTTATTAACCTTAGCAGGTATGTTGATTGGGTTGATTTTGGCAATATCAACAGTTTTTATTCAACAGCAATTTGAATTTTTTATGATTACTTCTAGCATTGCTTATCCAGTAGAATTGAAGTTATCTAATGTTGTGATTGTGATAGCTACGATTTTAGTTTTAGGATTTTTAGCAGCAAAAATTGCCAGTAGTAGAATTTCAACCCAATTTGTCGAAAGGTAAATCATAAAAAAACTATATATTCTATTTATAAAGGCAAGAAGCACTTTCCTAAAATAACATCATTAGATGCTTCTTCAATGGTCTTGTTTTTAAAATTTTCAATGAGCTTTGTTCTTAGTGGATTTATGCTTTTATGAAGAGGGCATGGCTTATTATGATCACATTTTTTTAGACTTAACATACAAGAATTAAATTTTTTCTCTCCATCGATTACCTCTATTATATCCATAATGGATTTCTCTTTATTACTTTTTTTTAAATAGAAGCCTCCTTTGGGGCCTCTTGTGGAAGAAATAATGTGCTGTTTAGATAATTTTTGTAAAAGTTTTGCAATATATGCTTTAGGTACATTGATGGGTACGGCAATATTTTTAACCATTATCTTTTCATTTTTGTTTGTATGAACTGCTAAATATAGAACCGCTTTTATTGCATATTTTGAGGAATTAGAAATCATATTTATAGTTAATAATAATATTCAAATATAAAAAAGATATTTTTATCTTAAATATGATTTTTATCATATTTTTTACATATCAAAGGGCATAATTTTGTTTCATAAAATCAGCAAACATGAAAACAATACTAAAATTATCAGTCCTTTTATTTGCTTTCCTTTTAATAAGCTGTGGAGGTAAAGAAGAGAAAAACAAACCTTCTTACGGGAAAAAGAAAGTCACCTCAGTAGCGGACAATACACTAGCTTCTGAAAAAATTGATTTAACTAATAAAGGTGTAGGGCCTATCAAGGCAATCACTTTAGAGGCAGCAATAAACCAAGAGATGGCTGCGCAAGGAGCTAAAGTCTTTAATAATATGTGTACTGCTTGTCATAGAGCAGACAGGAAATTTATTGGGCCTTCTCCTCAAGGAATTTTAAAGAAAAGAACACCTGAGTGGGTTATGAATATGATTCTAAACCCAGATGAAATGGTTCAAAAAGACCCATTAGCAAAGCAATTGCTCATTGAGTTTAATGGATCACCTATGGCAAATCAGAATTTATCTGAAGAAGACGCCAGAGCTGTATTAGAATATTTTCGAACATTAAAATAATATATTATGAAAACGTTTAATCAACTATTCATTATTGGACTTTGCTTATTAGTTTTTACAACTTGCAAAACTGAAAGTAAAGAATCAATAACTAAAAAATCAGATACTAAAGTTGAGAAAGAAAAATCAGGACAAGCCTTTATCAAAGATGATGGATCAACACCCAACGTACTACAGATAGCCATTGGTTCTAAAGATCATACAACTTTGGTAGCTGCTGTACAGGCGGCCCAATTGGAAAATGCATTGGTGAATGCTGGTCCTTTGATGGTTTTTGCACCAACCAACGAAGCTTTTGCAGCACTTCCAGAAGGAACCGTAGAAAATCTTTTAAAACCAGAAAACAAAGAAGCGCTGGCAAATATTTTAAAGTATCATGTAACTCCAGGGAAATATTCCAAGGACTTCTTAAAGAGATTTAAAAAATTAGGTCAAGCAAACAATGGTTATGTAAAAGTAGAAATGAAAGGTGATGATGTTTATGTTGGTGGCGCAAAAATTATAGCTAGCGTTCCTGCAGGAAACGGAATTGTACATGTGATAGACAAAGTACTATTACCTCCAAAAGAATAACAAAACACTAATCAATAAACAAATAAATTATGAAAACACTAATAAGATCGGCAATAGCACTAGCAAGTGTTTTAATTGCCTTTACAAGCTGTAATAATAGCTCTAACAAAAAGGGAGCACTTTCAAGTAGTGCTGCAGAAAAAGTATATGTGGCTCCTGGAGAACATGATGAGTTCTATGCTTTTATGTCTGGAGGGTTTAGTGGTCAATTAGCAGTCTATGGTCTACCTTCTGGGCGTTTATTCAAAGTTATCCCTGTATTTTCTCAAGATGCAGAAAAAGCATATGGCTACAATGAAGAAACAAAGCCTATGTTAAATACTTCTTTTGGATTTATTCCTTGGGATGATGCCCATCACCCAGATATTTCGCAAACTAATGGTGTGCTAGATGGGAGATATATATTCATTAACGGAAATAATACACCTCGTATTGCAAAAATTGACTTATCAACTTTTGAAACTACAGAGATTATTGAAATACCAAATAGTGCTGGAAACCATAGTTCATCTTATGTAACAGACAACACGGAGTATGTCGTTGCTGGGACTCGTTTTGGTGTACCTGTACCTCAAAAGGACATGTCAATTAAAAATTACAAAGGGAATTTTAAAGGAACTTTATCATTTATAAAAGTTGATCCTAAAGATGGGAAGATGAATTTGAAATTTCAAGTTTTGATGCCTGGATTTGATTATGATAAAGCGCATCCAGGTCGCGGAAAATCACATGGATGGTTTTTCTTTACTACTTATAATACTGAAGAAGCTAACACACTTCTAGAGGTAAATGCCTCTCAAAATGACAAAGATTTTATTGCCGCAGTAAACTGGAAGAAAATTGAAGAATATGTGAACAATGGAGGAGGTACAAAAATGCCAACAAATTATGCACATAATGTGTATGATGAGCATACTCATTCAGCAACTTCAACGATGAAAAAAGAAGTTTTAATGGTAGATCCATCAGAAGTTCCAGGAGCTATTTATTTCTTGCCAACACCAAAGTCTCCACATGGTTGTGATGTAGATCCAACAGGAGAGTACATTGTAGGTAGTGGAAAGTTGTCTGCGAATGTAACAGTGCATTCATTTACAAAAATGCTTGATGCTATTGAAAACAAAAAGTTTTCAGGCGATGCATATGGAATTCCAATTCTAAATTTTGAAGATGTTCTTGCAGGTGCAGTAGAACAACCTGGTTTAGGGCCTTTACACACAGAGTTTGACGGAAAAGGAAATGCGTATACCTCTTTCTTTATTTCATCTGAAATTGTGAAATGGAAGCTAGGAACTTGGGAAGTATTAGATAGACAACCTAGTTTTTATTCAATTGGTCATTTGATGATTCCAGGAGGTAATTCACAAAAACCATTTGGAAAGTATGTAGTAGGAATGAACAAAATTACCAAAGACCGTTATTTACCAACAGGCCCCGAAGTAACTCAATCTGCCCAACTATATGATATTTCAGGAGGTAAAATGGAATTACTATTAGATTTCCCAACCGTTGGAGAGCCTCACTATGCTGCTGGTATTCCTGCTGATTTGATAAAAGCAAGATCTAAGAAGATCTACAAGTTAGAGGGTAATAAACATCCATATGTTGCAAAAAGTGAAGCCGAAACGAAAGTTGTACGTGAAGGAAAAACTGTGCATATATATATGACAACCATTCGTAGTCACTTTGCTCCAGATAATATAGAGGGAGTAAAAGTAGGAGATAAAGTATATTTTCATGTTACCAACTTGGAACAAGATTATGATGTACCTCACGGAGTAAGTATGATTGGAGCTAATACATCTGAATTATTAATCATGCCTGGGCAAACAGAAACATTCTTATGGGAGCCTAAACAAGTTGGAGTATGGCCATTCTACTGTACAGATTTTTGTTCTGCGTTACATCAAGAAATGCAAGGTTATGTGAGAGTATCTCCAGCAAATTCAAACATTAAATTGTCATGGTCTCTAGGAGAAGATTTTTAATAAAAATAAATCAAGGAGAATTTTATTTTTGTGTTTGTTCTCCTAAAAAAGGCGAGAGTTTCTCTTGACTCTCGCCTTTTCAAAACACTAAATAAATACAGAAATTAGACTCATGAAAAAATCAAATATTACAATGCTATTTGCAGTGTTGTTGCCCCTAGGATTGTTTCTCTTTCCTTTATGGAACATTACCTTAGAAGCTCCGCAATATCCAACACCGCTAGGGATGAATATCCATATCAACGATTTTTCTGATGCACATCCCCATGATATTAAGAACATCAATTTAATGAATCATTATGTGGGTATGAAATACATTCCAGATGCAATTCCTGAATTTAAAATTTTCCCATTAGGAATTATTATTACTTCAATTATTGGACTGTTCATTGCATTCAAAGGAAACTATAAATGGTTTTTAGCTTGGTTTATTATGATGGTTGTTTTAAGTGCTGCTGGACTCTATGACTTCTATCTGTGGGAACATGACTATGGACATAACCTAGATCCAAAAGCAATCATGAAGTTTACCAATCCAGATGGAACTGTTATGGGCTTTCAGCCTCCTCTTTTTGGAACTAGAAATATTTTGAATTTTACGGCTCATTCATACCCTAGGCTAGGAGCTTACTTTTTAGGCTTGGGTATCGCAATGTCTCTATTAGCATATTTTAAAGGAAAGAAAGAACGGAGAGTCTTACTCAAAACATAAAATAAGAGAACAATCAAAAAACACTAAAAATGCAAACACTAAAAAATTATATAGGAACTCTTTTGTTACTACTAACCCTTATTGGTTGTAGTGCTTCTCCTCAACCAATCCATTATGGAGATGATGGTTGTTACTTCTGTAAAATGACAATTGTTGATAAGGTGCATGCTGCTGAAATTGTGACTAAAAAAGGGAAGGTATATAAGTTTGATGCCACCGAATGCATGGTGAATTTTATAAAAGATTTTGAAACATCGAATATTAAGTTTTACTTATCAAACAATTACACCGAGCCAGAAGCTTTAATAGATGCAACCAAAGCTACATTTTTAATTAGTGAAAATATTCCAAGCCCAATGGGAGCTTATTTGACTGCCTTTAAAAATAAGATAGATGCAGAAGAGATGCAACAAAAAAAAGGAGGCAAGCTTTATAATTGGGAAGAATTGTTAAACTACTTAAAATAGACATACATGTATACAATCAATAATACGATAAACCTTTCTCATTTTAATGGATTAAAAGTGTCAAAATTACTGGATATAGATATCAAAGAGGTTCTTCTAATTTCTTTAGAAAGAGCAGCTGTATTTCCAACACATAGCTCTCCAACTAATGTACATCTATTGATGTTAGAAGGTGTTGTCAAATTCTTTATCGATGGCAAGGAATTCATATTGAAAAAATATCAAATTTTTGATTTTCCGAAGCATAAAGAGCATTGGGTAAAAGCCCAAGAAAACTCAAAATTTCTAATCATTAGATAACAATATAAATAGCATATGAAATTTCTTTGGCAACACAGAATTTTGCTCTTTCTTATTTTCTTTAGTTCTTTAGTATTCTCTCAAAAGATTGAGGTTTGTAAAGGGTGTAATATTTCATCTCTAAAAGAAGCAATTGCTGTTGCCAAGGATTTTGATACGATTGTTGTAAAGAAAGGAACTTACAAAGAGTATAATATCATTATTGATAAACCTTTAACAATTATCGGTGAAAAGTATCCTGTTATTGATGGAGAATTAAAAGGGGAAATTATTACAATTATTTCAGACAATGTTACTCTTGATGGGTTGTTTATTATTAATGTAGGAACAAGTTATACGTCAGATTATGCTGCTATTCGTGTAAGAAAAAGTAAAAATTTTGTGATACAAAACATGGTTCTTGAAAAATTATTCTTTGGAATCTACTTAGAGAAGTCAAGGGATGGAATAGTATATCACAATAAAATTATTGGCGATGCTGTACAAGAGTATAGCTCTGGAAATGGAATTCAATTATGGTATAGTAAAAATGTTGTTATTGAACACAATTATATAGAACACGTACGTGATGGAATCTACTTAGAATTCTCTGATGATTGCTTAATCAAAAACAATGTGAGTGCAGAAAATCTTAGATATGGGTTGCACTTTATGTTTTCAAATAATGACATCTACCAAGACAATACTTTTGAAAATAATGGTGCTGGAGTAGCAGTTATGTTTTCTAAAAAAATAAAAATGCTGAACAATGTTTTTAAAGAAAACTGGGGAACAGCATCTTATGGAATGCTGTTGAAAGAAATTAATGATGCAGAAATTATAGGAAATACTTTCGAGCAAAATACAATAGGAATTAATATCGAAGGTACAAACAGAATTTTGTATAAGAATAACAATTTTATTAGTAATGGTTGGGCAATTAAAGTTCGAGGAGCTTGTTATGCCAATCAGTTTTTGGAAAATAACTTTTTATATAATTCTTTCGATATTTCTTACAATAGCAAAGTAAATGATAATGTTTTTGATAAAAATTACTGGAGTAATTATACAGGATATGATTTAGATAAAAATGGGATAGGAGATATTCCATACAGACCTGTGAAGTTATTTTCATACGTAGTTAATCGAACTCCAGAAACTATTGTTCTATTGCGTAGTTTGTTTGTAGATATTATCGATTTTTCCGAAAAAGTCTCTCCGGTATTCACTCCTGATAATCTGCTAGACAAACACCCTTCAATTAAAAAAATAACATGGTAGCAATTCAAGATTTACATAAAAAATTTGGAAAAAACCATGTGCTGAGTGGTGTTGACTTAACTATTGATAAAGGTGGAATTTTTGCTGTCTTGGGCCCTAACGGATCTGGAAAAACAACGTTGATAAAATCTATTCTGGGAATGGTTATTCCTAATAAGGGTAATATCTCAGTATTGGGAAAAAACATTAAAAAGAACCCTAATTATAGACACCAAATAGATTATTTACCCCAGATCGCCAATTTCCCTAGTAATTTAAGAGTTAGAGAACTAATTAAAATGATCAAGGATCTACGAGGAAACACAAATAAAGATGAACATTTGATTGAACTCTTTAAACTCCAACCTTTTTTGGACAAAAAACTAGGAAACTTGTCCGGAGGAACAAAACAGAAAGTGAATATTGTACTTGCTTTTATGTTTGATAGTCCATTGATTATTTTAGATGAACCCACTACTGGATTGGACCCTATTTCATTAATTCGGCTGAAAGAGTTAATTCAAATTGCCAAAGAGAAAGAAAAAATAATTTTAATTACTTCTCATATTATGAGTTTTGTAGAAGAAGTGTCTGATGAAATTGTTTTTTTATTGGAAGGAAAAATATACTTCAAAGGAAGTATTTCAGAGTTAAAAACAAAAACCAATCAACATGAGTTTGAACACGCAATTGCATCCATATTAATAGAAAATCATGCTTAAAATATTGAAATATAGTTTTTATGATTTGATGCGTAGCCGCTGGAGCTATGTGTATCTTACATTTTACCTATTGTTAGGAGTTGTGCTCTTATTTCTAAATAATGATTTGTCAAAAGCAGTTATTACATTGATGAATGTAATTATTGTTTTGGTGCCGCTGATTGGAACTATTTTTGGAGTGATGTATTATTACAATTCTAAGGAATTTACAGAACTTTTGTTAGCACAACCTCTTAAACGGTCTTCCATCTTTTTAGGTCAATACTTAGGAGTGGCAATGTCACTCTCAATGAGTTTGATTTTAGGATTAGGTATTCCATTTATATTTTACGGCTTGTTTAAATCGAATGCTATTTGGGATTTCTCTTTACTATTAATTTCTGGAACTTTCCTCACATTTATCTTTACTGCTTTAGCATTTAATATTGCTTTGTCTAATGAGAATAAAATCAAAGGATTTGGCTATGCAATTTTACTGTGGTTGTTTCTTGCTATTATCTATGATGGAATCTTTTTGATGAGTCTCATTCTTTTTGAAGATTACCCACTAGATAAATTATCACTAACAGGTACAATGCTCAACCCAATAGATTTGTCAAGAACCCTCATTTTATTAAAATTAGATATCTCAGCCTTATTAGGTTATACTGGAGCTATTTTTAAAAAGTTTTTTGGAACTAATTTTGGGTTATTTACCTCCTTTTGTATGTTAATGGTTTGGGTAATTCTTCCAGTTATAAGAATTGTCGTTAAATCAAGAAAGAAAGATTTTTAGAAATCAAAAAAGTTATCTCTACCCAATTTGTGGAATCATAGCATTTCCGAATTTTTCTTGCACTTCATCAAAAGCAGCAAATACATCTTTTGGGTCGTCAGAAGTTACCATTTTTAAGCGATATTCTTTAAAATGAGGAATTCCTTTAAAGTAATTTGTGTAGTGCCTTCGGGTTTCAACGACTCCTAAATGCTCACCTTTCCAATCGATAGCCATTTGTAAATGACGACGTGCCATTTCAGTTCTTTCGGCTATGCTTGGAGTCGTTAAATATTCTCCAGTTTTAAGGTAGTGTTTTACTTCATTAAAGAACCAAGGATAGCCAATTGAAGCACGTCCAATCATGGCACCATCCAACCCGTAAACATCGCGCATTTCTTTTGCCTTTTCAGGCGTGTTAACATCACCATTTCCAAAAACGGGAATGTGCATTCTAGGATTGTTCTTTACTTCAGCAATAGGACTCCAATCAGCATTTCCTTTATACATCTGAGCTCTTGTTCTACCATGAATAGAGATTGCCTTACAACCAATATCTTGCAAACGTTCTGCTACTTCAACAATTTTTATTGAATCATGATCCCAGCCCAAACGAGTTTTTACAGTAATCGGAAGATTTGTGTGTTTTACCATGGCTTCTGTCAAAGAGACCATTAGATCAATATCTTTTAAAATACCGGCACCAGCACCTTTAGAAACCACCTTCTTCACAGGGCAACCAAAATTGATATCGATAATATCGGGATTTGTCTTTTCTACAATCTCAACAGATTGTAACATGGAATCTAAATTGGCACCAAAAATTTGAATTCCAACAGGACGTTCTTTTTCGTAGATGTCCAACTTCATCACACTTTTGGCGGCATCTCTAATTAATCCTTCAGAGGAAATAAATTCAGTATACACAACATCGGCTCCTTCATCTTTGCACAATGCTCTAAAAGGAGGATCACTTACATCTTCCATAGGAGCTAAAAGCAAAGGGAAATCAGGAAGTTCTATGTTGTCTATTTTTACCATGCTGCAAAAATACGTGATTTTTTTCATTCGAATATTCCAATTTAAAGAATGAAAAAAACCACATATTAACGCAGTGGTTCCTGAAGTAAGTGCGAAATTTAGCGTTTTCTATAGAAACAAAAAAAGCCTCTGGAAAGAGGCTTTATTATATATATGAACTTCATTTAGAATACACGAACAACGTTAAATCCGAATAAGATATCTCCTTCAGCATTGTTAATGAATCCAGGTTCGTTAGTCGATTGTGCGTTTGTAAATAAGAGCTGAAAAACATGACCTCCAGTTTCAATATCTAAGCCAAAAGCATAAGAATTTTCGAAAGGAGAACCACTAGCTCTACTTGTATTGTAAATATATTCAGCATTGAAACTCATTCGCTTGCTTAATTTATATCGTCCACCAAAACCAATAGCATATTGATTGTGTTTTGCTTCTGGGACTACATTTAAATTTTGAAGGTTTTCTCTTATATAAGTTGGAGCTATTTCAAAAGAGAAGTTATCTGAAAATCTTCTTGAAATTAGTAACTGAGCTGCATAACTAAATTTATCTTTCGATTGTAATGCTGGGAAAACAGTCTTATCAACAAGTGTGTTGATGTTTAGTGTTCCATATCCAACGATATTAAAAGGAAAATTTTTCGATTGTCTAGCCAAGCGAAATTTAGTAGAGCTGGCAATAGTTCTGTTGTATGATTCTCTACTAATACTAAATTGAACTCCGTCCCAAAAACTCCAAAGCAATTGAATTTTTGTATTGGCTTCGTCCAATCCTAAGAAGGTTTCAAATCCTTCTTTTAAAGCACCAAAACGGTGCGATACAATTAAATAAAAGTCGCCCTTATCGGCTATTTTAGTTGATTGAAGGTTTCCAATTTTCATCGCTTTAAAGGCGGGTAATTCATAAGAAGTGTCTACAGAATCATCATTTAATTCACTTAGCAAATCATCTTGAGCATATACAAAAGAGAAAGTCAAAAATGAGACTACTAGTAAAAGCTTTTGTTTTTTTAACATGATGGGTTTTTTATGGTTGTTGTTGAATAATACATTGGTCTAATTTTAATTCTTCTAAAAGATCGTCATACCCAATGACCCTACCTTTTATAGAAATATTTTGATTAGCAGTTAGCGAGCTCACTTTTAAAGAATCTCTAAGTTGACAATAAATACTTGATGAAAGCATAAAGCCTTTATCGTCTATGCCTGTAATTTTGCCAGATATAATAACGACTTTATCTTGCCATTCTGCTGCATTCTGTTGAATTTTACTAAGCAGTTCATCAGATGATCCAGTAAAATCTACTTTCTTGCTCTCTATTTTTGCTGGTGGTTGCATGGAATATTTATACACTGCAAAAACAGCAATGATAATTATAACAATTATACTCAGAATAACCTTACTTTTTTTCGACAAGCTCATAATCTAAGTTTACGTTAATAGTTCCGGCTATTTTCTTGCTAACAATCTTTGGGATTTTAATTTCAAAGTCTTCAGGTTTTATAGAAAAAGAAGCTTGCAATCTTAATTTTTTACCTTGCTTGGTAAATTTCCCAATCGTTTCAATTTCTTTTTTAACCCCTCTTACGGTTAAAGTACCTTTAATGGTATACTCTTTTGAACTTGAAATTTCTGAAGCATTGAATCCTTCAATTTTTCCCTTAAAAGTTGCTTTAGGGAACTTGTTAGAATCCATGTAGTTTTCATTAAAATGTTCTTGCATTAGAGCAACTCTAAAACGAAATGCTTTTACGAATAGAAGTGAAGCAATGTCTCCAGTTTCTGCATTCAGAACAGCAGATGTACTATTATTTTTTGCTTCTACAGGCTCAAAAGCTTGTACTGAAGCCTTAAATTCTGTAGAGCCAGTTTTGGTGTAATATTTTTGAGCACAAATAGAGAGGCTCAAAAAGAAAAACATTAATAAGGTTAGTTTTTTCATAATTTCTAGTTTTCTATATATCCATCAGCTGCCCATTTTTCAATAGTAGCAATTAATGTAGGAGACATTTGCCCTCCCTGTGGCATTGGATTTGAGGCACTATTAATACGCGTTAATAGGTTTCCGTTTTCAGCTGCTGCTTTAACATTTGCATACGTTTCTAAGTTTAAACCAGCGGATGGACTTGAACCTGCATGACATGGTAAACAGTTGTTAGAAATAATGGTTCTTACATCTGTATTGTAAGTCACGGCATTAACAATAACAACTTCTTCTATAACAGCATCTGAGCAACTAGACATTGTAATAGAAAGTAAGAGACTAAGTGCGAATAATTTTTTCATAAATTCAAATAATTGATTTTCAAATATATATATAAATATAACGTTTTTAACCTGTGATAGATTAATGACGATACAAACTAAAGGCATCATTGATTTAGAAGCAATTAAAAAGAGGTAAAATGGAAAAATAAAGCTTAAAGAGGAATTTTTGCGCTAAAACTGAATCTCAGATTTTACACTTTTTCCATTTCTATTGACGATAACTTTGGCTTTATCACCTTTATCAAAAATAGAGAGAGCTTTCATATAACTCATCATATTGGTCACCAAGCTATCTCCTAATTGAATCACAACATCTCCTTTTTGTAGACCTGCTTTTTGAGCAGGTTTTCCTTCAGATACGCCATCAATTCTCATCCCCTTTCCATCGAAAAGATAATCGGGAATCACACCCATTCCAACTTTAAATCGAGGAGTACTTTCACTTTCATTCTTGGTTTTTCTAAAAGCAAGTTTACTATTGTCATCTAAATCAGAAATAAGATCAAAGATATATTCGGAAATCATTGCCATTCCGTTATAGTTTAGTTTTTCAGAATCATCTCCAGGTTTGTGATAATCGGAATGTTGACCTGTAAAGAAGTGCAGTACAGGAATATCCGCTAAGTAAAAACTAGTATGATCACTTGGTCCAACCCCAGATTCATTTTCAATTAGTTTAAACTTGTTATTGTGAGCACTTAATACTTGTTTAAAGATAGGAGAAGTTCCTGTTCCATAAACAGCCAAAGTACTGTCTTGTTTTAATCGCCCTACCATGTCCATGTTAATCATGTATGAAACGGCTTTGGTGTCAATTGTTGGGTTCTTTACAAAATAGTTAGATCCTAATAAGCCCATTTCTTCACCAGAAAAAGCCATGAAAAGATAATTGTTATTGATGTTTTTATTTTTAAGTTTTCTTGCTAAGTCTAACATTACTGAAGTTCCACTAGCATTATCATCAGCACCATTGTGAACAGCTTTGATAGAATCTCTATAGAGAGATCCTTCACCTCCATAACCTAAATGGTCAAAATGAGCTCCAATAATAATGGTGTTTTTGGCTTTGTTATCAATATATCCAATTACATTTCTTCCAGTAATTGTCCCATCTTGGTTCTTTGTGAACTGAACCTCAGAATGTGGATCTGTTTTTGGTAAAAAAGAAAACTCTTGATAAAAACCATTAGTTCCCTTTGCTGTCAATCCCATATCTTTAAAACGATCGGCAATGTATTCGGCAGCCTTTTTTTCACCTTCTGTTCCTGTTTGTCTACCTTCTAATTTATCGTCAGCTAAATAAGCAACATCCTCTTTTATAGTTACAGAAGGGTTTTTTTCGGTTGAACAAGAGATTAGTACACAGAAAATCAATAGAAAAAATAGGTTTCTCATGGTAAAAAAGTATTTTTGCTAAGTTAAAATAAAATACAAAATGAGAGTACTTTATATCTTATTAATTGCTTTTTCAATCCTTGGTTGCAAGACTGAAAAGAAAGGAAAAACAGATGCAACATCTGGAGAAACTAGAAAGTGGGATGGAAAATTAATTTACCCTAAAGAAACTCATTTTAAATCGATGAAGCAAATTACTTTTGGTGGAGATAACGCGGAAGCTTACTGGAGTTTTGATGATAAACAAATCATTTTTCAATCTAATAACAAAGAATGGGGGGTTGAATGTGATCAGATGTTTATCATGAATGCTGATGAAATATTTGAAGATAAGCAACCACCTATGGTTAGTACTGGTTTAGGAAGAACCACCTGTTCTTATTTCTTACCAGATGGAAATATTATTTACTCATCTACACATGAAGGAGGCCACAAATGTCCTGATGCTCCATTGAGAAAGAATGGTAAATATATCTGGCCAATTTATGATACCTATGATATTTATTTAGCCAATCCAAAAGGAGAAGTTATTAAGAAATTAACAAATGAAGAGGGATATGATGCAGAGCCAACAGTTTCTCCGAAAGGAGATAAAATTGTATTTACTTCTACAAGGAGTGGGGACATCGAATTGTATACTATGAATATCGATGGGACAGATATAAAACAGATTACAGATCAACTTGGATATGATGGTGGAGCTTTCTTTTCTCCGGATGGAAGTAAAATTATTTTTCGTTCTTCAAGACCTAAAACGCCTAAAGAAATTAAGGAGTATAAAGATTTGCTAAAGCAAGGGTTGGTTCAACCAACAGAAATGGAATTATACATCTGTAATGCAGACGGATCTGATTTAAAACAGTTAACGCATTTAGGAAATGCGAATTGGAGTCCATTTTTTCATCCTTCAGGAAAGAAAATTCTATTTTCTTCTAATTTTGAAAATGATGGAGGTTGGCCATTTGATTTGTATATGATTGATATTGATGGGAAAAATTTAGAAAAAATAACTCACGGAGGTTCTTTTAATGCATTCCCAGTATTCTCTAACGATGGAAAAAAGTTGATCTTCTCATCCAATAGAAATAATGGAGGAGGTCATGATACGAACTTGTTTATTGCAGAATGGCAAGAGTAGCTCTTAAGATTCTGAATATAAGCAGTAGTTTGCTCAAGCCTTGAATTAGCGTATATTTGCGCACTATTTTAGAAATCAAATTTAACAAATGAAGAATATTAGAAACTTTTGCATCATCGCACATATCGATCATGGTAAAAGTACGTTGGCTGACAGATTGTTGGATTATACTGGTTCTGTAACTGATAGAGAAAAACAAAATCAGTTATTGGATAATATGGATTTGGAACGAGAGCGAGGAATCACAATTAAATCTCATGCAATCCAAATGGATTATACACATAAAGGAGAACAATACATTCTTAATTTAATTGACACTCCTGGTCACGTAGATTTTTCTTATGAAGTTTCTCGTTCTATTGCTGCTTGTGAAGGAGCATTGTTAATTGTAGATGCTGCGCAAAGTATCCAAGCACAAACAATTTCTAATTTATATTTGGCTTTAGAGAATGATTTAGAGATTATTCCAATATTAAATAAAGTGGATTTGCCTTCTGCAAACCCTGAAGAAGTTACGGATGATATTGTTGATTTATTAGGATGTACACCTGAAGAGGTAATACATGCAAGTGGAAAAACAGGTTTTGGAGTTGGTAATATTTTAGAAGCTATTATAGATAGAGTTCCAGCTCCTGAGGGAGACCCTGACGCTCCATTGCAAGCGTTGATTTTCGATTCAGTATATAATTCTTACAGAGGTATTGAAACCTATTTTAGAATTATGAATGGAGAGATAAAAAAAGGTCAGCAAATAAAGTTTATGGCTACTGGCAAAAACTATTTTGCTGATGAAGTGGGAACTTTAAAGCTAAATCAAGTTGTTAAACAATCCGTAAAGACAGGTGATGTAGGGTATTTGATTACTGGAATTAAAACAGCAAAAGAAGTAAAAGTAGGAGATACTATTACAGATGCTGCGAATCCTACAACCGAAATTATTGATGGATTTGAAGATGTAAAACCGATGGTTTTTGCAGGAATTTACCCTGTAGATACTGAAGACTATGAAGAGTTGCGCTATTCTATGGAGAAGCTACAACTAAATGATGCTTCTTTGGTATTTGTTCCAGAAAGTTCTGCGGCACTAGGTTTTGGTTTTCGTTGTGGATTCTTAGGGATGTTGCATATGGAGATTATTCAAGAGCGCTTAGAGCGTGAGTTTAATATGACTGTTATTACAACGGTTCCAAATGTTTCTTATCATGCCTACACAAAAAAGAATCCTGATGAGATTTTATTACTAAACAATCCAGCTGATTTACCTGACCCTTCAAGATTAGAGCGAGTAGAAGAACCATATATCAAAGCTTCTATTATTACAAAATCAGATTTTGTGGGTCAAGTAATGAGTTTATGTATTGAAAAACGTGGAGAAATTACCAATCAAACGTATTTAACTACAGAGCGAGTTGAATTAACTTTTGACATGCCTTTAGCTGAAATTGTATTTGACTTTTATGATCGACTAAAAACGGTTTCTAAAGGATACGCTTCTTTTGATTACAATCCGATTGGAATGAAACCTTCTAAGTTAGTTCGTGTAGATATCTTACTAAACGGACAACCTGTAGATGCCCTTTCTGCATTATTACATGCTGATAATGCGTATAGTATTGGTAAAAAAATTGTTGAAAAATTAAAGCAATTAATTCCAAGACAACAATTTGATATTCCTATTCAAGCTGCTATTGGAGCAAAAATTATTGCCAGAGAAACAACAAAAGCGTTGCGTAAAGATGTGACGGCGAAATGTTATGGAGGTGATATTTCTAGAAAGCGTAAGCTGTTGGAAAAACAAAAGAAAGGTAAAAAACGTATGCGTCAGGTTGGAAATGTAGAGATTCCACAAGAAGCATTTATGGCTGTCTTAAAACTGAACGATTAGTATCTTTAGTTGTCTTTGCGATTATTGCGCTTGAAGCGTAAGAAGCAATCTCTCAAATTTTCAATAGGAAAGTCTTTCGTAAATATATTTTCAATGACGATTATCATTGACAATTGATAATTATTTATTGATCATTGAACCTAATACTCTTTCTTCAGTAGTTTCTTCTCTTTTTTCTTTTCTTTTTTTTTCTGACTTCCTGGGAAAACCAAATCAGTGCTTGAAAATGTAGTGCCAAAAGTAACATTTGCGCTATACACCTGTTTGATAGCATCTTTTACTTGAGCTTCAGAAAGTTCTTTTAATGGATGAATGAATACCGACCAAAGAATATCATCTGCAATAGCATATTTTACATCCAAAGCCGAATGAAAATTAGCAACCAAAGCAGCACTCTTTAATTTTTCATCGATTTGTTTAGCTTCAGCGATTGGAGAAATAATTCGCATTCTATTGTGTTTGGTATCTGTGACACACATAAAGACAACTTTCTTTATTTGAAATTGCCATTGACCATTTCCGCCTTGAATAGAGTCTGCAACGCTCTTAAAGATTTGACCCATTTTTTCAGTATTCATGTTTTGAGAAGTTCCTGTTTGAATCCATAAAAGAATAATAAAAGAGGCGAGTAATTTTTTCATGTTGTATATTAATAGGTGTAGGACTTTAGACGGAAAGAATTTTAATAGATAACAAAAAGGAGCTAAATATTTAGCTCCTTTTCATTGATGTGTTTTTTATAAAAAATTTAATCTCTACCTCCTAACACTTGAAGTCCCCAGTACAATAGCATTGCTAATGAACCTATGGCTGCTACCAAATATGTTCTTGCAGCCCATTTTAGAGCATCTTTAGAACCAGCATATTCTTGTTGACTTACCATATTTTTGTTTTTTAACCAAGCCAAAGCTCTATTGCTGGCGTCATACTCAACAGGCAAGGTGATAAAGCTAAATACAGTTGCCATTGCCATAAAGGCCAATCCTGTGATTGCTAAGTAAAACCCAAAACCAGTACTCTCTGTCGCTGCTCCCAATATCAAACCACCAAATACCAACCATTGAGAGAAGTTTGAAGTAATACTTACAACTGGTACAAGTTTAGAACGCATGGTTAGCCATTGGTATGCTTGTGCATGTTGAACAGCATGACCAACCTCATGAGCAGCTACTGCTGCTGAAGCCGCATTACGCTGATTGTAAACAGCCTCACTTAAGTTTACCGTTTTATTTTTTGGGTTGTAGTGATCTGTCAGTTTTCCTGGAGTAGAAGTTACTTTAACATCTTTAATACCATGGTCTGCCAACATTTTTTCAGCGATTTCAGATCCGCTCATTCCATTTCTTAAATGAACTTGGGAGTATTTTTTGAATTTACTTTTTAATGTATTGCTAACCAGCCAACTTATTAAAGCAATTGCGCCAATTAATATATAAAATTGCATCATCATATTCTATAATTTTAAGATTGTTAATCTGTTTTTCTTTGATACTTTTATAGCATAAATTATTCCAAATGAAGTTTTCATCAAATGAATGACAAAATGGCAAACAAACGAAACATATTACTAATATATACAGGAGGAACGATCGGAATGGTAAAAGATTATGATTCGAATGCATTAAGGGCATTTAATTTTAGTCAGATTTCAGAAAACATCCCTGAATTAAATCATTTGGATTGTAATATTGATTCAATTTCATTTGATGAACCTATTGATTCATCAAACATGAATACTCAGTATTATGTTCAAATTGCAGAAGCTATTGAAAACAATTATGAAAAGTTTGACGGCTTTGTGGTATTAACAGGATCAGATACTATGGCTTATACCTCTTCGGCAATTAGTTTTATGTTTGAAAATTTAACAAAACCAATAATTTTCACAGGCTCTCAATTGCCAATTGGATATTTAAGAACTGATGCAAAAGAGAATTTAATTACCTCTATTGAGATTGCAAGTGCGTATGAAAATGATCAACCTATCGTAAGTGAAGTTTGTCTGTATTTTGAATACAAACTTTACAGAGCGAATAGAACAACAAAATTAAGTGCAGAACAATTTGAAGCTTTTGCATCGATGAATTATCCTCCGCTTGCCGAGAGTGGTGTTCATTTGCACTTTAATAAAGAGTTATTATTAAAATCTAAAGGCAGTAATAAGCTTATTGTTAGGAAAAACCTAGTTACCGATATCGCAATACTTAAATTATTCCCAGGTATTTCTGAAGGTGTTGTGAAAAGTATTTTACAGTCGCCTAATTTAAAGGGAGTCATCTTAGAAACTTATGGAGCTGGAAATGCGCCAACCGAAGATTGGTTTATTCATTTATTAATTGAAGCGATAGAAAAGGGTATTCATATTATAAATGTTACTCAGTGTGTAGGAGGTTCTGTAATTATGGGGCATTATGAAACAAGCACAAGATTAAAAGAGATTGGAATCATAGGCGCAAAAGATATGACTACTGAGTCTGCTGTTGCGAAATTGATGTATTTGTTAGGTGTTGGATTAAAAACGCAGGATTTTGTTCGTTCTTATGAAGAATCTTTGCGAGGAGAAATCACAAATCAATAGAGATTTTGTTAAATCTTTTTATTTTTTAGATTTCTTAGATAAATACCTTTTATTTTTTTTTAAGAAATCAACTATTTTTTGTTACTTGCTATCCGCAATCGGGGTAGGGTTGTAAAAACACCAGTCTTTTGAATGTTTTTAAACATTATTCCATTTGTATTTAAATCATTATTTAACACGTTAACTATTAAAAATTAATTATAACAACGATGAAAAAAGTAGTAAAATTCCTAACAGTAACAGGGTTTATGTTTTTTGGAGCTATTCAATCAATTTCAGCTCAAGAAGTTGCTGAACAAACTTTTCACCAAGTATTAAAACAACGTTTTATTGAGGGTGATCCTGGATTCATGGGTATTGTATTAGTTGCCTTAATTTTAGGTTTAGCAATTGCTATTGAAAGAATTATTTATTTGAACATGGCAACAACAAACACTAAGAAATTACTTGCTAGTGTAGATGATGCCTTAAGTTCAGGAGGAGTTGAAGCAGCGAAAGAAGTTTGTAGAAATTCAAAAGGACCAGTTGCATCTATCTTCTATCAAGGTTTAGATAGAGTAGACGAAGGCGTTGAAGCTGCTGAAAAAGCTGTAATTGGATACGGTGGAGTACAAATGGGACTATTAGAGAAAAATATCTCTTGGTTATCTTTGTTTATTGCTTTAGCACCGATGTTAGGGTTTATGGGAACAGTAATTGGTATGATTTCTGCGTTTGACTCTATTGAAGTTTCTAATGATATTTCTCCAGCAGTAGTAGCAGGAGGTATTAAAGTAGCATTATTAACGACTGTATTTGGTCTTATTGTAGCGATTATTCTTCAAATTTTTTACAACTATATTATTTCTAAAGTAGATAGTATTGTAAACAGTATGGAAGATTCGTCTATCTCTTTGATTGACTTATTAGTTAAATACAAAAAATAATCATCCTTATGAATAGTAAATTTTCAAAAATATTAACGATAATAATAGCGCTTATTTCGGTTATTGGTATTGCTCTGTTCATTAATGTTTCTATGCAAGATGAAGGATCAGAAGGTTTAAGTTCTGCTGTGAATTTGTTGATTCCATATTCTACATTTTTGTTTTATGCTGTAGTAGCTATTACTGTGGTTTTATCAATTTTAGGATTGATTAAAAATCCAGATAACCTTAAGAAAACCTTACTAGGGTTAGGAGTTATGGGAGTATTGTTAGCAGTGTCTTATCTTTTAGGAGATAGTTCGGCTGTATATGATGCCAAAGGAGCAGTCTTAAGTGGAGGTGAAGAAGGAGCTTCTTCTACTCAATGGTCAAGTACTGGGATATGGTATAGTATCATTTTAGGAGCATTAGGATTTGCATTCTTTATTATAGATTTAGTAAAAGGATTAATAAAATCATAAGCCATGGCTAGAAGAGAAAATCCAGAAATTAATGCAGGATCGATGGCAGACATCGCTTTCTTGTTATTAATTTTCTTCTTAGTAACAACTACCATGAATGTAGATTCAGGTATCTCTAAGAAGTTATCGGAAAAACCACCACCAGATTATAAACCACCTATTATCAAAGAGAAAAACATCTTTGAAGTGAACATTAATAGAAATAATGAATTACTAGTAGAAGGTGATAGATTAGAAATTAAAGACTTGAAAGAGGCTGCGATTCAGTTTATTGATAATGGAGGAGGATTAGGAAAGCCAGGAGAAGACGGAACACCAGGTACAACTTGTGATTATTGTAAAGGAGATAGAAGTGAATCTTCATCAGATCATCCTAACAAAGCAATTATTTCTGTGCAAAGTGATAGAGGTACTGAATATGGCACGTATATTGAAGTACAAAATGAACTGTTAAAAGCATATACTGTCTTAAGAAATAGATTAAGTCAAGAACGTTACGGAATGCTCTTCACAGATCTTGAGAAAGCGTATAAAGACAGTCAGCGTACAGATGAAGATTTGAAGAAAAAAATTGATGATATCAAAACAAGTTTTCCTCAAATAATATCTGATGCAGAACCAACTTCTGCTAATTAATTTAAACCTTATAGATTATGTCTAAGTTTAAAAAGAAGAAAAAAGGTTTGCCAGCAGTGAATACTGCGGCACTTCCAGACATTGTATTTATGTTACTGTTTTTCTTTATGGTTACAACAACTATGAGAGAAACAACATTACAAATTGAAACTCCTGTGTTACCAAGTGCAACTGAGATAAAAAAATTGGAGCACAAAAGTCTAGTGAGTACCATTTATGTTGGAAAAGCGAAAGATGCTAAATACGGTACAGGATATAATAGAATTCAATTGAATGATAAAATAGCAACTCCAGATGACGTCCCAGCATTTATTTTTAAAGCGAGACAAGATGTATCTGAGGCTGAAGTTCCTTTTATGACAACTTCAATCAAAGCAGATAAACAATCTAGTGTAGGAATTATTATAGACATTCGATTAAAATTAAGAGATGTAAATGCTTTAAAATTGAGTTATTCAACAAGCAAAGGTTCGGATAACTAAATTTTAATTCATTTAGAAATAATAAAAAGGGAATTCAATTTTGAATTCCCTTTTTTTGTTGCTATAAACAATAATATCATCTAAACTAAAGTTGTATTTTTGAACGTATTCAAGACAAATGAAAAAACAATTCCTTTTCTTATTTTTTGGGTTTTTATTTACTTCAATAAACGCACAAAAAGATTCTCTGCAATTAGGAGATCGCTATGCTGAAGATCAGTTGTATGTTTTAATCTCTTATAATCAGTTATTCGATCAACCAAACCAAGTAAAAGGTAGTGGATTTTCTTATGGATTGTCTGCGGGTTTTATCAAAGATTTTATTCTTAATAAAGAGGGAAGTTTCTCAATAGGATTAGGATTTGGATATAACTTTGATTCCTTTAATCACGGGTTGAAAGTTTCTCAAATAAACAATGAAGTGACTTTCGAAATAGATAATGCATTAACATCTAATAAGCTTTCTACAAGCAATTTGGAATTCCCTTTCGAGATTAGATGGAGAGGTTCTAATGCTAATAAGTATCGATTTTGGAGAGTTTATGCAGGTGTAAAAGCTACGTATAATTTGTCCAATAGCTTTAAATATAATAATGGAGCACAATCCTTTGTCTTTAATAATGTCTCTAGATACAATAAGTGGCAATACGGACTAACATTATCAATAGGGTATGATGCGTTTACCGCTCACATGTATTATGGATTAAATTCTATCCTTAAAGATTCCTCTATTGGAACTACCGATATATCTACGAAGATTATGAGAATTGGATTGATATTTTATCTTTTATAGAGATAAGGATACTAAAACAGACTTATAACACAAATAAAAACCACCAAAAATTTTGTTTTTGGTGGTCGAAGTTACTAATCCATTAAGAGCAATATGTTAGCTCACAAATAGAAGGAATTTCTTCTTGATAATCAACACACAGTGTGCCATCACACATACATACATGATGAGGGCCACATGAAGCGTTTTGGGCTGAACAACCAGTACAAACACTTTGGTTCCCGCCGCCTCCTGAAATTGATTTCAATTCATTGTTGTTTAAGATAGACGCACCGTCTATCCCTAAAAGTTCTTTTTTCATAATAAAAGAATTTAAAAATTTAAAAATCCTTATTTTTTTAAAATGCTAAGGTGATACATTTATCTTCGCGAAAGATGTTTCAAGTTAATAAAAATAATTCAGATTGGATTTTAAATTTTGATAATAAGGGTGTTAGATGTTTGAAACGTTTGTTTCTATAAATAAAAGAAAATTACAAGTTGACTGATGATGCCAATTGAAAAACCTAAAAAAAGCTCTTTAGGACTATGAGCTTTTAAATACAATCTGGAACTTGCTAACAAACCTGATAATAAAATAAGAATCATTATTATAGGAAGGATTGATAACGAGTAAAGATTTGAAATAATTAAAAAGAAACACACAGCATTACCCATAGAAACTAAATGTAAGCTAGATTTTAATTTAAAACTAAATAGTAAGTAGATACAAGAAAGACTTAATGAGGTTCCATAAAAAAGAAACTCAAGGTCTTCTAATACTGAACTTTTGCCTAAAATATTCCCTAATAAATAAAACAAAAAAATCATAAAAATGACAGGGAAACGCCTTTCTTTAATGGTTTTTACTTGAAAGTCCTCAATAAAATTCAAAGCTTTTAATAGAATAAGTGATAAAATAGGAACGATGTAAGTAACTCCAAAAACTAACACTAAAATTAAAAGTTGTTGCTTTCTTAGGATGGTGTTGGGAACAAAAATAAAATAGAGTAAAACACCCAAAGTAGGAATCACAATTGGATGTAAAATAGTAGATATAATTTTATGAAATCGCATTAGATTTCCTTTCTTAATCGAGCGACGGGGATATCCAATTGTTCTCTATATTTGGCCACAGTCCTTCTAGCTATTGGATAGCCTTTTTCTTTAAGAAGTATAGAAAGCTTGTCATCTGTTAACGGTTTTCTTTTGTCCTCTTCACCAATAACAGTCTCTAGAATTTTTTTAATTTCTCTAGTAGATACATCTTCTCCTTGATCATTTTTCATCGACTCAGAGAAGAATTCTTTGATTAATTTTGTTCCATAAGGAGTGGAAGCATACTTGCTATTAGCAACTCTTGAAACCGTAGACACATCCATCTTAATTTGATCAGCAATATCTTTAAGAATCATTGGCCTTAACTTTCGTTCATCACCCGTTAAAAAATAATCGTATTGATAGTGCATGATAGCATTCATTGTAACCAGCAAAGTCTGCTGTCTCTGTTTAATGGCATCGATAAACCACTTGGCAGCATCTAATTTCTGTTTGATAAAGATTACAGCGTCTTTTTGAGATTTACTTTTCTCTGAAGATTCTTGATACCCTTTTAGCATGTTATTATACTCTCTAGAGATATGAAGTTCAGGAGCATTTCTAGCATTTAATACTAAATCTAATTTTCCATCTAAAATGCTAATGGTAAAATCTGGAACAATTTGTTCTGCAATTTTATTATTACCAGCATATGAACTCCCTGGTTTAGGATTCAACTTAGATATTTCTGCAATAACATCTTTTAATTCCTCTTCGGAAATATCAAATTTTTCAAGGAGTTTTTTATAATGCTTCTTTACAAAATGATCAAAAGCAGTCTCTAAAATGTTAATAGAAAGTCTCCTGATTTTATCTTCTTTTTTTGCTTTTAGTTGTATAATCAAACATTCTTTTAGATCGCGTGCTCCAACTCCAACAGGATCTAGTGTTTGAACCACATTTAGTAAAATACCTTCAACTTTGCTTTCTGTTGTGAAAACATTTTGAGTAAAAGCAAGATCATCAACTAGGTCTATGAGACTTCTTCTAATGTATCCGCTATCATCAATACTTCCAACCAAAAATTCGGCAATCAAACGCTCTTCTTCATCAAATCTAAATGTGTTTAGTTGATTGTTTAAAGATTGATGAAAACTAACTCCGGCAGCATAAGGCACATGTTTGTCTTCGTCGTCAGCAGAGTAGTTATTCGTTTGCGTTTTGTAACTAGGAATTTCATCGTCACTCAAGTAATCATCAATATTGATGTCTTCAGTATCAATCTTTTCAGTTCCATCATTGTCATACTCGTCGGCAAGAGTATCTTCAAAATCTTCAGGTTCCTCTTTCCCTGTATCTAATGCTGGATTTTCCTCAATTTCTTGTTTTAAACGCTCTTCAAAAGCCTGAGTTGGCAATTGAATGAGTTTCATCAACTGAATTTGTTGAGGAGAAAGTTTTTGTAAAAGTCTCTGATGTAAACTTTGCTTTAGCATATGATTAAAGGTACGAAAAGAAGGGGATTAAAACTCAGCGTTCTGAGGTGTTCTTGGAAACGGAATAACGTCTCTAATATTACCCATTCCAGTAGTAAACTGAACCAAACGCTCAAAGCCTAATCCGAATCCAGAATGCACAGCGGTTCCAAACTTACGCAAGTCCAAATACCACCATAACTCTTTTTCGTCGATTCCCATTGCTTGAATTTTCTCTTTTAAGATATCAAAACGCTCTTCCCTTTGGCTTCCACCAACAATCTCTCCAATACCAGGAAACAAAACGTCCATAGCTCTTACTGTTTTTCCATCGTCATTCAAACGCATGTAAAAAGCCTTGATTGAAGCTGGGTAATCAAATAAAATTACGGGACATTTAAAGTGCTTTTCAACCAAAAACCTCTCGTGTTCTGATTGTAAATCAGCACCCCATTCATTAATAGGGTATTGAAATTTCTTCTTTTTGTTAGGCTTAGAGTTTCTTAAAATATCGATTGCTTCAGTATAGCTTACTCGTTTAAAGTTGTTGTCTACTACAAAATGAAGCTTCTCTAACAAGCTCATTTCACTACGCTCTATTTGAGGCTTGCTTTTTTCTTCTTGGGTTAATCTTTGATCTAAAAATTCCAAATCATCTTTACATGTTTCAAGAATATCTTTTAACACAGATTTTATAAAGTCTTCAGATAAATCCATATTCCCATCCAAATCCATGAATGCAACTTCTGGTTCAATCATCCAAAACTCAGCTAAATGACGCGTTGTATTTGAATTTTCTGCTCTAAATGTTGGGCCAAAAGTATATACTTTACCAAGAGCCATTGCAAATGTTTCTGCTTCTAATTGTCCAGAAACTGTTAAATTAGTTTCTTTCCCAAAAAAATCTTGAGAGTAATCTATATTTCCATCTTCAGTTAAAGGAGCTTTGTTAGGCTCAAATGTAGTTACACGAAACATTTCTCCAGCACCTTCAGCATCAGACCCTGTAACAATTGGAGTATTTACATAGTTAAATCCATTTTGCTGAAAGTATTTATGAACAGCAAAAGAAAGCGCAGAACGAACCCTCATTACAGCGCTAAATGTATTTGTTCTTACTCTTAAATGAGCATTTTCACGAAGGAATTCAAGACTATGTCTTTTAGGTTGAATAGGATACTCTTCAGGATTAGAGTCACCTAATATTT
>Ga0115559_1000005_pt1 | contig 175062 bp, 184 predicted proteins | sample COGITO_mtgs_1105_3_FD_87281 | JGI IMG/M metagenome (GOLD analysis project Ga0115559, IMG submission 87281) | Pelagic marine microbial communities from North Sea - COGITO_mtgs_110506 | ecosystem: Environmental > Aquatic > Marine > Epipelagic | place: Germany:Helgoland, sampling site Kabeltonne... | reverse complement strand
TTCTTTTCAAGTAAGTATTCTTCTGCCTCTTCCTCTTCCGCTAGATCTAATATTTCTAATCGATAATTTTCTAAGTAATGAATGAGTTCTTGAAGGCTTCTTCTAATAATACCTGTTCCAATTCCTAAGTATTCAGCAATTCTTCGGACAAACTTTTCAACTCCGTTGTGGTTGTATAAATCTAAATTATGACGAAGTGCATTGAACTCATCTTCTGTTCTATTAACTTTGAGCGTAACTCGAAGTCTATCCATACTGTAGGTAGATAATCCACCTAAAATGTGGAATTCTAGCTCTTCTGTTTGGAAGAGAAAATGGTTTTTATTGGAAGTATCAAATTGACTCATGTTTTAAAAAAAGCTTATTACACAAAAATATGATTCAAATATAAACAAATATGTTAAATAAAAGAATTATTTATTGTGTTATTTGCTGTTAATGAATATTTAACCTATGTTTGTTGTTTAATACTTCAAACCATGGAAGCAACACAAGCCCTATTACTAGCCAACATTAAGCGTATTCGTAAAGAGAAAGGAATGAGTCAGCAAAATGTTGCTGACGGAGCTGACATGCTTGTTCCTACCTATTCCAGACTAGAACGTGGTGGTTCCAATCCTTCACTTGCTTCCATTGTTAGAATTGCTAATTCACTAAATGTTTCGGTAGTAGAACTATTTCAATCCTCAGATGTTAAAGATCGTTCGTTTGCTCAGAAGTTAGAAATGATTGAAGAGATGTCCGAGGTGAATAAATCAGTGGTCACTATTCTACTTGATTCTTTGATTGAAAAAGATCGATTAGAAAAATCTCAAGAAGTGCAGATGAAGAAGAGATTAAAAGAGTTGGAACAAGCAATAAAAAAATAGCGCTTATGGATATGGATCAATCTGCTAAAAAAAGGTTAGAGCTTGTAATAGATTTATCTTGGAATTTGATTTTTGAAAAAATTGTCAATGAAACCTTATTTATTAATAAAGAATCTTCACTTCAGCTACATCTCTCGAAATTAATTTTTGACATTGGAAATACCTTTTGTATTTATCCAACAGAATTTTTCGATATAGAAATGGAGACAAATTATGAAAACAAAAGCATTGATATTGTTTGTTCCCTAGGAGACACAAAGGCAGCCTTAGAATTGAAGTGTTTTATGAAATCAAGTAATAGAGCTAAGGACTTAGACTGCTATGACACCCTAAAAGATATTGAAAGGCTACAGAATTATTTGGGTTTTGATATCAAGAAATTTATCTGTTTAACTGATAGTAAGTACTATGCTAGTACTGTTCAAAGAGGTCATGCCGCTTCAGTGAGTATTAGAGAAGGAACTAAATACTATGCAAATACCCCAGTAATTCCAAGTTGGGCAAATAAGTGGAAGGTCAACCGTGATAAACCCATTTTATTTAATGCAGATGTCGAATTTAATTGGCATAATAGAAATCAGTGGTTTTGCCTGAATATGAGTGTATAGTAGGTTATTTTAAGTCTTGAAAAAAGTCAGATAAGCTTAACCCATGGGCATCTAATATTTTGAGTAAGCTCTCAAATTGAAAATTTGTTCCTTTCTCCATACGCCAATACTGCATCCTAGAGATTCCATGCTCAATCGCAAAATTTTCATAACTGGTATACCCCTTTTCCTTTCTTAATTTCTCTAGCTTCTTAGCTATTTTAATAATTCGAGAATCTAGCTTTTTCTCATCCTTTTTTATCTGTTTTGCCATGATATTAGGTTTAAAACAAAGATGAGAGTTCAATAACTTTCTTGTTACCACAATAAAATTACATCTTTTATAAACATTTTTTCTTATGTTTGACTTCTAATAACTTAAAAATCAATCATTATGAAAAAACTATTCTCTTTTGCACTAATGAGTTCGCTCATCTTGTTGTATTCATGTTCCTCTACTTCGGTAGTGAAGTCAAAAGGTTCAACCCTTCCGTCAGGAACTAACGTTCCCTATGGAAAAATCTCTAACGAGAGTTTTGCAGAAAACTACATTGGAGCTGATGTGTTAGTAGACTGTCGTTTCTTTTCCTCTGAATCATCTACGGCTAGCTATACCACCAAGAAGCTCCCTAAGAATCACTTTGCTTTTAGAGTAGTGTCTATGGAAACTGATACCAACGCAAATGGACTAACAGGAGAGCTATCTTCTCTCGTTGTATTTGCTCCCATGGAGTATTCAGACATGATATTTTCTCTGAAAAAAGGAGAGAAGATTCAACTTCGTGGGGAAACGTACGTTACCAAAGCCAAGTATGGAAAGATACTTGGATTAAACCAACGGTACATACACTTTAAAGCAACGAACATCACTAAACAATAATCCCATGAAAAAATATACATTAATATGCTTCAGCCTTGTTCTTACATGTGCTTGTGCTCAAACAAGCAAAAAACTAGACAATTCAACAGCACTAAAAGGTCTAAGAGTTTTTTATAAAAAATCTTGTAAATCAGAAATAGTAGATTACTTCAGTTCTCTTCCAAACAACCCAAACTATTATCATTATGAATACTACACGAACGAACTTAAAAAAAAGGGCTTGATAACTCTTTCCAAAAGAAAGTATAAAAATGGAAAGGTAGGATTGAAAATTGACTATACAGATTTAGCAGCACAAAAATATAGAGCTGGTCCTGGATTTTATTCTTTTAAGGCAGAAGTATTCAAGTTCAGCCCAATGGAAATCATTGGTATTTCACATCACAATGGAAACAAAGCAGATGTTCTTTTTAAGGGAAATATGGAGCCCACTATTTTTTATAAAATCGTGAAAAAAAATAGTAAGTGTAAGCAATTAAAAGATATGGAGCAGAAGGTTACTTTTATACGTTATGATACTGGTTGGCGTATCGAGTAGCCCTTGCCTACAAAAAAGCTTCATAAAAATTATGAAGCTTTTTTAGTAATTATCATAATAAAAGTCATCTATAAATGGTCTTTGTATTTCTGGTTCTGGAGACCAATTCAATATATTAAAATCGGATATTGTAAGAACTTTATTAGTAGCGTTGGGATTTAAATAGATGTAGGTATCATTAATCTTGCTCTCAGATTTCATAATTGAATTATCTTTTATGAAAATTATTCCAGATATTTTTTTTGCCACATCAGATATTCTCAAGTTCATTCCCTTAAGCTCTGGAAATAACAATTGCATATCTCTATCATCCTTTGTTAAATTCATAAAAACTCTTCTCGATAAAGATCTGAAAAAAGTCTGTAAAAAATCATCTTTCCTTATGTTCAACTCTTGATTAAACCAAGGGTTAATTACAAAAGTTATTAAACTTGGCTCGTCAATCAATAACTTAGTGTAATAATCAAGTATTTTATATTCATAATCAATAGCTAATTTGTAAGGATCAAATTCTCTGAAAGTTGTAAGCACTGTATTTTTTCCTGCTTTGGCATAGGAAATTTTAAATGAAAGGTTACGACCACTCCTCAAAGTATAGTCACATGACTTTTTATTTTGATCAATACTTTCTTCAAGCTTATCAATTAAGTTTCCATTTCTCAATTCATGTATAAAATCTGACTTAGTCCTTAAATAATCCACATCATGTAAGTTATCAGTCCCGATTAAGTAGTCTTGACGCAGAGTTCTATCCTTTAAACGCTCGAGTATTTGATCTGTCAACTCCATGTGGGTTGGAATTAAACTTTTTACATCTGTATATATTCTTATTGTAGATAAATCCAAACTCATATCCAAATCAACTTCTTTTTTACCAACTTTCTTAGCTATGCTATTAGGAAAACTCTTAACACTTCCTCTAGCAGGAAACTTAATATTTGTTAAATCTTTAAACTGTATCCAATAATCTAGTGCAACTAATTCAGAATATGCACCTGACCATTTATATCCAGAAGTTTGACCAATTTGTTTGGCTGTATTAATAATCTCTTTTATATAATTAGGTGAATTTGAAAAATAATTATTTATTCTTTTTAGACGTTCAACAAAATTATTAGTAAATTCATTGTATTCTCCCTGCCGACTTAAAGCTCCAATACAATTATTTTTAATATCGTAATTTGTAAAATTCACTTTCTGTTTAAAAATACTTTCAAGTATTTTCTTATAACTTTCTACTTGTGACATAGTCTTCTTAGGTTTTTGGTTCCAAGTTAGTAATTTTAATTTGTTCAAATGCAAGATTGCATATTCCTACAAACATAGTTTTTGAAACATGCTATCTTGCCAAAGGGGTTCCCTTTTGCATTACCCTTTATCAAAAAAAAGAAAACAGGAGAAAACGAATACCAATCTATAGACATAAAACAAATAATAGTTGCCATCTACAATCAACTACTTGATTTCGACAAATCTCAATCCAACACATACCTTTCAAATATTTATTTGAAATAAATTATATTTCATATTTTTAACTCAAATCAACTCCCAATGAAATATAACGACTTACTAAAGCTAACACAGACTACTATAAAGGATTTATGTGATAATTTAATGTTGCTACAAAATAAGGATGGTGGCTTTAAAGGTTATCATATTTATGATAAAGAGAGTGGAATTTGGACAACAAGTGAAATACTGCATATCATATCTAAAATTCCAGAATCAAAATTTTATGAATCAAATCTTAAAAAAGCTAGTCAATATCTCATTGAAAATCAAAATAAAGATGGAGGGTTTCCTTTTCGTTCTAAAGGAAAGTCCATCACCGATATAACTGCTTGGGTATGTCTATCTTTAATAAATTATCAACAGAAAGAAGTTGTTAAAAAAGGAATAAAATTTATCTTAAAAGCAAGGTATAACGATATTGTAGAGGATAAGGGAGGATGGGGCTTAACAACATTTGAGCAAGACAGAATTTATTCTTCATGGATATCTATTTATTGCCTGAGACGGTATCTAAATAATCATATTGATTGGTTTAGTGAAGATGAATTAGAAGAAATAAATCTTGCAATAAATGAATCTAAAGAATGGATTAAAAAATCAATGAATAATGATGGTGGGTGGGGCGCAATGGAAGGAGAACCAACAAACCCAAGTAGTACAGCTGTAGCTCTATTAGCTTTGTTTATAATCGGAGAAAATCCTAAAGAATATTTAAATTCATATAAAATTCTTGAAAAAACTATGTCAAATGGTCTTTGGGAATTAAGAAGAGAAATTGTTGTCACTCAAGAAGGATATGAACTAACTCAAGAATGGTTTACTTCAATTTTTTGTTTTAGGGCAATGATTTTTTTCTCTGAAATGGATGTCAATAATCTAAAAGATACTCATAATGTATTTATTAACTTGCTTAAATTAATTGAAAATTCAAAAGTTAAACCATCAATAGGGGGAAGTTCTGACATGATATGGCCAATTCCATTTCTTATTGAAGGAATTGACAAGTATAGACTGTTTGTAAAAAATAAAAAGAAAGATTTTTTAGACTTTTTATCGAGTGAAGAGCAAAAATTAAAATCAAAACGAAAACAAGAAATAAGCGAACTTTTAAAAGAGCAATTTCCTTTTCCAATAAGCCAAGTTTTTACATCATTTGAACATGAATTGGATTATCATCGGAAATTTCGTTTACTAATACAACTTTATGAAGTAATTATTAAATATGCTGCAATAGTAAATATTTCTTTTATAATATCTCAAAGTGAAAAAGAACCTTTAATTTCTCAGGCTTTAACCAAGAAATTAAAGAGACCTAGTTTAGGAGATTGGGTAAGCATCCTAATTACCTCATTAAAAGAATCAGCAGGTATTAACAAAATATTGAGCCCTTTTTCTAAAGAGGATATATTGAAAAAGTCAAAAAATTTCTTAGATGAAAGTAAGCCAACACTTTCATTGATTCAATCTTTGAGTGAAATAGTTGAGCTTCGAAACTCTTGGACTGGTCACGGTGCAGTTAGGTCAGTATATGAATATAAATTAGAAATTGATAAACAATTATCTACTTTATATACTCTTTTAAATAGAATGTCTTTTTTATCTAAATGTAACTCATTCTTAATTTTATCATCTGATTATAATGAGTTTGGAGATGGAGATATTTATAAAATTAGGGTGTTTAATGGCTTGAGTATTCAAGATAATGAACTTGAAACCCCGAGAAGATTAGCAGAAGGTCAAAAGGACGAAATGATTAGATATATTTATTTTCATAACATTGATAATAACACCATAACTAATTTGTATCCATTCTTATCGTATATGTTTTGTGGTAGTTGTAAAAGAGAAAGGTTTTTCTTTTACAATAGTACTAAGAATAATGGTAAGATATCTTATCTGTCATTTGAGTGTGGTCATACTGTTGAATGTAGTAATAATAATCATTTTGAAAAAAGATTATCAGCTATAGATGTAAAATTATGATTAATATGATATAAATACATTAGTATGAACAAACAATATTTTTTAAATGAAGCTTTTTTAGAAGCTAAAAAAGGATTTTCAGAAGGGGGTATCCCTATTGGTTCAATTTTAGTTCATAAAAATAAAATCATCGGTAGAGGACACAATAGAAGAATTCAAAATTCAAGTTCAATATTACATGGTGAAATGGATGCAATTGAAAATGCAGGAAGAAGATCTGCTGATTTTTATGAAGAATGTGAAATATACACTACCTTATCACCATGTTCTATGTGTAGTGGAGCAATTTTATTATATGGTATTCCAAAAGTTATTATTGGGGAAAATAAAACATTTTTGGGAGAAGAAGAGTTATTAAAATCAAGAGGTGTTGAAATCGATGTTTTGAATGATAAAAATTGTATTGAATTAATGTCTGATTTTATTAAAAAGAATCCCTCACTTTGGAATGAAGATATAGGAGAATAAATTATTTACCCTAATGTTCAAAAAACATTAAGATATTGTTATGCAGGATTGCATTGTGATGTCATGCTTCCATTACACAATGCGATCCTGCTAAGGAGACCTTAGAATCCCTAGGTTTAACTTCTTATGACAAATATTATTAAGAAGGTCTAACTAATCTATAAACTTTTGGTAGTCTCCGTTTATAAACACGTGGTAAAATATTGTAATTATGAATATCAAAACTCCCTGCTTTATTCTTAATTAAACTACAATAATTTTTCGGCACTCCATCAGAAGAGGTATTATCTAATAATAGAATTCTATCAAACATATTATAATGTATGTTTAAGTTATTATAACCTTCTTTCCATTTATAAAAAACTGTTTCAGCATCCACAAAATGTCCATTACGTCTCGTCCTATCAAGAACACGACTTTTAGCTGTGTCTAAAGAATCTAAACAGAAAAATATAATTTCTAAAGCATAACCATGGTTTTTCGCTTTTTCAGCCCAATATATTGGATTTGTATCAAAATTAGTTTCATAACAAAAACTATGGCCTTTTAAAAAAGCTCCTTCAATGGAGCTTTCAAATTCATTTGATATTATTCGTTGTGCCATTTCATAACGCAATTCGCTATCAGACATTTTACGATACTGCTTAAGGAATTTCTTATCAAAATCAAATGGAATCAATGTAGACTCATAAGTTTGAGAGTACGTAGATTTACCTGAGCCATTACATCCTGCTATTATTTTTAAATAAGGCTTTTGCAATTAGCATGAGATTTTTGAAGAGAGGAAAGTGTTGGATTACTTACAAATAAACCTTGTTCTTTAAGTCTCTCATCAGCATCTAATTGTGGCTTTACAACAGTATTATAAATATGTTGTGCTCTTTTTTGATGTTCAGAAAATGAAATACCAAAAGCAACTTCGTGATTTAAATTTGTATTTTTCATGGGTGCAAATATATAAAATTAATACTAATTAGATTTAGTATTATTATAGCATTAAATATAGTAATAATTAAATAACAACCTGAAATCGTGTTACTTATTGCTTCTAACGACCTCTTTTTCTGGTTCGTTCTCGTCCTTTGGACTTTTCTTGCTGTAATTGTTGAAACTCTCGAATACGCTCAAGCGTATTTAAACGAGAGGTTTTAGATAAATCTTTAGTAAGATTTTGTAGTATTTCTTTAGTATAACCAAGCGTTGAAAAACGATATTTACGATTCGTTTTTATACCGGCAATTATTCCATTATTACGGGTATATAAATCAAGATTTTCATTTTGTAGAATGGTATAAAAATTCTTTTCGGAAAAAGCTTTTTGATATGCCTTTTCAAGATGTCCAATCAGAAGTTGTTTATCAGAGAGTTCTCCTCTTTGATTCATCTGATATTCAGCATCTTTTATCTGAATTTTAGAGGGCAATGTTCTCTTATGACTAATTGCCGATTTTTGAAGTTTGGGGAAATTCTTTTGAACATACCTCTCGGCAGGAATCTTCACTTTGTCTCTAAAATCAGCTTTTGAGATGCGAACTGACTTCCCTGTTCGATATTCTGTTCCACTGAGTAGTATGTGCAAATGAACATGGTCTTTCTCTTTCCTGTGAACAGTAGCTAGTGCCACCGACAAATTAGACCGCAAAGAGATATAATTCCTTGCGATCTTTTTTAATTTCTCATTGGTAAGCTCTTTCGCATTGTCTTTATGAAATGAGAGAATATCCATATACAGTTTTACATTGTTTTTCCTCTTATGGAGTCTATACGTTTCATTTTTTTTAAACTGAGCAATAATCGCTTCTTTACTAGGTTCTTTTCCTTTAATAAATCGAGTTAGTACAAAACTGCTTTCTCGCTCACTATCTTTTAGTACATAGTTTACCAAACGTCTGTAAACTCCTGTTTGCTTGTAACTTTTACTTTTGATTATCATGAGTTTTGTTCGAGCGCCTCTTGAATAGCTACAATACTCTCTTGCAATTTCTCAATTTTACTTAACGGAAGTGCATTCCCTTGTTCGAGTAATTTCTCTAAGTATTCACTTACTAAAAACAATTGCTGTTCTACAAGAGCTATATTTTCAGAGGTATTTGTACCGCTTATATAGTCCATTACAATTCTGTGTACTTGGATAGAGAGAAGCTCCTTTTGATGGAGCTTCTCTTTTAATAGTTCTATTTCCTGCTTAGAAAATCGAAGCCTAAGGATTGGATACTCATTTCGTATTCTACGCTTAAGAGCTGTGTTATACATTCTCCAATAGTCCTTCTTTGCTTGTTGTACCATAGCATCGGTAACTGAAGGCTCGTTTTTAAAACGAGCCTCTAAGTATGTATGTAAGCTATTGTAATCCACAATGACAAGTGGACGTTGAGTTAAAAATTACCAGCATCGAGGGAAACGGTGCGTTTCCTTTGTCTTCTTTATTAAGTAAGAAGTTTAACCTTCCTCTAATCAATCGAATCTTAGCATAGCCATAAATCCAATTATGAAACCAACGGGTACTCGTTCTAACGGGAAGTAACATCACGATAAGCGTTCCTTTCTGGGCTTCCTCGTGAGCCTTTTTGACCCACGTTACAATCTCCCTTCCGTAAGGAGGATTGACAAATACCCTTTCACCGCTCCAATCTTGAATCAGTCCATTTTCTTTAGGTGTATAGTATTTCTCACATTTTGCTGTTTCTGGGACACAGCAGGGGTCGAGTGTGAAATTAAACTCTTTGTTAAGAGTATCAAAAAAGTCTTGTGGGGTTTCCCAAGTAGTGTGTACGCTACTAAATAATACTTTGTTCATTTTTTTACATGAGCAGATGGTTTAACATTATTGTTTTCTATTGTTTGTTTAGTTTCTCTAAACATCTCTTTAATCGGAATTAGTGGTATTTCTCCAGTCATCGGAGATAGTGGTGACTGGTAAGGTTCTAGCTCAGTAAGCTCTCGTAGCTTCCTCATCTTAAAGTATGGAGTTATACGAGCCAAAACAGGACGCATTCCTGATACATGAATCAATCCTCTGTTTGCTGGAAGCGACATAATCTCGTCTGCTGTGAGTACTGCTCGGGATTTTAATTTGTCATAGTCTTGTCTGTCGTTATACTCATATCTTCCAAGAGTCCTCTCTAGAGCTGTGGCAGTTTGTAAATCTGCTGACAAAAACACCTTCGTTCTAAGGTTACTGATAATTGCTTCTGATCGTTTTCCATACTTTGCCGAGAGTTGAGCATAAGCGTTCTGTGTAACTCCCATAATAGCTCCACGATATTTTCTGATATTGGCACAGATAATATCTAGTGAACCAATACTCAGTATCGGAAGTTCATCCAAATGGTGATATACATCCAGCATATCTTCGGTAGGAAGTTCTTTGAAAAACTCTTCAAAATATTGTGATAAGAATATCGAAGTAACTTTTGAATAGTATCTCATCTTAGAAGTACTCGAATGAATATACAATACTATCTTTTCCTTTCTGAAATCCCTAAAATCTCCTATGGAATCCGTACTGGTAATCTCAGCAATATTGTCATCTAAAGAAAAGATAGCAATGGCAGTTTGCGCTGTACTTAAAACACTCGATAGCGTATTTGGAGATTGCGATACAATTGATGCGTACTTAGTAAAAATCTCATCATTCGGAGCATCTTTTGCAAAGAGGTAATCTACCTGTTTACTAAACTCACTCGATTGCATCAAATCAAGTAGATAAGCAATGTTATATAAGTTTTGGAACTGAAGTTCCTGTGTTTTGATGATGGTTATCATTACATATAACACTTCTTGAGCTTTTTGATTCCAAAACGAATCATCTCCTGCGTTGTCATCACTACCGATGGAAACTAAATCATGAGCCAAACGATTGATTTCACTTTTGGTATTGGCTCTGATAATAGGATTGAATCGTAAACTTGTCTTTGGACTACTAAAATCGAGTTGTAAAATCTGATATCCTTGTTCTTGCAAAGCTCCACTTGTCTTTTCAAAAAGTTCTTTTGATGGATCATGTATAATTTGACTTCCATCTACTGTCAATATTGACCTAACGACAACTCCAGCTGTCTTAAAACTTCCTGTTTCTCCTGAAATAAGTACTCCTTGCATTGAGAGTTTTGGGTCTATATTCTTACCATTGAGATTAAATCCTTTTTTTCTCTTACTCAGGATTTTATATTCAGGCATAAATGCACCTTTTAATCGGTGCTTGTTTGGGTTTAAAAAATTTAGGAGATCTTCTAAAAGATTGACTCCTGATTCAAATAAATTCATAAGTATCGTGCGAGCAAATTGTTAAGTTCTGTAAGGATTACTTCTGTTACTTTACTTATTAAGTAAAAACAGTAGAGAAGCAGTTTAAAAAGCAGTCCGAAGACTGCTTTTATAAAGCGTACAAATAGTGAGTCACTTCTCATGGCTTTATTTGGACTCGTTTGGTTCTAGTTGTCACAAGAGTAGCTCCTCTGGATTCTAGAATAGTTCTGTACACGCCAATCATAGCGGTAAAGACTTTATCATCTTCAAGACTAGGGGTATGAACTATATATATCGCTATTCCTGATAAGTTCTCATTAAGAGAAACTTCATCTGTAAACTCCTGGACTACTAGCTCTGGACTTGTCAGTAACTTCTGTAAATCTTCTCTCTTGTACACACTAAAAAAACTATGTTCCTTCAAATCTGAAAAAAGGAGAATGCTTCTCCTACCAGATATTTTTGACAACTTGTTAGCTTCATCTACTACCAATCGAAAAATCTCTGACTGAGAGCTTAGCCCTCTTTTAGTATTCTCTAAAGTATCTTTAAATTGGGAGAGGAGCATCCTCCTTTTTCTTCGCCTAGCATCTTCATTCGATAAGAGTCCAACATCTCCTATGGGAAGTTCAAACTCATAACTCGGTGCGTATCTGGTTTCTGATACGTAGCGAAGTGAGATAGAAATTCCATCACTGGAATGTCCCTTATAAAGATGGCTTGAGATATGCTTAAAACGAGCATCTCTGTTTTCTCCATCGGTAGCATCGATAATCACACTCAAGGCCTGAGTACTTGGTATATACCCCTCACATCTTGCAAGGAGTATAAGTAGACTTATAATAGCTAACTTTTTCATAATTCCTCTGAGCTAAGATTGATATGATCAAAGTAGGTTTTGAGTTTTGGAGGTTTTTCAAGGAATGCTTTGGGCGTGATTTTATCTTTACGAGAAAAGAGATTATGTTCCTTAAAATCAGCAATAGTAGAATAATACTCTGAACAGATAATATTCTCATAATGCTTTGCCATACACTTTAGTCCATGCAATTCTACTTGTTTTTCCTCTAGTTCCTTTGGAATTACCTCTAATCTTTGGTTGATATTATTAACCTCTGATTTAACCGCCTGAAGCTCCTTTTTGACCTTTTGAAACTTATCATGTTTTTCAACCTGAGATTTCATAGGACGATATAACAAGGCTATAATCGCTCCACTAATCCACAATGCAAAATTTAAGATGATAAAGCTGTATTTTGAAGTATCAGAAATCACTGCTCCATTACTTTCAAGATAGGACAATCGAATCTCATTGAGTCCAAATAAAAGTGCTATTACAAGTACAACAGTCAAAATCACGACACTTGTCTTCATTGATTTTGATGAGAAATAATTAACCAGTGTTTTTAAAGAATGAGCCGTCACAAACAAAAAAATTGACAATCCTAAAGCTGAGAATATCGCAACAATCTGATTGGGGGTAATGGTTAATAATGCCCGATAATTTACCGCCACTTCTCCGAAAGTCAAAAACACCAACAAGGGTCTGAATTTATAATGCCACTTATGAATGACACCTCCAATATCTACCAGACCTTCCAAATCTTTGCTTAATAAGCGTACATCCTCTAACAGTTCTTCTTTTTTGGTCTGAAGTGTTTCGATTTCCTGATCGTAACGTACTTTAAAATCTTCAGCACTTTGCTTTAACATTACAAAAGCGCCAATCATCTTCAATACTTTTTCTAATAATGGGGTAAACCATCCTTGTATCTTTGGAATGAATAATTCCATAGAATCTTCCAAAAATGGTCTCCTTTGTCTAGCTTGATCTACTGAATAGATTTTGTTCTTAACTTTTATTTCAGCTAGACTAGTACTAATGAGTGTATCAGCTTTTTGGACAAAGTATCCTGATGTGGTTTTTTTACTTTTTGTTCTCATAATGGCATTTGCGCACGTTGTTTAACATTGATTTTTTTTGAAGTCTTAATTTGCTTCGCTTTTGAAAGAAGCTGTTTATAGCTTCTAAAACACGTTGTGTTTTCATAATTTTAAATGAGCAAAAGCACCTTCTTTGAATAGGAGGCGCTAGGGTTAATTAATCTAGTTTGTTGGCTTGTGTTTCAAAAAACTGCCTTGCTACGTAGTAGTCCTCTGAGTAGAAGGAGTTTAAGCTATAGTTATTAAATACAATGTAATTACCAGTAGCGTGATCAGTTAAGAGTCTTAAAAACTCATAGCTGTCTATGACTTGCATAGATTCTATTCTACGTTTTGTCATGATTTCTCTGTTTACTTGAAATAAGGATTTTTTCTTTTTCATCGTTTTTAGTTTTAAAAAGTTATATATTCAACTTAAATCATTACTTAACTTTTCCTTTTTTTACTATAAACAATCACTTCAATTTTTATTTACTGGTTGATTTCTTATCTTAGTGGTAAAAAATTAACCACAAATAGCTATGAAAAAAGTACTCGTGTCGTGGATAGCGACAAATCATGATTTTTTACGGAAGAATGAAAAAGGAGAAATGGTAGAGGCAGAAACTCTCTTCAATGAAGATGGACCACACTTTAATCTCTACAAAGATTTTGGAGATGACTACCATACTCACTATCTCTTATCTCAATATCATGAGGATCAGAATAACAACCCTAAATGGGAACGATTGGCAGGCGCGCTAAGAAATAGATTTGGCACTCAGGTTATTGTTCGTTACATGGGGGTAGATGATGTATTCTCTGTTGGAATCATCAAAGGAGAAATAGAAAATTTAGTAAAGAATCAACTAAAGGATGTAGATGTAGAAGTATTTATGAACCCAGGTGCTCCTGCCATGCAAACTGCTTGGTATCTACTAGGATCAGAGCTTAGTAATCGAAAAAACATTGTCTTTTTCAGACGAAGAGAACGAAGGTTTGTAAAAGATAGAGCAACTCCCAAAAAAGAAATTGTCCACTTTGACAGCTCCGAATTTGCTAGAGTAAGTAACATTCGAGACAGTTACAAAAACGGAGTAATCCCTGACTTTGACTCGCCATTTATTACAGATTCTTATAAAGAGGCTTATAATAAAGCCTTGCAACTAGCAGGAAATAGCAACACCACAGTGTTTATAGAAGCTGAACATGGTACAGGCAAGAGTAGTCTTGCTCGATTTATTCATCAAAAATCTAATCGAAATTCCAGAAAAATGTTCACCCTCAACTGCCAAGCATATCGAGAGGATGTATTGGAAAACATACTCTTTGGGTATGAATCAGGAGCTTTCGAAGGTGCTAAGAAATTAACCACAGGTATCTTTGAACAAGCAAAAGGAAGCACTATACTTATCAAGGATGTAGACAAGCTCTCAGCTCGCTTGCAAATTCGATTACTAGAGGTCCTGCAAAATAAAACCATTACAAGACTAGGTTCTCGTGAACCTAAAGATATTAATGTCCGCATTATTGCTACGGCTACAAAAGATCTGTGGGCTATGACCAAACAAGGAATCTTTCGGCAAGATTTATACCACCGCCTTTGTATAGCCAGACTGACTCTTCCCTGCTTTACACAGCTATCAAGGAAAGAACGTAAAGAGTGGGTTTCTCACTTTATGGAGCTGACCTATACCAAGCTTGAGAAAAAATATATAGAAGAAAAGAACATTGAAAAAAGGGTATGGGATTTTCTCCTTAGTTATCCCTTTTTAGGAAACCTTCAAGAAGTCACTAACACTATTGAAGTTTTGTATACCTTTTGTGATAAAAAAATAACCTTTGATGATAAAAAAATAACCTTTGATGATATCCCAAAGTCGATGCTACTGGAGAAAAAAGAAGGTTCTTTATTACTTGAAAATATGATCAAAGACCATATTCGGGTGGTGGTAGACAGGTATGGAGGAAACAAAGAACAAGCATCAACAATTTTAGGCATTAACAGAGCGACAGTGAGGAAGTATTTAGAATAAAAAACAACATCCATTTATTGAATGTTGTCCTGTTTAAGGTTCATTTATTAAATTGTTGATATATCTACACTAAATGATGTACAAAACATATATACTGCAGATGTTAGTGCATCCATTTCTCTGTGAGATAAATTTTCGTTCGTTAAATCAATAATGAAGTTGTCATTGTTGTCTTCAGAATATTTTATTTCAAATAAACCTAAAAACGTAATTAAAGACTTATAATTAGTAATATTACTTTTTTTACTAGTAATAGTTTTAATATTGGTAAACTTTCCTGTTATACTTTTCATTATATTTATGTTTCTGTTTACCAACACTTTAACATATTGATGAGATTTGTCAATAACTTTAGTCTATGAAAATTGAAGAATTATTAGAAACACTTGAAGAGAATTATAAAATTTTAGCTAATGAGAAATTCCCAATGACTTCAAGACATAGTGCATCTAGAGTTATTGCTCAAAATATTGTTGAATACTATATTGCTACGCCTGAAATAAATAAAGAATTTTACGCGTCAGTTCGAGAAAATTGGAAAAAGAACCAAAAAATAAAGAGAGAGAAAACTGGCGAAGAATTACTTTTTGAATACAAAAATAGCCAATCAGGAAAACTAAACTATCTAATTCACAATAAAGAGATTCCATATAACCTAGAAAATGGGTTTCGATTTATATGGAGTGAAGCCAGTAATTTTGCAAGTCATCAGCTAAAAGGCAAGGGCAATGAAAAAATGATTGAACCTTCTCTGATTTTTGTAACAGAAATTCTTAAATGGTTTTATCAAAAACATAAAAAAGATGCTACATTTATTTTAAATTTAAATCCTGAAGAAGAGACTATTGATCAAGACATTGAAAACTCAGATGAGCCTGATTCTAAAATTAAAATGCTTCTTAAAAAAAGAATTTCTAGAGTTTTTGTTTTTATTGCAGTATGTATTTTAGTTTATTGGGGTGTTCAGTCGTATCAAAAATCTGAAAAAAGGAAAAATATTATTGAGTTTTCTAATATTGAAAATAGAAATAGAAAAAAAGAGTTAACAAATTTACAAGAGTCAATAACTTTAGAACTACTAAATGGTCAGAAAAAAGATTTGTCTAATGGCTTAATTACTGGAATCATTGCATTGAGTGAAAGTTTCAAACCTTACAGGTATTTGAAAAACAATGCTCTTATTGAGCAAGAGTTAAGCCCTGAAAGAGCTATTTTATTCAAGTCTCTTATCAAGTATAACTTAGGTGAAAGTACATATGAGAAAATATTTAGTCACGCTGATTTCTCATATGCTGATTTTTCTGACATGGATTTATCTTATATAAACATGAGAGAGCTTCTAATGGGAGTCCATGGCACTCACACGGAAGATGCTCAACTATTTCTGACAACAATGAAGCGTCCTAATTTAAAAAGATCCAATTTTGACAATACAAATTTATATCAATCAACTTTGTACGGAAACTTTAGTGAATCCAAATTTAATACAGCAACAATAAGGGAAACTTCTTTTCTATTCTCCAAAGTGACTGATGCAGATTTTTCCAAAAATAAAAAGGAAATTTCTATACGGGTATATGGGTCTGATATGACTAATTCAAATTTTGAAGATTTGAAATTAAATCTAAGTTTTAGCTATTCTGACCTTAGAGGAGTTAGTTTTAATAATAGTGAATTTTTTAAATTTAAAAAAAATGTTAAAAAAGAACTTGTTACAAGAAGCAATTTTTTATTCGAAAATGACGATAACATTTTTGAAAGTGTTTTGCTTTCGGGTGATGATCTAATGTTTTCTTTTGAATCTAAAGGAATGGAAGTTATGGATAACCATGTGCCAGGACGTATTGTCCTTCAAAATTTACCAAATAAAAAAAACGATTTACATGGAGTATTCAAATTTATTAAGAGTCATTATTGTGAGAATCAAAAGATGTCTAATCAAAAAGCACCCTTGGAATTTGTACAGAAAAAAAACGGACCCCCTAAGGTATTTATACATGATGACTTTGAAATTTTAAATCCTGAAAAAGGAATTAATAGATTTATTGAATTATGGAAAGAGAATCCCTCAAATATTTATCATTACATAACTAGAACTAACGATCATTATTTTCCTGATTCTATATGGGTGGAAGACCAGTATCAACACATAAATAGCAATTATGAAAAAGTTGTAAAGAGAGATTCAGTTGTTTACAAATCAGGGAAAAAATTTCATTTTCCAGCCAGTCTTCTAAATAAAGAAAAAAGATCAAGCATTACTAAATGCAAGCTAATATCAAGGAAATCTTTAATGAAATCAGCATCATTCGAAAATTGTAAATTTAACGATGTCACTTTTTATACTAAAATAAATAACGTGTCATTTAGAGGGTCAGCTTTTAAAAATGCAGAATTTAGTTTTTCCGAACTATATAATATCGATTTAAGAGGGATTCATGGTGAATTAACTATGGATGATTGCAAGGTGGATAGTCTTTTTGTAGATAGTACATTTAAACTCAATTTTATTGATAAAAAAATAGACAGTCTTTTAAAAATAAAGGAAGAGTGGGTTGAAAGTGACAATAAATGGGAGAATAAGAAAGGGACTTTCAAAGAATATATTGAATATTTAAAAAAAGAGTCTAGATATAATTCTATTAGCGATTTTGGAAGGTTAGGTATGTTTAAGAAACTTGAATTGATGAAAGAAAATTTTATTTTTGTTCGTGATTCTGCGAATCCAAATAGACATATTATAAGGCACAAGCAGTATTTAAAAATATTACAAGAACTCAAGATGCTAAGCATTATAACAAAATCAAACCTTGAAATTGAATAATTTTAAGTATATAAAAACTGACGTTTCCATCAGTTTTGTAATATTAAATTTTACACCCAGCGATCCCTTTGGGATTGCTTCTTCTCTTCATCCATGAGTATCTGCTGGAGTCTAACATTATCTGGAATACGTTCATTTGCGTTGTACTTTCTTTTGTAGATTTCTTTTGTAGTCGGCAAGTATTTCGGTGTGTTTTCTTTTGTCTTTGCTTTGTTGTCGGTAGTTATTTCGTTGGTTTCGATAATTGGCTCGTAATAAATGCGTTTGGCTAGTTTTCTGTTTTGAGCATTGGATAAGTTATATCCTTTTTCATCGGTAACTTTGATAAGTCCATATTGTAATAATTCATCGATGGCTTTGGTAACGCTACGACTAGAGACTCCTGATTTTTCAAATTGGGAATGGGAAATCCAATCTTTTCTTTTAAAACCTCCCTGTTTATCTCTCCATCCCAACGTATTTCTAATAATCTTTAAATACACTCTCACACTACAAGAAGAGAGTTCTTTCATCCTGTGATCCAAAAAGAAGTTTGGAACAGGGGTAGTACCCCTAAGACTCATGATCTTCAAATTGGATTACTGGTAATTCATTGTTATGCCCTGAGAAGACTTGAAATTCTACATCAGGAAGCATAAACAATTGTAAAAACCATCCACCATTAGGTGTGACTTTAATAGTTCCTACTTTGTGATGGAGTACCTTTTCTTCTTTTCCATCTCGAATAATTTTACGAGTAACAACATTGTAAAATTGTGACATTTTAAATTTTAGTTTACGTACTCTAACCTTAGGCATCGTAGACGCCATAATTATTTCAAAGCTTAATACTTTTGTCACAGGTTTTGCGACATGGATGTCTTGTACTATATCTTTTGCGACGTTGAGTTCGTAAAAAATGATGCCCTCTTGGGGGCTTAGAACAAGACAGGTGGTAACGTAATCCTAAAGTGTTAACTTTATAATATAAGCACCAAGCTTGGAAGTAACTATTTTGTAGTTAAAGTACTATCTCTAGTATAACTTCTTGTTTTAGAAAAAGCAATCTTTCAAAGATTGCTTTTATTATTTTGTTTGATTTATAGTCTATGCCACTTGTAAAAATTTCGAGGCTGTTTGCAAGTATCTCTTTTGTGAGAGTCTTAAATAATTGAAACTAGAATTAGGGCTCACGTGTCTTAGAATGGCACTTACATCTCTTACTGTTCCTCCTTGTTCTAATATTTCATTGGCTTTTCCATGACGGAAACTGTGTGGAGTGATATTTTTATCAATCCCTGCCAGTTCTCTGGTTTCTTTGACCCATCTCTGAACACTTTTGGGAGTAAACCTTACTTTGCTTTTTCTATTGATAAACAGATAGTCAGATTCTACATCCTCCATACAGAGCCTAAGTCCTAAATATTGATTCAGTAAATCATTGGTTTTACTTCCCCATGCTATTAGATTGTAACGCATGGTTTTTCTTGTTCTAACTTTGGCAGTCCTTAGTTTATCTTGGTCTTGTTCTTTAATATCAGAGAGTTTGATATCTAATAGTTCACTTAATCGAATACCTGTATCCCATAGCAAGTTGAGAACTAATTTTCTTTGTAAATCACTGTAATATCTTTCTTCTAGTACATCATTCATATCTTCCATATCATCTTTGTTCACAATATCCTTGTCTGCATTTACAAACTTAATAGGAATGATTTCTTCATGGTTTAAATTTTCAAAACCTCTTCCATTCCAAAACCAAAAGAAGTTTCTTAAGATTCTTGTTGAATATGCAATAGTCGCATCGCTATAATGCGTTTTCATATACTTATGAAAGGCAATCACATCTTCTCCTGATACATCTTGCAGACAAGATTTAGGGCTAATAAAGTCTAAAAATTGAACCAATCTCACTTTATATCTCTCATAAGCTGATATGGTGTTTGACTCTTTCCAGTCTAAATAAATCTGTAGTGCTTTTTGAATTGTCATAATCTAATTAAAAGCCCCACTTAAGACTATCAAGCGGGGCTTTTAATAACTTAAAATCAAAGATTTTGGTGTTATCAATAACTCCACATTGTTGTCTTAGCTATTCAATAAATTAAATAACGAACCTTTCGGTCAATGGGATTCTTTAGTTTTACGTTACCACTTATAGTGTATTTCATATTATTAATTTAATCAAGTGTTACTTCCCTGTTTCGAGAAATAAAAAAAGAACTGGCTTCTCGAGAGCCTACATGATATAATATAGATAAGCATAGAAATTTATTCCAACCAGTCAGTTATTTACACTAACACTCTCCATCTCACACAGCTAGTTCTTTTTATCCACTTTGGATACTAGTTATACACAACTAATCTCTTCTTCTATTATGCAAAATTTTGATCCATACAAGGTCAGCTATTTTGCAAAAACTAATTTTCGTAATTCAAATCAAGTCTTTGGTATTAAACAGTCAGATCGATTGTTTCATTTTTACTGTGTAGGAAAAACGGGTTCAGGTAAGACTTCCCTCTTGCTTACACTAGCTAAAGAAGATGTTTTATCTGGTCGTGGTTTGACATTTTTAGATGTGCATGGTGATGCCTCAGAGGAGTTAGTGAAATATATTAATGACCACCTCCCTTCTAAAGAAATGATCTACTTGGATGCCACTAATCCAAACATTAAATATGGATACAACCCCTTACGAAAAGTAACATCATCTAAAAGATCACTAGTAACCTCTAATATTTTAGAAATCTTCCAACGCAATTGGAAATCGGCTTGGGGAATGAAAATGGAACACATTCTTAGAATGTGTTTACTAACCCTTTTAGAACAACCAAAAGCTGATCTTTCCGATATTCTTCGGTTGATTCATGATCCTGAGTTTAGAAATAGGTGTCAAAAAAACATATCATCTGAGGATATTCGCCTCTTTTGGGAGAGTGAATTCCCAAAGTATAAATCAGCAGATCTACTTCCTATCTTAAACAAAGTAGGTGCTTTACTTTCTCATGATATTATCAAGAAAATTTTGATTGAAAATAAAGAGATGATTTCTTTAAGAAAGATTATGGATACAAATGGTATCTTGATAATTAATCTCTCTAAAGGAGCAATTGGTTCGGATGCTTCTAATATTTTAGGAGGACTGTTACTTACTTCCCTAGCTTCTTCTACTTTTTCTCGAATTGATACTTTGGAAAAAGAGCGAGTTCCCCACTTCTTGTATGTAGATGAGTTTCAAGTCCTATCAGGAAATGAACTCATTGGTGAGCTACTTGCTCAAAGTCGAAAGTTCAAATTAGCTCTAATTCTATCAAATCAGTTTTTGCATCAACTTTCTATGGAAGTTAAGAATGCAGTGCTTGGAAACGTAGGTACAATCGTGTGCTTTCGTTTGGGGATTTCTGATGCCAGACTTATGGAAAAAGAATTTTATCCTGAGTTTTCTGCTTCAGACTTTACTTCCCTTCCCAACTATTCTATCTATCTAAAACTTATGATTGATGGAAAACCATCCAAACCTTTTAGTGCGGATACCATCCTTTAAGGGTCATAGACCCATTTTGCAATATTTATAAAACCTAAAATCATTACTTATGAAAACACAGTTATTATCTACTGCTGTTTTCAGTAGTAGTGAAATTCAAATCCATTACAAACGTCCTTTGTATTCATCCATGGTACATATTACTTGTGCTGAGGATGCAGATCGTGTCCTTCGAGAATTTCTTAATCCTAATCAATTGGATTTGAAAGAGTGCTTTTGGGTACTATTACTTTCTAGGGCTAGTCGCCTTTTAGGAATCTCATTAATCTCTGTTGGTGAGGTAAGTGGAGTAGCGGTAAATATCAAAGAGATATTTCAGCTTTCCCTGCTTACTCATGCATCGAGTGTTATCGTAGCTCATAATCACCCTTCAGGAAATTTAGAACCGTCAAAAAATGATATTAAAATGACAGAAAAAATTGCTCATGGATTGTCACTTTTAGAGGTTACTTTATTAGACCACATTGTGATTACTTCAGAGGGGTTTACCTCATTTGCTAATGATGGACTTCTTTGAGAATCTTTTACTCTTACTTCCCTTTTAACCCTCTTTTCTTTTTATGCCAAAAACACCCATTACTTACTATGGAGGTAAGATTAATCTTGTCTCTGAAATACTTCCGCTTATCCCTAAACACAGGGTTTATGTCGAGCCATATTTCGGTGGTGGTGCGGTGTTTTTTGCCAAAGAAAAATCAGAAGCGGAAGTCATTAATGACACCAACGCCATGGTGGTTAACTTCTATGAGGTTGTGAAAGATGATTTTGAAAACCTTAACGCAAAGATTGAAGGAACACTCTTTTCAAGAGCAAGCTACAGTGTGGCACTTTCTATTTATAGAATGCCACATCTATTTTCAAAACTTGCTCAGGCTTGGGCATTTTATATAGGAACCAACATGGGTTTTTCCTGTCAAATTGGTTCTTGGGGATATGATAAGTATGGTAAACGTACTAAAGCCTTTCGTAATAAGAAACTCATTTTTGATGATGCAATTCCAGAAAGACTCGAACGAGTCCAAATTGAACATTTGGATGCACTCAAAGTCATTGTGAATCGAGATGATACCGATGTAGTGTTTTACCTCGACCCACCCTATCCAAATTCTAATCAAGGGCATTACTCAGGATTCTCTGAAGAGGATTTTGAAAACCTACTCAAAGTGCTTTCTAACATAGAAGGAAAGTTTCTCTTGAGTTCTTACCCTCTTGATGTTTTAGAAAAGTACACCAAACAAAACGGATGGCACACCAAAACTTTTGACAAACCGCTCTCTGCTCGAAAAGCAGAGGATGGAAAACCTCGTGGACGAAAAACAGAAGTACTCACCGCCAATTACCCTATTTAAACTGAATATTAATCCGCACCGAATCGGTGTTTAAAACTAAATATATGAATGATAATGAATCCACTGACCCAAAAGAGGTGTGGGAAGTTCTCTCACAACTCGGACACCGCACACACTATCTAGCTTCTAAACCCATAGAATTATGGGATGAGTATGATCGTAGCAATTACAAATCACTCAGAAGAAAAGCTGGAAAAAACTAAATACTAATCTGCATCGATTCGATGCCTAAATATTTTAAAAATGGAAAAACAACAAGAATACCTATTGAAGCATTTTGCTTCGGTACTTAGAAAACTAGCTCTTGGTAAAGACAAAGAAATTAAAACCGATACCAATGTAGCTCATTTTTTAACTCGAAAAGATCTAATTCAGATTCTTAAGAAACAATTTGGAGGAACGATTCCCAAAGAACATGACCTAGTTGAGATGGAAAAGGTAGAACTCTTCGGTCTTATCGAGAATGAGTTGTTCATCATTTCTTACATGATTGAGAAGTGGTGTGGCGCTGGCGAGTCGCCAGTGACAAAAAAAGAGATTTCAAAGGCAAGTGATCAAAAGCCTGAAAAGAAAGTAACTCCAAAACCAAATTCAAATGACAAAGGAACTCCACAAAAGAAGTAACCTCCAAAAAGCGATTGATGAGGCTATCTGGATTAACTTTCGTCACAGAACGACTGATTATAGAGTAGGAGTAATCGAGAGCGTTAAAGGTGGGTACATTATTGCTCACCCAGACCATTCAACTTTTGAAGGAGAACATTTTGAACCTTTACCTTCTGATTATAGTGATATGAGTTATGACCATATCGCTTCTATCGGAATGGATAAAGAACCTCTTAATCATTGGGAGGAAATTCGTGGAATATTCACAATTATGGAAGGTGAACTTTTGAGGTTTATCATTAATAAGAAAATTCCTCTTGAGAAAATCATTCGATATGAACTCGCTTGTCGTGGACATGACAAAGATCACCAGTGGTGTGGTTTTGAGAAAGCTAAAGATATTTGGCTTTCTGATGAATAATTAAATTTGAAACACTTGTCTTTTGATGAGTGTTTTTTACTACCTCAGAATTTTCAAAACCATGTGGAAGTACAATAAATATAATTTAGGTGATTTTATTTCTCATATAAATTCTAAGTCTTTAGAATTTCAAGTGTCTAATATACATAAATCTGAACCTGATACTAAGGGCGAATATTTATATAGATGTATGGTAACTCATGGTCATCTCGATGAGCTAGGAAAAGAATTTAAATATCATGAATCAGATGTGTCTTTTATTAGAAAAGCTACAAAACAAGAACTTAAAATACTTTTAGATAATGTTATTGAAGATGAAGATTATATCCTAGCTCAGCATTTGAAAAACCAAATAGATAAACTTAAATAGAAAACCACAGTATTTCTACTGTGGTTTTCTTGCTATGAAAAGAAAATATTCTATTTTCTTATATACTCTTTACCATCCCAAAGTAATCTATTCTTACTAATGATTTTTACATAATCATCTTTTAGCCTTTTATAACTTAAAAATCCATAAGTTAATTCGGGGATACTAATCTTAAATAAATTGGATTTTGGGTTTTTAATCTCGTAAGGGAGAGTATAAATTTCTCTAGCAGATATATCTCTGATAGGGATATTATGTTTAGGGTTAATTATGATTTCAAACTGACTAATCATTCTATTCGTTTTCCTGATTTTAATTGGGTTTAAATCAGTCTTTTTATCAGTAATATCAGTTCCCGTATCTATCCTTACCGTATAAAACAGCTCTCTTCCCTTCTCATCATACTTTTTGTAATGTTCTTCAATTGGGTTATCAATAACAAAGGTTATAAAACTATTTGAGGGTTCTATTTTTTCTTCGACATTCATGTCTACATAATAAAATTCGTATAAATCCGAAGCATTACCTAAATTTTCAGGAGTAGAAAACACTAATAAAGGATGTTTTTTATCAATTGACCATTTTCCATAAGTGATAGTATCACAACATTTAAATGTAGGCAAATGTTCTTGATTATGAGCATCTAATAAAACAAAAGAGTCTTTCTTTAAGTGTAGTTCTATGCCTTTCAAATCTTTTTGAAAATAAACACCTTCAATCTCTCCCTTTGAAAGGATACTTTTATGGGAAATACAAGAGTTTAATAAAAATGTAATAATCCAACAAGTAAGAAATGATTTCATGTAAATTATTTTTTTATTTTTCATCAGTTATTTTTTTTACGTTCCTTTTTTTGTCTCTTTAGGCGTTTTTGTTTTCGCAACCATATTTTATTTATAATTGGATAAACTAGAGCGCCATCACTATTTCTGATATTCGCAATAAATTGTAAGTTAACTGCTCCCATGGTACTAATAGAACCTGGTAGAGAACTTGGATCAAACCCATATTGCGCCCTATATCCTTTAATTTCATCTCTTAAACCATTAGATGAAGTCGGAAGTAAAAAGTTATTTTTAAACTTTAATCCTTCACTAGATTTTAGAGATTGTGCAACATGGCTTATTTCATGTATATGTATTGCATCACTAGAACCTTGGATATTAATCACGCCGTCATTTCCTTTTTTAACATGATTAGTTTCATTACTATTACTTACTAAATCAAAAGTACGTTCATCTGCTCCAATAGCATTAATGTTGTCAAAAGACTCATCTAAACTTTCAATTCTAGAGTCAATGTTAGCAATTCGTTTTTCAAGCCTAGCCTTCTTTTTATCACTAATACCTTTTTCATTAGCTTTGGCTTGTAAATCTGATTTTTTCCCTTCTAAAGATAAAGTTTTTTTAATTACTTTTTTCTTTAGTTTTTCAGCTTCTTCATTATCCTTCCAAATCATCCCATCTGGGTCAACAAATTTTATAGGGTTATTCTTGACATAATGATAAGGACTAAACTGTCTTTGATTAATTTCTGCAAGCGGGTCTATTTGCATAAACCTACCTAAATCTGCCTGGTAATTTCTAGCCTCATAATCATATATATTTAACCCTAAGTCATCTTGCAACTCTTTACCGTTATAGAGTTTTTTCTGCGCCACCGAGTTACCGTTTGAAGAAACTACGTTATTATACCCTTTATGTTTCAAGCCAAATGGATAGTAATTAGACTCTTCTATAATTTCAGACTGTGCAATAGAACCATTGTTATCATTGTCTCTATAAGACAATCTTACATTTCCTAAATGGTCTTTGTATTGATATACATAGTCTCCTGTAATGTTTCCTGAGGTATTGCCTGTTACATTATAATACCCCTCTGCATGGTTAAAGAATTGGAGAGCACTGCCCTCATAAACATAGTTTCCTGCATAATTAGTGGTAACTCCCGCTACCAATTTGCTTTGTTTTACTCCTGTAGCGTCGTAGGTATAGGTAATATTTTGCCCTCCAATAGTTACCTGAGTGGGTAAGTTTAAATGATTGTACAAAATATTGGTAATGCCTTTGTTGGCATCCGTCTTCATATTACCATTTACATCGTAAGAATAGTCATTCCCTGAGTTTGTACCGTCTTTAAAGCCGAAGGAAACATTGCTATAATCTATAACTTTAGTTAACTTATTCCCTGAGTCATAAAAATAAATAAGATAGTCCATGTTAGCAAAATTAGTTGCAGCAGCATTTGTATGTCCTTTTCTATTCAATCGTCTTATGTTTCCATTTTTGTCGTAAGTTACTAAATCCAGATTATATTTACTAGGCTCATTACTATCGGCTCTAGTAATTCTATTTAAAGCATCATAGGTATAGGTATACGTTTTGGTACTAGCATCTGTATTGGTTGTATTCCAACTTGTTTGTGAGATGTTTCCATTATACAAGGCTGTACCACTTATGGGGCTATTATAACGTAATGTAAAATTAAATAGATCGTTATCAGAGTTTGAATCCTGGTTAATATTCTTTAACCAACCTCTTATATTGTAGTTATAATCTACCGTTTGTAAACGAATCCCACTAGTGGCAGTATGACCTACTCCTTTGCTGATGAGTTGTCCTAACTCATCATAGGTATTACTTACAATCATTTCTTCTGTGCCAGAATTGATCTTTTGTGTTTGTGTTAACAACCTTCCTGCATGGTCATAGGTAAATTTATCTACAATACTTTGTGTTCCTAAACTAGTGTCATTCGCTTTGGTATGCTTACTATTTGTTTCCAATACCTTGCCTGCAAAGTCTAACTTTCTTTGTACAATGTCTGTGGTTTGATGATAGTCATTCTTGCTATACACATACACAGGTCTTGCTCTTTGATCGTAATAGCTAACCGTGGTAATCCAATTACTAGTCCCCAATACTTTTACTCTACTTCCTGTAGCCATTCCTTGTGTACTACTTGTAATGGTTGCCTGTGTAGAAGGATTGTTATACGTATAGACTATAGAAGTAGGTGCTACTGAACCTGCTAGGTTAAATGTATAATTGTCGTAATAGTTTACCGTTAACACTGTAAGTCCACTTGTTGGAAAATCGCTATTGGAATAGTAAATTCCTAAAGAACCTGAACTTGTTTCTTTGTTTTCATACAATTCTGCAGCAGTATTATTAGTCGCATCTACATGACTTTGCATAGCTGTTCTGCTTTTAGTGTCTGTAAATTCTCCTGTATATACAACTCTTCCTAATTTGTCATATTTGGTAAACAACCATTTGTTTTGAGTGTCTTGTACAGCATCTTGAGTCATTGTAGGCCTGTCTAACTTATCATACACAATATACTCTACTCCTTTACCCGGTATTTGTTTTTCTACCAAACGGTTTCTGTGATCGTATTTATACTGATAAGAGAGTTCTGACAGTTCGGTGGTAGATACTCCATCGGCTGTATTTACTTTCGGAGGGATCACATAGGTTAAATTTCCAAAATCGTCATAGACATAATAGGTATCGTGGGCTACTTCTGACTCTCCTGAATCATTGGTATCTCCATCGTTATTTAAATCTACATCTGCATAGGTTCTTTTCAAAACTACCTGTCCACTTTTGTTTTTAAATTCTTCTGTGGTTTTGTTTACTCCATCTGTAGATTTCCAGTTCTCATCTTTGGTAATCGTCTTACTTAGTTCTCCTATGGAATAATAACTTGTACCTCCTTGTAAGGTTGGTGTATAGGTGTTGCTTGCAAAACTTGTGGTTACATAATATTCACGTACTTCATTTGTTCCATTAGCAGCGTACTCAAACTTAATGGTATGTCCATCTGAATATTCTTTACCTGTTACATTGGTTCCTGTTATCTTCCAATCGTCTCCAGGAGCTCCCTGTTCATAGATTCTACCTAGTGGAGATTTTTCGATCCCTTTTTTAGAATATGGGTTTGGAGTCGATCCCATATCTGTTCCGTAATTGGCAACATAGTAACTATTGGTAGCGCTTAATGCTGTTGCATTGGCTATAATAGCTCCTGTGCCTTGCGTAGACGCATAAGGTAAATATTCTTTGAGCTGTCTTCCAAACTGATCGTATTCTATATAACTTACAATATCTGTTGCAGAAGGACTCTGTTTAATCGCAACACTCTGTTTTGCACGTCCTAAGCCATCGAAATAACTTACACTTCTAATGGCATCTTTGTTTTCTGTCAATTGTGAGATATCTGTCACTTCCTTTTGAGGAACTATGGTGTAGATATAATTCTCCGTTGTAGTTAAAGATACTGGTGGACATCCGTTGTTGCCGCTTGTACCACTTATTGTTGGACATTGATCATTACTATTACTTACATATCCCGAAGGTTGTGTACAACTTATTTGTGTAACATTAGGATCTCCTAACCCATCTCCATCACTATCCTGATACCAAGTAGACCCTCCAATAACTCCAAATGTTACGGAAACTCCAGCGGAACTAGTACTCCAGATACCACTACTGTTTTTGGCTCGTAGATAATACGTCCCACTTCCTTGATTGGCAGTATAAGTTGTTCCTGACCCTAAGGTTGTACTTTGACCTAAAGAAGACTTCCCTTGCCAATACCACGTGACGCCACTTGGAGGGGTTCCAGACCTCTGTAGGGTAGCTGTGGTACAATTTTGACTCGTAATTGTAGATGCTGATGGTGTTGATGGTCCGGGGATTGGTGTAATGGTTACATTTAAACTTATATTGTAAATATTGTATGACGTATCTTCTACTGTAGCACTTACAGTACCTGAAGTAGCAGCACTCCAATTAACATCTATTAAGGTTTTTTTTCCTGTTCCAGTAATGGCTCCTCCTGTAATGGTATAAGCGTGTTCAGAGATATTTGATCCGAGAATACTATAAGAATATGTTTGTCCTTGATTTACACTTGTTGGCCCTGTGATAGAATATTGAGCATGGATGGATTCTACTGCCGTGAAACTAAAAAATAGTGTAAAGAGCAGTAATTTTATATGCTCTTGAAAACGGTGTGTTATATTGCCTTTCATCTTAGTTCTTTTTTAGTTTTGTTAAATACCATTGCGATAAAAACTGCTTGCTCTCGCCTTTTTCTTTTGCTTTAATGACCAACCTTGAGTTTATAAAAGACAAGATTCTAAATTTTAAAACTCCTCCATTCTTATCAATCATTTGAAGTTCATTCTTGTTTAAGCTCCAATTCCCTGTAGTGCTTCTCCCATCTGCTTGGATTTGCTTATAGCTGCCGTCTTGATAAAAAGCATAGGTTCTTCCTTTGTATGCCTTTTTTATATTGTTTCTCTTTTCTAAAGACAATGCATTAAACTGCTGTTTTAAATCAGCAGCCATTTTACTTGCCGAAGGATTGTATTGCAGTGTCCATTGACCCACTAATTTATCTTTACTTTCCCCTTGGGAAAAAGCTTGAGGGGCTTGCATGCATAAAAACAGGAAAGCCATTAATGTATATAGATTCTTTTTCATGATTTTTAGTTTTTATAATTGTACTGATTATGACCTACAATTTTTCCGTAAGCATCTTTTACCTCTTTGAGTCTGTTAAGGCCATCATATTCATAGTAAACCGTTTGCCCTCTTGGGTCGGTAATACTTGTTACACCAACCAGTGGGTCATAGGTATAAGTAGTAATCATAGCATTAGATAAATTTGCATGATTTCTAAGAGCTGCTAACGCTGTTCTTAGGTTATTCTCGCCAGTAGCAGATGTGTCTAGATTTGATTTTGCAATCACATCGTTATAGATACTTGTTGGAATATCAGTAAACGTGGCGTTTTCTATTTTGGCTATCGGTAAAGTTTCATCGTAGCCCCAGATATAAACAATATGGGTTCCATCTTTTTTAGAAACTTCTTTGATTCTTCCATTGTTGTAATAGTTATGAAACCTAATTCTATCCTCCAAAGGATCGCCTCCTTTGGCTGTTTGAATGCGGAAAGGTACATAGCTGCCTGCAAACGTTCCATATTCTGTATTTTGAGAAGAAAGTTTTGTCATTCCATTAAAATTTTCTGTTTTAATAGGTTCTGCTACTCTGTTTTGTGCAAGCAAAGTCGTGTTATTCATCTCGTCTGCATAGGAAATCACAGATTTTAAAACATTTCCTCTACTATCTGTAGTCTCAGTTCGTGTTCTTAATAAATGATCTGAATTGTCATAAAAATAATTGGTGATACTGGTAATTGAATCATTTTCATGATAGCTAACATTTGTCTCTTTTGATAGATTTTTCCAATCAGATACAATAAAATAAAGTGTTAAATTTTGTGCTCTATGGGCTTCAATATTAAAATTGGTTGTATTTCCTGCTTCTATGATCTTAAGACTTCCCCATTTAAACCCCGAAGCATATTTTGTAAGGGTAGTATCATTATCAAAAGTAGCACTGGTATACTCCATACTTTTTCTTTGAACCATCTCAAACCCAGAGGAAGCTTTTTTGTATTGTTTTTGATGTAAGAGCAAACCTCTATTGACTTCTGCACTTTCAGATGGCGGATAAGGAAAATTGCTACTCAAAACAAGCAATCCATCCATCTCGTGAGAGAACTCATATTCTGTATAGCCTGTTTCGTTAGAATCACTTGTTTCTTCAAAAACTTTTTTATACCCCACAAAAGAGCCTGAATGACTTATTTGCTGCATATTGGCTGTGGAGCTTTCTCTTTGTAATAAGGTGCCAGAAACCCCTCCTTGAGCTGCGTTTTTAAAAAACGTAATAACCTCAGAATGACTAAAATTAGGTGTCCCAAAAATTTCTCCAGAGGAGGTTGTCGAGTTGAAACCTGTGATATACTTGTATTTTTTTGTGATAGGTGTGGCTGTTGCATTGGCATAACTTCTTACCTCTTTTACTCGAATTCCGCCAACATTCTTATTCCCTGTTTGATTTGGGGCAATTTCATCCCATTCTGCAATAAAAATAAAATCGTCATAATCGTTGTTTGAGGTGTCAAAACTAGCTGTTAACTTATAGGTTCCGTTTGGAATATGAAAAGGGGTTTGACTCTGATTTAAGTCTTTATTGTAGGGTTGTTGATTCAATGCTGTGGTTCCTGTTATTTTTAACAGAGCGCAATTACTCGCATACATACTAATATCACAACCAGGAAATTCTATGGTTGTTGTCATGTGTGTTCCTCCTTGGGAATTACCATTATTCAACACTGGATCTGACGGAATATCAATCGTAAACGTAGCTGATTCAAAAGACCTTAATGTAAGAATATTACCATTTACATCTTGATAATCATCTCCAAAAAGCGCTTTACTTTTTGTGATATATTCAGGGAATAAATCATCATTATTGGCTATGTTATTTTCATAGTCAAATTCAGTATAGCCTCCTGTAGGATACGTAACCTTTGTTAAAACACCATAATCTGACTTAGATGGGTTTACTGATCTGTTTGCCCCAATTACTTGACTGGTGGTATTAACTATAAAATAGGAAGGGATTAAATTCTGATTAGTATCATATCCGTTGTAGTAACCCCAATAATCTTGTGCAGCACTATATCTGCATGCTGGGAAATACGATTCGTTATACGTAAAATTATGCGTTAATTTCTCGCTTGAATTTGAAGATACTTGCTCTAATTTATCCAACAACATCCACTTCTTTGAATAACTATCAGCACCATAACAAGCTGACCCGATTCCGTTAGCCCCTGTTCCTGATTTAAAACGATAGGTAAATTGATACTTATTAATTAATTGATTATTGCTGTTGTATATAGACACATTGTTTAAACTTCTTCCTCCATTTAAATCTTCCCTATTGGTTGTGTTCTTGTTAAACTTCACATAACCATTTGAAAATATAATAGAATCGGGCAGCTTAGCATACGTTTGGTTATTATTAAGAATACTACCGCTATTTGATGGAAATCCATTACTTGTATTTCCTCCCAAATATTGATACTTTACAGATGCATTTAATGTTTTTGTTAATTGGTTTTCAGTTGTATACGTAAATCGAATAGAATCTTTTTTACTGGCTGATACCATTGCAGAAGCTTTCCATGTATTGATTACATTTTGTGAGGCTGCATTGTTCTCTGTGACATTAAAAATATATTCAATCCCGTTTTGATCAACTAAAGTATAATGAGAACCATTTCTGGTAATCTTAATGTTGGATTTAGGATAGGTAAGAAATTCATCCTCTTTCTGACTCCAAAAAAACTTACCGCTCTCTCCTGGGATACTGTAGTTAAAAATATCGGGTTCAGAATCATCACTGCCATCATGTAAATCTGTACGGTAGGTATCTATGAGTTGCTGTGATGGGACAAATTCTGTTTGGTTAGACAATTCCGCTTACGTATAGGTGCCTTGATATTTAGTGAAAAAGCCAATCTCATCGGGTATTCCTCTAACCGTTCTAGAAATCGAGGGAATAGAACCTAAAGACCAACCCAATCCTGTCCAAGAGGCAGTGGTTTCTACTTTGTGGCCTCCCGCATGATAACTTAAAGACAATGGTAAACTCAGCTCTCCCGAACTTACCGTATAGATAGGAATGCCAATATTAGGAACTCCTGTAAAATACCCTACGGGAACTTCTCCATATTTTGCGATGGACGCTGCATTAGGACTTAATGGGACAATGTCGGGTAAATCTTGTGCTTGTAATCCAAGAAAACCCAGTGCCAAAAAGGCACAAGAAATGATTTTTTTCATGCTGTAAATTTTTTAAATATTAGTTATTTCTCTTTGGAAAAGAAACATGGAAGGAAACTGCTATAAACAAGATATCAATAGCCTTAGCCATTGCTTTGTTGCAATTGATATGAAATCCAGTAAAGGGAAATTGAAGGGTTCATAGCAGTTTTTCAATCTTTCTTTTTCGCACCTTAAAAGTATAAAAAAAATCGATGCTCCAACATTAAAAATTTTAGACTCAAAAATTTCTGCTAAAGAAAATTTGGCTTTTTATGAATGGTAGCAAATGCTATAAAGAGATTTAAAAAATTAACTTTAACAAAAAATTAACACTTTATAGCTATTAGCTATAACGCTTAAAAATTAAGATTAAAGAAGCTTTTAGCATAAAAAAAGTATACGCGATTTCACATGCGAATTTTAAAATACACGACAACTTAGTTGATGAAACCGCGACAATATAAAGTGATTTTTGAAGTAAAAAACGCATACGCGGATTTTAAATCCGCGTCTATAACTCTAGTTTAAACTGCGTTTTTCAACAAAAAATCGTTTTAATAATGTACTACATTCATTCCCTAAAACACCGCTAATAACCTTAGTTTTCGGATGCAACTGTGTGTTTAGATTTACAAAGCCTCTTTGAGGTTCAGGAGCTCCGTAGACTATCTTTCCTATTTGAGTCCAATAGCTTGCTCCAGCACACATCTGGCAAGGTTCTAATGTTACATATAAAGTACAGTCTTTTAAATATTTTCCTCCTAAAAAATCGGCTGCAGCTGTATAGGCTTGCATTTCTGCATGTGCCGTTACATCGTTTAAGGTTTCTGTTAAATTATGTGCCCTGGCAATTATTTTGTCTTGTAATACAATAACAGCGCCCACAGGAACTTCTCCTTTATCGAAAGCCATTTGCGCTTCTTGCAAGGCTTTTTTCATAAAATAAGTATCGTCAAAAGGTTGGATCATCTTAAAAGATATATTATCCAATATTACGAAAAGCATTTTGACTTGTAAAATCGTACTTTTGTTTGCTCATGAATCGTCTTTTAGATCATATCGAATTTCCATCTGATTTCAGAAAATTATCTGAAGATCAATTGTCTCAATTAGCAAAAGAATTGAGGGAGTTTATTATTGATATGGTGGCTACCAAAGAAGGACATTTAGGTGCCAGCTTAGGCGTGGTAGAACTCACCATTGCTTTGCATTATTTATTTGATACTCCTAACGATTTACTGGTTTGGGATGTAGGACATCAGGCATATGGGCATAAAATTTTAACGGGACGGAAAAATAATTTTCATACCAATAGACGATTGAATGGTATTTCTGGATTTCCAAAAAGAAGTGAAAGTGACTATGACGCTTTTGGCGTAGGACATTCTTCTACTTCTATTTCTGCTGTATTAGGAATGGCTATTGCTTCTTCTTTACAAGGTAAAAAAGAGAAACATCATATTGCTGTTATAGGTGATGCTTCTATTGCAAGCGGAATGGCTTTTGAAGCCTTAAATCACGCTGGAGTGAGTGATGCTAATTTGTTAATCATTCTAAATGATAATGCCATAGGCATAGACCCATCGGTAGGTGCTTTAAAAGAGTATTTGACCAAGGTGAAAACCGACAAATCTCTGGCAAAAAATAATATCATTAGAGCACTCAATTTTGATTATTCTGGTCCAATTGACGGACATGATTTGCCAAGTTTGGTCAAAGAATTGAAGAGGCTTCAAAAAAAGAAAGGGCCTAAGTTTTTACATATTATCACCACCAAAGGAAAAGGATTGTCTCAAGCTGAAAAAGATCAGGTGAAGTATCATGCTCCTGGAAAGTTTGATGCCAAAACAGGAGAATTGTTACCAAAAAATAATGATGTTCAACCTCCAAAATATCAAGATGTTTTTGGTGAGACTATCCTTGAATTGGCAAAACAAAACGAAAAAATTGTTGGCATTACTCCCGCTATGTTAACTGGAAGTTCTTTAAAGTTGATGTTCAATGAATTTCCTGAACGAACTTTTGATGTGGGAATTGCTGAACAACATGCTGTTACTTTAGCAGCAGGAATGGCAACACAAGGTCTCATTCCTTTTTGCAATATTTATTCTACTTTTTTACAAAGAGCTTATGATCAGGTAATACATGATGTGGCTTTACAGAAAATTCCTGTTATTTTTTGTTTGGATAGAGCTGGCTTGGTTGGTGAAGATGGTGCAACACATCATGGGATTTTCGACTTGGCCTACCTGAGAGCCATTCCGAATATGATTGTATTTGCTCCCAGAAATGAAATGGAATTACGAAACATGCTCTATACTGCTCAGTTAGGATTAGAGTTGCCTATTGCCATTCGTTATCCTCGAGGAAGAGGCATGACTATCGATTGGAAACAGCCATTCGAAAAAATTGACATTGGAAAAGGAGTTTGCCTACAAGAAGGAAAAGACATTGCAATACTTTCTGTCGGGACGATTGCTAGAAATGTTACAGAGGCTCTAAAAAGCTCATCTGAAATAGCTCATTACGATATGCGTTTTGCAAAACCTTTGGATAAAGATTTATTACATGAAGTTTTCTCCAAGTATCAAAAAATAATTACGATTGAAGACGGTGTAAAAGCAGGTGGTTTTGGTTCTTCAGTAGTAGAATTTGCTTCTAAGCATCAGTATAAAAAAGAAGTGACCATACTCGGAGTTAAAGATACTTTTACAGAGCATGGAACCATTGAAGAACTACAACAATTAAATGAAATCGATTCGGAATCGATACGAAAATTCATTCAATAAAAAAGCAGCTATTAAATAGCTGCTTTTTTATTGGTTTACTGTATTACCTAGGAATCTGATCTGGCGATAATTTCTTTTTTACTAGGGTAATTTTATTGTACTTTAATTTTCCTTTGTGGAAAAAAGAAACCACGGCTTCACTGGGTTTTAAATCGAAAGGGAATGTTTCCACAATGGTTTCAATCTTTTCTTTCTTTTTTTCTTCACCAACCATCATTTCTGGTTCTTCATTATTAGCTTCTCCTTTTATAAACCCTTGGAATTTGTTATTTCCATGTGATTTAAGGCTTGCGTACTTTTTATGAAAAAAGATTCCTTCAATTTCAATTTCATCAGCATCAGAAGCATTCTGCACTAAGAAAACATTCATCCCAGAACCTCCTCCTTTTACTCCAGAAGTCCAATCTTGATAGTATGCTTCTTGAAAACTAAGTATTGCATTTTTTTCAATCTTATATTGATTCTTTGTACCACTACATCCTATAAAAGTTACTACCAATAAAAAACTAATTACTTTTCTCATCTTATTGTTTTTATGTATGAAATCAATAATAAAGCCAAAAAACTATTCTTTTAAGAATTTCAATGACCCGCTTAATCCTTTAGATTCTAAATTGATGATATACAAACCACTATTCAATGCAGATACATCTACTTTTCGGTTTGAAAGAACGCCTCTCTTAATTAACTTTCCTGTAATATCAGAAATTTGATACTTCACATCACTAGTAAAATCTATTTCAGATCCTGAAATATTCAATTCATTTTGCGCTGGATTCGGATAAATAGAAGCTCCTAATTCGTTGTTTGCAACATCCTTTGTAGAAAGCGTATTGGCAACTATGGTTGTTTCATACATTCCATTTCCATGAGTACCTACAAGCATCTTGTTATCTGAAGGTCTGTATACCAAACTACTGACTACAGGGAATCCCATTACAGTTCCTCCTTCTATTTCCCAATCGGTTGTTGTAGGGTTAGCAGAACTATACAGTCCTCTTGCTGTTCCAACGAAATAAATAGTTTGTCCACCTACTTCTGTAACCGCTGCAGAACGAACAGAGTGACTTGTTAAATTTCTTTCTACAGCTGTCCATGTAGGAGTAGCAGATGTGGCGTTAGATGTTATAAAAATATTTGTAATTCCATAGTTTCCATAAGTAGCTAAAGCAATGTCTGGATTTGTAGGGTGAATGGCTAAACCAGAAACAACAGTTCCTGCTGCTGTAGTAGCACCTGCTGGAGTAATGTCTATAGGAGTAGACGATATCGTTGCATTTTGAGGGTCATCCAATCTATAAACTTTTCCTCCTTCATCTCCAATTAAAAGATAACTGCTAGCACTGTATGCTCCTCTTGTGGTTGCAAATGTTCTTAAATTACTTCCAGTAATAGCACCCAAATCGTCCCAAGTACTTGTCGTTACGTTTTCTGCATCTGCTGTTTTATACAGTTTCAAATCACCAGCATAATATAGCGCATTGGTATTATCTGGATCTAGATAATAATACGTAACAAACTGACTGCTAGATCCATCTGGAATAAGGCTCCTAAAACCACTAGGGTGATTTGTTCTAATGTTTCCACTTTGAGAACCATAATATAACTGTAAAACACCTCCTGTTCTTCTAGCCATAGCTACGGCAACACCATCACCACTAAAAGCATCATACATTGTACTATTGTCAGCTGGGTTAATTTTCCCTGGAAAAGTAACACTACTAACATCTGTACCTCCATAAGTAGTTCCGTTATCTTGAGCACCTCCTAAAACAATATTACTTCCTGTTGTAGGATCCATAGCAACATGATAATACTGGTACGTCAAATAATTATTGTTTAGACTTGTCCATCCTATTTGGGATACTGCGATATTAGGTACTCTATGTACTCCTCCATCAGTACCACTGTATATTATATTTGGATTATGAGGATCAAAGAGTAGTTCATGTATGTCTGGATGATGCTCATCACTTCCTAAGCTAAAATATGTTGCATAATTTATATTGTTTGCATAACCACCTATTCTAGTAAATGTGTTAAGCGCCACAGTAATATCATTTATTCTATAAGCATTGGTTCCTCCAATTAATACAAAATTTTCGTCGTCTGGCTTTACAGAAACTACCAAATTATATCCTCCTTGTACTGCAAAAGGATCATTTCCAGACAAATCTCCTCCTGGTTCATCAGGTAATTTAGAGCTATAATCTGTCCAAGTATCTGTTCCTAAATTGTAATGCCATAAATCTGCTTCAATCCCTCCAGAGTTTCCATTCACATAAAGTGCATAAATTACATCATTATTTGATGGAGCATTCCCTAAAACAATTCTTCCCGTAGGTGCCCAACCTGCAAGTTTTCCAGGTTCTGTTAATCTTGTCCAAGAACCACTTCCTGTAGGAGAAGTCCAAACACCTCCATGGGTTGCCGCCGCTCCGTGAAAAGCAGCGTATACTCTACCTAAACTATTTATAACTACATCTGTTAATATTGCTGTACTTGGGGATGCTTGCTCTAATTCTTTAGTAAGAGTTGTACCATCAAATCTATATATAGTAGCATCAGCCGCTATCATTAAATGGCCGTTAGTTGGATTTACTTCTAGTGAATTGACATAATCTAGATCACTATCGAAAAAATCGAACGCTGAATCTGTTGCTGCAATTTGGGTCCAAGTAAGTCCACTGTCTGTAGATTTCCATACTCCACGTCCTCTAAATGCAGATCCTAAAGTAGCTGAGTTTCCTCTTCTTTCTCCTGTACCGTAATACCAAATGTTTTGAGACCCTGGTCTTGGATCTTGCGCTATGGCAGTTACATTATGAATATCATCATTGGGAGATACTTTTGTCCAACTGGTTCCTCCATCAGTAGTTCTAAATAAACCGCTACTTACACCCCCTGCTAAGATTGTGTTACTTGTATTATCCGAAAGATCTACTCTAATTGCTCTTGTTCTCCCTCCTAAGTTTGAAGGGCCTCTAGAAGTATACGTTCTAGATGATTTTCTATTAACCCCATCAATCTCTTTTGCATTCATCGCGTTTTCAAACTCTTGCTGTTTTTCTTCTAAAGGAATTTTTCCTGTAGTAGGATTTCTTTGGAATTTTAGCTCATGTTCTAATCGTTCTTGTGCAAACAACCTTCTTTCTTCTGGCGATTTTTTAGTTTTTTTAACTTGCTTGTCAGCTTGAGCAGTAACTTGGTTTCCTTTATATGTTTTATTATCTTTTTCTTGAAATTCTACAAGGTAGACGATACCAAGAATGAAAAATGAGAGTATAGGAATGAGTAATTTTTTCTTCATCTTAATGAGTTTTTTTAGGAATTTGAACCCAAATTTAATGAATATGTAAGGATTATATAATGTTTCCTAGTATTTTTTTATGAATCTTTATGGCATAACTATCTGACATTCTAGAGACATAGGTACAAACAGCCATAATTCTTTCGTATATAGAATCTGATACGATCATAAACTCTTCGGGAAGTAAGTTTAAAAGTAATTTGTCATAGTTGGTCGACTGATTGGTTTGTGCGTTGTTTAACGCAGTGGCAAATACATCTAATAAATCGGCAATAATTCGATATCCCGCTACTTCTTTTTCTACAACCTCTTGACTTTTGTATATTTTTGAAACACTAATTTTTATAATATCATTAATCTGTGCTTCGTATTGGCATTTATCTAACAACGATTTGTCAAAATCTCCCTGTAAGATTTTGTCTTCATTATTCAAAAAAATCTCAACGGCTTCATTGATTAAGGTATTAATAGCCAAAGCTCTTAAATAACTAATTCGATCTTTTTTAAATTTTAATGAATGGTATTTCGCAGTATCTATTGAATTTCTAACTAGCTTGATTAGGTATTCTAGTGCAAATTCTTCTTCAATCAATCCAAGGTTAATTCCGTCTTCAAAATCGATAATGGTATAACAAATATCATCTGCCGCTTCTACGAGGTAAGCCAAAGGATGTCTATAATACCCAACATCATCTGTTTTTGATTTTTCCTTTAGACCTAAATCTTCCATCACATCTAAAAAGGCTTCTTTTTCTGATTGGAAAAAGCCATATTTCTTATCTGCAATATGCGTAGTAGGTTTTTTAGGCAGTGATTCTTTGGGGTACTTCATGAAAGCTCCTAACGTAGCATAGGATAATCGCAAGCCTCCATGAATTCCCTCTCTATTTTCTGTTAAGATTTTAAACCCATTGGCATTTCCTTCAAAATCAATTAAATCTTGGTATTCTTTGTCTGTTAATTGGTCTTTGTATTGCAGTCCTTTTCCTGTCTTAAAATACTCTCCTATGGCTTTCTCTCCAGAATGCCCGAAAGGTGGATTTCCAATATCGTGCATGATGGATGCCGCAGCTACAATGGCACCAAAATCGTTAAAAGTATAGCCAAGCTCAGATAGATTTGGATGTTTTGCTAACAACGCTTTCCCAACACGTCTCCCTAGCGTTCTTCCAACAACAGAAACTTCTAAACTATGCGTTAATCTTGTGTGTACAAAATCTGTATCGGAAAGTGGAATCACCTGAGTTTTATCTTGCAAACTTCGAAAAGCTTCTGAAAAAATTATCCGATCAAAATCAACATCAAAACCCAAACGTGTCTCATCTTGTTTGGCTCTGAGTCTTTTCTCAGTATCTCCAAATCGTTTTAAAGAAAGTAATTGTTCCCAGTTCATCATGATCGTAAATTTTTAAATTTTACCAGCGCTCAACTTGATGTAAATTGAAAAAAGAATCTCAAGGGTATTGAGATTCTCTTTCAACTTAAATTAATTAAACAGATTAAGATCCACACATCAAGCAATCGTCGTCTGGAGCGCCATTTTTAGAGGCGTCAACCATTGCTTTAAATTCTGCTGCCGACATTGGTCCTTCATTAGACACTGGTGCTTTTTCTTCTTGTTTTACCGCTTCCTTTTCTTTAGAAAGCGTAAACTGAATTGCATTTACGGCCGATTTTGTTCTTAGGTAATACATCCCCGTTTTTAATCCGGATTTCCATGCATAAAAATGCATTGATGTTAATTTTGCAAAATCTGCATCTTGCATAAATAAGTTCAGTGATTGAGATTGATCGATGAAGTATCCTCTATGGCGAGCCATATCGATGATATCTTTCATACTCATTTCCCAAACTGTTTTATATAAGTCTTTTAGGTCTTGTGGAATTTTGTCAATATGTTGAATAGATCCGTTTGCACGCATAATCTCTTCTTTCATATTGTTGTCCCACAAGTCCATCTCTACCAAGTCTTCTAATAAGTGCTTATTTACTACAATAAACTCTCCAGATAATACACGTCTAGTATAAATATTAGATGTATATGGTTCAAAAGCTTCGTTGTTTCCTAGGATCTGAGAAGTAGACGCTGTTGGCATTGGTGCAACTAATAACGAGTTTCTTACTCCATGTTTTACTACATTTTTACGTAGTTTCTTCCAATCCCAATTTCCACTTAAATCTTCATCATTAATTCCCCACATATTAAATTGCATCTCTCCTTCTGACATTGGAGACCCTTTAAACGTAGAATACGGCTCTTTTGCTTTTGCTATTTCCATAGAAGATTGAACGGATGCAAAATACAAGGTTTCAAAAATATCTTGGTTTAATTTTTTAGCTGCATCAGATGTAAATGGTAAACGCAACATAATAAATGCATCTGCCAATCCTTGTACTCCTAATCCTACTGGTCTATGACGGAAATTTGAGTTTTCTGCTTCCTTAACTGGATAGTAATTTCTGTCGATTACTGTATCTAAGTTTCTGATTACTTTTTTAGTGACATCGTATAACTTTTTGTGATTGAAAAACTTTTCACCACTTTCATTTTCACTAACAAACATTGGTAAAGCAATTGAAGCTAAGTTACACACCGCAACTTCATCGTTTGCTGTATACTCCATAATCTCTGTACACAAGTTAGAAGAACGAATGGTTCCTAAATTCTTATGATTCGATTTACGGTTTACTGCATCTTTATAAAGCATGTACGGAGTACCTGTCTCAATTTGAGATTCTAAGATTTTCTCCCAAAGCTCTCTTGCTCTGATTGTTTTTCTTCCTTTTCCTACTTTCTCGTATCCTTCGTATAATTTTTCAAATTCATCTCCGTAGGTGTCAAATAAGTGTGGACATTCGTTTGGACACATCAGCGTCCATTCTCCATCTTCTTGCACTCTTTTCATGAACAAATCTGGCATCCACATTGCGTAGAATAAATCACGTGCTCTCATTTCTTCTTTTCCATGATTCTTTTTCAAGTCTAAGAAGTCGAAAATATCTGCATGCCAAGGCTCGATATACATCGCGAAAGATCCTTTACGTTTTCCTCCTCCTTGATCTACATAACGAGCTGTATCGTTAAATACTTTTAGCATCGGTACAATACCATTAGAAGTTCCGTTTGTTCCTCTAATGTAAGATCCTGTAGCACGTACGTTATGAATAGACAAACCAATACCTCCTGCAGATTGAGAAATCTTAGCCGTTTGTTTTAATGTATCGTAGATTCCATCAATACTATCGTCTTGCATTTGTAATAAGAAACAAGAAGACATTTGTGGTTTTGGTGTTCCAGCATTGAACAATGTTGGTGTAGCATGTGTAAAGAACTTCTTACTCATCAATTCGTACGTAGCAATAGCTTCGTCGATATCGTCTAAGTGAATACCAATAGAAACACGCATTAGCATGTGTTGCGGTCTTTCTACGATATTTCCATTTAACTTTAATAAATACGAGCGCTCTAATGTTTTAAAACCAAAGAAATCGTAGTTAAAATCTCTACTATAAATAATTGTAGAGTCTAATTTCTCTGCATTGTCAGAAATAATTTTATATACTTCATCAGATAGTAATGGTGCTTTTTTACCTGTTCTTGGATTTACATATTCGTATAAATCCACCATGGTTTCTGAGAATGATTTTTTGGTGTTTTTATGTAAGTTAGATACGGCAATTCTTGCTGCTAATTTTGCGTAGTCAGGGTGTGCGGTAGTCATCGTTGCTGCAATTTCTGCTGCAAGACTATCTAATTCTGAAGTAGTTACACCATCGTATAATCCTTCAATTACTCGCATTGCTACTTTTACGGGGTCAACTATTTTGTTAAGTCCGTAACACATTTTTCTTACTCTGGCCGTGATTTTGTCGAACATCACTGGCTCTTTCTTGCCGTCTCTTTTTAATACATACATGCTGCTATTGTTATTGTTATTGTTTTGGTGTTATAATTAGTTGATAACCGTTGAAAAACGGTTTCGTTTGTTTTTCTATTTTTATCCTGATGAAATTCAGGTATTCCTTTTTTTAGAACGATTGTCTAAAAATCTGCATCAAAACTGATGCTTCCAGTTCCGCCAGATTTTACTCCAGCTTTTTGATACTCTGATACTCTCTTTTCGAAGAAATTGGTTTTCCCTTCTAAAGAAATCATTTCCATAAAATCAAAAGGGTTGGTTGCGTTATACTCCTTTTCACAATTGAATTCTTCTAATAGCCTATCTGTTACAAACTCTAAATATTGAGTCATTAACTTAGAATTCATCCCTATCAAACTTACGGGCAACGACTCTGTAACAAACTCACGTTCAATATTTAAGGCGTCCACTATAATTTCTATAATGCGTTCTTTTGGTACCTTATTTACCATGTGATTGTTATGTAAGTGTACAGCAAAATCACAGTGCATTCCTTCGTCTCTTGAAATTAACTCGTTAGAGAATGTAAGTCCTGGCAATAAACCTCTTTTCTTTAACCAGAAAATAGAACAGAAAGCTCCAGAAAAGAAAATTCCTTCTACGGCAGCAAAAGCAATTAGTCTTTCAGCAAAAGAATCAGATTCTATCCACTTTAACGCCCAGTCTGCCTTCTTTTTAATTGCTGGAAAGTTTTCTATAGCATTAAATAATTTATCTTTTTCTACTTCATCTTTTACGTAAGTGTCAATCAGAAGAGAATAGGTTTCTGAATGAATATTTTCCATCATAATCTGAAATCCGTAAAAGAATTTTGCTTCTGAATATTGTACTTCATTCACAAAATTTTCTGCTAGGTTTTCATTTACAATTCCGTCAGAAGCTGCGAAAAAGGCTAGAATATGTTTGATAAAATAGCGTTCGTCTTCTGTCAATTTAGTATTCCAGTCTAAAATGTCTTCTGATAAATCAATTTCTTCTGCAGTCCAAAAACATGCCTGTTGTTTTTTGTACCAATCCCATAAATCATCGTGTTGAATTGGGAAGATTACAAATCTGTTATCATTCGGCTGTAAAATCGGTTCTATTGCAGACATTATTTGTATAAATTTAATTGATTACGGAACTACTCGTCATAAAAAACGGTGCTAACAAAGATTCAAAAAAAAGGGACAAATACAAAGCTCTACTTATTCACAAATCCCGCGAAGTTTTTAACAAAATAGAATTATGTTAAGAAAATTGTTCTAAAAAAAATATTTCTCAAATAATTGATAATCAGTATTTTATATTGTTAATTTTTTGTTAAGCCCTATGGTTGCTGACATTCTTAAAATGACCGTCATCAAAAATATTTCTATTCTGTTATGAACATTTTTTATATCTCAATTTTTTATTTTTTTATTGAAAATTTATTGCCTGCATATAGATACAATTGAAAATTATCAAGATTTGAATTATCTTTGTACTTTATTAATTATATTTTATTACAAATGAAAAACGGAACAGTAAAATTCTTCAACGAATCTAAGGGATTTGGGTTCATTACTGAAGAAGGTTCAAATCAAGAGCATTTCGTACATGTATCAGGATTAATCGACGAAATTAAAGAAGGTGATTCAGTAGAATTTGAATTAAAAGAAGGCAGAAAAGGTTTAAACGCAGTAAACGTTACAGTTATTTAATAAATAGCATTCACTTTTCTACAAAAAAACCAGTAATTTTCATCACTGGTTTTTTTTGTATGTTATGTTATAATTTTCTAGAATACTACATTTACACCGATACCAACAAAAACAGTGAAATTTACCGGTCCCTCATCGGAAAGAACCTCTGCTGTATACTCAACACTTACTGTATCTGAGCTAAGAAATGATGCTTTTATCTGGTTCAAAATTGACTGATTCTCAATAGTGTAGATATTTTCTTGGACTTCTGTTGGATTTAAATCTGGAAAAGTTGTTATATCAATTCCGTTAATTTTAAAAGATGCATTTTGAATAACTGCATTAGTGTTTCCAGACACGTCCAAAAACTGATAACTTAAAGCGGTTATTGTCAAAGATTTTACATTATCAAAATTTGAAATAATCTGATTTAAATTTTGAGATATCATTTCGTTATATGTGGCAGGAGTACCATCCGTTTTGGGTATCTGTACTGGAAAACTTGCCCCAAAATCTGAGTTTGTCTGGAGTACAACTGAAGAACTTTCATCGCATGAATAGATAAAAACAAGGGTAAAAAGAAGGGTGAATAATTTTTTCATTTTTTTCGCTATTTAGCTAGCAAAGTTACTGTTTTTTATTGATACTCACTTGCCACTTTTTCTAATTCCGTATACCAATCTTCGCCAAACTTTCGCACTAAAGCCTCTTTAACAAACTGATAAACAGGAACTTTCAATTCTTTTCCTAAAGAGCATGCGTCATTACATATATCCCATTTATGATAATTAACAGCTGCAAATTCGCTGTAATCTTTAACCCGAACTGGATATAAATGACAAGATATTGGCTTTTTCCAATCTACAACTCCTTTGTTGTATGCTTCTTCAATACCGCATTGAGCAATTTTATTTTCATTAAAAGTAAGGTATGCACATTCAGATCCGTTTACCAAAGGTGTTTCCAATTCTCCAAAATCACTAACAATAGATGTTCCTTGCTCTTCTATTGCTTGAATTCCTTCTTTTCGTAAAAAAGGTTTTATTTTAGGGTAAATTTCCTTTAAAATATCTACTTCTTTTTTGTCTAAAGGCGCCCCTGCTTCACCAGAAACACAACAAACTCCTTTACACTTAGAAAGATTACACACAAAATCTTTTTCAATAATGTCTTCTGAAACAATGGTTTTTCCTAACTGAAACATGCCGCAAAAATAAGGTTAATTTTTTCCATTTATTTGAATAATAGGTCATATATCTTGATTAATTTTGCAAAAGAAAAAAGAAATTATGGGTCTTAATTTTAAAGAAATCTTCACTGCTTTTATGGTGTTATTTGCTGTGATAGATATTATTGGTAATATTCCTATTATTATCGACTTACGAAAAAAGGTAGGTCATATCCAGTCTGAAAAAGCATCTATTATTGCTGGAGGAATTATGATTTTATTTTTATTCTTAGGGCAAAGTTTGTTATCTCTTATTGGTATTGATGTAAATTCTTTTGCTGTTGCAGGGGCTTTTATTCTTTTCTTCATCGCATTAGAGATGATTTTGGGAATTACCTTATACAAAGATGATGATGAAGGGGCTATTACAGCCACTGTATTTCCTTTAGCCTTTCCTTTAATTGCTGGACCAGGAAGTTTAACAACCTTATTGTCCTTAAGAGCAGAGTTTGCCATTCAAAATATCATTATTGCTGTGCTGTTAAATGTAATATTCATTTATATAGTTTTAAAAACATCTTCTAAAATTGAACGTTTAATTGGTCATAATGGAATTAAGATTATCCGAAAAATATTTGGTGTGATATTATTAGCGATTGCTGTAAAACTATTTACAGCAAACATTAAAGCCCTCTTTTAATGGTTTTTGATACTCTTATTGTAGGTGGTGGCGTTTCAGGAATGCAATGTGCTTTAGTTCTTGGTTCTGGTTTGAACAAGCCTTATGCTATTGAGAAAAAAGTTGGGATTATTCTACATCAAAGAAGCTCACATTTACAAAATGCTTTATTTAATAATGTCTTGGGATTAGTTTCTGCTACAAAAGGAGGCGAAATCCTAAGCATGGGAAAAAGGCAACTTGCTGAAAATTATCCTGATATTGTACAGATAAGAGATGAGAGAGTTATCTCTGTTTTTGAAGAAAATGATTTTTATATAATCATTACTAATCGAAATCAGTATAAAGCAAAAGTAATAGTAATAGCATTAAACTATTCCAAACCTTTTACGATAAAAGGTTTGGAACAATATATTGAGCCTCATCAAAGAGCAAATCCTTCAAAGGATCGTATTCAACTAAAAAACAATCATCACCTTGTTAAAAAAGGGCTATATGTTTGTGGTACTTTGGCTGGTTGGCGAAGTCAATTTGCAATAGCCGCTGGAAGTGGAGCCAGTGTAGCAACAGATATTCTAACACTTTGGAACAGCGGCATGCCTACCAAAGTTCACGATAAAATTTAAGTTTAACACTGATAAATATCAGCTTTTTAAAACATTTTCACCCATAACTTTACCATGATCCTTTAATGAAATGGAAATTCCATTTCATTCATGTTCATTACAGCTATTCATTCGCTGGGTTTTTATTAGAGTTTTAAAAAACCAAAAGTTATGCAAGTAAAAAAGAATCCTAAAGCACGTTTAGAAAATTATAGCAAACTATTCGTTCAAATTGGCTTGGTACTAACACTTTTTGTTATATATCAACTTTTAGAGGTTAAAACTTACGAGAGTTCCTTAAAAAATTTAGGGGAAGTAAGTATGTCTGATGAGAATAAAGAAGATATTCCAATAGTTATAAGGGAGGAAATTATCATTCCAAAAAAAACACCTCCTCCTCTTCCTGAAAAAATTAAAATCGTTGAAAATGAATTAGATATTGAAGAAACTGTCATAAAAGATACTGAAACCGATGAAAACGAAGCTGTTATTGCTACAATTGATCCAAATGCTATTGTTGAAGAAGATGAAGATGAAGAAATAGTAGAAGATGTTCCTTTTCTGGTTATAGAAGAGGTTCCTGTTTATCCAGGTTGTTCTGGAAACAAGCAAGAGCTTAAAGACTGTTTTACAGAAAAGGTCAGACATTTTTTCATAAAACACTTCAATACAAACTTAGCTCAAGAATTGGGCTTATCACAAGGAAAAAAACGAATCATTGTTTTTTTTATAGTTGATAAAACAGGAAAAGTGACAAGTGTTATGGCTCGAGCTCCGCACCCAAAAATTCAAAAAGAAGTTATATCCGTCATTGAAAAGCTTCCTCAAATGACCCCTGGTCGTCAAAGAGGAAATGCAGTTGGAGTTCGTTACAGTTTACCTATTGCACTTCTTGTGAAATAAAAAAAGCCAGCTTATAGTTGACTTTTTTGTTTTATTCTACGGTTACTGATTTTGCTAAATTCCTTGGTTGATCCACATTTTTATCCAACATTACAGCTATGTGATAGGATAATAATTGTAATGGGATTGTGGTTAGTAATGGAGTTAATGCTTCTTCAGTATCAGGAATTTCAATTACATGGTCTGCAATCTCCTTTACGGTAATATCTCCTTCAGTAACTATGGCGATAATTTTACCACTTCTCGATTTTATTTCTTGAATATTGCTTACCACTTTTTCGTAATGTCCTTTATTGGTAGCGATTACAAATATTGGCATATTTTCATCAATCAATGCAATAGGACCGTGTTTCATCTCCGCAGCAGGATATCCTTCAGCATGGATGTATGATATTTCTTTTAATTTCAATGCTCCTTCTAGTGCAACAGGAAAATTAAACCCTCTTCCTAAATACAAGCAATTTTTAGCATCTTTATATACGGAAGCAATCTCTTTTACTTTATCATCAATCTTTAAAAGTTCTTCTATTTTAGACGGAATTAATTGCATCTTCTGCAAGTACATATGAAATGCAGAATTAGATAATGTTCCTTTTGCTTTTGCTAATTTTAAAGCAATTAAAGACAGTACTGTTATTTGTGTTGTAAATGCTTTTGTTGATGCTACTCCAATTTCTGGCCCAGCATGGGTATAGGCTCCTGCATTTGTTTCTCTAGCAATAGAAGAGCCAACTACGTTACATACGCCAAAAACAAAAGCTCCTTTTGATTTTGCTAATTTAATCGCCGCTAAAGTATCTGCTGTCTCTCCAGATTGGGAGATAGCAATAACAACATCTTTTGGGGTAATTATAGGGTTGCGGTATCTAAATTCGGACGCATATTCTACTTCAACAGGTATTCTCGCCATGTCTTCAAAAAGATATTCTCCTACCAACCCTGCATGCCATGAGGTACCGCAAGCAACAATAATAATTCTATCGGCATTCAAAAACTTCTCGATATTATCATCGACTCCAGCCATTCTAATAATGCCTTTGTCTGCCAACATTCTCCCTCTATAGGTATCTATAATTGCTTTAGGTTGTTCATGAATCTCTTTTAACATAAAGTGATCATACCCACCTTTTTCAATTTGCTCTAAATTCAGTTTAAGTCTTTGAATATTTGCATCGACCAAAGAATCATCCATGATTTTTCTTACGTGAATTCCTTTTTTGAGCTTTATAATTGCCATTTCTTCATCTTCTAAATAAATAGCATCTTTTGTAAACTCTATAAAAGGAGACGCGTCTGACGCAACAAAGAATTCTTCGTTGTTTTTTCCTACACCAATAGCAATTGGACTTCCTAATCTAGCAACAATAATTTCGTTTGGTTTGGTTCTGTCAAAAACAGCAATTGCATAAGCTCCAATTACTTGATTCAAAGCTAACTGAACTGCTTTTCCTAGCTTACACCCTTCTTCTTTTTTAACCTCTTCAATAAGGTTGACCAATACCTCAGTATCTGTATCACTTTGAAAAGTATATCCTCTAGAAATTAATTCCTTTCTTAAGGTATCATAATTCTCGATAATACCATTGTGAACAATCACTAAATCTCCAGATTGTGAGAAATGAGGATGTGAATTTACATCATTAGGGACACCATGCGTAGCCCATCGAGTATGCCCGATTCCAATGCTTCCTTCTTTACTCTTAGGATTAGCATCTGTAATCATTTCTAAGTCTGCAACCTTACCTTTTGTTTTAGACAAATGCATTTCATCTCCATCATAAATCATGACTCCTGCACTATCATATCCTCTATATTCAAGTCTTTTTAGACCATTAATTACAATTGGATATGCCTTTCTATGACCTATATATCCTGTGATTCCACACATAGCATTAGTTATTGGTTAGTTAATCTATTTTCTTTGAATAAGAAATTTTTAATTGTGCTTTTCTTGACCCATTTACAAGTTCTTGATTTAATAACATCACTGCTTTTGGGTTCCAGTTATATGGTCTGAGAATTGTATCTATTGAACTTAATGAAGGGTTAATCGGGTCAGTCGTGTTAAATACTTTTATCCCTAAAGGATCTGTTGTATTAAGTCTACCTGCTACCAATTCAGATACATAGTCAGTTATTTTAAATGTATACATGTCTGGTTTTCTAGTATCATCTAAACTCAAAAATCCTCCTGTCTGATCTTGTTCTGTTATATAATCTAAAACTTGTGTTTGTTGTTCTACATTACTACTTGTCAAGCCCGCTCTAAAAAGATATAATATCGAAGGAGTTGAAATTGTATCAAAACCAACAGCATCTTTATCTACATAAAAAGTCAATGTCGCATCATTAATTAACCAATCTTTTGTTCTTAAAACATCTATCACATCAGAAACTCCGTTATTGTCAAGATCATCTCCAAAGATTTTTACTTCTGCCGTTGTTCCTGCAGTTCCTTGTAGTGCAAACTGATTTGAAGCTGGGCTCTGAACTGCACTTGTCATTTTGTACTCACTATTTCTAACTCCAGAAAGTAAAAAGATATTTTTTTTCTTGATTGTATCTATTACAACTGTTCCTCCAGACACAAAAACAGTATGTGTATAATAAATTTCAATCATCGGTTGAGTAGTGTTACTATTCAGATTGAGCGACATCAAAGATCCATTATTTCCTTCTGCCTGAACTTTAATTCCTCTAAAATAATCGTTAAAAGCAGCTTGTGATGAAAAGTTTGAAGTTCCATACTCATCAAAAAACAACTCTTTGATTCTGTCGTTTTTAAGAGGAATGGCAATATACGGGTTAGAGTTGTCATATTTGATTGTGTCTCTAGTATAAACAACACCGCCTATTTTTCTTTCTATAACCTGAATGGTATCTCTTCTATTTGGAGTAAACTGTATATTATCAACAGTATTTAATTTTTCTGAAAACACATCATACACGTGATCAGAAGAAAAACTATTCTGTATGGCTGGGTTCGAAGGATCAAGCGTATTTAAAAACGTTGACAACCTAAAAACATTTAATGTGAATGGTACACTTTGATCTCCTATGATAGAGTCTAGGATAAAATCTGGCCCATCAGAAGTTGTCTCATTTAAAGTAGCTTGATAAGGAATCTTTAACAAAACACCATCAAAAGTAGTCACTACAGTTGTGTCTGCTCCGAAACTCGGAATCTTCAAGCTATCTGCTATCGGAATTTGTAATTGTGAGATAATGGATGCTTCAATTTTTTTATATTTGTTATCGTTGTAGACTCCTAATAAATATTGTCCTAAAGCTCCACCGAAAGCGATACCGTCAGCTCTGACTCTTTCTACATTCTTACCAATAATTTCTACTTCTAAAATTGTATCATTTGTGCTAAACTGATTGTTTGTTGCAATCGCAGAATTAATATCTGTAAAATCTTCTTCACAGGAAATAACAAAGCTTAAAGACAAAGCAAACACGCTTAAGTAAGCAAAGGGTCTAATATATTTTTTTAACATAACTACTCTAAAAAATTAATCTTGAGAAACAATATCTCTGTAAAAATCTAAGTATGATTCAAAAGAATCTCCGCTTTGATGTGAAAGTAACGGCAACTTCTGATCATCAATCGTTTCAATAATTTCCTTCGGAAGACTATCGCTACCAAGAACAATAGCATCCGAATTCATCACTGCACTTTTAATGATGTTAGTGTAGTTTGGTTGTTGTAATATGTTTGTTTTTTCATCAGGAATTTTATCAAACTTAACTTTATCTACTAGCCTTTCATTTAACGAACCTTCAAAATCTTTGTTGTATACAGAGGTCACTATTTTACTTTCAGCAAATAGAGGCTCTTCACTGTAATATTCTTTCAAATATAACGGTAACAATGATGCCATCCACCCATGAACATGAATAATATCTGGTGCCCAATTCAATTTTTTAACAGTTTCTACAACTCCTTTTGCAAAAAAGATAGCTCTTTCATCATTATCAGAAAATAGTTGATCATCTTCATCTGTAAAAATTGCCTTTCTTTTGAAATACTCATCATTATCAATGAAGTAGACTTGCATTCTTTCTTTAGGAATTGATGCTACTTTAATAATTAAAGGCATATCCATGTCATTGATAATCAAGTTCATTCCTGACAATCGAATGACTTCATGTAATTGATGTCTTCTTTCATTAATAACGCCGAAACGTGGCATAAAAATTCTAGTTTGAACTCCGTTAGAATGTGCTTTTTTTGCTACATCAAATGCTGTAGATGCTATCTCTGTTTCTGGTAAATAAGGAACTACCTCAGAAGAAACATACAATATTCTCTTATCTTTCATTAAGTCTTAGCCTTTATATAAGTTTGCAAAACTACGAATTTTTATGCAAATTTCATGTTAAAATGCTAAGTTTGCAGTCATTTACAGCATTACAGCATGAGGGTTTTAAAAACCAAAAAAGATCTGAAAACTTATTTTCGAGATTCTAATTATTCGGACGCTAAAATAGGTCTAGTCCCAACCATGGGAGCATTGCATCAAGGGCACCTTTCCTTAATAGAAGAGTCTAAAAGAAATACCCAGGTTACTGTTGCTAGTATTTTTGTAAATCCTACGCAGTTTGACAAAAAAGAGGACTTAGAAAAGTATCCCAGAACCATAGAAAATGACTTAAAGCTACTTGAGCAAGCGGGTTGTGACATTGTGTTTATTCCTTCCGTAGAAGAAATTTATAACAAAACAGTCATTTCTGATCATTTTGATTTTGATGGTTTGGAAAATGAAATGGAAGGGAAATATAGGTCAGGACACTTTAATGGAGTAGGGACTATAGTGAAAGCATTCTTAGAAATTGTGACTCCAACTCATGCTTATTTTGGCGAGAAAGATTTTCAACAACTTCAAATAATCAAAAAGATGGTTGAAAAAAACCATCTTAATGTAAAGGTTATTGGATGTCCAATTTATAGAGAAGAAAATGGATTAGCAATGAGTTCTAGAAATGAACGCTTATCTAATGAGCAACGAAGTGAAGCTGCTATTATCTATAAAACTCTAAATACTGTAAGAGAAAAATCAGCGACAGATTCCATAGAAGAGATTGCCAATTGGGTTGAAAGTCAATTTAAGGATCATCCTCTTTTTGAGCTAGAATATTTTACCATTGCTGATGAAGCTACCTTGAAAAGCGCTTCCAAAATTTTTCCTAAAAAAGAATACCGTGCTTTTATTGCTGTGTTTGTAGGTTCTGTTCGGTTGATTGATAATTTATCCTTCAACAATTAACATCCTTTTGCATTTATTATATTCTAATAAAATTTAAAAAAGTAGTACTTTTGCCGCATGTTAGTACAAGTAGTAAAATCTAAAATCCATCGTGTTAAAGTAACAGGTGCAGATTTAAATTATATTGGAAGCATTACCATTGATGAAGACCTTATGGATGCTGCTAATATTATTGAAGGAGAACGTGTACAGGTGGTCAATAATGATAACGGAGAGCGTTTAGAAACATACGTGATTCCAGGATCAAGAAATAGTGGCGAAATTACCTTAAACGGTGCAGCTGCTAGACGTGTTGCTGTTGGCGATGTGTTGATACTAATTACTTATGCTTTTATGGATTTTGAAGAAGCAAAAAGCTTTAAACCAGCACTTGTTTTTCCTAACGAAGCCACTAATACTCTTACTTAGTTTTGAATTTCAATCTTAAGAAATTTTTAAAAATAGTTGCACCTCTAGCCTTAGGTGGATTTTTAGTTTGGTACTCTATCTCTAAAATCTCCATTGATACCTTAATAGGATATTTTAAGAATGCTAATTATTGGTGGATTGCTTTAGGATTAACATTCGGAATTCTAAGTCACTTATCTCGAGCATATCGTTGGAAGTTTATGCTAGAGCCTATGGGCTATAAACCAAAGTTTGCAAATAGCACAATGGCAGTACTTGTTGCTTATTTGGTAAACTATGCGATCCCAAGAGCGGGTGAGGTTTCAAGAGCTGTAGTAATGTCTAATTATGAAGATATCCCTTTTGAAAAAGGTTTTGGAACCATTGTAGCAGAACGAATCGCAGATTTAATCATGATGCTTTTAATTGTAGCAATTACTTTGTTTGTTCAATTTGACTTCATTTTTGAATTACTAACAAAAAACTTCGACCCATTAAAAATCGGGATTGGCTTAGTTATTCTAACAATAGGAGGAATTCTCTTTACTCAATACATAAAAAAATCTAAATCTGGTTTTGGTTTTAAGATCAAAAACTTTGTTAGTGGTTTAATAGAGGGGGTTACAAGTATTTTTAGAATGAAAAACAAATGGGCTTTTATTTTTCATACTGTTTTTATTTGGGCAATGTATGTGGCAATGTTTTGGGCAACCATTCCTGCTATAGAAGGTCTAAATGTTCCTTTTGGTGCTATTTTAATTGGATTTATTGCAGGAGGATTTAGTATTGCTGCAACAAATGGAGGTATTGGTTTATATCCTGTTGCTGTTGCTGGTGCTTTTGCTTTATTTGGAATTTCCGAAGAACCTGCCAGCGCTTTCGGTTGGATTATGTGGACTGCTCAAACGGCTATGATTATCATTTTTGGAGGTCTTTCTTTTTTACTTTTACCTATCTACAATAAAGCAAAGTAATTTTCTTTTCTTTGTGTAAATCTTTCTAAAAATGGCGAAGGCTAAAACTACTTTTTTTTGTCAGAATTGCGGCGCTCAACATGCCAAATGGATGGGGCAATGTACTACTTGTGCAGAATGGAATACCATTGTAGAAGAAATTATACAAAAGGAAGTTGCAAGAGAGTGGAAACAATCTACTACAGCAAAATCTGTTTCTAAGCCTCTGAAAGTAGCCGAAATTAAACTAAACCCTGAAGAAAGAATCTCAACAAGAAACAAGGAACTAGACACAGTATTAGGAGGAGGCTTGGTAAAAGGCTCTGTAATACTTTTAGGAGGAGAACCTGGTATTGGAAAATCTACATTACTTCTACAAATTGCTCTTAAAATACCACATAAAGTGTTGTATGTTTCAGGAGAGGAAAGTCAATCTCAAATAAAAATGAGAGCCGAAAGATTGCAAAGCAATTCTTCTGATTGCCTAATTCTAACAGAAACCAATACACAACAAATTTTTAAGAATATCGAAGAAGTTAATCCTGATGTTTTAGTTATTGATTCTATTCAAACATTGCATACAAATTCTATCGATGCTTCGCCAGGAAGTATTTCTCAAATTAGAGAGGCTACTGCAGAACTAATTAAATACGCTAAAGAAACAGCAACGCCTGTTTTATTAATCGGACATATTAACAAAGAAGGCCAAATTGCTGGACCAAAAATTTTGGAGCATATGGTCGATGTCGTTTTGCAGTTTGAAGGCGATAGAAATCACACCTATAGAATTTTACGCTCACAGAAAAACCGCTTCGGATCTACCGCCGAATTGGGAATTTATGAAATGCTTTCTGATGGTTTAAGGGAAGTTACAAATCCGTCAGAAATTTTGATTTCAAAAAAAGATGACGACTTGAGTGGAACGGCTATTGCCTCTACCCTAGAAGGTATTCGTCCCTTGATGATAGAAATTCAAGCTCTTGTTAGCACTGCTGTTTACGGAACTCCTCAAAGAACAACCACAGGCTATAACTTAAAACGATTGCACATGGTGTTGGCTGTTTTAGAAAAAAGAGCAGGATTTAAACTAGGTATAAAAGATGTTTTTTTAAATATTACAGGGGGAATTAGCATTGATGATCCCGCGATAGATTTAGCCGTTGTTGCTTCTATTTTATCTTCTAATCAAGATATAGCTATTTCACCTGATGTCTGTTTTGCTGCTGAAATTGGGTTAGCAGGGGAGATACGACCTGTATCTAAAATTGATCAACGAATTACTGAGGCAAGAAAATTAGGATACAAAATTTTTGTTACTTCTAAATACAATAAGGTTTCTATTCAAGATAAAGACATCAAATTAATTTTAGTCGGAAAAATTGAAGAGGTTTTTGCTACTTTATTCGCATAAAAAAACCGAGCTATAGCTCGGTTTTTATTTATATCTTACACTGTAAGATTATTTTTTATTTACTTCTTTAATATACTTTTCTAAAGCCATTGTCATAGAAGGTGTTTCTGGTGTTGGAGCTGTAATATTACATTTTAACCCAGCCTCTGTAGCTGCTTCCACAGTAGAATTTCCGAATACCGCAATCCTTGTATTATTTTGCTTAAAATCTGGAAAGTTTTTAAATAGAGAATCTATTCCTGAAGGGCTAAAGAATACCAAAATATCATAGAATACATCTTCTAAATCAGATAAATCACTAACAACTGTCTTGTAAAGAATACCTCTTTTCCAATTTACTCCAAGAGCATCTAACTCATTAGGAATTAATGGTTTTAATTTATCAGATGAAGGAAGTAAAAACTTCTCTTCTTTGTGTTTTTTAATTAGTTTACATAGCTCAGGAAATGTTCTATTTCCCACATATATCTTACGCTTTCTATATACTACATACTTTTGCAAATAGTAAGCTACAGCTTCAGATTGGCAAAAATATTTCATTGCATCTGGCACTTTAAATCGCATTTCTTCAGCAATTCTAAAGAAATGATCTACAGCGTTTCTACTAGTTAATATAATTGCGGTAAACTGAGATAAATCAATTTTTTGAGTTCTTACATCTTTTGATGCAACTCCTTCTACGTGGATAAAAGATCTGAAGTCAATTTTAACTTTTTGCTTCTCAGATAATTCAGAATAAGGAGACGTTTCTGTTTTTGGTTCTGGTTGAGATACCAAGATTGTTTTCACTTTCATACTCTACTTCTTTTCTTATTTAAAATATCAATTTAAACAAAATAAATAGCGGCGCTATTTCGAAGGTGCAAAGGTACAAAATAAAATAGAACAACTCTTTAACAATCAGGTTTTTGTTATTTATTAAAATTAAAAGAAGTCGTGTTGTAAATAATAGAATTACTCCGACTAGTAATAGTGTTGTTTTTGGGAATCCATAAAAATAGATTACGTTTAAAAAAAGTAATCCTATAGATATTGAATAAAGGTAACTTCTCTTAGATAAAAAGAAGTATCCTAACAGCTCTTTAATTTCTAACAGACTCATAAGTAAGGTCTCTAAAAGAAATCTACCAAGCATATAAACCAATAGGTAAGAAGAAATCCTTGAATAATCTAAAAAGCTAAAAATTCCTCTTTCACTATATTGATTCAACAAAAAATAAAGAGATAAAGAAATCGATAAAAAAGAAAAAGCAGTAAAAGCAATGTTAAAAAGGGAAAAATTAGAACTCTTTTCTTGAGATTCAATTTCCACAAATCCTTTGTTAAAAATTGACAACGAATACCCCTTCATTTTCTCAGCATTAAAAAGCTTCAATAAAAACATAAGCAATAACCCCGAGATAAAAAGTATTACTACCCAGTTATTTGATATCAATTCCCTTTCTATTGCTTGCATTTCTTTACTTTACGGTGGGTTAAGATTAACACAAAAGTAATCTTTATCATTGAGTTATAAAACCTTCAACTTATTGATTTTACTGAGCTAAAGAGTAGCTTCTAATTAAAGCGAGAAAATTATTTTCTAAGAATTTACTAAGAGCGCATCAATTTTTATGTTTCTTACGCCTTTATAGTATTCACTTTTCTAGTTTTAACACTTCTTTCCACAAAGCTTAATTTTTCTAATGACTCTTTGTGGTCATAAAACAAAACAATATTCTCTTTTGAAGAATCTTTTGCGGATTTATAAATCATCCCATCTACTTCTAATGTTGGATTATATCTTATATATTCTGTAACGACTTGAGTTGGTAAATAATCTAAAACAGAGTCCTTTTTGAGAACAGGTAAGCTTATTTCTTCAATGAATGATTTCATAAAAAATATGATATCTCTATAATGGTGGTTTTCTGTATCAAAAACTGAAGGAATCGCTGGCAATTTTGTTAAATCTACCAATTTCAACTTATTATTATTTTTAAAAATGGCTGTAGTATAGTAAGGGTAGCTCCCCCTTTCTTACTTACAACTTCTTTTACTGTTAAATCTTTATAGTTACTGCAATAGAACAATGATATCCCTGCTGCATTCATCCTTCCAGCAGCTTTATTAAGATGATTAGGTAATGATGCAATTTTTGGTGCGCCATCGACTTCATTTACAATCTTATGTTGCCTAGCCCTATATAAATTTGTCCCTATTGGAAGCTCTTTTATCATGTTCTGCTTTATTATCGTGAATTGTACTTGGTCAAGAATCTTAACAGGCTCTGATAAATTCCATTGAGAAAAAGTATTTGGAAAATGAAACACGAATCTTGCTTTATGCCTCAAAACTTCTTTAAAATGAGACCACAAATCATGGAGATAATCTTCATGCGAGCCAAATTCATCACGTTTGCAGTATAGCTCGTCTTTTTGCAATTGATCTTTAACATCTTCATACAGTTTTTCATCTTCAATTCTCAAATCAAAGGAGTCATCTCTCCATATTTCATCAAATGGTTGTACATCTCCATCATATCCATATGTAGTCTCTTTATTTAAATATCTAGTATTTGCTGGGTCTTCATAAATGTAATCTAATCCAATTGCTATAAGCTCTAGAACAGCCTCTAATTCAATTACTCGTCTTCTTCTTTTACAATAAGAACAAGTACCTCTATCTCCATTTCTCTTAATGTAGTTATTGAGAAAGTTGTCTTTAAAATGACCTCGACATACAAAAGTTCCTACATCAAAATAATACCCCTCTTCTGGGTCACCAGGTTTATGAAATCTTTTAATCCACGCCATATTATAAATTATTAACTTCCTCAAGAATTGACTTCATCCAATCTGCATAATATCTTACAAAGTCTAACAACTCTGTTGATTTAAATTTCACAACTGTTTCTCCATTTGTTCGTTTAAAAACAATCCAGTCTATCAACGAATTTTCATTTTCGGATAAAACGTCCAAATCAAAATGTGCTATTGAATTTCTTAATTGATGGACCAATGATTTTAGTGTATTATCGTTTGGGTTTATCTGGGATTCAATCAAACCCATTTCTGCTTTCAAATCTTCCGTTAGTTCGTCATCTGGAATTTCTTCAAAAATATTCTCCTTTGTCATAACAATCACCCCTAAAAGGCAATTTAGAAGCAACGTGTAGTTATATTGTTCTTGAAAAGGATACCGCTCTTTACGAATTATTATTTCATATTGATTTATCAGCTTTACTGTTCTGTCCATAAAATCATAATCTATGTTCTTGTAATTACCCATATTTTTTATTGAAAAGATATCACAATTATTGAAAATAAAAACCGAGTAAAACAAATAAGCTTTACTCGGCGTAAAAATTCAGTAAAATAAACGTTATTTGCGTCTGTGAGGCTTTATATTTCTAACTTCAAAGCCTTCCAAAGGAAACTCTCTTAACTTTAGTGATTGTTTAGGGAATTCATCCCAATCTTCTCCATGATTACTTTTAAAGTCGTATTTTAATGCAACTTCAGTTCCTAATTGTTTAATCCAAACAAACTTATTATAGCTTTTCAATCTCTTTGCTAGTCTTTGTATCCAAGCTGGCTTACAATAACGAATATTTTCATAGGTTTTTCCCGATTCCCCTCCAAGAATGAACCAATCAAATCCATCAACTTGTTCCTTATTAAAATTGAATTCTTTGTATATAGGCTCAACTGATACAAATCTGATTTTAGCAGGAATCCTTCTTAAATCATCTAATCTTTTCATTGCTTTTTTAGTATCATCCTCAACAGTCACTCCTAACCACACATTATTATAGCCTGTAGCTCCCCAATCATCGGGAAGATGGTCTTTAATTCTTTCAGGTCTTTTGGTTAAAATCTGAAAAGTATGTTGTGGGTTGTCTTTAATGATTTTCCAAGCATACTTCCTCCATTTATCACCTTCTTCGATAAAAAAGTCACTCAAATTGCATACAAATATCAAACTAGGGAGTTTAATTATGTATGGTTTCAGCCATGTATTATCTTTGGTTCTTCTTACATACCCATAAGCGTTCTCTAAAAACCTAGGTAGGTAACAATTTAAACAAGCGGCAGAAACTTTTCTACATCCAACCCATGGGTTCCATGCTTGGTCAGTCCAATTGATACCGCTCTTTTTAGGTTCATCATAGTTACCTGTTTTGGCAATGTGTTTTAATCTTTCGATGTTAATGTAATGTTCGTCTTTTCCATCATTACTTTTAAAAAATTTATTGTTTTTCATATATAAAAAATTATTTATTTTAAAGACTTAATAGTGTCTTTTTCTTCTATATTAAAAACAAAAACATCAAAAAGGTTTTTTCCACTCCTCAAGCCCTATGATTGGTGAGATTCCGGTCATTTTTTCAGTTTCTTCTAATATGACTTTTTGGGCGATTTCTGCGTATTTTAGAGTTGTAGCAATACTATCGTGAATTGTAAACATTGGAGCTTTGAGTTCCTTGTAAATTTTTTTACAGCATACATCCAAGATTATATAGCTTTCGATATTCTGTAAAAGAGCTGCAAAATTGCTTGAATGTTTATCCTTCAAAATCTTTGTAACCTTCCAAACCGCAGGAAATAATTTTTTCATTTGAGTTGCATCAGAATGCGTGGATTTAGCAGAAGCAAAGAAAACTTGAAGAGCAGTACTCTTCGCAAAACTCCTTCTGTTTTCATAATCACTTTCAGATTCATTGTAGAGTTCTACTATATGTCTTCTTTTTTCTTTCGAGTATTTTTGTTTGTACAAAATATTCTCATCATTCCTTTTAAACTCTAGCTTATCGACTAATAATTCATAAAACTTCCCTGATTTAGCAGACTCTATAAATATATTCATCTCTTTAATTTCATCATCAGTAAACTCTTCATTGAATAATTCTTGAATTCTAATGAAGTAATTATACGCTTCACTAGCTTTTCTACTTTGAACTTTAGCTATTATAGGCTTCATTTTAGAAAGCGCAATAAGGTTCTTCTCCAAAATAATCTTCAGTATAACTGCCAAAAAAAATGGTTGGGAGTTTTTAAAATCTAGATTCACTAGAAATTCTCCATCATGTTTAACAAATCTTCTTAAATCTTTCGGTGCATTTGTTAAATTGGTATGTAATCGTTTATCGGTTTTTGGTTTCTTAAAAAAGAAATCGCGGTTGTATATTTTAGTAGCGGAATAATTATAACAATCTAATTGACTTTGTGTTATCTTTCCTTCTTCAATCTTCTTTTTACAGAAAACCATATACCCATCATAATCAAACTCTAGTTTTTTAAAATGATTTAGTAAGTACTTGTATGGTTTTAATTCTCTGTTTTGATGGAGGGTATATATAATTTCGGAATCAGGCGAAGTTATTGTTTCATCCAAATACACATATTCAAAATCATCTCCGTAGTAACTAAATGTTAAATCATATTTGGCAACCTGACCTTTTTGCTTGTAATAATTTATTTTGTGCAGAAAATTATAATCTACCAATATCTCTGTGTAATTATAATATCTTGACAGTAACCCTTTTAGTTCTTTTGAAGGAAAGCCTCTGTGAGAAATATTGCGTTCCCTCTTATTGTAAATAATCTTTTCCACCATGTAACTATAAATAGTGTACAAATTCTCCTGTTGTTTTTTAGAAAAATTCTTTTTCTTAATAATCTCTAAAAGTTTTGTTTGTGCCGTTTTTGGCAATAAGTATCTCTTCATTTTTATGAATGTTTAATACTTATTAAAAACATCAGAAAGCATTTTGTTTTAATTACATAAATAATTGATTATTAGCTGTCTAATTGTTTATTGCAGTAGATATATATGGTAAAAAATATTTATTTTAATTGATTTCTTCTATTTACCTTTAAGATTGTTTATCCTTTTATGACCATTAATGAGATTGAGCTGATTTTTAAACCTATTATTCATTATGAAAACTTAAAAATTTCTAATAGTAAGCTTGCTTATAAGCTTTTAATGAGTACTTGGAATTTAGATACTATTGAACTTTATGAGGAGTTTAAATTGATTCTTTTGAATAATTCTAATTTAGTTTTAGGAATTTATTCTTTATCAAAAGGTGGTACTAATCAGGTTATCGTTGATATTCGTTTATTGTTTGCTATTGTTTTAAAATCTGGCGCTGTTGGATTTATTACAGTCCACAATCACCCTTCTGGTAATTTAAAACCTAGTTCTTCTGATTTTTCTGTCTTTAATAAAATAAAGGAAGCTTGTTCTCTTTTGGATTTGACTTATATAGACAACTTAATCATTTCTAAATCTGAATATTTTAGCTTCTCTGATGAACTTTAATAATTTTTTTCTTCTTCTTTTTACACTACTAATTCCAATATTTATGTACTTTTAATCAAATAAATTTTTCGATATAAGAATTTAATTAAATACATATTGTAAGCACAAGGTGTTGTGTACGTTTCTCCCAACGAAATCGCCAATTTAATGACCGAGAAACAGTTACTGACACATCCTTTATGGGTGTAGATGGAATGTTGTATAATGGTCATTTTGGTTCTGGCGAGCCAGTTGGATTATACGTTAAAGCAGGAAGTCTGCACCTTGTTCATTTAAAATTTTACTGGTTTCAAGACTTCAGCCAGAAAACAATACAATGAAAAAACATTTTAAAGTGCTATTGAATTTTTTATGGATACTTCTATTTTCTTTTCCTTTTACACTTAAAGCTCAAAACAAAAATGATGTTATAGGCACTTGGAGTGGTGCATTCGGCAAGAAACAGCTTGAAATTGAAATTATAAAAATTAAAGGAGATTCCATTTATGGTAAAAATACCGTTGGGAAGAATACAAGAAATATTATTGGAACTTATATTGTAAATGACTTTAAAGTTCTTGAAGCTTCACTATTTGAACCTGGTGATAATAAGTATGACGGTGTTTTTAATATTAATTTCCAATTGAATGATAATACCGCAAAGGGTAACTGGAAAATATTTAAAGGAGCTTCAAAACGTAATTTCACTTTGAAGAAAAGATTACAAATGGGTAATCCTAAAGTAAATGTAAAATTGCTAGAAGGTTTAAAAGGTGAATGGGAAGGGATTATGAGATATAAGGATGAACTTCCTTTTTATGACGTAAGAATAAATATTACGAATGTTACTAAAGACAGTCTATTTCTTCACTTTAAAACTGAAAAAAATGGAAAATCAAGAGAATTCTATTCTGCTGGAAATCACAAAATCAAAAATGAAAATGGAAAATCTTTTCCTGTTGTTTTTACTCGAGAATCTAAAGACAAATCTTTTAACGTTTTCTATGGAACTGAGGTAAATTTCAAATATCTAAAAAACAAGATTGAAGGGGCTTTTGTAGCAAATGATATAATACTAGACATCGAACTAAAAAAAACTCTTAGAATTAAGCAAAGTGCAACTAGAGTTAAAGAAATAAACGAACGAATTACAAAACTAGAGGTTGAGTTCAAAAAATTAACTGATTTATTTGATGAAATATTACATTATGGAAGACTTAGATCTTTCTCCACGGTCAAAAAAGCTAGAGAGCAAATGATTTTGATAGATGAGTTTACGAAAAAGAATGGCATTCCTGCTGATAACAAATTATTAACCTATAAACAACAAAAAAGAATGGATAAGATTAAGGAAGTAATGATAAATTACAGAACCAATTCAAAACTTGTCAAGCTATTGAATTGAATCCCTTAATTTTAAGATGCTGACTAAATAGTAGCATCGCCAGAACCAAAACCATCATGCTTGAATTAAAGATATGATGGTTTTATCATTTTATTATATAAACACTAACAATGGGGTTTTTTTTTGATTATATTTATGTTGCTATAAATATTTTTATGAAAGAAAAAGTTATAAGCCTTTTTAGGTTTTTAAAAAGTCACAAATGGTGGCTTCATTGGTCATTTCTAAGTGTACTCTTATTATTGTTTGTTTTTGTTGCTTTCTTTTTCCAAGATCAAGACTGGGTATCAAATGTTCTTCAAACTATAGGTACGGTAGTAGGTTTCTACTTAACTATTATAATCTTTCTATATTCAAAAGAAGATTCTGACAAACAATTTAGAGAACATCTAGCTCATTTGAACAAGATAAACAATGAGCAAATACAAGCATTGCATAACAGTACAGAAAAGCAAATAGATACGTTACATAAACTAACCAATGATCAAATTTCAGCTTTTGAAAAGCAGATAAATGATGTAACTTCCAAATTAAGTGACAATTCGATACTTCTAGCAGAAATTCTAGGAAGAGAGTTAGAAAAGTCATTGGATTTTTATAGTAATGCTTTGAATAAAGAGAAGAGAGAATATGAAGATTTATCTAAGTGGAAGCTTTTAAGAACTGATGAAGAGAGGCAAATTCAATTAAAAAATAAATGGGCTCGAATCCAAGGCATACAAAAAGGTGTTGATTCCATTGTCTCAAAATATAATTCTCTTAGAGGGTTTTTAGGTTTAGGAAAAAATTGATTTATGAAGGAGATTTTTAAAACATTAAATGAATCTTATCAAGAAATTGAAAAGATAAATAGTTTAGAAGGAATAATTAATTGCTCTAAAAAATACCCTATTAATGGAGCTTCTGCTAAAATCGAGAAAAGTAAAAATTATTATAATTTCAACATATCTCTCAACGAAGCTATTTTTAGATCTAATGAAATCAGTTACAATTCTTTAGGTTTTAATAATGACTTTGAAATCAAAACACCTTTTAATGAAGAATATATAATCCCCTACAATGAAGATAGTTATGAAAATGGAGGTATAACCAATATGACAACCAAAAGATTTGCTTCAACAGAAAATGTTAAAGGGAAATTAATCTCTTTTCATTCAAAAAACTTCGCCCTTGAGAAACCTACTTATCTAAGGTTTTTTATCCCTATTGGAGAAGATAGTTTTATAACAAAAATTGAGGGTCAGGCATATAAATGTGATGATACTAGCTATTCATATGGATTGGTTAAGGTAGCTATTTTTAAACATCTCATTGAAATTTACAGACATGAAAATAATGGAATTAAGTACTTAATAATTGAATCTTTTGACAAAGTAAGTTTTAAAGACTTCAAGAAAACATGTTATTCCGTTATGAAAATATTAGGTATTCTTTCAGGTAATTGGTATCGAAGTGAATGTTATTTTTTATCTTATAAAAATGCTAATATGATAAATTTTTCAGGTTTGTTTTTTCAATCTTTGAAAGAGACTATTGAATCTGGACTTAAACTTATTGATCCTTTTCATTATAGAATTTACAAAAGAGAAGTTGATAACAAGGAGATTGATTACTTAAAGTCCATCTTCCCTATTCAGGTATTTCAAACCCTTATAGAAAAGACATGTAGCAATGAAGCGTTTAGTAGAGCAACAGAATCTTTATTGGAAGGACTTAAAAATAATTCTGTATTTATAAGATACAATGTTTATTATGTAGTTATAGAGACTTTATCAAATATTTTTTATAAAGGAGTCAGTAAAAAACCAATAAAGAACACAATGGCTTTAGACAATTTTTCAGATAATGTCAAAAACCTATTAAACGATTATAATGAGGACTTTGATGAAAAAGAGAAAGAGTTTATTCTAAAAAAAATTCAACACATCAATAACCCTTTTAATGCTGATAAAGTAATAAACCTTTTTTCTGGTTTTCAAATAAAAATGTCACCTAGATACCATAAATTGATTAAAAACCGTAATTTATTTCTTCATGGTAAAACTTCTATTAAAAAAGAAGAAGAAATCAAGAGTAATATTGCTAATTTGAATGAGGATGCCTCTAGAGTTTATCTCCTTTGTTGTATCCTAATTTTAAAGGGAACAGGTTATGTTGGACATATAAAAAATATAACTGGAGAAATGAATTATCAATACAACATGAATGTAAGAGGTGAAAATAGAATAGAAGAACCATTATATTTTAACATATAATTTAAAGTACGATTTATTTATGCTAAGGAATGATGGAAAGCAATTCGAGATTTTAGCAAAACAATTTTTTGTAGAATTGTTTGAGGAATTAGGCTTCATAATTAATAAAGAAAGAATCCAATTTAATGGAACTCAAGATGGGTTTGACCTTCAAATTATTATTGGTCAAGACTATATAGAGAGAAATCTATTTATCGAATGTAAAGATTATTCAAGTGATTTAAAGTTTGGTAATATTTATGCAAAAGCTCATGATTTAGAAGCTAATTATCAATTCACAGAAAAAGACATTGCTTTATTTATATCTCCAAGAGCTAACTTTTCTAATGGGAGGAATGCTGAAAAATCAGAACCCATATTCAATAATGGGAAGTTTCGGTTCCATTCTAGGTTTTTAGATAAAACTAATAGAATTGAAAAACTGTTTGCCACCAATAAAGAAGTCTATGAAAAGATATACAAGAAAGAACTTTTGTTACAAGTCGATAAAAATGAAGAGTATGAAAGGTTTAAGAGTATCATATTATCAAGAGGTCCAATTAAAAAGATAAAAATTAACCAAGTAGATAGGCAAAACTATATTTTAAATATTGAGAATAATAAATCCTATATCTCCAGAACAATTTCTACTCCAGAAGATTCAAAAAACAGAAAAGAGAAAAGTAGATATATAATAACTAAAAAAAAATCTTTTAATTTAATAACAGCTACTAAATCTTTATTTAATAGTAGTGAAAGTAATGGGTTCGTAATTTTAGGGAATCCAGGGACAGGAAAATCAGTAGAATTAAGAGAGGCAGCTCTATTTTTTTGGAAAAATAGAAACATTGATGGTTTAGTTCCCTTTTATAGACCTATAAATTCTTTTATTTATTCTAGTGCAATTACAGATTATCTCCCAAAAGAATGGAAAAATATTCCTCATTTGTTAATCATACTTGATGGCTTAGATGAAATATCTCACAGCTTAGAATTTAAAACTAAGTTAGATAAATTTTTACTTGAAAACCCAGATGCAAATGTGAAATTTGTATTAAGTTGCAGAACAAATATTTATGAAAATGTCATAAAGGGCTTGGGAGATTTTATATGTTATGAACTAGATGAAATACTCCCTAGCCAAGCTATAGAATATTTAAATAAAAAATATAATCTCCCTTTTGAAGGTTTAAATTCTCTTAGTTTTAATAATGACCAAAAAGACTTTTTAGAGAACCCTTATTATCTCGATTTATTTGGAGAATACTACCAAGAAACTAAAACTCTTCCAACGAACAAGACTACTTTAACAGAAAAATATATTAATAAAAGATTAGAAGATGATAGAGTCAGAAAATATAAGAATTTAGATTATGATAAGTCTAAGATTACTATATCATGTAAAAAAGTTGCACTAAGCTTAGAAGCTTTATCAGAGAGTAAAATTCAAGACACCAAAATTGCACTACTTATTGGTGATGATAAGAAGTTATTCATTAATTCATGCTTTATTGAGAAAACCTTTAACGAAGATTCATGGAAATTCGAACACAAAAATATACAGGAATACTTTGTTGCCAGTACACTAGAAAACTTAGATTTTGAAGACATTATTAAGTTTATCCAGATTGAAGAGGGGGTAAAAAAATCACATCCATCTTGGTTAAATTCTATTTCTCATCTATTGAACCTAATGGATTATCATAGCGATAAGTTTAATCAACTAATTGAATGGCTTATTGCTAATGATTCAGAAGTTCTTTTTAAAGCTGATAGAGATAGATTATCTGAAGAACATAAAGCACTGGTTTTTCAAAATTATTTTAATAAGCGATGTAAAGAGCAAACTCTATGGATTGGAAAATATGATAGTGAATTTAAAGGGTTGTCTAGGTTTGCAGAAACCAATTCAAATATTCAATACTTAATAAAAGAATTAAAAGATTCTAGTAATCATATACGAACAAGAATTTCTTCTATTGAATTATTGGCCGAAATGGATTTGACTCATCTTGAAGCTGAAATAAGGGAGTTAATTATAAGCCTTGTTAAAGCTCCTTTAAATGAAATAGACCCTTCATTTAAATCAACCGTTATTGATAGTGTTCAGAGAATTAATTTTCTCAGAGATGATTCTAATTTTATTAATGATATAATAATAGTCCTAGGAGATTTAGACCATTTAGAAGTAACGAATTCCATTTTAAATTTGATTCTTAATGTAAATTGCAATCATTTTTTCAAGTACATTAAAAACATTACGCCTAAAGTATTTGACAACTCTTTGAGAAAGTATCAGAGAGAAGGGAATCTTAGTACAGGAGAAAAACATGTTCTAGTGAACATTTTTAAAAAACTAACCTCTTTTGAAGCATGTGTTTTTGAAATTGACACAAGATTAGAATATCAATATGAATATGAGTTTAAGCAAGAGGAAAATGATTTCAACTTAATAATTGATAAAATAGTTTCTCTTTATTTTAAAAACAATAGTATATACGCTAAAATGTGTAACTATATAAAAAGTAAATTAAAGCTAAGAAGAGAGTTTGAAGATAAATTAGCTTCTTTTTTTGTTAAAACAAACACAGAATCTAAAGCTTTCTATGATATATACAACTCAGAAGTTTCCTTTGATGACAAAAGACCTTTTTTAACCTACTTAGTCAGAGAAGAGCATATAAATTTCTTAATCGATGAATACAACAATAAAAAGCGAAGCAAAAAAGAAATCTTTTATTTTAGAAATGTATTAAGTCATAATAATTACTCTCTTAGTCTAAAACTACAGGAAGAGTTTTTAAAAAGCACAGATTGTTCTTTTGAAGATCAAATTCTAAAGGAAGAGGTAAAAAACGAATGGACCAAGTTTTATCAAAATAAATCTCAAAGAGAATTTGATTTACTATTCAATAAATCAGAATTAAAAAGTAAAGTAACCCAATATTTTGAACGTTTTGAAGATGAAATATTCACCAGAGATAATCAATTGGATGATAGAAAAGAATATTATCGAAGTTTAGAACTACAGCAGTCCTTCCCTCAAACTTTTATTAATCTAATTCATAATACTTTTAGTGAATTTCAAAGAAAAACAATTACGATTGATGATGTTAATAAGGTAATTGAAAGTGAATTATATTTAATCAAAAATATACACAGACTTATCGCTAACGATAAAAATGGCTCACTAGAAATAAATGGTCTTCATTTAAATTTCATAGAGAGCTGGTGTCAAAACAGCATTTTAAAAGCCATTTTTTGGGAAGCCTATAATTATCAAAAAGCAAATAACTATTTAAGATGCTCTCTAATTCATTTTTTTGTAAAAAAGTTTGATTTTAAATTAGAGGAAAGTCAATACTTAGACATGTTGACTTCCAATGTCAAATTATATAATGAACATTCAACCGTTGATTCAAATCCAATAGAATTCATTACAAAAAAAGTAGAGCTTGAAAAAGTAAAAGAGAAGGTTTTATTAAATATAAGAAAGGGGATCGTAAACGAGTATGTTTTTAAAAATCATGCTGTTTTTTCATTGGAGAATAATATTGAAGAAGTAAACTCAGAAATTAAAAATTTCATTGCAAAAAAAGGAGGGTATACAGATCAAAAAATAAGTGTTCTGAAAAAATACTCAGAATGTATTGATGATATAAATTTTATAAAAAAATTAATTGTATTTGATTTCAATGAAGAACACTCAAATTATATAGCTTGGACTTGTGTAGATATTTTACTTAATAAAAATGAAAGTCAATTTATAATAGAAGCTCTATTGGAAAACCTGAAAAAGATTCAAAACATAAATCAGGAACTAGAAGTAATTAGATACCTAGTAAGAGCTAACTACGACAGGTCTTTTAATTTGCTTAAAAACTGGATAATCAATAATATTGATGAATATAATAAAGAGATTAATTATAGAATATCTAGTTCTGATTGGGACAACCATACTAACCCTAAATCTATACCCGATTTAATAGAAATAGCAAACATAAGTAGTAGTTCCAATTATAAATTCGGAGATTTTGCTAACCCTATAAGAATCGTTCATCATACTTTAAGAAGTATTTCTCAAAAAAACAATGCTGAAACTTGTCAAAAGATTATAACGTCTGTTTCTAATTGTTTAAGCTCTGTTGGTGGTGACATTGATACTTTTCACTTGAATACTATTCTTAATGATACATGGAAAGATTATTATAATCACAGGTCAAAGTCATTCTCTTTTCCAGAAATTGCAAGAAAGATTGAAGATTTTAGATATCAAATTAATTAAACTGTTTTAAATGTTATCCGAAATAAAAAAAGTTGATAATACTCTGAGTGATTTAATTAAGTCTTTAAATTATGAAGCTGAGAAATTAAAGTTCAATTTTGTCTGCGATTTTAAATTGAATAATCATCACATTGAAGAAATTCCATGGGGAGAGCTTAATTATGCTGGGGTTTATTTAATTGAGGTTAAAAACAATCATGTTTTTAATTCTTTTGAACCTTGGTTAGCAGATTATTAAAAATAAGTGGGAAAATGAAAAATACATCAAGTCGTTTACTCCTAACCTTAAAAAGAAAAGAATAGAAGAGCATAGAAAAATAGGATTGCATGATTGGATTCCTCTGTACATTGGAAAATCAAAAAGAATTGAGGGAAGAGTCCACGAGCACATATTTAAAGAACTACACAAAACTACCTTTGCGTTAAAATTAAATGCAAGGGATAACTTAAAAGACGAAACTTTTCGATTAAGCACGATTAAATATAATGCTATACACTACAATATTATCATGCCGATAATTGAATCTCAGCAAAGAAATAAAATAAACCCTTTGATTGGAAGGCAATAAAATATTCTAAAACCTGACGTTTTTAAGAATTTTTCACTCTTTAAAATTTATTTCCTTTTCATATCGAAACAACTTAATCACAATATAACTTATTGTAAATGTGTTGTTTAAATTTCTGTTTTATTTGCAATAGTTAAAAAGAAACAAATCATGTCTTTTTGTTTTTAATAGAGTACATGATTTCTTTAACCACATACTTACACGTTATTTTAAAACCTCCATAAACGCAAATCTTTAACAACGAAAAGAGGGAGTTCTTGAGTCGTTGACAGATTCCCAGTACATTTAAGATGCTGGCAAAACAAATAAATCAAAAATATGCATGAGAGAAAATGCAAGCTTTATAGTTTTAGAATCAGATGCTTACAGAAAGTTGATAGATGATGTTATGGAAATTGCCTTGGAAGTGAGTAAAAATTTAAAATCAAACGATTGGATTAATGAAGATGCTGCCAAAGAGCTTTTAGGTGTTAGTAGTAAAAGCACATTACAACGCTTCAGAGATGAGGATAGAATTAAATTCAGCATGGTAACTCCAAAGAACATACAATACAGCAGAAAAAGTATTCTAAACTATTTGGAAAGTAAATCCAATATATAAACCTGACCTGCTACTTGCTAGTGGCGGGTCTTTTAAAAATAAATATGACAACATTAAAATATATTATAAATAATAAGCCAAAAAAGAATGGTAAACATGCTATTTACCTAAGGCTAACTCATAAACAAACTCCTACTACCATAGCAACAGGTTTGGAAGTGTTTTCCTTTGAATGGCAAAAAGAAACGGGAAGAGTGAAAAAAGTTAAAAATGGCAGCAACAACATTGTTAGAATTAATAATAAACTTAGTAAGAAGCAGATTAAAATAGAGTGTTTAATTGATATACTTGAAGATGAAAATAAACTTTCTCACCTTTCAGCAACAGGTTTACGAAAGATATTGTGTGATGGGAAAGAAATAGTTGCTTTAAATGATTTTTGGGAGAACAACATTCTAAAACAAAAAGCATTTAAAAAAATAAAAACCAAAAGGCTTTACGAAAACACATTAAAATCTATTAACAAATTTACCAATAATAGAACTTTACAATTCAATGAAGTTAACTATACTTTTTTAATGAAATACGAAAAATGGTATTTATCAAGTGGGGGCAGCGAAAATGGATTAGGGACTTATTTAAGAATTTTAAAAGCTGTGATTAATGAAGCTATAAAATCTGAAATAATTTCAGAAAACGATTACCCGTTTAAACATTATAAGATTAAGAAAAAAGACACAAAGAGAAGAGCACTAACTCTTTCGGAGTTTAATAAATTAAAAAAGCTAGACTTAACCAATAATCTCAATTTAGAAAAATATCAAAAATTGTTTTTGGTTAGTTTTTATATGGGCGGAATTCCATTTGCGGATTTGGTAAGGTTAAAATCACAAAATATTAAAGGCAAAGAAATAATATACAGCAGAATTAAAACAGGCGTTAAGGTAATAATTCCCATAGGAGAAGAATTAATTTCTTTACTAGGGGATTCCATAAATAAAGAAGATGGTTACCTATTCGATTTTATCAAAAATGATGATTCATTTAAAAATGAAAAAAAATACAATAAAGAGCTAAACAAATACAATTCAGCCTTAAAGCAAATAGGTAGAATTTGTGGTTTTAATAAAGCTCTTTCAAGTTACGTTGCAAGACATACTTTCGCTACCCTAGCTTTAAATCATTTTGACTTTCCTTTAAATTTTGTAAAAAGTAGCTTGGGTCATAAAAACATAAGTACCACTCAAACATATATTGATGAATTCAGTACTGAGCAAAGAAAAGAGATGTTTAATAAGCTCGATGAGGAAAATTTATAATAATTTTCTAATACGAATGAAATTCATACAGTTTCATTTAATCCTTTATGTATGATCTCTTTCTTAAAAATAGTCAGGCAAGTACTATAAAGACTGTATGTGACATAAATAAAGTTAACACAAAATTAGTAATAAAAAAATGTATATTTGCCTCAATACTTTCACATTTTATGTCTGACGTCTTAGTTATTATTCCTACTTATAACGAAAAAGAAAACATTGAATTGATTATCAATGCTGTTTTTGAGCAAGACAAAGAGTTTCATGTTTTAGTTGTTGACGATAATTCTCCTGATAAAACTGGAGATATTGTAAAAAGTTTAATGACAAAGTTTCCAGAAAAACTCTTTATCGAGGAAAGGAAAGGAAAAAATGGGTTAGGAACAGCTTATATTCATGGATTTAAATGGGCTCTGAACAAAGACTATCAATATATTATTGAGATGGATGCTGATTTTTCGCACAATCCAAAAGATCTTGTTCGTTTGTATAATGCTTGTCATATAGATGGAACCGATCTTTCCGTTGGATCTAGATATTCGCAAGGTGTTAATGTTGTTAATTGGTCTATGAAGCGAGTATTACTTTCTTACTTTGCTTCTAAATATGTTCGCTTTATTACTGGAATTCCAATACACGATACAACCGCAGGGTTTGTTTGTTATAAAAGAAAAGTCTTGGAAACGATTAAGCTCGACAAGATTCGATTTGTAGGGTATGCTTTTCAAATAGAAATGAAATTCAAAGCGTGGAAACACGGATTTAACCTTAAAGAAGTTTCTGTAATATTTACAGACCGAACTTTGGGAGAATCAAAAATGAGCGGGTCAATTGTATATGAAGCCTTGCTTGGAGTTATAAAAATGAGATTTAGAGGATTACGATGAATTCTTACTTACTAAAAAATGCTAGAATTGTTAATGAAGGGACTATCCTAAATGGAGATGTTCTGATTGAAAATGGAATCATCAAAGAAGTGAGTTCATCAATTTCAAACAATTCGATAAAAAATATTGATGCTCAAGGGAAATACCTTATTCCTGGGCTTATTGATGATCAAGTTCACTTTAGAGAACCTGGATTAACCCATAAGGCGAACATAGCAACGGAAAGTAAAGCTGCTGTAGCAGGAGGGATTACCACATTTATAGAACAACCCAATACTGTTCCTCAAGCTACTACACAAGAGTTGCTACAAGATAAGTTTGATATTGCTGAAAAGACTTCTTACGCCAACTATTCTTTCATGTTTGGAGGCACAAATGACAATCTGGAAGAACTCTTAAAAACGAATCCGAAAAATGTTGCTGGAATCAAATTGTTCTTAGGGTCTTCTACAGGAAACATGTTGGTAGATAATCCAGAAGTTTTAGAAAAGATTTTCTCTTCAACCAAATTAATTATCTCTGTTCATTGTGAAGATGAGGCGACTATTAGAAAAAATACAGATCACTATAAATCTATTCACGGCGATGATATTCCGATTGAGCTTCACCCTATCATAAGAAGTGAAGAAGCTTGTTACATCTCTTCCTCAAAAGCGATAGAGTTGGCTAAAAAAACGGGCGCTCGATTACATATTTTCCATGTGTCAACAGCAAAAGAAACAGCACTTTTTAGAAATGATATTCCTTTAGAGGAAAAACAAATTACAGCAGAAGTATGTGTTCATCACTTGTGGTTTTCAGAAGAAGATTATAAGGAAAAAGGAACTCACATTAAATGGAATCCTGCAGTAAAAAAAGCCAGTGATCGAGAAGGTTTATGGAAAGCTTTGTTAGATGATCGTTTGGATATTATTGCTACAGACCATGCTCCTCATACTTTAGAAGAAAAGTCGAATTCATACTTGAACGCTCCAAGTGGTGGTCCTTTAGTTCAACATGCTTTATTGGCTTTGCTAGAAAAAGTAAAAGACAATGTACTATCTATTGAAAAATTAGTAGAAAAAGCGTGTCATAATCCAGCTAAAATTTTTCAAATTGAAAAAAGAGGTTTTATAAAAGAAGGATACTATGCTGACTTGGTTCTCTTAGATGATCAAAAGCCTCAAACAGTTAGTAAAGAGAATATTTTATATAAATGTGGATGGTCTCCTTTTGAAGGTATTACATTTTCATCGAGTGTAACACATACCTTTGTCAATGGAATATTAATGTATGATGGTGAAACTTTTGATGAAATTCATAAGGGACAACGAATTACTTTTAATCGATAAATGAGAAAAATTTTATTACTTCTTTTTGGTCCTCTTTTTTTCTTGGCTTGTACCAGTAACACGATCTATAAAAAACCTACCGATTTAATTCCAAAAGATACGATGTCGCTTCTAATTAAAGAGATGTTTATTGCTGCTGCCGCAAAGAATATTAAAAATAAAAACCTCCAAAGGCGTATATCCTATATCCCTTTAATTTATAATAAATACAATATCGATAGTGCTCGATTTAAATCAAGTAACTTTTACTATACCACTCAGAATGATGAATATCAAGCAATGATGGAAAAAATCCTAGTAGAAGTGAAAAAAGAGCAGCTAAAATATTCTAAAATTAAAAAGGCTCAAGATTCTATTGCAAAAAATATGCTTTTAGAAAAAAGTAAAAAGGCATTGAAAAAATTAAATTAATTCATTCAAGAAATCTTTGCTCGTCTTTTCTATTACTTGGTCAATCTTTTCAAACTCAAAATGTAACACTGTTTCTCCCTTTTTTGAGTTATAGTATGTTTTATCATCGAGTGATCTCGCTGAATGTTTCGTCATTCTCGGTTTTTTAGATGTTAGCTTAGAAACCAGCCACTCCCATCTCCAAAACAATGCTGCTTGCCAAAGTTTTACCTTCATTGAAGGTCTTTTTTTATTCAGATTGTCGGCAATAGCAAACAATACCTCTTTAAAACTTTTGTTTTCAGAAGTTAAAATAAAGCGCTCGTTTTTGACCTCACTTTCCATCAACTGATTCATCGCTTTGACTACATCTTCAACTCCAACAAAACCTGTAACACCTTCAGAATAAAACTGAAATCCTTGGTTTACCTGAGAAAATAATTCTCCAGATCCTGAGTTCCAAAACCCACTTCCTAAAATTACTCCTGGATTTACAATTATTACATCGATACCTTCTTGACTTGCTCTCCAAATCTCCATTTCTGCGCCATATTTTGTAATGGCATACCCATGGTTATTCTGATTTCCGTTCCATTCGTTTTCCTCATCAACTATTTTTTTATGAGGATCATCTCCTATTGCAGCAATAGAACTTACATAACACAATTTTTTTACATCCGATTCAATAGAAAGGTTAGCAACAATTGCTGTTCCGTGTATATTTACCTTTCTCATGTCTATATAATCTGCAGGATCAAAAGAAATTAATGCAGCACAATGATAGACATGAGCAACACCTTCAAAAGCAGGAATCATGGAAGGAACATCTGTAATATCAGCCTGAAGCCATTCTATTTTAGAAAAAAGAACATCAACCTCTTTTGAATAATATCCGAATACTTTTCTAACATTTTCCAAGCTTTTTTTTGTTCTATAAATTGCTCTAATCTCATCATTTTTTTGAGTTAAATGAGCCAATAAATGAGAGCCAACCAAACCTGTTCCACCAGTAACTAAAATCATATGACGAATTTAGTTTATTTACCTCAGAAATGTATCTTTGCTCTTTATTAAATAAGACGATGACAAATTTTGTTGAAGAATTAAGATGGCGTGGACTTTTGCATGATATCATGCCTGAGACCGAAGAGTATTTATTAAAAAACAAAACTGCTGGCTATATTGGGTTCGATCCAACAGCTGATTCATTACACATTGGTAGTTTGGTGCAAATATTAATCTTAAAACATTTCCAAATAGCAGGTCATAAACCAATTGCTTTGGTGGGTGGTGCAACAGGAATGGTTGGGGATCCCTCAGGAAAATCAGCAGAAAGAAATTTGTTAGATGAATCAACGCTATTAAAAAATGTTGAAGGCGTAAAAGGACAATTGGCTCGTTTTTTAGATTTTGACTCTACTACTAAAAACCCTGCGGAATTGGTAAATAATTTCGATTGGATGAAAGATATTTCATTGATTGATTTTGTTCGTGATACAGGAAAACACATTACTGTAAACTACATGATGGCAAAAGATTCTGTAAAGAAACGTTTGAGTTCTGAATCGAAAGAGGGAATGAGTTTTACAGAGTTTACCTACCAATTGTTTCAAGGGTATGACTTCTATCACTTGTACAAAGAAATGGATTGTAAGGTTCAGATGGGTGGTTCTGACCAGTGGGGGAATATCACTACAGGTACTGAATTAATTCGTAGAAAAGCACAAGGAAAAGCGTATGCAATTACCGTTCCTTTGGTCACAAAAGCTGACGGAACAAAATTCGGAAAAACGGAAGGTGGTAATGTATGGTTGGATGCAAATAGAACATCTCCTTATAAATTCTATCAATACTGGTTGAACTCTTCTGATGAAGATGCTGAAAAATATATCAAGATTTTTACTTTTTTAGATAAAGAAACTATTGAAGCATTGATTGCTGAACACAAAGAAGTGCCTCATATGCGTTTGTTACAAAAGAGGCTTGGCGAAGAAGTAACAATCATGACACATGGAGAAGAAGCCTATGAAAATGCAATTAAAGCTTCCAATATTCTATTTGGAAAATCTACTGCAGATGATTTAAAATCATTAGACGAGCAGACATTTTTAGATGTTTTTGATGGAGTGCCACAGGCAACGATTTCTCAAGAAGATATTACAAACGGATTAGATATGATTGGTGCTTTGGCAGGAAAAACTGGCTTTTTAAATTCCAATAGCGACGCCAGAAGAGCATTAAAGGAAAATGCAATTTCTGTAAACAAAGAAAAGGTCAAAGAAGATTATACAATTACCTCATCAGATTTAATTGCTGATAAATATGTCTTGCTACAACGAGGCAAAAAGAATTACTTTTTGTTGAAGGTTGAATAAAAAAAGCGGTGTTATAACACCGCTTTTTTTATTTTTCAATTAAGTTTAGATTGTCCAGTCTAAGGATTACAAAATCTTCATCATCGGTATCATCTACAATAATGCTATATGATATTTCAAACTTCTGATCACTAAACTTATTCGATTTTAAATCGTGTTTTTCTAAAACTGATTTTTTAATTTCTTCAAATGCTAATACTTCTCCATCTTCCAATTCAAAACTGTAATATCCGTAAGCAAAAGTAATAAAGTGTCCAGAAGTACTTACCCGTTCAATCGATTCATAATATTTCATAATTTAAAATAGTATTACATTAAAAAAATAGACTCGTTATCTACAAAGGTTTTGAACTCTATTGTATACTCATTTGGGTCTTTAATAAAAAAAGATCTATGTTCTCCATTTTTATCTCTGAAGAACGTTTTTTTGGGAGTGATGTCTAAAGTCCAATGATTTACTTTATCATACATTTCTTCCCAAGAACTTTCATCCAAGATGACTCCAAAATGAAACAAGGGAAGAATATTATCTTCTAACACATAGTTTGGATTCTTCATCTTGAAGTTTTCCGACACCACAAATGTTATTTGATGACTGAATAAGTCTACATCTAGCCATTTACTAGAACTTCTCCCGTGCTTTAATCCGAGGTCATCTATATAAAATTGTCTAGTAGCTTCCATATTAAGACATGGAAGAGAAAGGTGGAATGCTATGTTCATTTTTTAGCTGATTTGGTTCTGTTTTAATATTCTTCATGAGGATTGTCTTCCTTAGAGATTTCATCAACCTCAAGACTATCATTTTCATCTTCTGAATGATCTTCCATTCTTTGCTCTAACTTTAATCCTATTTTTACTAAGTAGATAGTATCATCTGTTCTTACTTCAACTGCTTTTACAGTTTCTCCTTTGGCATTTTGAAAAGTCATGATATCATCATAATGATATCCGTCAGGAAACTTCTCAACCAATAAATCCAAAACTTCGCTTGTTAGTTTGGAATAATCTACGATTACTCTTTTCATAATTTACATTTTTAATAAGTAAGCAAAAATTAAGGGAGCTACAATAGTAGCATCACTTTCTATAATAAATTTTGGAGTATCAATCCCTAATTTACCCCAGGTAATTTTTTCATTAGGAACTGCTCCTGAGTATGAGCCATAACTTGTTGTTGAATCTGATATTTGACAGAAATAGCTCCAAAAGGGGGTTTCTGTTCTTTCTAAATCTTGATATAACATGGGTACTACGCAAATCGGAAAGTCGCCTGCAATTCCACCTCCTATTTGAAAAAATCCAATCCCTTCATCAGAGTTTTCTGTATACCAATCTGCTAGAAAAGCCATATACTCTATCCCTGATTTCATTGTGCTTGCTTTTAATTCGCCTTTCACAACATAAGAGGCAAAAATATTTCCCATTGTGCTATCTTCCCATCCTGGAACTACAATTGGTAAATTCTTTTCTGCAGCTGCATACATCCAAGAGTTTTTAATATCTATCTCATAATATTCCTCTAACACCCCAGACAATAAGAGCTGATACATAAACTCATGAGGGAAAAAACGCTCTTCGTTGTCTTCGGCATCCTTCCATATTTTATAAATATGTTTTTGCAACCTTCTAAAAGCCTCTTCTTCTGGAATGCAGGTGTCGGTTACTCTATTCAATCCTTTTAATAACAGTTCCCATTCGTCTTGCGGAGTTAAATCTCTATAATTAGGGACTCTTTTGTAATGTGAATGAGAGACTAAATTCATGATATCTTCCTCTAGATTTGCTCCAGTACAAGAAATGATATGTACCATATCTTGACGAATAACTTCTGCGAAAATCTTTCCAATCTCAGCAGTACTCATTGCTCCTGCCATGGAAACTAACATCTTTGCTCCTTTATTGAGCTGGTCTTCGTATCCTTTTGCAGCGTCAACCAAACTCGCAGCATTAAAATGCAAAAAATGCTTCTCTAAAAATTCAGAAATAGGTTGTTGATTAATATTCATCATAATCGTAATCTTTAAATTTTGACAACTTATTAAAAGGGCTTTCCACTGTGTTCTCTTCTACATCATAAGAATCGTTGTTTTCCGAAAACTTGTAGCTCAACATTTTATAATAAATTTTTGCTGCTAAAAAATCAGATGATTTTTCATTTTCATTAGGACAAAGTTCAACCATGTCAAACCCTACAACATTCTTTTCATTAAAAACTCTTTTTAGAAACTCTAATGTTTCATAATAGAACAATCCTCCGGGCTCTGGCGTTCCAGTTGAGGGCAATAAAGAAGGGTCTATTGCATCTAAATCAAATGTGATAAAAACATTTTGGCTTAACTGATCGATTACGTCGTCCATCCAATATTCATTGAGCGCCATGTCATGAGCAAAAAAAACTTTATCCAAGTTCATGACTCTTTTCTCTGAAATATCCATACTTCTAATCCCAACCTGAACTAGATTTGTTGTTTGGTTTGCCTCATAAACTGCACATGCATGATTATAAGGGCTCCCATTGTATTCTTTTCTTAAATCTGCATGCGCATCAATATGTAAGACAGTAAGATTGTCAAAGCATTCATTAAACGCTCTAATACTTCCAATTGAAATAGAATGCTCTCCTCCAAAAAGTGTAACAAATTTATTTTTATTGATGTACTTTTTTGTCACCTGATACACTTCATTTACCATGGCTTCAGGAGATGCGTCTTCTAAAATTGGTTCAGCTAAGTAAACCCCTTTTTTGTATGCTTCAAAATCCGTTTCTATATCATACAGTTCCATATTTTCAGAAGCTTTTAAAAAAGCCTCAGGACCTTTGTCAGCTCCTTTTTGCCACGTGCTAGTTCCATCATAAGGAACTGGAATCAAAACAGTTTTTGATTGCTCCAATTTTGAAAATTCTTCTGGAATTCCTGCATACGTTTTATTAATTTCCATAACCTAATATTGATAATAATTCATTACTCTTTTGTTGTTCTTTAAATACCCTAGTAGTCATATTTCCCTTTTCATCTGTATCGATTAATACATGTTTAGGATGAGGGATTAAACAATGTTGTAATCCCCCAAAACCACCTATACTTTCTTGATATGCTCCAATATTGAAAAACCCGATGTACAATGGATTGTCTTTTTCATACACTGGTAAATAAATTGCATTGATATGTTGTTCTGAATTGTAATAATCATCGCTATCACAGGTGAGACCACCTAAGAGAACTCGTTCATATTTGTGATTCCATTTGTTAATTGGAAGCATTATAAAGCGCTTGTTAATTGCCCAACTGTCTGGAAGTGTAGTGATAAATGAAGAATTAATCATATTCCATCGTTCTCTATCATTTTGTTCTTTTTGATATAAAACTTGGTAGATTGCTCCTCCTGATTCTCCCACAGTAAAACTACCAAACTCTGTAAAAATATCTGGTACCTCAACCTTTGCGTTATCACATACCTGTTTAATTTGATTGACTATTTCTTCTACTATATACTGATAGTCGTAATCGAAAGCCAGTGAATTTTTTATGGGAAAGCCTCCTCCGATATTAAGACTGTTTAAAGTTGGACAAACCTTTTTGAGTTTGATATAAACGCTTAAGCACTTTAGTAGTTCATTCCAATAGTACGCATTGTCTTTTATCCCTGTATTGATAAAAAAATGCAACATCTTCAACTCTACTAGCTTGTTGTTTTCAATCTCGCGTTTGTAATAAGAGACAATATTTTTATATCCGATACCCAGTCTGCTGGTATAAAATTCAAACTTTGGCTCTTCTTCCGAAGCAATTCTAATTCCTATTTGAAATTTCTTCTTTGTTTGGTTTTGCAAAAGGGATAACTCTTCATAATTATCTATGACTGGGATGCATTTTTTATGACCTGAGTTTATAAGGTCTGCTATTCTATCGATATAAGCATCTCTTTTAAATCCATTACATAAGATGTAAGTAGAATCGTTAATTTTTCCATGTTCTTTTAACGATTTTACTATATCTAGGTCAAAAGCAGAAGAAGTTTCAATATGAATTTCATTCTTTAAAGCTTCCTCTAATACATGCTTAAAGTGCGAGCTTTTTGTACAATAGCTATAAAAGTATTTCCCTTTGTAATCATATTTTTCAAAAGCAGTAGAAAACCAGCTTCTAGCTCTTTGAATATTATCAGAGATTTTAGGTAAGTAAGTAAATTTTAATGGGGTTCCATAGGTTTCAATCAGCTTCATTAAATCCACCTTGTGAAACCACAAATAATCTTCTTTCGCTTGAAATTCTGGTTGAGGAAAATCAAACGTTTGATTGATCAAATCAATATATTTCGTATTCATTTTAATTTCGTAAAAACTTGAGACAATAATCCTAAGGATAGCATTAATAGCTAACCTTCATCTTAGGTTCTGAAATAAAAACTAAATACGTAATTCTAAATACACTCCTCGTAGTCTTATCATTTGGAGCGCATTAGATAAAAATGCATTGGAAGAAACCTTAATTTTTTCGGCGTATTTCCAAAATACTTCACAAACACTTCTCTTCCCTAAGTATTTGCTAACGAAATAAGAAAAACGTAACATTTTGCTTACTTAACAGTAAACCAAATATAGTTTTTTTTTGAATTCGAGATTGTTTTTTATTAAAATCTGATTATCTTTTATCTATCCTTCACTCGATAGACAAATTTATGTCCGCTCCAATCATCATCAACTGCGGCGACTTTTACATCCACCAAACCATTGTCCAACCCGTAGTTCATCACATAGAATTTATCAATCTCTGTTTTAATTTTTGAAGATTTCTTCGGCCAACTAATCCAAAGTACTCCATTCTTTTTTAATGTAGGTTTTGCAAGAGAAAAAGCTTTGGATAATTCACTTTCTGTGGTGGCAAAAATGTGAATGAAGTCTACCGTTTCTTTTTCTTGTTCTGAATCTAAAATCACAACTCCCTCTGGAAATTCATGAAAAAAGTCTAAGTAACGTTTTGGCGAATTGTAAACCTGAATCAAAAAATTCTCTTTGATTCCTAGTTTCTTAGCTAAGGGTGTTCCTGAATATCCTACAGAAGTCATTTATAATCTTCTTGCCATTATTTTACTCCCGCATAATTAATTCCTGTCAATTTATGCATATCTCTATCAAATGTAGAAAGGTCGTCGTGGTTGAATTTAGTAATGTCATCATATCCACAAGATCTTGCAACTACTCTGATTAAGTTATTCGTTGCGTCAAAATAGTTATGTAATTGTTTTGCTGAAGAATCTATAATCAATCGACTTCTCAACGATTCTTTTTGTGTTGCAATCCCTACGGGACAATTATTGCTTCCACAGGCACGCATTCCTAAACAACCGATTGCTTGTAACGCTGAGTTAGAAACTGCAATGGCATCTACTCCTAACATCATCGCTTTTGCAAAATCTTCTGCGACACGTAAACCACCAGTGATGACCAACGTGATATCTGTTGCTCCAACTTTATCTAAATATTTTCTTGCTCTTGCCAGTGCTGGAATTGTAGGCACATTAATGTGATCTCTTAAAATGGTAGGAGCAGAACCTGTTCCTCCTCCGCGTCCATCTAAAATGATATAATCTACACCTGCATCTAAGGCAAACTGAATGTCTTTTTCTATATGGCTTGCGGCAATCTTAAATCCAATGGGAATTCCGCCAGTACGTTCTCTTACTTTGTCTCCAAAATCTTTAAAATCTTCTGCTGTATGAAAATTTGGATTTGCTGCCGGTGAAATTGCTGTCTCTCCTTCTTTCAATCCTCTTACTTCCGCAATCTCCGCACTTACTTTGTTTCCTGGCAAGTGCCCACCAGTTCCTGTTTTTGCTCCTTGACCTCCTTTAAAATGAAAGGCCTGCACATTGTCTAATTTATCCCAAGAAAATCCAAATTGAGCGGAAGCTAATTCGTAAAAATATTTACTATTATTCGATTGTTCTTCTGGCAACATTCCTCCTTCGCCAGAACAAATTCCTGTTCCTGCCATTTCCGCTCCTTTTGATAAGGCAATTTTTGCTTCACGAGATAAAGCTCCAAAACTCATGTCGGAAACAAACAATGGTATGTCTAATTCTAAAGGTTTCTTTGCTCTTGGCCCAATGACAACTTTGGTAGTAACCTCTTCATGATCTAATAAGGGTCTTGTTGCTAATTGTGCTGGTAAAAACTGAATGTCATTCCACTTTGGCAAAGTATTTCTATCTACTCCCATGGAAGCAGAAAACCCATGGTGTCCAATGTTTGTTAATCCGTTTTGAGCAAGCTCCTTGATATACCCTGTATAAGGTTCCGTTTCTTCTGGATGTGTATCTGCATAAGCGCCTAAGTATTCATCTCTATTGAATGGTTGAGGGCTGTTTACTAAATACGCATCAACTTCAAACTCATCAACAAAAAGATCATCTCCTTCAATTTTTGTTGAAAATTTATGAAGTACTTCTTTGTTATTGTATTCTGACACGCCAGAATCTACTCGATAATCCCAGCCATGAACTCCACAAATAAGGTTGTCTCCATCAACATGACCGTCAGACATTAAAGCTCCTCTGTGCAAACATCTTCCGTATAATACAGAAATATCTCTATCGAATTTTACGATAACTAAATCTAATCCATTGACTAAAGCATGTACTGGTTTTTTGTTTTCTAATTCTGATACTTTTGCAATTGCAATTGGTTTTTTCATGAGGTTTGGGTTGATTGAGTTGTTTAAATTAGTTGATTTTTTCTAAAATCCTAATATTGTGGAACTTAAAAAATGATTCTTTTAAGTCTATTTCCCAAAAAAGCCGAGAGTCTTCGGCTTTTTTTATTTCAAGGTCATTCATAAGCTGATCTAAGCTTACTTTCTTGTTTTATTTTTGGGTGATTTTTTGCCAGTTTTGGTCAGCTTTCGCTTTTAATTCTTTAGCTCCTTCTTTCGTCCAAAGTCTTAATGTATTTGTGCTTCCTCGATTGTAGAAGAGGTATAGTTTTCCATCTCGGATTTCAAAAGTTTCTGGGTTTACAGGAACTTTATTCCCTTTTGCTCCCATGGCATAAGCACAGAAACCTCCGTATTGTGGAATGTATTTCGTAGGGTTCTTTTTAAATGTATTTCGATTTTCTTGTGATGAAAAATAGAAGGTAACTCCATCGTATTCTGTAGAAATCTCTTTACTTCCTTCTTTTGCTTCATTATTAAAATATGCGACAACATCATAGCCTTTTGCGACGGCTCCTTTTTTGGTATAATAATTTTTTTGAGCAAGGGCAGAGGCAGAGAAAGTTATTAGCAGTACTATGATTATTTTTTTCATAATTATATTTTGGCTGAACTGTTAGGTAGTCGATACAGTCCGTTTTAAATTACACAAAACTTAAAAGTTTCTAAACCACCATTAAGTTACAGCCTCTTATATCTGAGTGGTCAAAGCGCCCTAAGACTTCAAAAGTACCGTTACTATTGACTTTTCCTAAATCTTGTGTAGCGATGAAAGAACAAGAATTATAATTTGCCAAATCAATCACATTAAGCCCTCCTGTTTTATGATTTTCTAAAATTGTAAGTGCGTCTTCTGTATCTCTAGAAAGAACTTTCATCCAAGGCGGACATTCAAAAATTCCTTTTCCTTTCGAATACCCTTGACTCAATAATTCTGTCATACCATATTCTGAATGAATTTGAGTCACGCCAAAACCTTTGCATAGTGTTTCATGCAATTCAACCCGAATGAGTTCTTTTCGACGGCCTTTCATGCCGCCTGTTTCCATGATAATGGTGTTTTTTAAATCAAATTGATGAGCTTCAATTAAGTCGAGTAGAGCGAAAGTGACTCCAATTAGTAGGGTTTTCTCTCCTTTTTTATCAAGTTCTGTTAGTTTTTCTGAAAGCCCAGTCATATCATCTAAATAGAATCCGCTTGCGGATTTTTTCGATTTTTTGATCAAATCATTGACCATGTAAATCAAAGAAGAACCTTCTCTTTCTAGGTAGTTTGGCAACAATGCTAAAATTGTATAGTCTTCTATATTCCCATAAAACTGCTGGAAGCCTTTTCGAAAGCTTTCTTTATACCAAGACATGTCTGTAACTGAATGTTTGCTAGTAACACTCCCTGTTGTTCCAGAACTAGCAAAGATTTCTTGAACTACGTCTTTCCCTGAAATTACTTCGTGTGATTTAAAAAATTGAATAGGCAAAAATGGAATTTCTTCAATTTCTCTTACATCACTAGGGTGGATATTGAGTAAATCACAAAAAGAACGATACACAACATTATTTTCAAATTGATGTTTAAAAACTTGTAAAGCACAAATCTTAAAATCATTATCGGTTTGTATGTTGAAAATTTCCTTCTGCATTAGGTCTCACAAAAATAGAACTATTTGACGCAACCCTTTTGCTGTTTTTTCATCTAATTAACAAACTAGACGGTAAAACGTTTGGTTATTTTACTGAAGTGTAAACCTGTACAATGTAAATGAAGAATTATATATGCTTGTGTTGTTGTTAATGCACCAAAATCTGTCGAATGTAAAAATGGATTCGATTTGTTTAAATATTAAGTTTATTTTTAAATAAACTTTTAAGGTATCAATTTAGACGAACTCATACAAAAATGTTGTCAGCAGGATTTGGCAGCGCAATCGCAAGTTTATCAGCTATTTTCAGATAAACTCTTTGCGGTATGCCTAAAGTATTCTAAAAATTATGAAGATGCAGAAGACACTTTACAAGATAGCTTTTTAGTCATTTTTGATAAAATTAAACAGTATAAAAAGATTGGATCTTTTGAAGGATGGATTAAAAGAATTACGATTAACACCGCAATACAGAAATACAGAAATAAATCGCTCTTACAAATTGTAAAAGAACCTGTAGAGGATGAAGAAATAGATGAAATTGATTTTGAAGACAATCACTTAACAATTGATTATTTGTTGAATTTAATTCAACAATTGCCTGATCGATACCGATTGATTTTCAATTTATATGTCCTGGATAATTTTTCGCACAAAGAAATAGCCGAAATGTTACATATTTCAGAAGGAACATCAAAATCAAACTTGTCTAGAGCAAGGGCCTTATTAAAAAACAAAATAGAAGTTCATCAGCAAAAACAACAAAAAGCTTAAGTGATGAAAAATAAAAATATAGATCGATTATTTCAGGAAAAAATCAAAGATTTGGAAGCTATTCCAAGCTCTAGGGTTTGGACTGTTATTGAATCGAAACTACAAAAGAAAAAACGCAGAATAGTTCCTCTTTGGTGGGTTTATGGAGGTGTTGCAAGTCTAATCGTTCTTAGCTTATTATTATATCCTTCGATAGATAATAATGAAGATCCAATCATTCTTAAAGAAATCATTACAACTGCCCCTGACAATAATGTTAAAAAAATAGATACAACTAGGGTCAAAACAAAAAACCCTTCATTTGTTCCAAATCAAGAGGAAGTTGTTGTTCTTGAAAAAAAGAAGTCAAAAAGAAAAACTCCAAATACTTTAGCTAAAAACACCTATCCGATTGCATCAAAAGTAGAGCAGAAGAAAAACAAAAAAGGAAAATCTCTACCTCTAGAACATGAAGAATTAGAAAAGAAAAAAGTGTTTGAAAAGGTAGACCCTGCAACCAATGTTATTGATTCAATTAAGAAGAAAGAAAAAAAGAAAGATTTAAAACTTACGCCAAAAAAAGATTTTATAGCTATTGTAGATAAGGATTCAACAATTTCTAATAAAACTTCAAAAAAATGGTCTTTAACACCCGTTTTGGCTGTTTTGAAATCTAATTCGAATGGTGATTCACCCATTTCAACAAGTCTATCAGGAAGTCCAATAGAGGGAAATAATACTTTTTCTTATGGAGTAAAGATCAACTACGCTATTAATTCTAAATGGACTATTCAAACGGGAATTCATTTACAAAAAATGCGCTTCACAACAAAAAACATAGCGTTAGTTTCTTCTAGCTCTGAAATGATTTTTAACAATGTCAATTCTAATTTGAATAATCTTCTTTTTATTGGTGGAGATCAGGTAAATTCATTGGATGTTCAAAATTTAGGAGCGTCATTAATAAGTAATAATGCAATATTAAATCAGTCTTTCAATTACCTTGAACTTCCTATTGAGGTAACATATAGAATTATCTCAGGTAAAAAATTGAACACTCACATCATAGGAGGTTTTAGTTCTTTATTTCTATCAGAAAATAGGATTGACATTGAATCTGAAAGTTTTTCTCAAGTATTAGGAGAAGCTTCGAATTTGAACTCTATTAATTTTAGTGGAAATTTTGGGTTTAGTTTTGACTATACACTTACAAAAAAATGGATATTAAATATCAATCCAATGATCAAAATACATCTGAATACTTTTTCAGAGAATAGCAATAATTTTAATCCTTTTTTCTTAGGTATTTATTCAGGCATAAAATACTCGTTTTAGTTAAAAAATAATTTAAGGGCTGTTGGTTTTAACTATTTAAATTAATTTTTTTGCTTTTTGATTCGTTAAATTTCTATCAAAAATCAATTTGATTTATTTTCTTTTTGAACGGCTTCTCTTCCCTGCTTTTTACGAAACTTTATTGTACTTTTGATTCCACAAATCAAATCAAAAAAGAAACGAAAATGACAGACTTCGGAATTCAAGAAGCCCTTGCTAAACTAGGGTTGAAAGACATTAACGATGGAACTTCAACTGGTTCAAACAATTTTTCAAACGGAGAGCTTATTGAAAGCTACTCTCCTGTTGATGGGAAATTAATTGGAAAAGTAAAAACCACAACAAAAGAAGATTACGAAAGAGTAATGAAAACGGCAACGGAAGCTTTTACCTCTTTCAGAAACATGCCTGCTCCTCAAAGAGGAGAAATTGTTCGTCAATTTGGAAACAAATTAAGAGATTTAAAAGAGCCTCTTGGGAAATTGGTTTCTTATGAAATGGGAAAATCTTTACAAGAAGGTTATGGAGAAGTTCAAGAAATGATTGACATCTGTGATTTCGCTGTTGGATTGTCAAGACAATTAAACGGACAAACGATTCCTTCTGAACGCCCTGGACATGTAATGAGAGAGCAATGGCATCCAATTGGAGTTGTTGGTATTATTTCAGCATTCAATTTTCCAGTTGCAGTTTGGGCTTGGAATACAGCTTTGGCTTGGATTTGTGGTGATGTATGCGTGTGGAAAGGTTCTGAAAAAGCACCTTTATGTTCTATAGCTTGTCAAAATATTATTGCAGGGATTTTAAAAGAAAATAATTTACCTGAAGGTATTTCTTGTATCATCAACGGAGATTACAAAGTTGGTGAGTTTATGACTGCTGATACTAGAATTCCTTTAGTATCTGCGACTGGGTCTACAAGAATGGGAAGAATTGTTGGTACAACTGTTGCGCAACGTTTCGGAAAATCTTTATTAGAATTAGGTGGTAATAATGCAATCATTATTACTCCTACTGCAGATTTAAAGGTAGTCGTTCCTGGTGCTGTCTTTGGTGCTGTTGGTACTGCTGGACAACGTTGTACTTCCACAAGAAGGTTAATTATACACGAATCCGTTTACAATAAAGTAAGAGATGCTATTGTTGGGGCTTATGGTCAATTAACAATTGGTAATCCTTTAGATGAAAAAAATCATATAGGTCCGTTAATTGACACAGATGCTGTTAATACTTATTTAGCTGCGATTGAAAAAGCTAAAAAAGAAGGTGGAAACGTATTAGTTAATGGTGGCGTTTTACAAGGTGAAGGATATGAAAGTGGTTGTTATGTAAAGCCAGCTATTATTGAAGCTGAAAATCATTTTGAAATTGTACAACATGAAACTTTTGCTCCGATCTTATATTTAATGAAGTATTCTGGTGAAGTAGAAAATGCTATTGAAAAACAAAATGGTGTTGCACAAGGATTGTCTTCTGCGATTATGACAAATCAAATGAAAGAAGCTGAGAAGTTCTTATCATATGCTGGTTCTGATTGTGGTATTGCCAATGTAAACATCGGAACTTCTGGTGCTGAAATTGGTGGTGCTTTTGGTGGTGAAAAAGAAACTGGTGGAGGACGTGAGTCTGGTTCTGATGCTTGGAAAGTGTACATGCGTAGACAAACAAACACAATTAATTATTCTGATGAGTTACCTTTAGCTCAAGGAATTAAGTTTGATTTATAAAAACTTTATTTAATCATATTTTAAAAAGCCATTTCTATCGAGATGGCTTTTTTTGTTATTACTTCTTAAAAAGGGTCGATTTGTACTGTAATCCTAGTTCTTGTTTTATCAACAAAACCTCAGGTTTATCTTTTCTTAATCCGACCTGCCAATTATTGAATATTTCCCATGAGTCATTAACAAAAATTGGTTCTCCATATTGTTCTATTAAAGCTTTTCGAATTCTATCTTCTTCTGCTTTAGCTGTTAAAATCCACACAACATTAAGTTTGTTATCTCCAAAGCGAGCTTCTGCTTTTCTTGGAAATCCTAAATAAGATACTCCGAAGCAATTAATTTGTACTTGAGCATTAGGGTCTGATCCGTCTAATTTTTGTGTATTTATAAAATTACTATTGGTTTCCAACAATGGTTTTATTTCATCAATCGATTTTCCCATTTTAAAAAATGAAGGAATCTTTTTTGAAAAACTCAACTTTTTAGAATTCTGATTCTTTTCTATCAAATAAAGGTTTTCCCATGTAAATAAATTTACATGCATTGCTTCTTGATTCAAGACCCAAGCAATATCCTGTTTCTTCTTCAAAAACAATCTTTCTTTTATATAAATTTCATAACCTAAATAGTTTACTGCTTTTTCTTCTCTCTCTCCTCCAAGGACATTGTAAACATTTCCTCTTGCTTCTATATAAACAAGTTTATTGTCGGCAAATGTAAAGACTACTTTTTCTACAATTCCTTTCTTTGTTTTTAAATTCAAACAGATCAAATGATCTTCTTTCTTTTCAGCTAAAGGGAAAGAAGGTATATCAACAGAAATTAATTTTGTTTTTTCTGAAATACTTTTTACTTTTTTAGTTACCTCTGCTAAAGATTCATTCAACGAAATCCCATTAAAAATAACTTCTGCTTGCCCTAAAATAATAGCAGGTAGAATGAAAAGGAATATGGTCAGGTACTTTTTGTTTGCCATCATGATTGTTTGGTTTTCTATAAAGATGGAGTGAAACCTATTTTGTTACAGTTTTTAGATAAGAATTTAATATGAAAGCCTTTTCTTTGATTTGGTTCTTAATCATCTTTCTAATACCTTCGTTTTATTCTATACCGTTTATTGTAAAACCAAATAGAGATATGACAATTTATATTGCTTATATTATTCCTTTAATCATCGTTCTTCAGAGTCTTCTATTTGCTCTGGTGTTATTCACAGACAATGGCCCTAAAAAAACAACGAATAAATATCTTTCTTTATTTTTATTAATTCTTGGATTACAATTTTCTGCTATTGTATTAGAAGGTTTTGGTTTTACGAATCGCTTCATCAGTGGTTCGCAATGTGCTTATGGTTTTGCTTATGGTCCTTTGCTTTATTTATATACTCACTCTTTAATCTATCAGTCTTTTCCGTTTAAAAAGAAACAATTATACCACTCCATTCCCTTTTTTACTTTTCTATTTGCTGCAGCATTTGGTGAATCTTTCTGTAGTCCTCTTGGTGTTTTATTATATGTTAGTTTATTTATATATCTCATTTTTTCAATCAAAGAAATTGCTCGGTATAGAAAAGTAATTCAGGAAACTCAGTCTTCGATGGATCGAACAGATTTGGTTTGGTTGGAGTGGACAATGGTCATCTTTAGTGTTTCATTATTATTAGATTTGATTGATCAATTACTTTGGAGCTTAGATCTTGTCGCTAATATTTCCTCAATTCACCTGACAATTCTATTGTTGATTAACTGGATTTTTTATAAAGGTCTCAAACAGCCTCAAATTTTTCTTGGGATTACAAAAAATGATCAAGAAATATTACAGCATAAAAATAATCCTTCTGAGGAAAAGATTCCTGATTCAGATGATCAAAAAGAATTGAGCCGGATTCAAGAATTTATGGGAAGCACTGACGTTTATACGGACTCAGAATTAAACTTAAAACAATTAGCTAAGCTTATAGAAATAACGCCTAGAAGGTTGTCTTATTTAATCAATACTTTTTTGCATCAAAATTTTATGGGGTTTGTTAATGACTACAGAATTAAAGAAGCGAAATATAGACTCGAAAATTCTAAAGATGAAAAAGAAACAATTTTAGAAATCATGTATGATATAGGTTTCAATTCAAAATCATCCTTTAATACCCTTTTCAAAAAGCAAACGGGTTATACACCCTCTGAATACAAAAAAACCCATTCTAATTAAGGTTCGGGTTTCTTCGATAGAAATTCAAACGCTTCCTTTCTTTTAAAATGAGTTCGAATTCATGATTACGAACTTCTATATTATTATTAATCTCTTTCTTTGTTTCATCAAACGAAATAATAAAAGTTAATCATGAAGAAAGTATTAAAAATAATAAAGAAGCTTTTTGTTTTTTTAGGTTATACAATCGCAGTAATTTTAATCGTATTAATCTGTTCTGTATTGTTATCTAAGAAAGATTATGGTACTCCCGAGTCTCTTTTGGGAGAATCTCTAAAATCTATTGCTATTAAGAATGTGAATGTTATTAGCATGAACAAAAACGAAGAAGAGATTCAAAACAATATGACTGTCCTTATTGAGGATGGAAAAATAACAAAGATTCTACCTGATTCTCTTCCTTTCAATAGTAAATACGAAGTAAAAGAAGGAAATGGAAAATATCTAATGCCTGGTCTTATTGATATGCATGCCCATATTTTTGATCGTTCAGACCTTCCTATGTATTTAGGCTACGGAGTTACCACGGTAAGAAATATGATGGGGTTTCCAATGCACTTGCGTTGGAGAAAACAAATAAAAGAAGGTACGTACCCTGGGTCGAATCTAATCACCGCATCACCAACCATAAATAGCGGTAACAACGCAGGTCCCTTCCATAAAAAGATTGAAAACCCTGAAGAGGCTATAAAAGCTGTCAGTACATACAAAAAAGAAGGCTACAACTTTATAAAGGTTTATAATGGGTTAAATTCTGATCAGTTTAAAAGCATTATGAAAACTGCTAAGCAAAATAATATGTATGCAGCTGGTCATCCTCCAAAAATCTCTTTAGAAGAGTTGTTAAATTCTTCAATAGTTTCAATAGAACACACAGAAGAGCTCTTAAGGTTCTTAGATGAAGAAAAGTCCGAAGAAAGTATGTATGTTTTAGCAAGACAGTTGAAAGCATCCAATAAAGCAGTCGCCTTGAATTTGATTGCATTCAATAGAATCAATAGGGTCTCGCAAGAAGGTGTTAAGTATTATGAAGCCCTACAAGAAGAGCCTTTAAATCCTGTAATCAAATTTATTGGCACAAAACAATTGGAAATATATACAAAGGCTGGGCCTAAATATAAAGTTCGTGCCGAGGCTAAATATCGAGCTATGAAAAACCTGTCACGAATTTTAGTAGAAGAAGGTGTTACGGTATTATTTGGAACAGATTCTGGGCCAAACTTTATCGCTCCTGGTGTTTCGATGTTAGAAGAAATGAAGCTTTTAGAAGATGCGGGAATTTCGAGGTTTGAGATATTGAAATCTGCAACATTGAATGCCGGAGAAATTTTAAAGGATAAAAGTTTGGGTAAGGTGGTTGTAAATGCTACCGCAGATTTACTACTCTTAAAAGAGAATCCTTTGGAAAATCTAGAAACTCTAAAGAACCCTGAAGCTGTATTAAGTAATGGTGTTTGGTATTCTAAAGAAGGTATTAATAATCTTAGAAATTTAGGAAAAGGCAAGGCAAGCACATTTATGACAATAGGTCGTTTTTTAGATCATTTAATCTCTAAATAAATATTTTTTATCCCATTAATTTGGAAATAGTTGATTGGGGAAAATTAAAGTCCTCTATGAAATATTAAAAACGCAAATCTTTCGATTTGCGTTTTTTTTGCTTTAGGTGTAACAAATAAAAAAGAATTGCATCAAAGGGGAAACTTAAAAACATAATCATGATAAAAAATATTTTATTCTCAGTAGCAATTCTGTTCTCTATGAACATCGCTATGAGTCAAAACAAAGCCATTAGAGTAGAAGTTCATGGAAAAGGAAAGCCTATATTATTCCTTCCTGGATTTACAACCCCAGGTTCTATTTGGAAAGAAACAGTAAAAAATTTAACTGTAACAAAAGAGACTCATTTAATTTCTTATGCGGGATTCAATGGAATAGATCCTATTGAAATGCCTTGGTATTCTAGTATCAAAAAAGAGCTCATTACCTATATCAAAGAAAACAACTTACAAGAGATCGAAATCATTGGTCATAGTATGGGAGGAACTTTAGCTGTGGATATAGCAGCGGCTCTTCCTAATCTCGTGACAAAAATTATCCTTGTGGATGCTTTACCTTGTATGCGTGAAGTAATGATGCCTAATGTTCCTGCTACAAGTATTCAATATGAAAGCCCATACAATAATCAAATGTTAAAAATGGACGATGCTCAATTTAAAGGAATGGCTAATATGATGGCAACCAATATGACCAATAACAAAGAGAAAATTGAAACTGTAAAAAAATGGATTCTAGAAGCAGATAGGAAAACGTATGTCTATGGCTATACAGACTTGTTAAAATTAGACTTAAGAAATGATCTTTCTAAAATAAAAGCAAAGACCTTAATTTTAGGAGCTCCTACTTACGGAACTGTTGCCAAAGAAAACATGGAAAAACAATATGCTAACTTAGCAGACAAGACTATTGAAATGGCACCAAGTGGCAAGCATTTTATTATGTTCGATGAATCTGAATGGTTTTACAAAAAAGTAAATTCTTTTTTAACAAGTGAGTAAGAAAGATACATCCCTGTTCGAATCGATACATCAGCAATACTTTCCTATGGTATTACAAATGTGTCTTGGGTTTGTCAAAGGGGATTACGACAAAGCCAGAGATTTATCGCAAGAAGTCTTCATTAAGGTTTGGATTCACCTCGATTCTTTTAAAGGAATCTCGTCTTACAAAACATGGATTTATAGAATTACCGTAAACACTTGTTTGCAACTCATTAGAAAAAAAAAGAAGAATGTAACCTTGCCTATTGAAACGATTGCTCTTTCTTTTACTGAAGAGTCTAAAAATGATACCTCAGAAGCAAGTAATCGATTATACAAAGCTATTGGTCAATTAAACGAACTCGACAGGCTGTTAATTATGATGGTTTTGGAAGGTCAAGAATACGATGATATTGCTGATGTTCTTGGGATACAACCAACCAACGTTCGAGTAAAAATACATAGAATTAAAAAACGTCTTAAAAACATATTAAATCATGAGTAATCATTTCTCAGAACTTGAAAGTGCTTGGAAACAAGATAAAAAGAATATCAAAAGTTCATCAACCGCTTTAGATGCTGTTTATGAAAAAATTCAAACGAACAAAAAAGAAAGTTTCTTCTTTTATTATGGAACTATCGTAATACTAACAATAACATTGCTTGTTATTTCTAGCTTCTTCTATTTTGTTGCTCCTGTTGAAAAATTATTAAGTAGAATTGGTATTGGTTTGATGCTTGTGGGATTGCTTGTTAGAATTGTAATCGAAATTGTTAGTATCGTAAAATCTAAGCGAGTTCATATTCTAGATAGCTCTTTAGAAACTGTCAATAACACTATAGCTTTCCATACATTTCGAAAGAATGTTCACGGGATTGTGACCCCAATCATCATTGCTTTTTATACGGTGGGTTTTTACCTAATTACTCCAGAATTTCTTCTCTATTTACCTGTTTGGAATGTTGTTCTATACGATATTTCTTATATTGTTATAGCTGTTGTTCTTTTCATTCAAATCCGTAAAGGAGTTTTGAAAGAAATGAAGATCGTTCATGAAACAGTAGAACTTAAAAAGAGTTTATTGCAAGAAGGTTAATTAATATATCTTTATCTAAAAGTCAGATTTTGCTGATTTTCTTAATTTCAATGATGAATTTAGAAAAAATACACTCTCATTCTGAATACGAAAGACAACTTGAACTTGACCGTTTATTGGAAGATAAACATTTGAGATTATTGGTGATATCGATTTAGAAAAAGCTCTTTTTGAAATTTCAGATGATTTATTAGATGTTGAAATTCAATTGTATAGTAGTGTGTTTTTGTTTGGATTTTATAGCGTAATTATTTTGCTTTTTTATAAATCTCTATGACTTCTACAGGGATTTTGGTTTTCGATTTCTCAAGGGTAAGTCCATATTTTTTTAATTCTCTAAGAAGTGTTTCAGGTGACTCTTCTTGCCAATCTAAGTTTAAGTCATATACTTCTGTTAAATTTGTTTGATCAACGATTGGAGCACCTCTATAACCCTCTAAATAACCTGTTAGTTTTTTCATCTTTTGCTTTTTCATCTTAAAGATAGGCCCCATAAACATATAATCTGATTCTTCAGAATTGGATTTTTTAAGAATATTGCCTTCATTTTTTAAAACATAGCAAAGCATTTTTTTTGTAGACCTTCGCGCATTTGATTCAAAATATTGATTCAAAAAATCAATCCCAATTTGTCTCCATTTATTATTTTTTTCTCTAGAAACTTCTATCGTTAAATTATATAAATCTTCTTTTTTAGAAGCAAAGTCATCGTAACTAAGTCCGTCCTTAAAAACCAACCTGTTTGACGATGGAATATCAAACAGACTTTGATATAATCTCGGCAACGTATTGTTCCACATTTCAATTCCGTTAATATTCCCATCGATATTTATTAGTAATTTACTCCCTGCTCTTTTTTTCTGATCGTATCCAGTAAATTCAATTCGATAATCTGAATTTGAAATAGCTTTCAAGTTTTCAACTTCTAACAGAGGGTCAATATAAAAGTCGTTTTTAACTTTTAATGCAATTTTATTCACCGTTAGTAATTCTTCAATCACTTTTTTATTGATATTTTCTGGAGCTGTGATCGCTCTTACAATTCCTTCTTTATCAATAATAATAGAGTGTGGAATCTTTTTGTATTTAAAACTATTCTGATGTGCTGTATCATGGGCAACTCGTAATTTAGTTTGTGTCGTTTTTATAAACCTTTCTAGCCTCTTTTTATCATCTGGTGAAACTGTAATAATTTCTAAATCATCTTTAAATTGAGTTTGCAAAGTATCCAGTTTTTTCATCGCAGGAATGCAAGGAGTACACCAAGTTGCCCAAAATTCGAGAATAACAACTTTCCCTTTTAGGTCTCCTATTGAAAGGTTCTTTTCTGAACTATTTAAAATGTTTGTAAACCTATAATTTGGAACTTCTTTTCCAATTTCGGCGATTCCTATTTCTTTCTGACAACCTAATATTAAAAAAATCACGACAATACTTATTCCTAACTTTCTCATCATTTTATACGGTTTTAGTTGTTAGTGTAGGTTGAATAATAAAATATTGAATGCGTGATATCAAATTTTATCTTTCCTGAAAAATGTTTGTCTTTTTTAGGCTTTCTAACCATCATTTTGAATTTTTTATTTTCCTTTGAAGGCTGACTAACAATAGTATTCCCATCATGATAAAATGTTGTGTCATTCCCAACAACAGTCATGCTATAGTCTTCAATAGGTTCATAAAAATGAATTTTAGAGTATTCTCCTGTCAGTTTAAAGTCTTTAAAATCTGAAGAAAAATTATAGAAAAAAAGCTCACTACTAAAATCTTGTACACTAACACTTTCTCCTACTTCTCCTATTTCTATTTTTGAAGATTCAATTTCTAAATGAGTTTTTTGAACACTTCCAATCAAGCTTTTTAAAACATTTAATAATTTGACATTCCCTCCTATAAATTCTACCACTTTAAGTTCTGTATCTTTCAGATTGAATTTCGAATTCACAATCTTTTCTCCTTGAAAATTTCCTTTTGTCATAGTAACATTCGCGTCGTTTATACTCATTCCTTCAAATATCAAAGAGGTTTCTTTTGCCTCAATTTTAAATTTCAAATGTTTAGGGATCCTTAGGGTAAAATACGCCTCTCTTATTTGTGCTTTTTTATCTTTTTTTATTGCGTTCAATAACGTTACTGCAAACGATTGATCTTTTAATTCTTTAGTGAAAATCTGACTAACAATCTGCTTTTTTGTTTTTCGTTCTCCTATTTCATTATTTAAGTCTTTAATCTCAGTATTAGGAATTGTCAAGTAAAAGCCATCACTTAATTCAAAATTTACTGGTGAAATTTTATTTTTAGATTGTATTGTTAAATTGATTGTTTTCCCAATAACTTTCTTGACTATTTTTAATTTCTTTTTATATGAATTGATTTCTTTTTCAGAATGGTTTTTAAACTTCATTGAAAAATCTATGTATATCGTATTGTCAAGAGATTCTATTATTTTTAGAGGGATGTTTTTAATATCTAAACTTATTTCAGTTGCTTTTTTTACATCAATTTGATCGTTATAAAGAATCTTTTTTTGAGCAAAAACAGATCCGTTAAAAAACAGGAGTATAAATAATGTCTTATATAATAATCGTTTCATAACTTTTATTTTTTTGATTTAATTCTTGTATATGTTGTCGAATATTTTTTAACAGTTGTAATCTTCTTTGCAAGTTTTCTATAAGGCTCTCTAAGATCAAAATGTTATTGGGGTCTTTTTTAAATTCACCCGAAACCTTTTTATAATTATCTCCTAAGCTTGACAGTTTTTCTTCATATCTACCAACTAGGTTTTGATCATTAGTAACCTTTACAAATCCCTGCCATTCATTATCAATACTTTTTAAATATTCTTTCTCTATTTGAGCAACCTGAATTTCCAATGTGGTTTTTTCAGCCTTTTTTTGAAACTCTTGATAAAAATATACCGACGAAAACACCAACAGTATTGAAGCCGCTATTTTTAATAGATAAAGAGGTTTCTTTATCGATTTAGAAGGTGTTCTTCTTTTGAGTTTTTGCAAGAACTCTTCTTGGTGTGAATCTGGTAGTTTCTTTTTTTGAAACTCCTCATCTCTAAACATGTTTCTAATATCCTGCTTCATTTTTTTTCTCTTTTAAAAGTTCTTGTAACTGCAATTTCCCTCTTCTTAAATGTGTTCTAGATGTCTTAATTGGTATTTCCATAATTTCAGATATTTCTGAATGATTATAGCCTTCTATCAAATATAAATTAACAACTATCTGGTACTTTTCTGGTAGTTTTTCTATTGCTGCCAATACCATTCTTTTTGTTATCCTAGCATCAAAGTACCAATCGTCGTCATCGACAATCTGCAAGGGATGTTCTTCTAAAGAAATTGTTTCTATCTTTTTTTTCTTAAGTACGTCTATACATTGATTGATGATAATTTTCTTTAACCAAGCCCCAAATGCTATTTCTTTAAAATTAACGTCTAACTTTAAAAATGCTTTTAAAAAACCTTCTTGCATTGCATCCTTCGCTTCTTCTTCATTCTTTAAGTATCTAAAAGCGATAAAGAACATCGCCTCACAATAAAGATTGTACACCTGCATTTGGGCTTTTTGATTCCCTTTTTTGCAGTTCTCTATTAATACATTAATCTCTTTCGACATTTATTTTTGTTGGCTATACTATTAGAAACGAAAGAAAATTAATAGGGTTTCAAATGAGTAGAAATTTTATTGATATTTTACTTTTCGAAGCACTCGAATTGCTTCTTTGTACTTTACATAAGTAGTTTTATCCTCAATGCTTTTGATATAATCTTTAGCCTTTCGAAGCTGCTCCCCTGCATCTAAATATCCATGTAAATAGCAAATCAAATAATTGGTAGGTAAGCGTAAAACATCTTCATGTTCTGTAACGGAAAGTGCAATTCCTTTTTCAATTTTGGATATAATAGCATTGCTATTTTCATAAATATGCTGAATGATTGTGTCATCAAATTTTGGCGGCTCAAACAAAAACTCTGTAATAATATCATGCTTCCCATTGTCCTTGAAGTTGATAATTGTTTTTTCTAAAGGGTAGCGTGTTTCTTTTTTATCAATTCCCAACAAAATGTATTCGGTAATAATAAACGATTGATTGTTGTGGCTGATTTGCACATCATCTAAAGAAGAAAAGAACAAACGAACTTGCTCATTAATGAGTTCTATATCTACCCGTGTAAAAAACTCTTCACCATTCACTTGTTTTTTTTCTCCTGCCCAGCAAAGAACAAATTGTTCGTTAAATACTTTGTATTGTGGATTGTATTCTGGTTTATGATTATTAAAAAAATCAAAGACACCATCTAATGTAAGTTCAATGTTATTATTGGCATTTTTTTCAATCGCCTCAACAATTGTTTTATTGGTATCTCTAAGTTCAAAGTTTTTAGAAGCTGGCATAGAATTACTTCCTCTTCGATAGAAAATAGTTTCTCTTCTATACTTCCATGCATTTTTGAGTAAAGATGTTATCTTATTATTTGGATGTATGGTAACCAATCCGATTACTTTATGGCGAGGCAATCTAGGAAACGGAACGTTCTCGTATTCGATTTTTGGAGGATTTACCAAGTAAGCGTTTACTAGGTTTTGAATTTTACTATCATCATAAAAATCGACTCCTATAATTTTATTCTCCTCGTCTTCAATACCAATAACGATATAAGAATTGTTCTTTGGATTTGAATTTGACAAAGCACAAACATGCTTTAAAAACTTTGCCTTTCCTTCTTTACTTCCTAATGATACTTTTTGCTTTTTGTCATAAAAACTATTCTCATCATTATGACTGAGTAAGTTTTTAATCAAAAGTCGTTTGTTAATCATCTCAGTAAAGCTATTCTTTTAAATTCAAAAACACTTTATAACCAATGATTTAAATTAAATCTTAGAAAGACTATCTAATAGTTTTTGCAGTTTTTTATATTCGCTTGGCCTCGGCGCATTGTTCGTAATGATTGTTCCGTCTTCTTTAATAAGCAAATATTGAGGTAACGACACAGAACCTTTTCGAACTGTTGAATAGTTATTTGAAAAATGTTTATGAAACGTTTTATTAGCTAAATGATGATAACCTAGTAAATCATAAAACTTAATCTGTTCAATCCATTTGTCATAAACATCTTCATTGTCTAGAGAAATGTATAGCTTTTTATATCCGTTTCCTTTTAAGGTTTTTTCAATTTTATCATTCTGTTCAAACTCTACTTTACAAGGCGCGCACCAAGTTGCCCACATATCTACATATAGTTTTTCCCCTTTTAGTTTTGAGAGAAGGTCTTCAAACTTATTTAATTTATCATCTCCAATCATTATTACATCTTCTGATAGCTCTGCTGTAATTTTCTTTTGATACTCTCTAATTATAGAGATATCTTCTTCTAAATAGTTAATAAAGCTACTTTTAGGATAGGTTTTCTTAAACTCATTAAATATTGCTATTAAGCTTTTTTCATACCTTTTCTGTTTTACAGAGTTAATAATATAAGAAGCAAGCAATTGCTCTCTAAAAGGTTCGTTCAATTTCGTTTTTATAACATTAGTATATAAAAAATGAGTGCTATCTTTTTTATAAAGCCTGTTTCTAACTTCCTGTGAATACTCATTTCTAACTGTTCTTTTTATTTGACTATACATAACATATTCTTGCCAACTAAAAGGAATCAAGTCAACCTCATCATAAGGGTATTGATCAATAGTCTTAAAAGAAAGGTCATTAAACTCTTTTTTTGTCACATTCTTTTGTGCCGACTTATAATCGTTTACAACTATAATGGCTAATGCATAATGATAATCAATATCTTTTTCTAAGAATGTGTGAAAATTTTTATCTATTTGGTTCTGGCTTAGTAATGAATCGATTTTTGAAACTTCTTTCTTTTTGAAAGTATTTATCTTTTCTGATACTAGCAGCGCTGTGCTATCTTTTGAAAGTCGATCTAAAAAGAAGAAAGTCGATGGTGGAAATCTATTAAAGCTATTTAATGCTTCCTGTCCTTTTGCATTATCAAACGAAAATTCTTTTGAGTTTTCGGTAAAGTGAATTTGGTATTTTTGACCCGGGAAGGTCATAATAATTCCCCATTTTTTTCCAACTTTTAATCTTGCGTATCCAGGTTTATCTATTGAAGTTTTTAGAACAAATTGATTATCTTTAGTTCTAACTAAACTATCTTTCTTATTAGACCATAAGGAAATTCCTTTTTCAGATCTATAAATTTCAATATACTCAATACTTTCATCATCTGTTGTAATTATTATTTCAAATTCAAGGTCAATGTTTTGTCTCTTACAGGCAGAAAATAATGAACATGCCAATACAAATAGTAGTACTTTTCTCATAATGTAATTAATTACTTTTTTGATCGAAGTTTAAATTTACTAAAAATTTAGTAGATTATTTTTTACTTGCTCCTCATATAAATCTTGGTACTTTTCAGTAAAGTATAATGTTTTTCTTTCCAAAAAACTATGCAATATTTTTCTTCTTCCTAGCCTGTATAGAAAATCAGGCTAAATGCTATACTCTTTACGGATATTATTGATGTAGGCTTGATATATCTCCCAGTTTTGACCCAATATAGACAGGTCAAAATCTAATAGGTAAGCATTATCTTTAGAAACTAGAATTTGATGTGACTTGGTTGATAAAATTAATTGATGCAGTTTCTTTATTTGATCCTTTTTAAGTGAAAATTTTTCTGCAATCGATTTTGCATAATCAGCACTTTTTTCTTCATTATTCTGTTTTGATGGATTATAAATAATATCATGAAACCATATTGAAAACAGTAATATATCCATATCTCTAATTTGATTTTTATTCTCTTCAGCTAGCTGAAGCATTGAATAAATGTGATAATGTCTTTTTTTACCTGTATACTTTTTCTCTATTTTCTTCCATATAGAATCCAACAACAAAGAGTTTTTGCTTAGCCTTTCTCCTAATCGAATCCATTCTTTATGTAAATTTTCGACATTCAAAACACTACGGAACTTTATGTCCTTGAGAAGCCACTAATAAGGTAAACCAATCTTCTAGTTCTAAATCAATTTCTACTGCTTTTACAGCATTGGCTATTCTTTCTTTATTTGTAGTCCCTATCACAGGATGTATTTTTGATGGATGCTTTAAAATCCAAGCTAAGAGCAATTGATCTTCTGAGGCATCATATTTCTTACCAAGCTTTTCTAAAACTTCTTTTATTCTGGAATTAGCCTCTGTTTCTTCTCTGAAAACGTTGCCTAATGGGCTCCAACACATCGGTGTGATTCCTTTTAAAACCATCTGATCTAAACTTCCGTTGTGCATAGCAGAGTATTCAGATAATGAAAATTCTATTTGATTCACAGATATTGGTTTTTTATCAGAAATTAAATCCACTTGAGAAGGAGTAAAGTTTGAAACTCCAAAATCAATAATTTTCCCTTGCTCTTGTAAGATAGTGATGGCTTCCGCTATTTCATTTGAATGCATTAACGGGCTTGGTCGATGGAGTAATAATAAATCTAGATAATCTGTTTTTAAATCTGATAACGATTGTTCTACACTCCAAATGATATATTCTTTTGAATAATTGTAATGTTTTATTTTATTATCTCGACTTTCGCCTACATATTGAATTCCGCATTTTGAAATCAGCTGAATTGTTTCACGTTCTATTCCGCTTTCTGAAAATGCTTTTCCAAAAGCTTCTTCGGTTGTATAATCGCCGTAAATATCGGCATGATCAAAAGTAGTAATCCCAGCATCTAATGTTACATTCAGTTGAGCTATCATCTCTTCTTTAGAAAACTGTTTTCCCCAGGTTCCCCATGACATACATCCTGCTATGATTCTTGAATAGTTACTCATTTAATCTTTATTTAAAATAGTAGCACTTGCTTGTGCTGTTGGAAACACCACTAGATCTTCAATGTTTACATGATACGGTCTTGAAATCACAAAATGAATAATGTCTGCAATGTCTTCTGCTTGCAAAGCCTTATATCCTGAATACACATTTTTAGCACGTTCTTTATCTCCTTTAAAACGAACATCAGAGAATTCTGTTTCTACCAACCCTGGATGAATGGCACTAACACGAATATTGTGCTTGTTCAAATCCATTCGCATTCCCTTATTAAGAGCGTTTACAGCAAATTTAGAAGCACAATAGACATTTCCGTTAGGGTAGACTTCTTTTCCTGCTGTAGATCCAATATTAATGATAAAACCATTGTTTCTTTTAATCATTTGAGGCATGATTGCTTTAGACATGTATAATAACCCTTTTACATTAATATCTAGCATGGCATCCCAATCATCAATACTTCCATGTTGAATTGGATCTAATCCATGAGCGTTGCCTGCGTTATTGATTAATATATCTATCTGATTAAATTTTTCTGGCAAGTTCTCTACTGAAGAAAAAACAGCTTCTTTGTTTCTTACATCAAATTGAAGAGTTGTCACTTCTGTGAGTTTTCCTAATTCTTTCTCGAGAGATTCTAATCTTTCTTGCCTCCTTCCACAAAGAATTAATCTAAATTTATGTTTCGCTAGAAGTTCTGCTGTAGCCTTACCAATTCCTGAGGTAGCTCCTGTAATTAATACATTTAAATCCATGGGTGTTCTTTTGGTTTAAAGATAGCTGATTTTCATAAAAATCATGTCAATATAAAATGAAAGAAGAGCATAGAAAAACCGCTCTATCCCTAGAGCGGTTCCTTTTTAATTGGTTATTGAGAATAACCAACCAAAAATCAACTAACCAAACTTTATTTTCAATTTCATGTGATCTAGTGTATTATTTAATTAAGCCACATGAAACTTTTCTTTCCTTTTTAGGTTTACATCTTTTTCTCGATGTTACTTCTTTCCTTTACCTTTCTTGTTACTTTAGTTCGTTTTCTTCCTTCATTGCTTACAGAAGGTTTCACATTTTGTGAATTTTTTAAGAATTGAATAAATCCTCTTCCTGTAAAATCATACATTGTATTAGAACTTAGGTGTAATAATTGCACCTTCTGGTCATTGATAACGCTTAATTCGAATTCTTCAATATCTCCACCGTCATAATTAAGTGTTAAAATTTTAAGATCCTCATATCCTTGAACGTCAAAGACCTCATAACCACCAGTGAAATCCCATTGTATTCTATCAATATTTATGCCAAAAGCATCATGTGAAGAATAGAAAGTCGTGTTGTTTTCTGATGTAAATTGCAAGTAATGTTCGTCATCAAATGCATTTGGTGTTCCTGTTGTGCTAATAGCTGTTCTTTCCCAAGCGTCATATTCTTGTAAGAAATACTCTATATTTTCATAGAACAACATATCATAATCAAAATCATTACTTTGATATCCTACCAAATAGTAGCTTACATTTAGAAAAGTATCATCAATTCTAATTTCATTCGCAGACAACTGAATTACTTCAAAATCATGTCTCCCATCTATATCATGATTGGTTTCTAAGATTCCTCCAAACGTGTTATAATTTCCAACTATAATTCCTAATCCGTTTCCAGTGAATCCTATATCAGCAATGTTGTTGTTTGCGTACATGTTTCCGTTAAAAAACGATAGTGTAAATGCTCTAGTTACAAAAGGAATTTCTTCCGTTCCGTTTGTTCGATGAATATCTACATACCATACATCATATCTAGATACTAATTCATTTAAAGTGATTGAGTCGTCAAAAACATCATCAATAACGACTGAACATGAGCTAAATAGAGCTCCACTAAAAATAATAACTAAGAGTAATTTTATCGCTTTCATATGCTTTCTGTTTTGGTTATACTAACCAGTTTTCAAATTGCGTGCCAAAAAATAAACTCTTACTCAACTTAGGAGTTAAATAACTAATAATCAGAAAAATAAAAAACGCATCCTAATGGATGCGTTTTCAATATATGTTCTAAAATTATTTTTAGTTTTTCAATGCTTCTGCCCCACCAACGATCTCAAGAATCTCATTAGTAATTGCAGCTTGACGTGCTTTGTTATAGGTTAACAATAGATCATCACGTAATTCTTTAGCATTGTCTGTTGCTTTGTGCATGGCAGTCATACGGGCTCCATGCTCTGCCGCAAAACTATCTCTAACAGACTTATATAATTGAGTCTTTAACGACTTGGGAATCAACTCTAATACAATTTCTTCTTTCCCTGGTTCAAAAATGTAATCCATATTGGTCTCTACATCTCCTTCTACAGGTTTAATTGGTAAAAATTGTTCTACCTGAGGAATCTGAGTTGCAGCATTTTTAAATTGATTGTATATGATCTCTATTTTATCATAAGACTCACCTACATACAAATTCATTAGTTTTTCTGCAATTTCAGCTACATTATCAAAAGTCAAATCATCATAAACATCATTTCTAGCTTCAATAACTGGATATGTTTTTGATAAAATATCATTTCCTTTTTTACCTATTGTCAACAAGTCAACACTCACTTCTTGGTAATTGTCTTCAATGTTTTTGATGGTCTCTTTAATCACAGATGAGTTAAATCCACCACATAAACCTCTATTTGAAGTTACTACCACTAACAACACATTAGATACTTCTCTTTGTTTAGAAAAATCTCCTCCAGCATCAGCTTCCAAAGTTGCACTTAAGCTTTGTAACAACTCGGTCAATTTAGATGAATAAGGACGCATTGCTGTAATCGCATCTTGTGCCTTTTTCAACTTAGCAGCAGAAACCATTTTCATGGCACTGGTAATCTGCATAGTAGAACCAATCGAGGTAATTCTGTTACGTATTTCTTTTAAGTTTGCCATAATTTAAGTTATGAATTATGAGTGTTGAGTTACGAGTTTTTGATAATTGCAACCAATATTCTTATTAACTCTTCACACTTATTTTTCATTTCATTAGGTACTTCTCTTCCAGTCGCTTCTAAAATTTCTAACCAATATTTGGTTTCATCAGCTTCTTTTAAAGCAATTCCTAATTTATTTTTAAAATCTTTCTTACTAACTCCTCTTTGTGCTTCTCTAATATTTGCCCCGACACTTGTGCCAGATCTAATTAACTGAGAGGCTATTTCAAAATGCTTATTTTCTTTAAGAACTTTACTGTAATTAACTATTTCGCAAGCGAAATGAAAACTTTTAATTCTAATTGGGCTTTCATTCAATTTACTCATAATTCAAAAGTCTTAACTTTTAACTTATGTTGGCGATTAAGCAAATTTTGCAGAGATCTCTTTTGCTGCGCTTTCTAATATAGAAATTACTTCGTCAGTTAATTTCCCTGATTTTAACGTATCTAAAGCGTCTCTATGCTTTGCATTTAAATAATCTAGATAATCTCTTTCGAATTCTTTTACCTTCTTAACAGGAACATCTTTTAACAAGTTTTTAGAACCTGCATAAATAATAGCTACCTGATCTTCTACAGTAAAAGGATCGTTTTGTGCTTGCTTTAAAATTTCAACGTTACGTTGTCCTTTTGAAATTACGTTCATTGTAGCTGCATCTAAATCAGATCCAAACTTTGCAAACGCTTCTAATTCACGATACTGTGCTTGATCTAATTTTAATGTTCCAGATACTTTCTTCATCGATTTAATCTGAGCGTTTCCTCCTACACGAGATACAGAAATCCCTACGTTAATTGCTGGACGAACCCCTGAGTTAAATAAATCTCCATCTAAGAAAATCTGTCCATCAGTAATCGAAATTACGTTTGTTGGAATATATGCAGATACATCTCCTGCTTGTGTTTCAATAATTGGCAATGCAGTTAAAGAACCTCCTCCTTTTACTAAACTCTTTAAAGAGTCTGGTAAATCATTCATTTCGCTTGCAATTTTATCATCATTGATCACTTTTGCAGCACGTTCTAATAATCTTGAGTGTAAGTAAAATACATCCCCAGGATATGCCTCACGTCCTGGAGGTCTTCTTAATAATAAAGAAATCTCACGGTAGGCAACTGCTTGTTTAGATAAATCATCATAAATGATTAGTGCGGGTCTACCAGTATCACGGAAATATTCTCCGATAGCTGCTCCTGCAAATGGTGCATAAACTTGCATTGCTGCAGGATCTGACGCATTTGCTGCAACGATTGTTGTATAAGCTAAGGCTCCTTTTTCTTCTAACATGTTTGCAATAGCTGCAACAGTAGAAGCTTTCTGACCAATAGCTACATAGATACAGTAGACTGGTTGTCCTGCATCATAAAATTCTTTTTGATTTAAAATGGTATCTAAAGCAACGGTAGATTTCCCTGTCTGACGGTCACCAATAATTAACTCTCTCTGACCTCTTCCTACTGGAATCATTGCGTCAATAGACTTAATACCTGTTTGCAAAGGTTCTGTTACAGGCTCACGATAGATAACTCCTGGAGCTCTACGCTCTAAAGGCATTTCATACGTTTTTCCTTCAATAGGTCCTTTACCGTCAATTGGGCTTCCTAAAGTATCAACTACACGTCCAACGATTCCTTCTCCTGCTCTTAAAGAAGCAATTCTTTCAGTACGTTTTACTATTGATCCTTCTTTAATAGAGGTAGAAGCTCCTAATAATACAACTCCAGCATTGTCTTCTTCTAAGTTTAATACGATTCCTTCTAATCCGTCTTCAAACTCAACTAATTCTCCGTATTGTACATTAGACAATCCATAAACACGAGCAATACCATCTCCAACTTGTAAAACGGTACCTACTTCGTCTAATGATGCACTTGCATCAAAATTTGTTAATTGTTGCTTTAAAATTGCTGAAACTTCAGCGGGTTTAATTGCTGCCATCTTTTATAATTTGATGTATAATTAAATTTTTGGAATATAATGACTATTGTCAAATTCCTTTCTTAATTCATTTAAATGATTTGAGATACTTGCATCATATTGCACATCTCCAACACGTAATATAAACCCTCCTAATACATTTGGATTTACAATATTTTCAAGACTAGCTTTTTTTCCTGTTAATTCAACAATTTTAGCTAGTACTTTTGCTTCTAATTCTTTCGTTAAAGGCACTGCAGTTGTTACTTTTGCAACCTGAATGCTTTTTAAGAAATCGTAAATGATTGCATATTGTTTCGCAATAGACAATAACATATTCATTCTTTTGTTCTCTTCTAATAGATCGAACAATCCTAAAGAGATCACATTTATTTTACCAGAGAATAATGCGTTCAACACTTTTTTCTTCTCAGAAGCTTTGATCACAGGACTTTTTAACATTACTGCCAAATCACCATTCTCAGAAATGGTTGATGCAATTAACTGCATGTCTACATTCACCTCTGTTTCAGCCTTGGTGTCTTTGGCTAAATTAAGAACTGCTTTTGCGTAACGTAATGCGGGTCTAGCGTCTTTCATGCTTTTACTTTAACGTAACTTCTTCTAAAATCTCCTCAACTAATTTTAGTTGATCTTCTCTAGAAGCTAATTCTTTTTTGATTACTGTTTCAGCAATACCAATTGACAAATCTGCTACTTGCTTTTTCAATTCTGCTATAGCTGCTTGTTTTTCTTGCTCTATTGAAGCTTGCGCGTTTTCGATTAACTTAGACGTCACTTCTTTTGCTTCTTCTTTTGCTTCAGAAATCATTTTATCTTTAATTATTCGCGCATCTTTCATCAATGCATCTCTTTCCGATCTTGCATCTTTCAACAATTGCTCATTGCTAGCATTCAAGTTTTGCATTTCTTTCTTTGCATCTTCTGCAGAAGCTAATGCATTTTTGATTCCTTCTTCTCTATCACCTACCGCTCCTAAGATTGGTTTCCAAGCAAATCTTTTTAGTAAAAGGATTAATCCTACAAAAAGGATTAATTGCCAAAAAAACAATCCTACTGAAAAATCTTCGATTAATTTATCCATAATATCTAATGTGTACTGTTTTAAATATTTTTTGTTTAATTTAAGTAAAGGTCATAGCCAACCGCTATGACCTATTACTTTAAAATGTTAGCTTATACTGCAAATAATGCAGCAAATCCAATACCTTCAATTAAAGCAGCTGCAATAAGCATCGCTGTTTGGATCTTACCTGTCGCTTCTGGTTGACGTGCAATTGCTTCCATTGCTTTTCCACCAATTTGACCGATACCGATACCTGCTCCGATTACTACTAATCCTGCTCCGATAAAATTTAAACCTGTCATAATATATATTTAAAATTAAAAACTCATTTTTATAATCACCTTATTAATGGTGATCGTGTTCTTCCACTGCTGCCCCAAAATATAATGCAGACAACATTGTGAAAATATAGGCCTGTAAAGCCGCTACTAATAATTCTAATATCCCTAATACCATTGCTAATACGAAAGACAATGATCCTCCTAGCCAATTTTGGGCTATAAAAATCATTCCCAAAATACTCATCAATACAATATGTCCCGCTGTAATATTTGCATACAAACGAATCATTAAAGAAAATGGTTTAATAATAGTACCTAGTAATTCTATTGGCATTAAGATAAACTTCATTGGCACAGGTACTCCTGGCATCCAGAAGATGTGCTTCCAGTAATCTTTCTTAGCCGTAAAGGTTGTAATTAAGTATGTAAGGATTGCTAAACAAAATGTGATAGCAATATTATTTGTCACATTCACTCCTAATGGAGTCAATCCAAACAAGTTGATGATCCATACAAAGAAAAATACCGTTAATAAATAACTCATATATCTCTTATAGTTCTTCTCTCCAATATTTGGTCTAGCAATGTCGTCACGAATATAGATTACGATTGGCTCTAGTAAGCGACCCATTCCTTTTGGCATAGATCCGTTTTTCTTATATGCTTTTGCCATTCTGCTAAACATTAGGAACATCAATAAACCAACAATCATAACCGTAAAGACATTTTTGGTTATTGAAAAATCTAATGGTTTTATATTAGTAGCATGGTGCTCTGCATCATATTTGATGGTTCCTGTTGCATCTGTCTTATATATCTTTCCGTGATCTAATTTATAGTAGTTATCTCCAACATGAGCAACACTTTCTCCGTGATGCAATTTTGAAGACATAAAAACTTTCAATCCACCATCCCATAAAATAACAGGCAAAGGGAAACCCCAATATATATGTTTTCCTTCATCATTTGTGTAAGAAAACAAACTAAAATCATGAGAATCTTGTAAGTGATGAGGAATATATTCCTCTACTTCTTTAGCTCTTTGCTCCTTAGTTTTTTGTGTTTGATGAGTCTTCTTCCTTTTACTTTTTTTATCATCATTTGCAAAAGTTGCTATTGAGAATAAAAGGAATACTAAGGTTAACGCTTTTACAGTTATTTTTCTATGCATATCACTCTAATAATAGTGGCTTAAAAATCGCTGCAAAGGTAAGTTTTTATCTTAAAATCAAAAACTATTTTACACTTTATTTTAAAGGGCTTTCGAGATGTATTTTAATGTGATAATGAATCCCATTTATTTAGCCATTTTGAAAGGCTAAAAACCTCTATTATTAGAGTCAGAGTATAAGGAATAAAGAAGGCAAAAAATTCTGTTTCAGAAATCTCTCCATCAAGTCTATATGAGGTGTTAAACATCAAGAAAAACAGCATAAACTTCATCATGCTGCCACCTAAAAAGAGAAAGCCTAGTTGGTTTTTAAACTTTCTTCGAAAAACATATAACATTACAAATACAACAATAGCTAGCAACGTATTTACTAAATAAGCCAGGATAATTTTATCTGCAAAAAGAGGTAAATCAAAGTATCTTAGAAAGAACAAATGTCCACCAAAAAAAATCCCGACAAACAAAAAAATTCTAAATAAAAAATTTGAAATTATTTGATTCATCAAGGATTTAATCTATTTAGTTGTTTTACGATAAGGTAAAGTGAAATTCCAACACCTGCTAATGTTGCTACAATTATATACCCTTTTTCTCCTTCGTTATAGGTTGTATCTAGCCATTTACCTAACATAACAAATAGGTAAATAGTTACTCCCATTTGGAAGGCTGCTCCCGTAAGAATCAAGGCATTTTTAAGCGGTTTTTTCGGAGAGGGTTTTTGGTTGCTCATGTTGGTTGAGTTCTTTAACAGCACCTTTCATGATGCAACTTGCATTAAAAGTCGCTCCTGGTTCTACAGACAGTTTTCCAATAGTGACTTCTCCTGAAATATTAGCCGAAGATTTTATCGTTAGTGTTTCTTGTAACGTTAATTCTCCAGAAAACTTTCCTTCTATATCTGCATTTTTAGATGCTACTTTTCCTTTTACAGAGCCTTCTACTCCAATAATTAATCTTCCATTCGTTTTTAACGAACCTTCTAAACTTCCATCAATTCTAAAATCTCCTTCCGAAATAATATCTCCAACTATTGAAGTGTTCTTTGCTACCACATTTCTTTCCATCACTTTCTGCCTTTGTGTTTTGTTTTTATTTTGCTTCATGGGGGGAACTATTTTTTAATCTATCTATAATTTCTAAAGCCTTCTTCCCTTGTTCCGTTTGTGAATAATCCACCGCTACCTTTTCTAAGGCCGACAAGTATTGCTTTTTATCTTTATATTTTCCTATGGCATACGCTTTTAGGAGTTCAAATTTAGGAATTAAAATAGAATTCTCAATTGTTGGGATTGCCATGTTTATAAAACACCTTGTTTCTTCGAAAGATTCATCCTTATATAAGTTATAAGCAATCGAATATAAATCTGAGATTTCATCAACAACTTCTTCCTTTGTTAATTCCTTTTCTGGGTTTATAATAATTTGAGCAAAAGGAGTGTCTGCATAGTCAGTTAAAATTACTTTTTTATACTCTTCTGCTTTTTTATCTGCCTTCTCAGAATAAATCTCATACAAGTGGTAATTTGCAGGTAAAATAAGTTCCTCTTGTGGCTTAGATTTTAACAACCTTTCCAAATTTCTAATCGCTTTAGGAGTGTTTTTAAACTGCTCTTTATAGATCAATCCAAGTTCAAATAGCGCTTGATTTCTTTCGGACACCAACACTTCTACTTCTTCTGGTTTCGTTGGGATTCCTTTTAGATATGTTGACACTTCGTATTTCAATGGTTTTTCCATAATGACTACCTCGTCTTTTTTACTTGACTTAATCACCGTTTTATCAGACCATCTCCAGTCATCTTCTAATGGCCTACTGCCCCAAATTCGTTGAAACTCCGTTTTTCCAAAGCTAACAGATTGCGTGTTGTAGAAATACCATTTTCCTTTATTGTCAGTTGACTGTGTTCCTCCTCCGAAAGAATTCCCAAAAGATATCGAGTTTAATCTTTTTTGCGCGTTTTCTTCATCTTCCTTTTTTAGTTTTTCGATATAATCTTGAAAGTACTTCTCCCTGCTTTCTTTTGGTAAAGCAGCCAAAGAAAGAATACTATCATTAACCTGAAGTATCTTTTCGTATTTTGAAAGAGATGTTAGGTTCTTAGCTTTCCTTTCTATTTTTTTTATGCGAAGCGTTTGTTTGTTTTGAGCAACAATCAACACACTATCATAGTAGGAGCTAGCCTTCACATAACTAAGTCCTTTAAAATAAATATCTGCTAATTTTTCGTAGCTAAAAGTCTTTTGTTTCGGAGAACCATTTTTTGCTCGCAAAGATTTTTTATAATTGACAATCGCGTTACCAATGCTGTCTCTGCCTTCTTCTAAGGCAGCTACTTGATAGTACAAAGCATCTAAATAAGGTCTATTATCTCTATTCTTAATTAGCTTTTCAAATCGTTCTAATAATGCTACTGTTGAAGAATCTGAAACCGAGTTTTTCGCAAGTTCCATGTTTGCATAAATTCGATATTTATAAGGTGCTTTTTTAAAACTTGCTAGCTTAGTAAAAACGATAGTCGCCGAATCTCTCTTATTTTCATTTCCATATAGTTGCCCTAAAATAAATAAGTTTCTCGCAGCTTGGACTCTGTTTTCTGAAGTTTCTGTTGCTTTCAAAAGGCTTTCTTTTACTCTATGAATACTATCCATTTTAGTATAAGCCATCGCTAAAGCGGTATAGACTTCTTCCTTAATAAGGTCAGACAGGTCCGGTTTTCTTAATAAGATTTTCAAACTTTCAATTGCCAACTCTACATTATCAATTCTAATGTTTGATTTAGCCCTCCAGATTCGAGTCTCATTAATAAGGTTTGCTTTTGGATATTTTGCAATAATATAGTTGAATGCTTCAATGGCAGGAATAAATCGTTCTGTGTAGTACCTAGATTTTCCTAAAAGTAAATACGCATCATCAATCTGTTTGTTTCGTTCTTTTCCATAAATATTCATGGAGTGCTTTTGAATTGCTTTTACAGCCTTCTCTTCGGCTTTTTCAAAAGGAGAGGTGGTATCGTTCTTTTGATTTTTAACAATTGGTGAACCTGGGCCTCCGCCAAAACCTGAATCAAACTTAGGAACTGCAATTACATTTCCTTTAAACTTTATTGGTTCGATAGGAAGAACTTCCCAGAAATCATCTTCATATTTAGAATTGATGTCGTCAATACCTTGTTGAAAAGCATTGTTCCCATTAAAAAGCACATTGTATTTTGTGGTAAGCGCGTGAAAATTTCTGTTTATCGTAGTATCTTTCTTTGTACTACAAGAAGTAACCATAAATAATAACCATAAAAACCCTATTTTTTGAATGTTCTTCATAGAAAACGAAAACTCTTATTTACAACAGTTTCAAGAGGAAGTTATTGTAAATAGAGCTCGTAAAAATAGGAATAAAACTTAGATTACTTTTTTTATACAGAAAAATAGCTCTCTAATTCTTCAAGAGTCTCTGCTGAAGTCTGAATATCCTTTACAACAATTCCTTTATCAAGAACAACAATTCGCTCACAAACTTCTGTAACGTGACTTAAATCGTGACTCGAAACCAATACTGTTATTTCTCTGTCTTCAGTAAGGGTTTTTAAAATTTTCTTTAAACGAATCTGTGTCGTTGGATCTAGGTTTGCAAATGGCTCATCTAAAATAACTACTTGCGGATTTCCCATCATTGCAGCAATAATTCCAGCCTTCTTTTGATTTCCTTTACTTAAATCTCTCAAGTATTTCTTTTTTCCTAAAACCTCTCCTCCAAAAAACTCCTCAAACTGAGCTAAAAATGATTGTACATCGGCTTTGTTCATTCCTCTTAAATCACCTATAAAATCGAAGTACTCTTCTGGTGTTAAATAACCTATTAAAAAAGTTTCATCAATAAAAGATCCGGTGAATGTTTTCCATGCCTCACTTTCATTCACCACAACATTGTTATTTGTTATAGTTCCTGTAGTGGGCCTGATAAGGTCTAATAATATATTGAAATAGGTTGTTTTTCCTGCTCCATTGTTTCCAACCAAGCCAAAACCTTGACCTTTTGGAATTTCTAAAGAGTCTATGTTAAGCACTTCTGTTTTTCCGTATTTTTTTGAAATATTTTTTGATTGTATCATGATTTTGTTGTGTCTAAGTTTGTGTTGATTAAGCTTTTTGATTGAACGCGTGAATTACGGCGTACTTGTCTCGAATGTACTTTTGCGTAATCAAATTCATAAAATAGTTTCTTGAAACTAATCCTATTAACCCTAAAGCGGCTATTGTAATAAGACCTGCATTTAATCCTAAGAAAAAATAGACAGCATAAAAAACGCCTACAGGTAACAGCATAACAGGAATAATAACAATAAATTGTTTTGCACTCGTGCCTTGTGTGTTTCCAAATCCACTAGCATTTAAATCTATCTGTTTGCGATTAAAAGACCCTGCATATAATAACACCAATGTATTAAAGCCTACATTAAATAGTGTTCCTGCTGCAATCATTAAATACTTGTCTAATCCGAAATAAATATACGGTGTTGCTAAAATGAAAAGAACTACTGTCATTATCGACATCAAAAACCATTTTGAATCTAAATATTTACGATAGCTTAAGTTTTGGCTCATTAACATTTTATAATAAGCACTTTCCCATGCTGGTATAAATTGACCATAGTTTAGCACAAAACCTCCTGTTACAAATAATGATGCAAAAACTAACATTGCTGGCATCTCTTGATATGTTTTTTGAGGAAAGAAAATTAATCCATACATAACAAATAGGAAAGACATTAAAAACACTGTTTTTGTTCTTTTGTTTCTCCAAATTAATCTAATTTCATTTTTAATAAAAGGAGCCATTTCTCCAAATCTATTTGCCCAAGATAAATCTGCGGTATTTGCTTCTTTTACTTTTTGTTTAACAGCATCATCTAAATATAATTGTCCTTTTAGGATTTTGAAATTTATTATGTATAAAATGATTAACAAAACCAATGGGGTTATTACAAAAATTGGATTAACAACTAAACCATCAAAAATTGATTGACTTAAAACTGTCACATCATAAATATCATAATATTGTAAAGCAATTGTTCCTACTAAAACAATCGCTAAAGCCCAAAAAGCAATATTGTTTTTATTAATAATAAAATTAGTGAAGTTTCCGCATTGAGTTAACAAAATCATTGTAAACAACCAGCCTAAAACTCCATTTACATCATAACCCTCATTAATTAATACAACTGAAAAAGGAATGTAAAAAAACAAGGAGAATATATTAAATGCAGAAAAGACCGATTTACCTAAAACATAATGCACTAGCTTTGTTTTTTTTATAGGGAGTATAAGAAGTGGTTTTATATTCATAACGGGTAGTTTTTGCATTATATATCGGAAAATTAAATCCCCAATTATTGCAAATAACAAAAATGAATTTACCACTTGTAAAGGGTCTGAATCTGGAACTGTTTTCTTTATAATAAAAAAGCTAAAAATTCCTAGGGAAAGAAAAGATAACATCATATATAGGGCAAAAAAACCCATTATAATTTTAAGAGCGAGTCCTTTTTCCCAGTAGGAAGAACGAAAATACTGTTTCCATTCTAATCGTAAAAAGTGTTTAATCATGCTTGGTTAATTAGTTTCAATATGTATAAGTGTCTGAACTTGTTTATTTGTTACAGATTTCAAGATAATTTATATTCAGGATATGTTTCTTCTAACAATTCTTTCGCTTTTGGCGGAATGATTTCTAACGAAACATAGATCATAATTCCAACAAAATGCTGGCGTGTAAATTGATAAAGTTTCTCTATTTGTTTTTTTGTTATTTCCATTGCTTACTCTAGATTAAATTTAGGGCTCACTAAATGTTGCATTGTTTTTAAGAACTCTTGCATCTCCGCTAATTTACTCGCGGTTTCTTTTGCCCCTGTTTCGGTTAACTTATAATATTTCCGTAACCTATTCCCAACTTTAGCAACCTCAACATCCAACAACCCTTCAGCTTCCAATTTGTGAAGCGCAGGATACAATGCTCCTTCTGTGATTTTCAATTCACCTTTAGTAAGTTCCTTCACTTTCTGAGTAATCTCATATCCATACATCTTATCTTTTTCTTCTAGAAGCTTTAAGATGATGGTTTGTATAGAGCCTTTGTATAATTTTTGGTTTCCCATATTGAAATATTAACTAGGCTCAAATATATACATAATTTTCTTATGTATAAAATTCTTATGTATCTGTTTTAAGACATAAAAAAGTGGTCGGAAATTCTTCCGACCACTTCTAATCAAAAGATTCGGTTTTAAATTTTCTTACGCTTCTACCTTCAACACATCCTTTATAAGATCTTTCAAGTTTTGCTTTGGTAAAGCTCCTGAAGACATCTGTGGTTGTTCATCCATAGGTATAAACAACATAGAAGGAATGCTTCTGATCGCAAAAGCTGCTGCCAGCTCTTGTTCTGCTTCTGTATCTACCTTGTAAATGTTAATTTTACCTCCATATTCTTCGCTTAGCTCTTCTAAGATTGGAGCAACCATTTTACAAGGTCCGCACCAATCTGCGTAAAAATCTATAATTGCAGGAACTTTTCCTTCAAAATTCCACTCTTTGTTTTTTTCGTAATTGAAGACCTTTTCTAAAAAGGTTTGCTTCGTTAATAGTTCTGTCATAATAACTCCTTATGTAGGTGCGAATTTAGACGTTTTATATGATACAAAATTACACTATCCAATGAGAATCATTGCTGAGGCTTATTTTATTTTTTGTAAATTTAAACCTAACTAATTATTAATTAATACTTTATACTTATGAATTCTATTACAATGATTGCTCGCTACCTACTAGGTCTAGCAATGTTAATTTTTGGGGCTAACAAGTTTTTAAATTTTATGCCCGCTCCAGAGTTGCCTGAGGCAGCTGGTGCTTTTATGGGTGCTCTTGCTGGAAGTGGATACATTTTTCCAACATTAGGAGTTGTGTATATTTTAGCAGGTCTTTTACTTGTTCTCAATAAAGCCGTTCCTTTTGCGCTTGTGATGTTAGTTCCAGTATCTTTCAATATTGTTGCGTTTCACTTAGCTTATGCTCCAGAAGGAATATTATTTGCCGCTGTTGTAGCTATCTTAAACTTGTTTTTAATTTACACAAATTGGGATCGACTTAAGTCTTTGCTCGAATAAAAAGAAACCTTTTAAATTGTTAAAACCTCTTGTATTATTTATGCAAGAGGTTTTTTTATATTAATTTAGAAGCCAATTAATTACATTCTCTATTTAACGAGTGTTAAATTTTAAAAAATGAAAAAACTAATCATTCCTATTCTTTGTGCTGCAACATTGTTTTCTGCCTGCAAAGAAGAATTAAAAAAAAGAGACATTGCCGTGGATTATCCTGAAACAACTAAAAATCCTGTTGTAGAAACTTATTTTGATACTGAAGTCACTGATAATTATCGTTGGATGGAAGATGATCGAAGCACCGAAACTGAAAATTGGGTAAAAGCAGAGAATGAGGTAACTTTTAATTACCTAGATAAAATTCCATACAGAAGTCAACTAAAAAATCGATTATCAGAATTATGGAACTACGAAAAAATTACTGCGCCTTTTAGAGAAGGAGATTATACTTATTTCAGCAAAAACAGTGGTTTACAAAACCAATATGTTGTTTATAGAAAAAAAGAAGGTGGTAAAGAAGAGATTTTTTTAGACCCAAACACTTTTTCTGAAGATGGAACAACCTCATTAGGTGGACTTGCTTTTTCAAAAGATGGAAAAACTGCTGCCTACTCTATTTCCGAGGGAGGAAGCGATTGGCGAAAAATTATTGTTATTGATGTAGAATCAAAAAAAATAAAAGAAGATACTTTAGCAGATGTAAAATTCTCTGGAATTTCTTGGAAAGGAAACGAAGGATTTTATTACTCTAGCTACGACAAACCTAAAGGTAGTGAGTTGTCTGCAAAAACAGATCAACATAAATTATACTATCACAAATTAGGAACGTCACAGAAAAAAGACCCTGTCGTTTTCGGTGGTACTGCTGCTGAAAAACACAGATATGTTTTTGCTTATCTCACAGAAGACAATCGATATTTGGTTATTCATGCTCAAACCTCAACCTCAGGAAACAAATTACTTATTAAAGACTTAACTCAAAAAAACAGTACGCTTGTTACTGTAGTTGATAATTTTGACAGCGATACATCTGTCATAGATAATATAGGAAGTAAATTATACTTACTCACCAATTTAAACGCCCCAAACCAAAAAATTGTAACCGTTGATGCTAAAAATCCCGCTCCCGAGAATTGGAAAGATTTTATCGCTGAGACAGAACATGTGCTAAACCCATCTACCGGAGGTGGTTATTTCTTTGTTGAATATATGGTTGATGCGGTTTCTAAAGTCTTACAATACGATTTTGACGGGAAACTTATCAGAGAAATTAAATTGCCTGGTGTTGGAAATGCTGGTGGTTTTGGAGGAAAAAAAGACGCAAAAGTTGATTACTTCTCTTTCACCAATTATAGCACTCCTTCTAGTACTTACAAATACAATATAGAAACCGGAGAATCTGAGTTGTACTGGAGTCCAGAAATTGACTTTAAATCTGATAATTATGAAAGCAAACAAGTTTTCTACACATCAAAAGACGGAACCAAAGTCCCTATGATCATCACCCACAAAAAAGGAGTTCAGTTAAACGGAAAAAATCCAACCATTTTATATGGATATGGCGGATTCAATATTAGTTTATATCCTTCATTTACCATTCCCAATGCTGTATGGATGGAGCAAGGCGGAATCTATGCAGTACCAAACTTGAGAGGCGGAGGAGAATATGGTAAAAAATGGCATGATGCAGGAACCCAAATGAAAAAACAAAACGTTTTTGATGATTTTATTGCTGCTGCAGAATATTTAATTGAAAACAACTATACTTCATCAGATTACCTTGCAATTAGAGGAGGGTCTAATGGCGGCTTGCTTGTTGGTGCTACTATGACACAAAGACCTGATTTAATGAGTGTAGCATTGCCCGCTGTTGGAGTATTAGATATGTTACGCTATCATACATTTACTGCCGGAGCTGGTTGGACCTATGATTATGGTACAGCCGAACAAAGCAAAGAAATGTTTGACTATTTAAAAGGATACTCACCAGTACACAATGTAAAAGAAGGGACTTCGTACCCTGCAACTTTGGTAACTACAGGAGATCATGATGATCGTGTGGTACCAGCACATAGTTTCAAATTTGCTGCCGAATTACAAGACAAGCAAGTTGGAAACAATCCTGTTTTAATTCGAATAGAAACCAATGCTGGTCATGGAGCAGGAACTCCAGTTGCAAAAACAATTGAGCAATATTCAGATATTTTTGGGTTTACATTATTCAATATGGGATTCGATAAATTACCAAACCCTCCAAAAACAAAAATAAAATCATAAATAAAAACCAAACAGTTATGAATTCAACCAAAAAAATTCTCTTTGTGAGTGCCATAGTGGCTCTAGGAATTGTTTCTTGTAAAAAAGATACAGCAGAAAAGATTCCTGGTATTGTAGTAGAAAACATCGATACATCCGTTCGTCCAAATGACGATTTCTTTAGATATGTAAATGGAAATTGGCTAGACAAGACAGAAATCCCTGACGACCAAGTTTCTTGGGGTGGGTTTAACCAACTTCGTAAAGCAACAGATGCAGATGTCTTAACAATTTTAAACGACGCTATTGAAGCAAATGATTTCCCAAAGCTAAAAGATGCTGAAGGGAATTTAGTTACCTCAGATCAGCAAAAAGCTGTATACTACTATCAATCTATTATGGATACTGTGGCTAGAAATGAACAAGGAACACAGCCTATTCAACCTTTCTTAGCAAAAATTGATGATATCAAAAATCTTAAAGATCTAGAAGAATTACTCATTAACTTCACTCCTTATGGTGGTGCTGGGTTCTTTAACTTTCAAATATTTAATGATTTGAAAAATAGTAAAATGAATGCTGCCTATATTTTCCCTGGAGGATTAGGTTTAACTAGAGACTACTATTTAGATCAAGATGAAGATACGAAACAAAAAAGACAAAAATATCAAGCACATATCGCTAGAATGTTGCAAGAATTTGGATCAGACGAAGCAACGGCGAAAAAAGATGCTGAAAAAATCTTAGCTTTTGAAATTACTTTAGCAACTCCGCAATTAACAAAAGAAGAGCAAAGAGACACTCGTAAACTTTACAACCCAATGACCATTGAAGAATTGTCTAAAATATCTCCAACGATTAACTGGTCGAACTTCTTCAAAGGAATTGGTGCTTCAGAAATTGATAAGATAATCATTACCCAGCCTAAATATATGACAGCTATGGCTAAGGTTATTGAAAAAAGCTCTATCGATGATCTGAAGTTATACTTACGCTGGAACAATATTAATAACTCGTCTGGGCTATTAACAACAAGTTTAGAAACTGCTAACTGGGAATTCTATAGCAAAACTATGAGAGGTGCTAAAAAACAACGACCAAGAGATGAGCGTGCTTTAGCAAATGTAAATAGTGCTGTTGGTGAAGCTTTAGGGAAATTATATGTAGATAAAATGTTCCCTCCAGAAGCGAAGAAAAAAGCTGAAGAAATGATTGATAACGTACTATTAGGTTTTGAAAAAAGAATCAATGGTTTGAAATGGATGAGTGAGGGTACTAAGAAAAAAGCACTTGAAAAACTAAACAAACTTACCGTTAAAATTGCGTACCCAGACAAATGGAAGGATTACGCTGCCTTAGAGATAAAAGGAGTTAAAGAAGGTGGCACTTATTTTGATAATGCTGTGAATCTTGCTAAATGGACTTTTGAAGAAAATATTGCTAAAATTGGTAAAGAAGTAGATAGATCTGAATGGGGAATGTCTCCGCAAACAGTAAATGCATACTTTAATCCTGTAAACAATGAAATTGTTTTTCCTGCTGCAATTTTACAGCCTCCTTTTTATAACTATCAAGCTGACGAAGCTGTAAACTATGGAGGAATTGGAGCTGTAATTGGACATGAAATTTCTCACAGTTTTGATGATTCGGGATCTCGTTTTGATGGAGACGGAAATTTAAACAACTGGTGGACAGAAGATGATTTAACAAAATTTACTGTTTTAGGTAAAAATTTAGCTGCTCAATACGGCGAATTCACTGTAATTGAAGACGTAAAAATCAATGGTGAATTTACCTTAGGAGAAAATATTGGTGATTTAGGAGGAATTAGAGCTGCTTATGAAGGGTTGATGATTTTCTACGAGAAAAACGGAAAGCCAGAGCCTATTGATGGATTTACTGCTGAGCAACGTTTCTTTATGTCTTGGGGAACTATTTGGAGAACCAAATCTAGAGACGAGGCTTTAAAGAATCAAGTAAAAACAGACCCTCACTCTCCTGGAATGTTTAGAGCTTTTGTGCCATTACAAAATGTGGATGCTTTCTATAAAGCATTTAATATTGTAGAAGGAGATAAAATGTATATAAAACCAGAAGATAGAGTTGCTATCTGGTAAGACACACAGTGTCTTTGCGAGTTTCTCCTGAATTAGATTCAGGAACAAATGAAGCAATCTCTTTTTCTTTAAAAAGATTACTTCGAGATAAATCTCTCGTAAAGACAAAATCATAGTATTTTTGCCGTAGACTATTTAAAATAGTCTACGGTTTTTTTATGCTAAAAGTCCACGACATATCCTTTCAATACAATAAAAAAAGTGTGGTTTTAAAGAATCTTTCTTTTTCTTTAGTTCCCGGGAAGCACCTGTGTGTAATGGGTGAAAGCGGTAGTGGTAAATCGACATTATTGAAAGCTATTTATGGCTTGTTAGATCTAACTCACGGAGATATTTTTTGGAAAAAACAACAAGTTTTAGGCCCTGCGCACCACTTGGTTCCTGGAATGGAATTCTTTAAATACGTAGCGCAAGATTTTGATTTAATGCCCTATACTTCAGTTTCTGAAAATATTGGAAAATTCTTATCTCGTTTCTATCCAGAGGAAAAAGAGGCAAGAACTCAAGAGCTTTTAGAAGTGATTGAAATGTCTGAGTTTGCCAATGAAAAAGTAAAAAACTTAAGCGGTGGACAACAACAAAGAGTTGCCATTGCAAGAGCCTTGGCAAAAGAACCTGAGTTAATTTTATTGGACGAGCCTTTTAGTCAGATTGATAACTTCAAAAAGAATTCTCTTCGAAGAAAACTCTTTGCTTACCTCAAAGAAAAGAACATTGCTTGTGTTATAGCTACTCATGATGGGAATGATGCTTTATCTTTTGCCGATCAAATGATTGTGATTAAAAATCAGGAAATAATTGCAAATGATTCTCCAAAGAACTTATACGAGCGCCCTACTGAACATTATGTTGCTGCTTTGTTTGATGATGTCAATCAAATTGAAATTGATGGTAAATCTACTTTAGTATATCCTCATCAAATTAAAGTAGTGGAATCATCCAAGCATAAAGCAATTGTTACACAATCTTACTTTAAAGGATTTTATTGGTTGATTGAGGCTGAGTATAAGAACCAAAGGGTTTTCTTTCAGAATGAATCAAAAGTAAATATGGGTGCTGAAGTTTATTTAGAGTTTAAAAAATAGATTCCTGCCTTCGCAGGAATGACATATCATATAACTTTTTGTATTCTAATCTCTTTCCCATTCCAGAATAACCGTTCACCTTCCTTCTTTCCTAGTAATAGCTTTCCAATCGGAGAAGATACAGAGATAGTAAAAAAAGACTTATCACAGGCTATTAGCCTGCCTGAACTGATGCTTAGGAAATATGTTCCGAGATTTGTTTCTACTAAAGCTCCTAAACTTGCTATCGTTGATTTCTTCGAAATATCAGTCTTAGACAAGGTTTCTTTCATTTGTTGAATTGCCGCCAACTGTTGTCCTGCTTTTTCCATTTCTAACTGTAACATAGCGCGACCTGTTTCATGCTTGTCACCCGCAGAACTTTTAGTTTCGGAACCCAATGCTTTTTGATTCGATGAAATGATACTCTCTATTGTTTTCAACCGCTCATCAACATAGGCAACACATTGTTTGTATAATTCTTCTTTTATATTCATGTTAATAGTAGAGAAAAAGCACCATAATTTCCATGATGACTAATGGAGCATGATTGTGTTAACAATTTGTTTTTATGATAATACTTAGGAGCTCCGTTTTCTGATTTCTTTTGTTCGATTTCAGAAGAATAAATCCCTGTTTCTTCCTCTAATTTCTTTTTTATACTCTGATCTATTCCATAAGGAGGACCAATGGAAGAATAATATGTAACATCTTTCTCTAAAGATGCTAAAGTGAAAATATAACTACCATCCAAAATTGATGAGGTATAAAATTTTTGACCCTCAAAATAGACAATTCCTTCGTCACTTGATGTCAATTTGCATTTGAATTTTTTAGGTGCAAAAAATCGTTCTTCATTTAGTTGGGCGTAAATTTTATAGGCCGATTCTTTCATGCTCCATAGTAACCAAACCTTTTCAAAAGAATTCTCAGCTTCTAAAATAATGACTTGCTCTTTAGCTGTAAATTGCTTTTCTAAAAAGCCTTTTCGTTGCCAGTCACTTTCCGTTTCAGCCAATGATAAATCTATGACATCATTCCCTATCAAGAGGCTGATAATTTGGTTTCAATAATATCCATCGCAGCTTTTACAGAGAGCATTTTTTCCATAGAATCATTATCGATTTCAATATCAAACTCATCTTCTACATCTAAAATTACATCAACAAGGTTTGCCGAATTGATTTTTAAATCATTGATAAAGTCTGTACCTTCTGAAAGGTTTTCAAACGCTTCCTCATCTTGAATATAAGGTTTTACAATCTTCTTTAATGAGGTGATGAGTTCTTCTCTATTCATTATTTTATGTTTGTTCTGTCACCTCGAGCGTAGTCGAGAGGTCTTTCTGTTCTCGACTACGCTCGAACTGACAATTTTGTTTGTCAATATCTCTTAAAAATAATACATCCGTTGACATCTCCAAAGCCAAAACTTGCTTTTGCAATGATATTCAGTTCTTTTGCAATCATCTTTGTTGGAATTTTTTCTTTGTCAATCAGTTTTAAAATCTCTGGATGCACATCTTCACAATTAATATTTAGAAACACAAATTGATGTTTTAATTGCAACACTGTAGCCACATTCTCAATCGCTCCAGCGGCAGCCAAACAATGTCCTACCATAGATTTCAAAGAGTTGATATATGGAAAATCATCTCCTTTTCTATCCAATGCTTTTGTCCAGTTTTGGATTTCTACAGGATCTTTTATTGTTGCAGTCAAGTGTCCATTAATGGCATCAATTTCCGCAGGCGATATATTTGCATCTTTCATCGCGTTAGCGATGCATTTTTGTACAGCGTCAGAATTCGGAGCTGTCATCGTTCCCCCATCTCGTTGCCCTCCAGAATTCACGTTTCCTCCTAAAACCTCTACGTAAATTGTAGCATTTCTTTCCAAAGCACTTTCTAAAGATTCTAAGACCAAGGCTCCTGCACCGCTTCCAGGAACAAACCCAGAAGCAGTTTCACTCATGGGTCGAGATCCTTGTTCTGGTGATTCATTGTGTTTATAAGTCATGACACGCATTGCGTCGAATCCGCCCCAAATGTAGGGCCCGTCGTCACTACAACTACCTACCAACATTCGTATTGCTTTTCCAGCTTGAATGCGTTCAAACCCCATTAATAAAGCTTCCGTTCCCGTGGTACATGCAGATGAATTTGTGGTTACTTGATTTCCCAAGCCTAAAATACCTCCTAAATACGCACTGATGCCGCTTGCCATCGTTTGAATGACTGCTGTACTTCCTAATCTTTTTACCTTCCCTTCATCGAGTTTATAAACTGACTCTCTAAACTTTTCAATTCCTGAGGTTCCTGTTCCAAACACCATTCCTGAATCGTAATCAATTGGTGAGTTTTCGTCAATAGAAAAACCTGCGTCTTTCCACGCGTCCATTCCTGCCATACATCCGTATAGAATTCCTGAACTATTGAATCCTCGTAATTGTAATGGTGTTAAATATTGACTTTTTAGTTCTTCAGAAATTGTGGGAATGCCACCAATGCAACAAGAAAAGTTTAAGTCTTTTAAATTTTGATGAAAAGTGATTCCTGATGTTCCTTGCTGAATAGCTTCTAAAAAATTATCTAACCCAACAGCATTCGGAGCCACAACACCCATTCCTGTAATCACAACTCTATTCTTCATTATTCATTGGTTTTAGCATTCCAGAAATGGTTCCTCTACAAACCAACTCTTTTTTTTCATTGAATAGCTGCACTTTGCATTTCAATTTATTGAACCGAAAATAGATTTTCTCTGACACAACTTTTACACGTTCTTTTGGCCGCACTGGTAAATAGAAATCTACCTCGTTAGAGGTCAGCGCTATTTTTGGTTTTTTTGATGCTGAAATTTCATCTTTTAGTAAATAGATTCCTAAACAAACCACACCTATTTGCGCCATCACCTCTGTTAAAATAACTCCTGGAGTAATTGGATTGTCTTTAAAATGACCTTCATAGAAATACTCATCTTCTTTAAAGGTATAAAAGCCTTCAGCTCCAATTTCTGAAACACTCGTTAACTCCTCCACAAATAAAAAAGGTGGTTGATAGGGTAAGAGTTGTATGATGTTTTTATTCGTCAAATTTTAGAGAGTTAATCTCCAACTAAATTAGTTTAATTCTGCTAATTAATCTTACTTTTTTATTTTCATAAAAGTGTTTGTTTTTTCATTTTTATTCATGTTATTTATAACCATTGTTTAATGTTGTGTAATATGGTTATAAAAAATTATTATTCCCTTTCTGAGGCTTCAGAAATATTAGGTAAGAGTAAAGAAACCTTGAGAAGGTGGGATAGAGAAGATAAATTTAATGCGGTAAGAGAGCCTATTAGTAACTATCGTGTTTATAAAAAAGAGGACGTAAAATCATTATTAGAATTATTTTCTGAGACAACTGAAGATACAATTGATAATTCAATCGAACCTAATCATCAATATAAGGTTTTAGAGCTTTTCGCTGGAGCTGGGGGATTAGCTATAGGCCTAGAAAGAGCAGGAATAAAGTGTGTTGCTTTAAATGAAATAGACAAATGGGCTTGCCAAACACTGAGAGAAAACAGGCCAAATTGGAATGTTTTAGAGGGTGATATTACGTCCTTCTCCTTTAAAGAGTTTGAAAAGAAGGTTGATATAGTTACAGGAGGTTTCCCTTGTCAGGCATTTAGTTACGCTGGTAAAAAGTTAGGGTTAGAAGACGCTAGAGGCACTTTGTTTTATGAGTTTGCTCGTGTTGTTCAAGAAGTAAATCCTCCTATTTGTATCGGAGAAAATGTTAGGGGGTTATTATCTAATGAAAAAGGAAAAACATTGGAGGGAATGGTTTCTATTTTAGACGAAATTGGTTATAACGTTGTTCCTGTTCAAGTTTTAAAAGCAATAAACTATAGAGTTCCTCAAAAACGTGAAAGATTAATTTTAGTTGGTATAAGAAAAGATATTGATATTAAATATGAGTACCCAAAACCTCATCAAAAAATTTATAATTTATCTGATGCTTTAAAAAAAGGAGAGCTTTATAACTCTAATGTTCCTAAATCCGAGGGATCAAAATATCCTGAACATAAGAAAGAAATTCTCGACCTTGTTCCTCCAAAAGGATATTGGAGAGATTTACCTCTAGAAATACAAAAATCTTACATGGGTAAAAGTTTTTATTTAGGTGGTGGTAAAACAGGAATGGCAAGAAGAATTGGTTGGGATGAGCCAAGTCTAACTTTGACTTGTAGCCCAGCTCAAAAACAAACGGAAAGATGTCATCCTGACGAAACAAGGCCTTTTACCGTTAGAGAATATGCTAGAATTCAAACTTTTCCTGATAATTGGAGTTTTGCAGGTTCAGTTTCTCAGCAGTATAAACAAATTGGTAATGCCGTCCCTTGTAATTTAGGAGAAGAAATAGGTTTTTCAGTTGTAAAATTTTTGAATGATTATTATTCGAAATCAAATAAGTCCGAGGCTTCTATTTCTTTAGCTAATTCATTATAACCTTCAATGAAAAAGTTCTCAGTATCTATATCTAAAATCATAGCATCCAAGTTAGCTACCAACTTATCATAAAAATCTGGGAACCCTGTTAATCTATGCCAAAAGTCTACTCCAATAATCACAGGGTAAGTTTCATTAATTTTTCTATAATGTTGACTTAATTGGTCTTCGCTACCATACAAAACTCCGAGAATCAGGTCTGAATTTCTTAATGCAATTGAATTTGTTCTTCCTAGGTTGGCTACTTTAGAAAACTTCCGAAGCAAAGGGCCAACGTCTCCAGAGTTAATTGTATTTGGTCCAGATTTTAATTGACACCATTTTTGTCTTTTATCAATTTTATCAACAAATTCGATATCCATTTCTGGAATTAATGAACCACTTGCCAAGCCTAGCTCAACAAACATTCTTTGAATTCTAGTTCCAAAGGAAGTATTTATTGATGTTCCTAAAACTCTTGGGTAGTATAGAGCTTTAGCTATTCCTATTGGAGGTATAATCATCTTCTAATACCTTAGATAGGTATTTAACAATAATTGGATTAATTTTATATGATTTTAATTTAGAATGATCATTAAGGACATTCCTTTTATGGTTTTCAAAAATATTTTCTTTAAAATACTCTGTAATTATTCGAAGTAATTCTTTTTCAGTCATATAGCAAATATAGATAGATTTTTTTCGGCGATTTTTTAATACATCTTATTGGGAATCTATTTTGGTTTTTTGATTCCCGCTTTCACGAGAGTGACATTCATCAACTTATATGCTCTCCTCCATCCACAGGAATCACTGTTCCGTTAATCCAACTTGCTTCATCTTTGCATAATAAATAGACCGAATTGGCCACATCTTCTGGTAAGGTCAATCGGCTAAACGGATTTCTCTTTAATGAGTGTTCTTTGATTAAATCACTATCAGGAATCATCCGTAAAGAAGCGGTGTCCGTAACTCCAGCTTGAATGCAATTCGCTCTAATACCAAACGGAGCAAACTCTAAGGCTATACTTCTAGTAATTGCCTCTAATGTTACTTTGGCTGCAGAAACAGCTGCGTAATTTCTCCACGCTTTACTATTTCCTTCACTGGTAAAACTGATCACTCTTGTATCATCAGCAAAGAGTTTTGCTTCAAACAGCTCTTTTGTCCAATCATATAAACTAATTCCCATTGCACGAATAGTTAATTGAAAATCATCCGTCTGCAAAGTCGGTTTTTCGCCTGAAAGCATCGGTTTTAAATTTCCTTTAGCAACACTGTGTACAAGAGTTTTTATTTTTCCTCCTTTTACTTTTTCTTGAAGGTTTTCAATTAATGCAGCTCTCTTTTCTGGATGGAAAGCATCAGTATTATAACTCATGAAATCAACTCCTTCCTTTTTGATTTCGTCAAAAGCAATGTCAATGTTTTTTTGTTGTGCTCTAGAGTTTCGGTGCACAATACAAATGTTCATTCCGTGTTTGGCAAGCTTTTTTGCTGTTGCCAATCCGAGCCCACTTGAGCCTCCTAAAATAAGTGCCCATTCGTTTTTATTTTCAAATTCTTTCATCTTTTATCTTCCTTTTATTGAAAAGATTCTCACGTCGCCTCACTCCTCAGAATGACAGTTTGGTAAAACATCTCGACTCCGCTCGATGTGACAAGGTCGTCTTTTCTCTTGCTTCTTGTTTCTTTTCTCATTTCATCACCATTCTAATAATATTCGTTGCGCTGAAAACCCAGGCCCAAAACTCAGCATCAATCCTTTTTCTCCTTTTTTTCTATCACCATCCATAAAACGTTCTAATACATATAACACCGTTGCGCTCGACATATTTCCATACAATCTTAAAACTTCTTTTGTGTCGTCGATATTCTTTCCTAACGATCCGAATAAATCTTCCACAGTTTGCACTATTTTCTTCCCGCCTGGATGAAAAATTAAATGATCTACGTCTTCGATGGTCAGGTTATTTCGCTCCAAAAACGGATGTACAATCTTTGGGAAATGATTAGAGATTGTTTCTGGAACTGATTTATCTAAAATCATTTGTAAGCCTGTATTCACTAATTTGAATCCCATCATATGGGTTGCATCATAAAAATGATACATGGCTTCATCCAAAATTTTCGGGCCTTCATCTTCTTCGTAAGAAGAGAGAATGACACTTGCTGCGCCATCACCAAAAATAGCCGCGCTTACAATATTCACCATTGAAAAATCATCCAATTGGAAGGTCGCCGTAGGCGACTCCACTGCAATAACAACAGCGCGTTTGTTCGGATTTGCTTTCAAAAAATTCTTCGCATAAATAATTCCTGAAACTCCTGCCGCACAACCCATTTCTGTCACAGGTAATCTAACAATATCTTGTCGCATATTCAAACTATTGATTAAATACGCATCCACAGACGGAATCATAATTCCTGTACAACTAACTGTAATGATATAATCAATATCAGTTGGTTTTAGGTCTGCTTTTTTTAATGATTTTTTAAGGGATTCTTCTGCGAGTTTTGTGACTTCTCGAACATAGATTTCATTCTTTTCTTCAAAAGATGAATTCAAGAAAACCTCTTCAGCGTCCATGATAGAATAACGACGGTCTACCCCTGCTCCTTCAAACAACTTCACTACTTTTCGTTGAAATCGTTCTTCTTGACCAGACATCCAGAGTTTCACAAACGGAATGATGTCTTTGGTTTCTCTTGTATATTGTGGTAGTTGTTTTGCTATTGATGTTATTTTTACACTCATAGTTTTTCCTGCAAAAACAGGACCCTTTTAATTAGTAATCTTCTTTTTGTAAAATCCATTGGTAACGAAAAGCCCATTTCCACTGGATTGTGTTTTTTGCTTTCAGTTGATTTGACACCTGCTCTAAATCTGCTCTTTTAAAGGCTCTTAAAATTGACGTTAATCCATCCTCTCTCACCATTTCGTTTTTAATAAAAAAGCCAATAATTTTAAACAAATAATAGGCTAGTTTATGTCTGTGTAAATCATTGACTATAATCCCTTTTTTTGCGTTTTCTAATGTCGGTTTTAAAAAAGAAACGAGCTCTTCATCTTCAAAATGATGCAAAAACAACGTACATAAAACAATGTCATAATCGAGGGTTTTAAATTCATCAGAAAAGATATCCATGGTTTGAAAAGAGAGTTCTTCATACGCTTCTGACAATTCATTTGCATAATCGATTGCTTCTTGATTCGCATCAATTCCGATCAGCTGAAATTGATATCCATTTTTTCTTCCAAATTTGGCTACATCTCGTAAAATGTCACCATGCCCACATCCTAAATCAATAATTTTAATTACCTCTTTTTTTGAATGGTTCTTCAAGAGTTTTTTAAGTCCTTTAATGGTAACAATATTTCCTCCTAGAAGTCTATTAATTCTCTCTAGTTTGTCCAAAGTATCACGCATTACTTCTCCTTTGATGGAAAAGTCATCCATCATTTCTGTGGCTGAAGAACGTTTTGATGTGTCTACCAAAAGACTCATGTTTTATGTAGGGGTTTACCGTGGGTCAATCGAATGATTTTTGGTAACAAAGAAGGAAACTGTTTTAAAACGGAAAGTGCTATTTCAGAAATACGTTGATTTCTAAATAACCATGCTATAAAATGCCCTGTTTTTAAACGGTTTTTGAATTCTTTGTTCCAGTCTCTAAGATAGGATTTTTCTAAGCCTTCTCTCGTTTTTATTTCTCCGTCTAAAAATTGTAGTATTCGTTCGCTTGCCATTTGTGCGCTACGAATTGCCATACCCATTCCGTTTCCACACAAAGGGTGAATCATTCCTGCGGTATCTCCACACATAATGATATGATCTTCAACTGGTTTTTTCGTTTCAAAAGAAACCTGACTAATCGTTAATGGTTTTTGAAAAACAGGTGTCGATTCTTTAAATATTTTTCGGAGAGAATCATTTTTAAAAACAATTTGCTCTTGAAAATCAGCAATGTTTTTGTGTTTTTTAAAGCTTGAGTACTCTGCAATATAACACAAGTTTATCGCGCCTTTTTCCACTTTTGAAACGCCACAGTACCCTCCTTTAAAATTATGTAGTGCTACTAAATCGTCTGGAAATTCTCCTTTGACATGTGTTTTCACTGCCAAATATGGTGATTCTTTCTGAATGAATTTTCGCTTCATTGTAATGTCTAGAATCGATCGTTTTCCAAAAGCTCCAATGGTTATTTTACTGTGAAAAACTCCCGATATCTTAGTTTTGATTGTGAACTTTTCATCTTCAAAATCAATGGATCCGACCGTGTCTTGAAGAATCGTCACTCCATTTGAAATCGCTTTTTTAGCTAGGAGATTGTCGAAGCAATAGCGACTCATTCCAAAACCTCCTAATGGCAATTCTCCTTTAATTAAATTGTTTTTGACTGTTGTGAGTTTAATTTTTGCAATTTGTTTTGCGCCTTCAGAAATCGGATCAATTCCTAGTGAATTTAGATACGGTAAGACTTCGTTAGAAACATATTCTCCACAAACTTTATGTTTTGGATACGTGTTCTTTTCAATTAATAAAACTTGTTTTTCGAATTTTGATAGATGAATTGCGCTTGTTAACCCCGCTAGACCACCCCCAACAATAATAACATCATAATTAGAGACTCTGTTAATCATTAATTCTAGTTGATTAATTCTGCTAATTCCTTACCCACTAAAGATCCGATGGCAACTCCCATTCCTCCTAAACGTATACCACAGTATACATTGTTAGAAATTTGTTTGACAATTGGTTTTTTTTGATTTCCAACACCCATAATACCACTCCATCTTTGATCGATTTCAAATTTTGTGTTCGGTAAAATCGTTGTTTTTAAAATTTCTTCTAACTCCTTTTGAACGAGTTCTGTTTGGCCAAATTCTGTTGTTTCTTCTTTTTTAAAATCGAGGTTTCTCCCTCCTCCAAACAAGATTCTACCATCAATATTCCTGAAGTAGTAATAGCCTTCGTCTAAATGAAAAGTTCCTTTGATCTTTAAATTTTGAATCGGCTTGGTAATCAATACTTGTGCTCTTGCTGGTTGTACTTTTTCATTCAAAAGCTCTTTTGAAAAACCATTCGTTGCAAATAATAATTTTGACGTTCTAAAATCTCCTTGATTGGTTTGAATTTTAACTTCATTTGTATCTTCAGAATAACTTTCGACAACTATATTATTTAGTATTTTAATCCCTTTCTGTTGTGATAGTTTAAGTAGTTGTGCTACCATTTTTCCAGTGTCTATTTGGCCTTCAAAATGATTGGAAATACACTTTGGAACGATGTTTTTAAATTGAAATGTATTGTCGTGTATGCCGTATACTTCCTTTTTAAAAAGCGGTTGCAAAAGCTGATTTAGAAAATCTATTTTGCTTTCACATTCATCAAAAACATCTTCATTTAAAAAAAGTTCATATCCTTTATTGTGCTGATAATTTATATGGCTATCTCCTAGCTTATTTCGCAATAGTTGTAATCCTTCCCAACGTTTTTTTACCAATTGGAAAACTTCTTCCTCTGAATCATTCTCTAAATCTTTCAACAGCTCTGAAACACTTCCAAAACAAGCAAATCCTGCATTTTTTGTACTGGCTCCTTGTGGCAGTAACCCTTTTTCTATGACTAATACTTTTGCTTTCGGAAATCGTTCTTTGAGCTCTATTGCGCAATTGAGCCCCACAATTCCGCTTCCAACAATCACAAAATCATTGTTCACAAACCATTCTTTATATTCCCAATAGCTATAGTTCATTAGAATGTTTTTTTAAAGCAAATACTGTTTTCCATTTGAGTATACTGTCCGTAATTTGGAATTCTTTTGTAGCCTGATTTCTCATAAAATTTTACCGCTTCAACTTGTCTTTCTCCTGTTTCTAAAATGCATTTTTCAAAGCCTATTTCTTTTGCCCATTCTTCTAAAGATGTTAAAACCTGTCTTGCAATTCCTGAACCTCTTTTCTCTGGTTTTACATACATTCTTTTCAACTCTATAGCATTTGTGTCAAATTTTTTAATTGCTCCACAAGCTATCGGTTTTTCATCAACATAGGCAATCATAACATATTTAATTTCTTCCAATCCGTTGTATTGATTGTAAAAATCATGATCGTCTCCATCTGTTGTTTTCAAATATGCGTCTAGTTCTTTTACTAGCTCTTGAAAATCGAGATTTGTGCTGTCTGTTTTGACAATTGTTGTCATCAAAAATCAAATTTTAATTGGACTAATATTGGTTCTTTTTTTTCTGTATCTAAATTAGAAAAAGAAATGCCAAGTAACCGAACAGATTCCTTTAATTTTTCTTGGTAGAGCAACTCTTTTACAATTTGCATTACCTCTTCTTTCTTTTGAATAAATTGATTGATGGTTTTGCTTCTGGTTTGTTGTGTAAAATCACTATACTTTATTTTTAATGTGATCGTTTTTCCTTTTGTTTCAGAATTCGTCATTCTTCGTTCTAATTCCTCTGCAATTTTGTTCAATTTTTCCAACATGAAGATTTCTGAAGAAATATTGTCGAAAAAAGTTCGTTCAGCTGCAATCGATTTCCGAATTCGGTTGGGTTTTACTTTACTGAGGTGAATTCCTCGTACAATGTTATAATAAAAACTTCCTGATTTTCCGAAAAGCTTTGTCAGTTCTTCCTGTGATTTCTTTTTTAAATCCAACCCTGTAAAAATGCCAAGATTATGCATTTTTGCCGCAGTTACCTTGCCAACACCATAAAATTTGTTGACAGATAGAGCTTCTAAAAAAGGAATTACTTCCTCTGGATTGATTGTTTTTTGACCATTCGGCTTATTAATATCTGAAGCGACTTTTGCAATAAATTTATTAACCGAAATTCCTGCTGATGCTCTTAGTTCTAATTCTTCCCATATCCGTTGACGGATTTCTTGAGCAATCAGACTCGCTGACGGGTTTCCTTTTTTGTTCTCTGTTACATCTAAGTATGCTTCATCTAAAGATAGGGGTTCAACCAAGTCTGTATAATCATAAAAAATTTCTCTAATCTTGGTGGAAATCTCTTTATATCTATCAAACCGAGGTCTTACAAAAATGAGGTGCGGACACTTTTGTTCTGCTAAAGCTCCGCTCATCGCAGATTTTACTCCAAACTTTCTAGCTTCATAGCTCGCTGCGGAAACAACACCTCTTTTTCCTCCGCCTCCAACAGCTAGAGGTTTTCCTCTTAAGTTAGGGTCATCCAACTGTTCAACAGATGCATAAAAAGCATCCATGTCTACATGAATTATTTTGCGATATAGACCTTGTTCTTCCACCCAATAAAGCTACAAAACTTTGTCTTTATAAAAGAAGATCTATTGTATTGAAAATTGCAACCAAAGCTGTTACGATTCCTAGAATTAAATCCATTTGATTTGCCAAGCGTTCTATTCTTTTTTCAATCTTTTTTGCTAATTGAGAATACAGAAAAAGCAAGCTAAACGTTCCTAAAGAAGAGCCTAAAACAAAATACAGATTGTTTATTGGGTTAAGTTCATACCAATTCATCATCACAAAAGAACTTGTTACTCCAAAGTAAAAAGGGATTGCAAACATATTAACTAATGAAAAAAGCATCCCAGAAACAAATCCTTTTACCTTCTTTTTGTTCTTCCTGGGTTTTTTACTTTTTGTTTTTATTGCTTGAATAAAGAAATATACAGACAAGGCCACAAAAACAAAAGTTCCAATCCTTTGAAGTGTAATTAAATAGGACGGGTTGCTTATTAATATTTTTGAAAAAAGAAGAGCCACATAAGCTTGACCGATTACAATTAGAGATACTCCAGCGGCAAAATAAATTGCTTTTTTTTGATTCTCTCGAATGCTGATTTTTACCGTTGTCATGCTAAGCATACTAGGAAAGACTGTTCCTAGAAAAGACGTGATAAACCCTAAAATAAAATGAAAAAAAATCCCCATGGAGCTTTTCTGTCGCTTTGTTATATCATTGATTACAAAGATGGTGTTTTTTAGAAAACAAAAAAGGCGTCTTAAAGACGCCTTTTTTAAATTTTATTTTGGTTATTTATACAACACCTTGAGCTAACATTGCATCCGCTACTTTCACAAACCCTGCAATATTGGCTCCTCTGATATAATCAATTGATCCATCATCGTTTTTTCCATACTCAACACAAGAATCATGGATATCTTCCATAATATCTTTCAGTTTTGCATCTACTTCTTCTCTAGACCAGCTTAGTCTTAATGAGTTTTGACTCATTTCAAGACCTGATGTTGCAACACCTCCTGCGTTTGATGCTTTTCCTGGAGCAAATAATATTTTTGCTTTTTGAAATTCATGAATAGCTTCTGGTGTAGAAGGCATGTTTGCCCCTTCAGAAACACACATACATCCATTTGCAACCAATGTTTTTGCTTCATCTCCGTCTAACTCATTCTGAGTTGCACATGGTAAAGCAATGTCACATTTCACAGACCAAGGTCTTTGTCCTGCAACATATTTTGCATTTGGATATTGGTCTACATATTCACTAATTCTGCCTCTTCTTACGTTTTTGAGATCCATTACAAATTTTAGTTTCTCTCCACTAATTCCTTCTTCATCTAAAATATATCCTCCAGAATCTGAAAGTGTTAATATTGTAGCTCCTAGTTCAATGGCTTTTTCTGCTGCATACTGAGCAACATTACCTGATCCAGAAATAACTACTCTTTTCCCGTTAAAAGAATCTCCTTTTGTTTTCAACATGTTATCTGCAAAGTAAACGTTTCCGTATCCTGTTGCTTCTGGTCTAATTAATGACCCTCCCCAAGACGCTCCTTTTCCAGTTAAAACACCGGTAAACTCGTTTCTTAGTTTTTTATACATTCCAAACATAAATCCAATCTCTCTTCCCCCTACACCAATATCTCCTGCTGGAACGTCTGTGTTTGGACCAATATGTCTAAACAATTCACTCATAAAAGCATGACAAAAACGCATGATTTCATTGTCTGTTTTTCCTTTTGGATCAAAATCTGAACCTCCTTTTCCACCACCCATAGGCAATGTGGTTAACGAGTTTTTAAACACTTGCTCAAAAGCTAAGAATTTTAAAATACTCGCATTTACTGTTGGATGAAAACGCAATCCTCCTTTATAAGGCCCTATTGCGGAATTCATTTGAATTCTATACCCCCTGTTTACTTGAATCTCTCCGGCATCATCTACCCAGTTTACTCTAAATGAGATTAACCTTTCTGGTTCTACCATTCTTAGCAAAATGTTTTTTCCTCGATAAATATCGTGCTTTACGATATAAGGAATTACTGTTTCTGCTACTTCTTGAACAGCTTGTATAAATTCTGGCTCATGGTGATTTCTTTGTCTCACCAAATCCATAAAAGCATTGATTTTAGCTTCCATTGATTTATATAGTTTAATGATTTGTTTGTTTATAAAGATGCAAAGATAGATAAATTCACATATCAAAAAATGATTTTATCTTTTTTGTGTTGTACTAAATGACCAGTATTCAATCGTTTTCGTACCATTTTTCTGATTCCTTTAAAATCGAGTACATATTCCTTTCAAAAAATGTAAATTTGTCCCTTGATTATTGATTCAAATCATGTTAGATAAAGTAAAAGAACTTTTAGGGGAAGTAAATGCTTTTCAATCGGTTTCTAAAGACGAAATTGAAGCATTCAGAATTAAATATTTAGGAAGCAAAGGGTTGTTAAAAGGTCTTTTTGCTGAATTTAGAAATGTAGATGCGGAGCTTAAAAAAGATTTTGGCCAAGCATTAAACAAGTTACGAAACGCTGCGGAGCAGAAAGTGTCTTCTCTTAATGAAACTCTTGAAAATTCTAAAGAAGGTTCTAGTATTTATGGAGATTTAACTCGACCAGCTGAGCCTATTCAGTTGGGGTCTAGGCATCCTATTTCTTTAGTTAAAAATCAAATTATTGAAGTCTTTAACCGCATTGGATTTACGGTTTCTGAAGGACCTGAAATTGAAGATGATTGGCATAACTTTACGGCTTTAAATTTACCAGAATACCACCCAGCTAGAGATATGCAGGATACTTTCTTTATTGATAAAAACCCAGACACCTTATTAAGAACACACACTTCTTCTGTACAAGTGCGTTATATGGAGGAAAACAAACCCCCTATTAGAACCATTTCTCCTGGACGTGTTTTTAGAAATGAAGATATTTCTGCGAGAGCACACTGTATTTTTCATCAAGTTGAAGGACTGTATATTGATACCGATGTTTCTTTTGCTGATTTAAAACAAACCTTATTGTATTTTACAAAAGAGATGTTTGGAAAATCTAAAATACGTTTGCGCCCGTCTTACTTTCCGTTTACGGAACCAAGTGCTGAAGTAGATATTTATTGGGGATTAGAAACTGAAACTGACTACAGAATTACAAAAGGTACGGGTTGGTTAGAAATTATGGGCTGCGGAATGGTAGATCCTAATGTTCTTAAAAATTGTAATATAGACCCTACTGTTTATAGTGGGTATGCTTTTGGAATGGGAATTGAGCGTATAGCTATGTTACTCTATCAAATTCCAGATATTCGAATGTTCTATGAGAATGACGTTCGTTTTTTAGAGCAGTTTAAATCTGTCCTTTAATTTTCTGTTTTGAAAAAAGACATTCATATTCCCGAAGTATCTGGCGTTCATCTTGCGGTTGTTTTTGAACATAATGATATCTATAATACTGATGATTGGAACGTTTACATTATCAATGAAAAAGAGGTTAATCTAGAAATGGTTGTGATCGTTTCTAAAGGATTTGACGAAAAGAACCAGACTTCAATCATGAGAAAAAAATTGGATGTTTTAGCTTCTAATTCTTTTGCAAAAGTAGAATGGATTCAACCTGAACTGTTTAAGCTTAACAATCAATTTCAGGTTACTTTTTTTGCTGAAAACACCCTATTTGAGAAAACATATACTTTCAAAAAGAATACAATAAAAGAAGGAGTTTTACGAATGATTTCGTCAATCAATAAAAAAGGTATTTTAGCAAAATAAATCAACTCTTCATTGACGGTTTGTCAATCGACCTTTTATTTAATCTTCAGTATCATTTTCATGGTTATCTAAATCTTTTGTTAAATCTAGTTTTCTAAACGAAGGCGAAACAATTCCTGTTGTTAATACGGTAATTAAAGTCATTGTTCCTCCAAAAACAACCGCCGTTACTGTTCCCATTAATTTTGCTGTTAATCCACTTTCAAAAGCTCCCAGCTCGTTAGACGACCCTACAAACATCGAATTAACAGAAGCAACTCTTCCTCTCATATGATCTGGGGTTTTTAATTGTAAAATTGTTTGTCTTATCACCATAGAAACACCATCTGTAACTCCGCTGAAGAACAGCGCCACAATAGAAATCCAGAATGTTGTTGAAATTCCAAAAAGAATGATACAGATTCCAAAACCGAATATGGCAATCAGTAATTTCATCCCAGCGTTTTTGCTTATTGGAATATATGCTGTTATTAACATTGTTATCGCGGCACCAATTGCTGGCGCTGCTCTTAATGCGCCAAAACCTTCTGGGCCAACTTTTAAAATGTCTTGGGCATATATTGGTAAAAGCGCAACAGCTCCTCCAAACAATACAGAAATCATGTCTAAGGTTATAGCTCCTAATATGGCTTTTGAATTACGAACAAATTGTATTCCCTCCTTTAGACTCTGCAGAATAGGTTCTCCTATTTTTGGGTTTAAAATTGGTTTCTTTTTTATAAAAAAAACGAAAAACAAAGACAATAAGACTAATACAAAAACAATGCATAACGACCAATGAACTCCAATCCAATGAATTAAAAAACCAGCAAAAGCAGGACCTAACACTGTTGCTATTTGCCAAGTTGAACTACTCCATGTTGCTGCATTTGGGTATAATCTTTTAGGGACAATTAATGCGATCAATGAGAAAATTGTGGGGCCAAAAAAAGAACGAAGAAATCCTCCGAAGAAGACCAAAGCATAAATAGAATAAAGAACTGTCTCTTTAGTGTTTGCTTCTATAAACTCTGGAAGCGTTAAAAAGAACAAACCAAAACTAATCAATGAAAAAGCAGCAATACAAATAGCTAATAAATTCCTCTTCTCTTTTTGATCTACAATATGACCCGCAAACAAAGCCATAGATACTGCGGGAATTACTTCCATTAGACCAATTATTCCTAATGAAAGCGGATTTTTAGTAAGGCTATATACTTGCCATTCTACAATAATAAATTGCATGGACCATGCAAAAACCAACACAAACCGAACCAATAAAAAAATATTAAACTCCTTAATTCTTAGTGAAGCGTAAGGGTCTTTGGCACTCATATCATGAATCCTTTCTTTTCATATCCATCAAAATGGAAAAGGTTTGATTGATGTCTTGTTCTTTTACAACAATAGTCATCTCATTTGTTGTTGAAATCACTTCTTGCAAAGGGATATCTGCCCAAGCGAGCTGTTTTAAAATAAAGTAATAAATTCCTGATTGCTCTAAGTTTTCAGCAGGTAGTTTCACTGTTATAGAGGCTAAGTCTTCAACATTATTTATTAATGTTTCTTCTTTAAAAAACTCATCTACAGAACCTCTTAGGTTCTTACTTGTTACTATGTTGGTTTCAAAAATACCTTGAGAAACAGTTAAAAAATAGTCGCTGTTTTCTGATGTTTTGCTTAAAATTTTCGCAATTTGTTTTAGTAGAGACGGGGTGTTCTTAAAAGTAAAATCACACAAATCGGATCTAACAATAAAATCTCCTAAAGCTCTAGTAAATTTACGAATGTTTTTACGAATTCTTAATTCACTTGCTGGCGACAGCCTGTTAATGGCCATCATAACCGCACCTGCTTTTACCTCTTTTTGAAGTAAGCTAGAAACCTCGGGTAAAATAACTCTTGCCAAAGAAGAAACGTTTATCAACTTTTCGTTTAGTGCCTCTTCAATAAAAGGTGTTTTTCTAATGGTTCTTTCTACAGCTTCTTGAATAGTTTTCATGCTCTTGCTTTAATTACATTCTGTTAATGATTTTTTGATTTTTGTTAATATTATAACATTGTGTTATATTTTGTAAAAATATATAATAAAATTGTACTTGTCTTTCACTTGCTGTTTTTTTGTGTAAAATTTAAAAAACATGATTGTCATGAAGTTTGGAGGCACTTCTGTTGGAAGTTCCGAAAGCATTGAAAAAGTTATAGAAATAATCTCTTCTGAAAAAAGAGATAGAATAGTTGTTTTATCAGCCTTTTCTGGGGTGACTAATTTATTGGTAGAAATTAATTGTCAATATGAAAAAGGCAATGAGAACATTAATGAAACGGTTCAACAATTAGAAAGAAGGTGTTTAGAGGTTGTAAACCCTTTATTTAAAACAGCGACATATCTTCGGGTAGCAGAAAACTTTATTTCTTTAAAAATAGGGGAAATTAGATCTTTAATCGGCAATCCTTTTAGTAGGTTGAACACGAAGAAGATTGTAGCACAAGGGGAAATTATCTCCACGAATATTTTCCAATTTTCTTTACAAGAAAAAGGGATTCAATCTTCTTTAGTTTCGGCATTAAATTTTATGTTTCTTGATGATAAAAATGAGCCTGACTTAGATGTTATTTCACAAAAGGCAAACTCTTTGTTAAAGAGCTATAATGATTCTATTTATGTTACTCAGGGATTTATTTGTAATGATAGAAAGGGTAATATTTCTAATCTAGAAAGAGGAGGTAGTGATTATACTGCCTCTTTAATTGGGGCCGCGGTAGAAGCTACAGAAATACAAATTTGGACAGATATTGATGGGATGCACAACAACGATCCTCGTTATGTAGAAAACACTTTTTGTATTGATGAGATTTCTTTTGATGAAGCCGCAGAGTTGGCTTATTTTGGTGCAAAAATTTTACATCCTCAAAGTTTAATTCCTGCAAAAAACAACAACATACCAGTACTTTTAAAAAATACTTTTGATTCAACTCAGAAAGGAACCGTTATAAAGAATTCTGCTGTAAACAAAGGTGTTACTTCAATTGCTGCAAAAGATGGTATTACCGCTATTAAAATAAAATCCTACCGAATGCTTTTAGCTTATGGGTTTTTAAAAAAGGTTTTTGAGGTTTTCGAAGTTTATAAGACACCGATTGATATGATTACAACTTCTGAAGTTGCTGTTTCTTTAACTATAGATCAACAAAAGAATTTACCTAAGATTATTAACGATTTAAAAGAATTTGGTGTTGTGGAGGTTGATGAAAACCTGAGCATTGTTTGTGTCGCTGGCGATTTTTCTCAAAACAAAGAGGGTTTAAGCGCCCAGGTGTTTAATGCGCTCCAAAAAATTCCAATTCGAATGATTTCTTATGGTGGGAGTAATTATAACATCTCGCTTTTAGTTAAAACATCTCAAAAAATTGAAGCTTTGAACGCTTTAAACAATCAATTGTTTAAGGGTCAAACACCTTAATTAAGTTTGTGCGTTAGTTTTTCAAAGGTTTTTTTTGCATCTTTTCCATCATACAAAACAGCATAAACAGCGTTAATTATTGGAGTGTTTGCTCCTTTCTCTTGATTAATTTTATAAGCACTTTTTGTTGCATAATACCCTTCAGCAACCATACTCATTTCCAACATTGCCGACTTAACTGTATATCCTTTACCAATCATATTTCCAAACATCCTGTTTCTACTAAAGGTAGAGTAGCCCGTTACCAACAAATCTCCTAAATATGCCGAGTTATTGATGTTTCTCTTCATTTTATGAACTTTTTTAATAAAGCGCTTCATTTCACGAATAGAGTTGCTCATTAATACTGATTGAAAATTATCTCCATATCCCAAACCATGACAAATTCCAGCAGCAATAGCATAGATGTTTTTAAGCATCGCCGCATATTCTGTTCCAATAATATCATCTGATGTTTTAGTTCTAATGTATCTTCCTTTTAGGCAATCTCCTACTATTTTTGCTTTTTCTTCGTCTTTACAAGCTATTGTTAGGTACGATAATCGTTCCATGGCAACTTCTTCAGCATGACATGGGCCAGTAATCACTCCTATATTTTCAAAAGGAATATTATAAACCTCAAAAAAATGCTCTCCAACTATCAATCCTGATTCTGGAACAATTCCTTTGATTGCAGAAAAAATTATTTTTCCTTCAAGAGACTCAGAAAGCTTATCTAGCTCTGATTTTAAAAATGCTGAAGGAATTGCAAAAATTAAAATATCATATCCTTTGATTGTTTGGTTTATGTCTGAAGACAAGTCCAGTTGCTCTGGATGAAGTTCTGCAGAGCTTAAGTAATTTGGGTTGTGTTTATTTCTTTTAATATGTTCAACCGCATATGCGCTTCTCATATACCATCCAACAACCTCTAAGTTTTCAGATAACATTTTTACGATCGCTGTAGCCCAGCTTCCTCCGCCTAAAACAGCAATCTTAGGGTGTTCATTCATGTAATTAGTAATTAGTTTGCTTCAAAAGTAATAATTCTTATATCTATTCCACAAAATCAGTTGAATTATTATATTTGTTCTTTTTAAAAATCATTTTATTTTTTCTTGTATGCAAAGCACGACTGTTCAGATTATAAATAAATCAAAGCATCAAATACCAGCTTATGAAACCGAACAATCTGCAGGAATGGATCTACGAGCAAATATTAATGAACCGATCACATTAAAACCATTAGATAGAGCTATTATCAAGACGGGATTGTTTATTGCTTTACCAGCGGGGTTTGAAGCACAGGTTAGACCTCGAAGTGGTCTCGCTGCAAAAAAAGGAATTACTATTCTAAATAGCCCAGGAACTGTCGATGCAGATTATAGAGGTGAAATCGGTGTAATTTTAGTCAATCTTTCAAATGATGATTTTATTGTTCAGGATGGAGAGCGTGTGGCTCAACTCGTTATTGCCAAACACGAGCGTGTTATTTGGAATGAGGTAACCGTTTTAAATGAAACCAAAAGAGGTTCTGGTGGTTTCGGAAGTACTGGTATGTAAATGAAATAATTAATTTATAAATAAAAAAGAATGATTTTAGGTGTCTCAGAATGGTTAAGTGATAAATTAGGGTGGCAAACATCGCATATCCGAATTGCTTTTATTGTTGCTGTTTTGCTAGCGGGGTTTGGAATAGGGTTATATTTAATCTTATGGTTAGTAAAAATGTTTTCTAAATAGTAACCAAAAAACCAGCTAATTAAAATTAGCTGGTTTTTTTATCTTTCTTCTTTATTATTGATTATCAATTACTTCTTTTATTTTTCCTTCTAACTCTTCTGCTAGTTCTGGATTGTCTTTGATCAAACCTTTTACTGCATCTCTCCCTTGTCCTAATTTTGTGTCACCATAACTAAACCAAGAACCGCTTTTTTTGATGATTCCTAATTCAACACCAATATCTAAAACTTCTCCTACTTTAGAAATTCCTTCTCCATACATGATATCAAATTCTGCTATTTGAAATGGAGGCGCAACTTTATTTTTTACCACCTTCACCTTTGTTTGATTTCCAATCACACGATCTCCTTCTTTAATTTGTGTTCTTCTTCGAATATCTAAACGAACAGAGGCATAAAACTTAAGTGCGTTTCCTCCTGTGGTTGTTTCAGGGTTTCCGAACATCACACCAATTTTTTCACGTAATTGGTTAATGAATATTACAGTACAGTTTGTTTTACTAATTGTTCCTGTTAATTTTCTAAGTGCTTGAGACATTAAACGAGCGTGCAATCCCATTTTAGAATCTCCCATTTCTCCTTCAATCTCAGATTTCGGGGTTAATGCCGCCACTGAATCAATTACAACAATATCGATTGCTCCAGAACGAATTAAATTATCTGCAATTTCTAATGCTTGTTCTCCATGGTCAGGTTGAGAAATGATTAAATTATCTATATCAATTCCTAAGTTTGAAGCATAAAATCGATCAAAAGCGTGTTCTGCATCAATAAACGCCGCTATACCCCCTGCTTTTTGTGCTTCTGCTATTGCGTGCAAAGTAAGAGTTGTTTTTCCTGAAGATTCTGGTCCATAAATTTCAATGACTCTTCCTCTTGGGTATCCTCCAACACCTAATGCTAAATCCAATCCTAAAGATCCTGATGAAATAGCTTCTACCTCCTCAACAACACTATCGCCCATTTTCATGACAGCTCCTTTTCCGTAAGTTTTATCTAATTTGTCTAAAGTTAATTGTAGTGCTTTTAACTTCGCTTGTTTTTCTTTATCTGCTGACATAAATTTTGCTTGTTTTATTTTTTAAAAAGTGACCACAAGATACAAATTTTGGATAGTAATTATAGTTGTAAAATGATTATTTTTGGTTGAAACTATCTTGTAAAAAAACAATGGCTATTGGTCGATTGGATGTAAATTCTGAAGGTCTTCTTTTATTAACAACAGATGGAAAAATAAGTGAGTCTGTTCGGAGTAAAAAAGTAGAAAAAGAATATTATGTTCAAGTCGATGGTGAGATTACTCAAGATGCTATAGAACAGTTAAAATCTGGTGTGGAAATAGGTTTTGATGGAAAAAAATATATAACCAAACCTTGTAAGTCTTTAATAATTCCCTTTTCTGGTTTTCCTAATAGAACTCAAAAAATTCGTGATGAAAGACACGGTCCTACAAGTTGGGTTTCAATTATTCTTAATGAAGGTAAATTTAGACAAGTACGAAAAATGACAGCAGCTGCTGGTTTTCCAACCTTACGTTTAGTGCGTATTCGTATTGGCTCTATTTTATTAAAAGTATTAGATTTAGGAGACGTAAAAGAGGTTGAAAAATTGCTTTAATTCCTCATCATTTTAATATGAGGAATTCCATCCTCTAAATATCCCTCTCCTTGTTGAATAAATCCTAGAGAATTATAAAACTTTTTGAGGTATGTCTGAGCAGAAATAAGTATTGATTTTTCTTTAAAGTTCTTTTTAATATAATTTATTGATTCTTCAACCAATTGAAAACCATATTTATATTTACGTTGGTCTTCTTTTACCAAAATTCTACCAATACTTGGTAAATCAAAATAATCTCCAGAATCGAAAACACGAGCATAGGCTATGATTTTATCATCTTTAACACCTAATACATGAAAAGCTTTCTGATCTTTAAAATCGAGATCTTGATACACACAATCTTGTTCTACTACAAAAATTTCAGATCGTAACTGTAGTATTCTATATAATTCGTTCGTTGTTATTTCATTGAATGTTTTTACAATAAACTCCATAAACTAGCAAGCAGGTATTTTATTTACTCTATTTTGATGTCTTCCTCCTTCAAACTCTGTATTTAAAAAAGTTTCCACCATTTGTAGTGCTTGCGGAATAGAAGTATATCTTGCTGGAATACAAAGAATATTAGCATTGTTATGTTGTCTAATTAATTCAACAATTTCATTTGTCCAACACAAACCTGCTCTTACTTCTTTATATTTATTTGCGGTCATTGCTACACCATTTGCACTTCCGCAAATTAAGATACCAAAATCAACATTTTTTACAACAACATCTTTTGCAACAGGGTGAACAAAATCTGGATAATCTACACTACTATTAGAATCTGTTCCATAATTTATAACCTCTATTCCTTTTGATTCTAATAATTCTACGATAGCAAATTTATAATCTGTTCCAGCATGATCATTTCCTATTGATATTTTCATAATATGTTGATTTTTATATTGTTGTTTCAAACAAAAATACAAATAGATGTGGTTATCAACAGGTATCAATAGGTAATTTTTCTACTTTTTTAATAACTTTTTATATACTAGCTACTTACACTATTTTATGTAAATGTTAAGAAGTTAAGGTAAATTTTAAAAAATAGATTTGATTATCTCGTTATTTATTACAATACAAGAACACTTCTAACATACACAAGAAAAGCTATCAGTTTTTAATGACTTTTTATCAACATAAAACATACAGTTTATTTACATAAACTAAAAGAATACTAATGAATATAAATATGTTTATAGTTGTTTATAGCTTCTGTTAATAAACTAAAAATACTACTGATTAATAAGACTTTAAATATCTAACAAGTTGTCCATCTTTTTTAATAAGTCAAAACTCAAAAAAATAAGAACCTTTTTTATAGTAACAATTTACAAGCTATTATAAACATCATATTTTAATTTTATAAAAGAAGTTAATAATAATAATAATATAAATTGTTAATAAGAATAAAAAAAGGCTTAAACAGTTTTTTTATCTTTTGATAAAAGTTTAGTGGAATCTTTAGAGAATTCTACAGTTTCTGTAGCATTATTTTTATCTAATTTTTTATTAATAGAAACCAAAGTAACAGTAGTTCCTATCACAAAAATAAGAATGAATAAAGCAATTATTTTACGTAAATCTTCCACTTAAAAGAGAATAGTTATATAATAAAGACTCATTTTTTTAACATTTGTTACATTTTATTTAAGATTTCTTTAACTTTCTATATAATACTAGTTTTTAAAGAACTTTTAATTATTAATTAAGATTACTTTTTTAGTTGTTTAAATGAGTATTACTATTAATTAGCAATATTTGAACCATGAATATTAATTATTTAGTTTTATTTTACTTATAAAACATTAGAAAAAATGAAAAAATTATTACTTTTTATATCTTTATTTTACTGCTCTTTGTCTTTTAGTCAAGAAAAAATAGGATCTGATATAAGTGGAAAGCAAGCATCAGAATTTTTAGGTTTTAGTGTAAGTATATCATCAGATGGTAATATAGTAGCGTCTGGTGCTGTTGGTAATACTGTTAGAGGTTCTCTATCTGGTCAAGTACGAATATATGAAAATACATCAGGTGTTTGGAGTCAAGTAGGATCTGATATAAGTGGAAGTAAAATTTTAGATACGTTTGGAGCAAGTGTAAGTTTATCGTCAGATGGAAGTATTGTAGCTATTGGAGCTACAGGTAATTTAGATTCTCCTGGATACGTACGAATATATAAAAATACATCAGGTAATTGGGAAAAGATAGGTTCTGATATAATAGGAGAAACACCTGGAGATAGTTCAGGTTGGAGTGTGAGTTTATCGTCAGACGGTAATATAGTAGCTATAGGTGCTCCATTTAATGATATTAATGGAACAGATTCTGGGAATGTACGAGTTTATAAAAACATATCAGATGTTTGGACGCAAATAGGATCTAGTATTAATGGCGAAGGATCTTTAGATGAATCAGGGAAAAGTATAAGTTTATCATCAGACGGAAGTATTATAGCTATTGGAGCTGAATCTAATTCCTTTAAGGGACATGTGCGAGTTTATAAAAACATATCAGGTATTTGGACGCAAATAGGTTCTGATATTGAGGGAGGACAATTTGGAGATAAATTTGGAGCAAGTGTAAGTTTATCATCTGATGGAAATACTGTAGCTATTGGAGCGCCTAGTGCTTTAAATACAGTAGGTCAAGTACTTGTGTATACGGTTAATAAAATAGGAGTTTGGACACAAACAGGTTCTAGTATTACTGGCGAAGCAACTTCAGAAGAATTTGGAACGAGTGTAAGTTTATCGTCAGATGGAAATACCTTAGTTGCTGGTACTCCATTTCACGATTTTCGAAGAGGTCGCGTAAAAGTATATAAAAAAACAGGAGATTGGACACAAATAGGTTCTGATATTGAAGGAGAAAGTGGAACAGATCAATCAGGTTGGAGAGTAGATGTATCCTCAAATGGAGATATTATTGTTATTGGAGAAAGACAGAAAGATGGAATTAATGGAGTAGATTCTGGTGCTGTGCGGGTTTTTAATTTTTCAGATGCTTTATTATCATCAGATAGTTTTGTATTAGAAAACACAAGTATGTATCCGAACCCAACCAAAAAAGAATTTACTGTTCGTTTGAGTGAAAATATTCAATTTAAAAAACTACGTATTTATACTACTTTAGGAAAGTATCTTTTAGAATCAAGTAAAAAAGAAGTGAATATAGAAAGCTTATCTAAAGGTGTTTATTTTGTAGAAATCACGACAGATCAAGGGAAAGCGACAAAGAAACTATTGGTTAATTAGGTATTATAAATTGAATTGCTTTCGATATAATTGTAGTTTTTAAAGAGCCTTTTCCTAAAATTTCTCCATCTGCTTCAATAAAAGATTTTGATTGATGGTCGATGATCTCAATATGGTTGGTTTTGTAAGTAGTCACTTTTTTATGATGTACAATTTTACCATTGTAAAGTTTTTGTAGATTTAGGACTAAATCAAAAAGAGAAAAATTCTTAGCAATAGTAACATCTAAGAAACCATCATTAGGTTTTGGTTCTTTTGTCATTTGCATTCCACCTCCAGAATATTGACAAACCCCAATCAATACCATCAGGCACTTTTCATTTAAAACGTCATTATTTACGTAGATTTTATAAAACTTTTTTCTATAAAATAACAATCCATACAAACCACTTAATAAATAAGCGATAGCACCAAATTTTTTTAAAGTATTTAGTTTATTTACTACATATCCATCATAACCAATGCCTGCTATATTATTAAAGTATTCCTTATTTCCATCAGGAAAGTTTATAGAACCAATATCTTGTAGAAAAGAATGTTCTTTTTTTATAATTTCAATAGATTTTTCAATAGAATTAGGAATGTTGTAAGTCTTAATCCAATCGTTTCCGGTACCTAAAGGAATGACCGCAAGTTTGATATCGGAAGTTTTTGTATATCTTTGCATCATTATTCCGTTTACAACATGATGTAGGGTTCCATCTCCACCTACAGAAATGAATTTCCTATATCCTTGTTTAATAGCTTCATCAACAAGAATTAGTTCATGCTTTGTATATTGAGTAAAAGCGAAAGAAAAATGAATTTCTTTGGTTTTTAAAGAATTCTGAATTTGATTCCAAGATTTTGTAAAATTGGTATTTCCTGCATTAGGATTTACAATTAAAAACCAAGAGTTCAACATATAATTAAATAATTAAACTAGCAAAGTACAAAATAGAATCATAACTGTTTATTAATAGAAAATAGACATATTAATTTGTACTTTTCGAAAACATAAAAAAGAACAAACAGATATGAGTAGAAAGAAGAAAATCTACAAAAAGAAAGGAAGAATAATTAAAGATTTAACAAGAAATATCTTTAAAATTCTAAATGAAGACAGTAGTAAACACTATAATTACAAACAAATTGCTGGCAAACTAGGTATTTCAGATACTGATGGTAAAACACAAATACTTCAAAAGTTAGCAGAACTAACAGGAAATAAAAAAATTAAAGAAATTGATAGAGGAAAATATCAAATAAATGAAGACAGAAAATATCACATAGGAACTTTAGATGTTACATCTAATGGAAATGGATATTTTATATGTGATGATTTTGAAGAAGATATTTTTATTCCTTCAGTGAATTTAGGAAAAGGCTTACAAAAAGATACTGTAAAAGCATACGTATACAAGAAAAGAAGAAGCAATAAACTAGAAGCAGATGTTGTTGAAATTATTGAAAGAGAAAAAACAGAATTTGTTGGAGTCTTACAAATGAGTAAAAACTTTGGTTTTGTAGTTTGCGATAATAACAAGATGTATGCAGATATTTTTGTTTCAAAAGGAAGAATTAATGGAGCAGAACATGGAGATAAAGTACAGGCAACAATTACAGACTGGCCAGAAAACTCTAAAAATCCTTTTGGAAAAATAACACAGGTTCTCGGAAAACCAGGAGATCATGACACAGAAATTCATTCTATTTTATTAGAATATGGACTACCATACGAATTTAAAAAAGAGGTAGAAGAAGATGCTAACAAATTATCGCTAGAAATTACCAAAGAAGAAATAGCTAAAAGAAGAGATATGCGCAAGGATTTAACGTTTACGATAGATCCAAAAGACGCAAAAGATTTTGATGATGCATTGTCGTTTATTAAACTAGAAAACGGGAATTACGAAATAGGAATTCACATTGCAGATGTATCTCATTACGTACAACCAAAAACAATTTTAGACGACGAAGCTTATGATAGAGCAACATCTGTGTATTTGGTAGATAGAGTAGTACCAATGTTACCAGAGGTGCTCTCTAACGGTGCTTGTTCTTTGAGACCTAATGAAGAAAAGTTGACTTTTTCTGCGGTTTTTGAGATGAATGAAAGAGCTCAAATTGTAGACCAGTGGTTTGGAAGAACAGTTACCTATTCTGATAAGCGATTTGCTTATGAAGAAGCTCAAGTAATTATAGAAAGCAACACAGTTGCATCAAGTAGTAATAAAAATGTCACTTCGAGCGCAGTCAAGAAGTCTTTAAAAAAAACAATCCCCGCAGAGGTTTCTTTAACAGGAGAAACCTATGAGGTTGATGAAAGAATAGTAGAAGCTACTTTAAAACTTGATGAATTAGCTAAGGTTTTACGAAAAAGAAGAATGAAAGAAGGAGCTATTTCTTTTGATAGAGTAGAAGTAAAGTTTCATTTAGATGAAAAAGCAAACCCAACAGGAGTATATTTTAAAGAAGCAAAAGATGCTAATAAGTTAATTGAAGAGTTTATGTTGCTTGCAAACAGAAAAGTTGCTGAATTTATAGGACAAAGTAAAGGGAAGGCAACGAAAAACACATTTATTTATAGAGTTCACGATGAACCGAATATAGATAAACTTGCTGCGCTTCAAAATATTATTAGCAAATTCGGGTATAAAATAAATACCGAGACAAAAGAGAGTATATCTGAAAGCTTAAATCAGTTGCTAAAAGATGTTCATGGAAAAGGAGAAGCTAATATGGTAGAAACTTTAGCAATTCGAACGATGAGTAAAGCTGCTTATACAACACAGAATATTGGACACTACGGATTAGCTTTTGATTACTATTCTCATTTTACATCGCCAATTCGTCGTTATCCAGATGTGATGACACATCGCTTATTACAGCATTATTTAGAAGGAGGAAGCTCGCCAAAAGCAGAAGATTACGAAGTAAAATGTAAACACTCTTCAAAACAAGAAGAGCTGGCTGCTAAAGCAGAAAGAGAATCTATTAAATACATGCAAATTAAATATATGCAAGATCATAAAGATGAAGAATTTGCAGGTGTTATATCAGGAGTAACAGAGTGGGGAATTTATGTAGAAATAAGTTCTAATAAATGTGAAGGAATGGTTAGAATTAGAGATATTAAAAGTGATTACTATATTTTTGATGAAAAGCAATTTGCAATCATTGGTCAATCTACACAACAAATGTATCAATTAGGAAACGAGGTTGTTGTGAAGGTAAAAAACACAGATCTAGAGAGAAAACATTTAGATTTTACTCTAATAGAAGATTAAGTATAATTTAACCTTAGTATCAACAATAAATACCGAAGTTTGTCTTTATTATAGTATAATTGTTGAACGATTCCCGAACCAAAAACAAAGAATATGAAAAGAGTAGTGTTTTTAATTGTTTTACTAACGAGTAACTTTATAATCTCTCAAACAACAATTACAAAAATGTTGGGAGATTTTGAAAAATTAAAGGTGTTCAACGGCATCAATTTAGAGTTGATAAAATCAGATGAACACAAACTTGAAATTACAGGAGAAAAAGCAGAAAGAGTAAAGATAAAAACGTCTAATAATACATTAAGAATATCGTTGAAATTTCCAGATTTATCCGCAGATGGAAAGATTAATATTAAATTATATTACAATAAGGAAATAAAAATAATTGATGCAAACGAAGGGGCAACAATAACAGGAAAAGATATAGATCAACAACAAATAGAAATAAAAGCTCAAGAAAGAGCCTTCATCAACCTTGTTATAAAAACAAAACATTTAAAAATAAAGTCATCTTCTGGAGGGATTATTAAATTAACAGGAACAGCTAAAAACCAAGATATAGACTTGGATCTTTATGGTGTTTATCATGGGTATGCACTAATTGTTTCTAATAGCACAACCATAAGAGCAGGTTCTGGTGCAAAGGCAGAAGTGTCAGCAGGAGAAACGTTAGACGCAAAAGTAAGTTTTGGGGGCTCTATTTTTTATAAAGGAACACCAGAAGTAATTAAAGATAGAAAGGTTGCGGGAGGAATTATAAAGCAAATGAATTAATTGAATCCTTTTTGTATCTTTGACACATAAAATAATATTGAAATGACAATTTTAAATATATTTCTTTTAGGTATGCCAAGCGGAGGTTCTTGGATAATTATAGCTCTTGCTATTCTGTTGTTGTTTGGAGGGAGAAAAATTCCAGAACTAATGAAAGGGTTAGGTGGAGGAATAAAAGAGTTTAAAAAAGCGTCTAAAGACGAAAAAGAAGACGAAAAACTAGAAGAAAAGAAATAAATAAAAAACCGAAGAGACAATCTTCGGTTTTTTATTTATTTATAATCGAATAGCTGTTCCAGAGGCGGTTACCATTAGCATACCTCCACTAGATCCCACAGTTTCATAATCCAAATCAATTCCTATAATAGCATTAGCGCCCTTACGTAAAGCTTCGTCTGTCATTTCTTGTATAGCCATGTCTTTAGCTTCTCTTAAAACACGTTCATAGGAACCAGACCGACCACCAACAACATCGCGAATACTTGCAAAAATATCTTTAAAGATGTTTGCTCCAATAATAGTTTCTCCAGTAACTAAACCAAGATATTCTTTTACAGGTTGACCTTCAATATTGTTTGTTGTGCTTAATATAATTCTATTCACCTTTTTTCTTTTTTGTGTTGTTTTTCATTGCTTCACCAATTTGATTGCTTGCTGTAAAACTAGCCACCATATCGTTTAACATCTGACTTCCTGCTTGAGGAGAGTTAGGTAATAAAATTAAATTACTATTAGTTTCCTGACCGATAGATTGTAAAGTATCATAATGTTGCGTTACCACAATTAAAGCAGACGCCTCTTGTGAATTAATACCTACCTTATTCAAAACTTCTACAGACTCTTCTAGACCACGAGCAATTTCTCTTCGTTGATCAGCAATACCCTGACCTTGTAATCGCTTACTTTCAGCTTCAGCTTTTGCTTTCTCTACAATTAGAATACGAGCAGCATCTCCTTCATATTGAGCAGCTGTTTTTTCACGATCTGCTGCATTAATTCTATTCATTGCGGCTTTTACTTGTGCATCAGGATCTATATCTGTTACTAATGTTTTAATAATATCATATCCATATTCTATCATCGCGTCATTTAATTCAGATTTTACAGCGATAGCAACATCATCCTTCTTTACAAAAACATCATCCAATTTCATTTTAGGAACCTCTGCACGAACCACATCAAAGACATAAGAAGTAATTTGATCATGAGGATAATCTAATTTATAAAAAGCGTCTTCTACCTTGTTTTTGATCACTTTAAACTGAACAGAAACCTTTAGCTTTACAAAAACATCATCCAATGTTTTGGTTTCTATAATGACGTCTAATTGTTGAATTTTTAAACTTAATCTACCAGCGATTCTTTGAACAATAGGTATTTTCACATGCAAACCAGACTGTTTAATACTACTATACCTACCGAAAGTTTCTATGATTGCAGCAGTTTGTTGTTTTACAATAAAAAAGGCGCCTAAACCAAGAAGAATGATAGCACCTACAATAATTACAGGAATATAATTAGCCATAACGTTATTTTTTTAATAAGTTAATAATTTTATAAAGATACTAGAATAAGTATCTAATTACAAGACGCAAAAAAAAGAAAACGTTACAAAAGCGGTGTAGAGGGTTATTTTTTGTTTTTTCGAACCTTTATTTTATAGCTTTTCCACTTTTTGAATTGTTTTTTCGAAAGTAAAGGCTCTAAAGTAGTATCAAGCTGTTTTTCTCTTTCAGTCAACTCTTTAATAAGGTCTTTCATAGCAACGCCCATATCCTTGTATGCTTTTTGTATAAAAGAAAGATTCTCTGTTTTTTGAGTTTTCTTTTGGGCTTGCTCTATATTGTTTTTTGTCTCAGAAAAAGTAAAACTATTGAGCCTAGCTAGCTCTTTGTTTTTTTTATTGAAAGCGGTAAAAATAGAAGTGATTTTTTTAACCTTATCATTAGATTTTTTAACTCCAACCTTTTTTAGTGTCTTTTCTATATTGTATATATTTAAACCAATTGTTTTTTCTACATTAAATTCAGGTGGTTTTTGTTGGGACCGTGTTTCTGGTATTACATTTCGGGTTCTAGGATTACCTCTATTAAATTGGGCAGAAGCCAACATAGAGAAAAACAAAATAATAATAAGAACTAAATTTTTTTTCATGATAAATCAGTTATAATTTTATGAATTCGATGAACACTTTCTTTTTCTCCAATCATTTCTATAATGTCAAACAAGTCTGGGCCTTTTAACGCACCAACTAACGCTAGTCGTAAAGGTTGCATTACTTTTCCAAAACCAACGCCTTTGTTTGTTATCCATTCCTTTACAATTACTTCTATATTTTTAGAAGTAAATACCTCAATATTAGAAAGTACAGTAGCCAACTCATTTAAAAGCACGGCAGTACCTTCTTTCCATTGTTTTTTTGATGCTTTTTCATCATAATGTTTCGGTGTTTCAAAAAAGAAGCCCCCTAAATCCCAAAAGTCATGAACAAAAACAGCTCGTTCTTTAATTAAAGAAACAACCCTCTCGACATACTCAAAAGAAGAGTTAATATTTCTATTTTCTAAAATAGGTAAAAAAGATTTAGCTAAAAAAGAATTTTCTTTTTGTTGAAGGTATTGTTGGTTAAACCACTTTGCTTTATCTGGATTAAATTTTGCCCCAGACTTACTTACCCTGGTCAAATCAAAAGCAGCAGATAATTCTTCTAAAGAAAAAAGTTCTTGTTCTGTCCCAGGATTCCACCCCAACAAAGACAACATGTTTACAAAAGCATCATTAAAATAACCATCTTCTTTATATCCACGTGAAACATCTCCTGTTTTTTCATTGGTATATTCTAAAGGAAAAACTGGAAACCCAAGTTTATCTCCATCTCGCTTGCTTAATTTCCCTTTACCAACAGGCTTCAAAATCAACGGAAGATGAGCAAAATTTGGAGATTCCCAGCCAAAAGATTGATATAACAAAACATGGAGCGGGAGAGAGGGTAACCATTCTTCACCACGGATTACGTGGCTAATTTCCATCAGATGATCGTCTACAATATTTGCTAAATGATAGGTTGGCATACCGTCAGATTTAAATAAAACTTTATCATCTAAAGTGTTAGTATCGATTTTAATAGTTCCACGAATTTCATCATTAAGAATCAGTGTTTCGTTTTCTGGAGATTTAAAACGAATCACATAATTTTCTCCTGCATTAATTCTTTTCTGTACGTTTTCAGGAGACAGAACCAAAGAGTTTACTAATCGCCCTTTTTCCCTATTGTGCCAATTGTAAATAAACGTTTTTCCTTCTTCCTCGTGATGTTTCCTGTGGGCGTTCAATTGCTCAGAAGTATCAAAAGCAAAATAGGCATGACCTTTCTCAATTAGAAAATCCGCATATTGTTTGTATAAGTGCTTTCTTTCAGATTGTCTATAGGGTCCGAATTTTTCATTTTTATTTGGACCTTCATCAAAAGGAATTCCACACCACTCTAGGGAATCGATAATATATTGTTCGGCATTAGCAACATACCTCGTTTGATCAGTGTCTTCTATTCTTAAAACAAAAACACCATTATTTTTTTTTGCAAAGAGATAATTGTATAAAGCAGTTCTTACTCCTCCAATATGTAAAGGCCCTGTTGGACTTGGAGCAAAACGCACACGAACATTAGATTCCATTAAAGAAATATTTAGGAGGCAAAGATACTTTTCTCGTGTTAGATAAAAAAAGGATTTTAACTCAGATAAAGACTGAATGTTAGCTTTAACATAAAATTTTAAAAACACCTTTTAAAATGTGTTATTTTTATAGGTCGATGAAAGAATTCAATAACATACAGAAAAAGTTATCAGTATTTTATAAAAAATACTACACAAATGAATTAATTAAAGGAGCAATTTTATTTAGTGTTACCGGATTATTGTACTTCTTCTTTACTATTTATGTTGAATATTTTTTCTGGCTTGAACCGATTTCTCGAACAATTTTGTTTTGGGGATTCATTATTGTTGAAGGCTTTCTGCTTTATAGATTTATTTTAACACCAATCATTCATCTTATAAAGATGAAAAAAGGAATTTCTGAAATACAGTCTTCTAAAATTATTGGGAATCATTTTCCAGAAGTTAGAGATAAGTTGCTAAATATCCTACAACTCAAAAAAGAGAATAAAGAAACTGAGCTTTTGTTTGCAAGCATTGAGCAAAAATCAAAAGAACTTCAACCCATTCAGTTCACTAAAGCTGTTAACTTTAAAAAAAACGTGAAGTATGCTAAATACTTACTCATTCCTGTTTTTATTTGGCTTGTTTCTTTTTTAAGCGGTGCAGAAACAGAGTTGTCAAAAAGTCTTTCTCGAGTTGTAAATTATCAAACAGAGTATACACCGCCAGCACCATTTGAGTTTTCTCTAGAAACAAATGAATTAAAGGTAATTCAAGGAAAATCTTTTCTTTTAGGAGTCACAACTACAGGAATATTAGTGCCAAAAGAAACAAAGATTTTTTATAACGACCAAGAGTATTTTTTACAAGAAAAATCAAGAGGTCTTTTCTTTTTTACATTTACCAATTTTGTTGAAACCACAGATTTTTATTTAGAGGCTAACGGCGTTAAATCAAAAACATATACACTGGAGGTTATAAAAACACCAACGATTCAAAATGTTGTTTTAAATTTAGACTACCCAGGGTATACTAAGAAGAGAGATGAGGTTGTTGATAATAAAGGTAGCCTTTTAGTTCCAGAAGGAACCAAAATAGAGTGGGAAGTTTTAACAAATCAAACAACTACAGTTGATTTTATAGAAAACCAAAAAAGGATACGGTTTTTAAAAACAGATAACAACAGTTTTTCACATAAAAAAAGCATTAGAAAACACACGGCATATCAAATAGCCTCTTCAAACGAAGGCTTACAGGATTATGAAAAACTATCCTACAATATTAAGGTTGTTAAAGATGAGTTTCCTACAATTTTAGTTCAATCAAACATAGATAGTTTAACAAGAGGAGATGCGCAATTTGCTGGACAAATTTCAGATGACTATGGAATTAGTAAACTAGAATTGATTTACTACAATCAAGATACTCCTGATAAGAAAAACAGAGTAGAATTAGCAGCGAACAAACAAAACCTTCAAACATTCTTTTACCAGTTCCCAGATCAAATAATTTTAAAAGAAGGAGTTGATTACGAGTTGTATTTTCAAGTATCAGACAATGATGCTGTCAATGGAAGAAAGAAAGCAATTAGTAAAAAATTCAGTTACAGACAGAAAACGGAAGAAGAGATTACAGAAGAAATTTTACAAGACCAACGGAATACAATTAATAACCTAGAGAAAACAATTCAAAAACAGAAGAATCAAGATAAAGCGTTAGACCAGATTCAAAAAGAAATTCAGAATAAAAAGGATATTAATTGGAACGATAAAAAAAAGGTTGACGAATTCATCAAAAGACAAGAGCAATACAAAGAAATGATGGAGCGTCAGACAGAGAATTTGCAAGAAATTCTGGATGAGAAAAAAGAAGAGACCCCCACGCTACAGGAAAAGAAAAACGAACTCAAAAAAAGAATAGAAGAGCTTAAAAAACTGAATAAGCAGAAGAAACTTTTAGATGAACTTCAAAAAATAGCCGAAAAACTAGATAAAGAAGAATTGGTCAGAAAAGCAAAAGAACTCGCACAACAAAGCAAACAACAAGAGAGAAGTTTAGAAAGAATATTAGAGTTGACGAAGCGATTTTATGTTGAAGAGAAAAGCTTGCAAATAGCGAACAAACTAGAAAAGTTGTCTAAAAAGCAGGATCGTATTAATAATGATAAAGAGGATGCTTTAGAGAAACAAAAAGAAATAAATAAAGAGTTTGACAAGATATCAAAAGAATTAGAAGAGCTTCAAAAAGATAATAAAAAGCTAAAAGAACCCATGGAGATTCCAGAAATGGAACAAGAAAAACAAGAAACCAAGGACGAATTAAATAAATCTGAAGAGAAGATTCAAAAGCAACAGAAGAGTCAAGCTAAGAAAAACCAAAAAAAGGCATCAAAGAAAATGCAGCAAATGAGTCAGCAAATGCAACAAGCTATGTCGGACATGCAAGCAAATTCAATTGATGAAAACATTGATGATTTAAGGAAGATTTTAGAAAACCTTGTTACTTTTTCTTTTAAACAAGAAGACTTAATGAATAAGTTTGATGAGATTTCTGTTAGGCATCCAGATTTTGGAAAAAACTTAAAAAAACAAAATCAGATAAAAACATATTTCGAGCATATTGATGATAGCTTATATGTTTTGTCTATGAGATTACCCCAGTTGTCAACAAAAATTCAAGAAGATCTTTCTAAAGCACATTATAATTTAGATCAATCATTAGAAAACTTTTCGGAGAATAGGTTTAATAGAGGAGTGTCTAATCAACAATATGTGATGACTTCAGCGAACAATCTCTCAGATTTTTTAAGTGACCTTCTAAACAATATGCAAAATAGCATGAGCTCTTCTGGAAAAGGAAAAGGTTCTGGAAAATCATTCAGCCTACCCACACTGATAAAAAAACAACAAGGGCTTTCTGAAGAGATGAAGAAAGGAATGCAAAAAGGACAAAAGAATAAAGGAGAACAAAAAGGTAAGGACGGGAAACAAGGAAAAAAAGGCAAGGGCAAAGGAGAAGGAAACAACGAAGAGATGAATGGAGAGCTTTTTAAAATTTACCAACAGCAAAGCGCTTTAAGAGAGCAACTCAAAGACGCGATTAAAGAAGGAGGAAAGAGTGTTGAAAATGCTAAAAAAGTATTAAAAACAATGGAGCAATTAGAAAACGAAATTCTTGAAAAAGGATTTAACCAAGGAACGCTTCAAAGAATGCAACAATTAGAATACGAATTATTGAAGCTAGATAAGGCGGCTTTTGAGCAAGGAAAAGATAAAAAAAGAAAATCAAACACGAACAATAGAGGTTACCAAAAGAAAATCAAAGATCTTCGATTCAAAAAACGCTTCTACAACCAGATAGAAATATTAAACAGACAATCATTACCTTTGCAGGAAAATTTCGAAAAAAAAGTACAAGAGTATTTTTCTAAAAAGAAACAAAGTGATAACGTTTAATTACGAAACCAATTTTACACTAACAGAAGAGCAAAAAACAAAAGCATGGATTCAGGCGGTTATTGAAAACCATGAGTTTAAGTTAGGTGAAATAAACTATGTTTTTTGTAGCGATACATATCTTTACAAGCTAAATGTTGAGTTTTTACAACACGATACTTTTACAGACATTATTAGTTTTGACTATACGCTAGGCAAAATAATAAATGGAGATATATATATATCTGTAGAAAGGGTAAAAGAGAACGCTCAAGAATTTAATGTTACCTTTGATGACGAATTACACAGGGTGATTATACATGGTGTTTTGCACTATTTAGGATATAAAGACAAAAAAGAAGTTGAAAAAACAGAAATGAGAAACAAAGAAAACGAATGTATAAATCAACTAAACAATTGATTTATAGAAATTTACAACATTTGTTTCACGTGGAACGGTTATGAGTTTATTTAGCACAACATATGATGTTATAGTGGTTGGAGGAGGTCACGCAGGAAGCGAGGCAGCAGCAGCAAGCGCCAATATGGGGGCAAGCACTCTCTTGATTACCATGAACCTTCAAAACATTGCTCAAATGAGCTGCAATCCTGCTATGGGAGGAATTGCAAAAGGGCAGATTGTGAGGGAAATTGACGCTCTCGGAGGCTACAGTGCAATAGTTACTGATAAAACAGCTATTCAGTTTAAAATGCTGAACAAATCAAAAGGCCCAGCAATGTGGAGCCCAAGAGTTCAATCTGATAGAATGATGTTTGCAGAAGCATGGAGGGATATGTTGGAGAAAACCGAAAAAGTTGATTTCTATCAAGATTCGGTTAATGGTCTTTTGTTTGATGAAGATAAAATAGTTGGGGTGAAAACAGCTTTAGGACTCGAGATTAAAGCCAAAACAGTGATTATAACAGCAGGAACCTTTTTAAATGGATTGATTCACATTGGAGAAAAAACATTTGGAGGAGGTAGAGCAGGAGAAGGTTCTTCTACAGGAATCACTGAGGACTTAGTAGCTAAAGGTTTTGAATCTGGAAGAATGAAAACGGGAACACCGCCACGTGTTGATGGAAGATCGTTGGATTATTCTAAAATGGAAGAACAACCAGGAGATGAACATGTAGAAACGTTTTCTTTTTTAGATATTAAGCCCATAAAAAAACAAAGATCGTGTTACCTTACCCATACAAATAAAGAGGTTCACGAGATATTAAAAGAAGGGTTTGATCGCTCACCAATGTTTAATGGTAGAATACAATCAACAGGGCCAAGATATTGCCCCTCTATCGAAGATAAGATTGATCGATTCGCTACAAAAGACAGGCATCAAATTTTTGTTGAGCCTGAAGGGTGGAACACTATTGAAATTTATGTGAACGGTTTTTCTACTTCTATGCCAGAAGATATTCAAGACAAAGCAATTCGTTTGATTCCTGGTTTTGAAAATGTAAAGTTTTTTAGATATGGTTATGCAATAGAATACGATTATTTTCCACCCACGCAATTAAAACATTCTTTAGAAACAAAACTCATTGAGAATTTGTTTTTTGCAGGGCAGATTAACGGAACAACAGGGTACGAAGAAGCGGCAGCACAAGGCTTAATGGCAGGTGTAAATGCAGCGTTAAAAACTCAAGAAAAAGAACCGTTTATTTTAAAAAGGAGCGAAGCGTATATAGGAGTTTTAATAGATGATCTAATCACAAAAGGAACAGAAGAGCCCTACAGAATGTTTACTTCTAGGGCAGAATATAGAACTCTTTTAAGACAGGATAATGCTGATGTAAGACTAACTCCAATTTCTCATGAATTAGGATTAGCTTCAGACGAGAGGTTGAAAAAAGTTCAAGAGAAACAAAAGAAAACACATAGACTAATCAGCTTCTTAGAAGAAATTAGCGTGAAACAAGATCAAATAAATCCAATATTAGAAAGAAAAGGGTTGGCGCCAATTAAACAATCAATGAAACTATATAAGATTGCTGCTAGACCTCAATTGTCACTTTCTGATTTTAAAAAAATTGAAGCACTAGAAGCATTTATTATTCTAGAAGAGATAGATGAAAAAGTAATAGAGCAAGTAGAAATCCATTTAAAATACTCTGGCTATATAGAGAAAGAAAAATCGAATGCAGACAAGCTCAATCGATTAGAAAATGTAATTATCCCCCAAACTTTTAATTACACTAAAGTAAAATCTTTGTCTTATGAAGCTAGAGAAAAACTAACCAAAATTCAACCAACAACAATTTCTCAAGCAAGTAGAATTAGTGGAGTTTCGCCGAGCGATATTTCCGTTTTACTAGTGTATATGGGTAGGTAAGAATTGAGGTTTTTAATCAATGTTCCACATGGAACATACTTTATTAGAAAGATCAAATGAAAGAAAAAGAACTTCATAGGGGAGTTGTTCCTTTTTTGAACTGCAAAGACTATTTAGTCTCTGAAGAAACGTATGAGATTATGCTTAATGAGCAGAATCAAATGTTGGTTACTTCACCTATTCCATCAGACTTGGAAAAATATTACAAATCTGAAGAATACCAATCACACCATAGTTCTAAAAAGAGCGTTCTTAACTTTCTTTACAACACCGTAAAGAAAAGATCTTTTAAGAGAAAGAAATCATTATTTCAAAATGGCAGATCTGATAAAACCATTTTAGATGTAGGAGCAGGAACGGGAGATTTTTTATTGTATTGCCAAGAAAACAAATTCAAAGTTACCGGAATTGAACCGAGTCAAACAGCGAGAGAAATAGCACAAGAGAAAGGGGTTCAATTAAAAGAAAAACTAGAAGATGTTCTAGGAGCAAAGTTCGATGTAATTACCATGTGGCATGTCTTAGAGCATGTTCCTAATCTTTATGAATGTATTAGCCAACTTAAAGATCTTCTAGATGAGAAAGGAAAATTAATCATTGCTGTTCCAAACTTTAAAAGTTATGATGCAGAACATTATAAAGAGTTTTGGGCCGCATATGACGTTCCGAGGCATTTGTGGCATTTTTCACAAAAATCCATTCATAAATTATTTGAATCAGTAGAGATGAAAGTTACAAAAGTTCATCCGATGAAATACGATTCTTTTTATGTCTCTCTCTTAAGTGAAAAACACAAAACAGGAAAGAGTAATTTTTTGAAAGCATTTTTGATCGGTTTGAAATCAAACATAAAAGCAAATAAGACATCGGAGTACTCTTCTCTTATTTACGAGCTCGAACACGCTTAAAAGTTGTTTTAAAAACCAGTGCTCTTGCTTTGACAGCCAAAACACCCAATCACCTTACATAAAATAAAAAAAGCCTTAAAAAGGCTTTTTTGAAAGACATTTCAATAGTTTTTAGTTATCACGAATGTTTTAATTAATAAAAAGAATTGATCTTATTAAGTCATTAGATTAATTCCTAAAATTGTAATGATAAAATAAACAGTTAAAGTCATCGCTCCAGCATAATCTTTTGCGAGACGCTGACCAATTAATAAAAAAATTAAAGTTAAAGCAGACAATTCAATTCCATATAGGGCAAAAGTTGTGATTCCGTCAAAAACAAGTTCATAGATTCCGTAAATCATAAATAAACTAGCAACAATTTCTGTCACTAAAACAATACTTAATAATAAAGGAACACTATTTCTTAAAGGAGAACCTTTAAAATGACCTTTTATAAAAGAGACATTTCCTTTCCAGTCAGTTAGTTTGTCAATTCCTGATTGAAGAAAAGTCACAATTAAAAAAAGAAGAATCAGTATTTCGGCTGGATGTTTTGTTAAAGCTTCCATTAATTAAATTTAAAACCAAGATTTTTTATTGATTTGATATTCATAAATAAATTCTTCATCGTTTTTGGTTAAATATATAATTCCTTCAATAAAAGAGACAACACCCATTACCCAGGTTGAAATTCCACAGGTAATAAAAAACCCTACGACAGATAATAAAAGCATGATGATTCCTTCTGTCGTATATCCTAAAACAAATTTATGGATGCCTAAAGATCCCAAAAAAATTGCTAAAATACCAGAAATCACTCGCTTGCTTTGTTCCTTTTGAATAGGATTCCCTTGATCATCTACAACTCTCATTTTTATTTAATTTGGTTCGTTGTGTAAATTTATAAAAAAGCAGCATCTTTAGGCTCCCACAACTCAATTTTATTTCCTTCATCGTCTAAAACCCATCCAAACTTACCATATTCGTACTCTTCTATTTTACCCACAATAGTTACACCTTCTTTTTCTAATTCTTTCAATAACTCAAAAAGGTTTTCTACTCTATAATTAAACATAAAATCTTTTTTAGAAGGCTCAAAATAACTTGTGTCTTTTGTAAAAGGACTCCATTGAGTGGAACATTTATTTCCGTCTTCATCTTTCCACCAGAACGTACAGCCCCAATCGTCAGTATTAAACCCTAAGTGCTTTTGATACCAATCTTTTGTCTTTTTTGGATCGTCAGTTTTAAAAAACAACCCACCAATTCCTGTAACTCGTTTTTTCATGTCTATTTCTTTTTAATATTAGTTTCATAAATATCAATCCATTCTTCTGTGCTCATTTTTCCAGCCAATTCTCCTATTAAATCGTAAGGAATATCATTAATTTTTTTAAAGCGAACACAACTCTTACCCATATCTAATTTATACTTACATCTTTTTCCGTACTCTTCTGTAAACCAGTTTAATATCTCTTTTTTTGCATACATACCCATATGATATACGGCTATAAAATTCTTTTGAGAAGCTAAATTCATAAATGGTAAAGGGTTTTTTGGGTCACAGTAGTATCCGTCTGGATATATACTATGCGGAATAACAAAACCCAGCATTCCATAATTCATTTGCTCTTCCATTCCTTTTGGAAGATTGTCTAAAATAATTTGACGTATTTTTTTGATAGGTTCAATTCGTTCTTCTGGAAGTTGATTGATGTACTCTTGTGGAGAGTTTGCTTCGTATTTCATAATTTATTTTTTATTTAAGAAAAGAGATGATAATAAGGATATAATAAAACCAACAACAGTAACTATAGCAAACATAAAAACAGCCAAAGCCGAAGAACTCCCCATAGATTCCATTTGAGAGGTAATATCTTCTTTTGCTTTCATCAACTCTACTCCCGACAGTGTTTTCTCAAGGTTCGCAATAGAGTTTGCTGTATACTGATCTATAAAATCAGGATTGATGTATGCAGTATAAACATAGTCAATAATAGCAAAGCCAAGTGCAGCAAAAAGCGTAATTAACATTCCAATCCCTAGGGCTTTGCCAAAAGAAATAACGCCATTATTTTCTTTATCCCTGTAATGTTTAATACCGAAAAACACAAAAACAAGAGCAGCAACAATGGTAACATAGCCAAGAACTCCTTGCGCTTCAAAACTTAATCCCTGCCCGAAGACAAGAGCAGATAAAAAGAAGATGGATGCTGCTAAGAAGCAAAACAAACCATAACGTAAAACCGTTTTTTTCATAATAGTATAGATTTAAATGATGGCTCAAAACTAGGAAAGAGATAAAAAAATCATCTCATACTAAAGTACCAAAATGCTGGAAATTTAGTTCTAAAACTATAAAATATTCTGATTTTTAGCTATTTGAACAGCTTGAGTTCTTCTTTTTGCGTTTAATCTTAATAACAAATTTGAAACATGTGTTTTAATGGTGCTCTCGGTTAAAAAAAGAGCAGTTGCAATTTCTTTGTTTGAAAATCCTTCAGAAATTAATTGTAAAACCTCGTATTCTCTATCAGAAATTTCAAGAATTTTAATTTTTTTTAAATTAATCTCTTTAGGCTCTGTTTGCTTTTCTGATCCAACCTTTTTGTAAAAGTAAACGCCAATAAAAAAAGAGCAAAAAGCAATAATAACCAAGATAAACTCTAACGTTATTTCTCCTGAGACAATAGAATATTTACTTAGTTGAAACAAAATCATTAAAGAAATAATGATGGATCCAAAAACAAAAACTGTTTTCTTCATTTGACCAAGTTAAGAAAATTTTAACTTGATTTTATCTACAATGGTTTGTGCTAGCTTTACGTTGCTTTCTTTTGTCCAACCAGCAACGTGAGGTGATAAAATTACATTTTCAGCTTGAGTCAAATATTGAAACTCTTCGGGTAAAGAATTCGTAAATAAATTTTCGAAAGATGATTTTTCATATTCCAAAACATCCAGTCCAGCTCCTAAAACTTTTCTTGACTTTAAAGCAAAAACCAAATCTTTTGTAATCACACTTTTTCCACGTGCTGTATTGATAAGCCAAAAAGGTTTTTGAAATTGATCGATAAAAGAAGCATCAATCATTCCTGTTGTTAGTTTCGTTTGAGGCGTATGAAGACTAAGTACATCTGATCTTCGTTGTAGTTCTTGTAAAGAAACTTGTGTTGCATTCTCGTCATCAATTCCTTCAAGAATATCATAAAAGATCACATCAACATCAAAGCCTCGAAGTTTTTTAGCAAAAGCTTTTCCCATGTTTCCATATCCAATTAACCCAACTGTTTTTCCATCTAATTCGATGCCCCGATTCTCTTCTCTTAACCACAAACCTTTTCTAACCTCCTCGTCAGCTTTGTTTAATTTGTTTAATAATGACAGCAACATTCCTAAAGCATGCTCTCCTACAGCATTCTTGTTGCCTTCCGGAGCAGCAATTAACTCAATTCCTTTTGCTGCTGCATGCTCACAATCAATGTTTTCTAAACCAGCACCAACGCGTCCAATAAACTTGAGGTTGATAGCCTTATCTAAAAAAGAGGTATCAATAGAAAAACGACTTCTAATAATTAGCCCATCATATAAATGAATCTTGTTTTCTATCTCTATTTTTGAAGAAGTGTAATCTTCATAATTATCAAAACCAGCATCAGAAAGCTGCTGAATTAAAAGAGGGTGATTGGTATCTAAATGTAATACTTTCATTGATACATTTTCAAATTAGTTCTTTGTTATATTGAACTAATATTGTTCTTTCTCGTTGGGAAAATCTTTACTTTTTACATCCGAAATATATCCTTTAAAAGCATTCGTCATTTCAGTATATAAATCGGCATATCGACGTAAAAACCGAGGGTTAAACTCGTGAGTCATTCCTAACATATCGTGAGTTACCAATACCTGACCATCAACACCACCTCCAGCGCCAATTCCAATCACAGGAATGCTAATAGATTCAGCTACTTTTTTTGCCAAAGAAGCAGGAACTTTTTCTAAAACCAGAGCGAAACAACCTACTTGTTCTAATAGTTTTGCATCTTCAAGAAGTTTTTCAGCCTCTTCTTCCTCTTTTGCTCTTACGGTGTAGGTTCCGAATTTGTAAATAGATTGTGGAGTCAACCCTAAATGCCCCATTACAGGAATTCCAGCATTCAATATGCGTTTTATTGATTCTTTTATCTCTTTTCCTCCTTCTAGTTTTACAGCATGCCCACCACTTTCTTTCATGATTCTAATAGCAGAACGTAAAGCTTCTTTTGGATCTGATTGATAGCTTCCAAAAGGCAGGTCAACCACAACCAAAGCACGTTCTACAGCTCTAACAACAGAGCCTGCATGGTAGATCATTTCATTCAATGTAATAGGTAAGGTCGTTTCATGTCCAGCCATTACATTAGAAGCAGAATCTCCCACTAAAATTACATCAATTCCAGCGCCATCAAGAATTTTAGCCATGGTATAATCATAAGCTGTCAGCATAGATATTTTCACCCCATTAGCTTTCATTTCCACCAAAGACTTCGTAGTAATTCTTTTATATTGCTTTTTGGCTACCGACATGGTTGTATTTTTAGATTCTGTAAAAGTAGTAAATATCAAGAGAACCTAATCAAGTTAATCTTACGTTAATGTTGTATTTTGTGAAAACAACCCTAATGAAAATTTAATAGATTTACGAAATAAAATCAACAAAATCATGAATAGAATTATTATACTAGTAATGTTATTTATAAGCTGTAGCGTTATAAATGCACAACAAGAACAAGAGGAAAAAAAGGCAATTAAAAAAGTAATTGAAACGTTTTTTGAAGGATTGCATAATGGCGATTCAACTCTTATGAAAAAGACACTTCATAAAGAAATAAAAATCCAAACAACAGCAACTAATCGAGAAGGAAAAAAACTCTTAAAAACAGAGACAAGAGAGCTATTACTGAATAATATTGCTAGCAAGAAACCATTGGACACTTACTTAGAAAAATTACTTTCTTATGATATTAAAATTGATGGGAATTTAGCTTCTGTTTGGACTCCGTATGAATTTTATTTCAACGGAAATTTTAGCCACTGTGGATCCAACTCTTTTCAACTATTCAATAACAATGGAAAATGGGAAATTATCTATTTGGCAGACATGAGACGAAGGGGAGATTGTGAAGCTCTGAAAGGCAAAAAATAATGTATATTTGAGTTTTATAAATCGATGGACGAACCAACAGCAGTTGTACATAAATTAGACCCTAATAAATGGATAGATAATTACTCAGATTATTTATTTAACTATGCTATTGTGAGAGTTAATAATCACGATTTAGCAAAAGATTTAGTGCAAGAAACTTTCTTTGCAGGTTTAAAATCTGCTAAAAACTTTGAAGGAAAATCTACCGAAAGAACATGGTTGATTTCTATCTTGAAAAGAAAAATCATAGACCATTACAGAAAGATTAATTCTAAAAAAGGTCAAGCTGAAGTCCGCATGAACTTTTATGCCGATGGAGATAATGAAGGAAGTTGGTTAGAGGAAAGAGTTCCTCAAAGTTGGGATAATGAAGCAGAAAAGCAAATAGAAAACAAAGAACTCCATAGTCAGATCGAAGAATGTATTGACCATCTACCTGAAAAGTATGCGATGGTTTTTAGAATGAAAACAATTCAAGAATTTGATACTGAAGATATTTGTAAGGAACTAGATATCACTCCGTCCAACCTTTGGGTTATTATCCACAGAGCTAGGACACAGCTGCGAAAATGCTTAGAAGAGAACTGGTTTAACAATTAGTAATATGTTTAAAAAAGTAGAAATATCGTGCGACGAGGCAACAACCATTTGTGATAAAAATCAATATGGAGAAGCCACATTACTTGATAAAATCAAGTTAAGCATACATTTTCTTCGATGTAAAATTTGCTCTTTATACTCAAAACAGAACACATTTCTAACAAAAGTTTACAGTAAAAAAGCAAGGACGGATCAAACTCACAAAGCTACACTTTGTATGAGTGATGAGGAAAAAGAAAAAATAAGAAAAGAGTTTGAAAAGCACAGCGCTTAACAAATAAAAATACAGCAGTGTAATTGGAGCGGAATTTATTAATTTAGATTTCGTTTTTTTATGATCATTTATGAACTTCTTACCTGAAAAAATAGATGAGTATGTTATTACTCATTCACAAAAAGAGCCTAAGATTTTACAAGAGCTAAGTAAAGAAACTTGGCAAAAGGTTTTAAACCCTAGAATGCTTAGCGGCGCATTTCAAGGACGTGTTTTATCCATGATTTCTAAACTTATTCAACCAAAGAGTGTTTTAGAAATAGGAACCTACACAGGGTATTCCGCTATTTGTATTGCTGAAGGGCTAGGAGAAAACGGGGTTATTCACACGATTGACAAAAACGAAGAACTAGAAGGTTTACAAGACAAGTATTTTGAAAAATCGGGATACAGAAATCAAATACAGCAGCGTTTTGGGAATGCGTTAGAAATAATTAAAGAGTTAGATGTTATGTTTGATTTGGTTTTTATTGATGCCGATAAATCAAACTATCCAAACTACTTTAAGTTAATTATTGATAAGATGAACAAAGGAGGAGTTATTTTATCGGACAACGTTTTATGGAGTGGAAAAGTTGTTGAAAAAATAAACCCAAAAGATCAAGACACAATAGCTTTATTGGAATATAATAAGCTACTAAACTCAGATGATCGAATAGAAACTGTATTGCTTCCGATAAGAGACGGTTTAACAATTAGCCGAGTGAAGTGACTTTGTCATTCCCAACTTGATTGGGAATCTATAAAAACAAAAGATGATTTTTGAAATAAGTTTAGAAGGATCTTTTGAGCTATAGGTCTCTTTTAATTGGCCCCGTCATATCATCGAGATTTTCTTTTACCTCGTTGATTTCCTTTTTGATATTACTAGCTAAATCGGTATCTATTCCTTGAGTTTTAGCGCTTTCGTTGATTTCTTTTTTAATATCATTGGTTGCATCTTTTATTTGACGCATTCCTTTTCCTAAACCTCTGGCGATATCTGGTATTTTATTAGCACCAAACAGCATGACAACAATTAACATAATTGCAAAAATTTCAGGTCCGCCAATAAATAAAAAAGTACCACTCATAATCTATGCAAAGATAGTTATTTCTTCACCAACATTCGTTTGATTTCATTCAACTTCATCAACGCCTCAATAGGAGTTAAGGTATCAATATTGGTCGACAAGATCTCTTCACGTAAATCTTCCAGCAAAGGGTCGTCTAATTGGAAAAAACTTAACTGCATATCGTTTTGCTGAACCGATTTTAAAGTATCCTTTACCTCTTCGTTTGTATGGTTTTTCTCTAGTTGAACCAAGATTTTAGAGGCTCTATGGATCACTTGGTTTGGCATTCCTGCCAATTTAGCCACATGAATTCCAAAACTATGATTGCTTCCCCCAGACACCAATTTCCTTAAGAAAATAATCGTATCCTTCAGTTCTTTTACAGAAACATTAAAGTTTTTAATGCGCTCAAAAGTTGTGGTCATTTCATTCAGTTCATGATAGTGCGTCGCAAACAACGTCTTTCCTTTAGACGGATGTTCATGTAGGTATTCGGCAATAGCCCAAGCAATAGAAATACCATCATAAGTACTTGTTCCACGACCAATTTCATCTAATAAAACCAAGCTTCTCTCAGAAATATTATTCAGAATTGAAGCTGTTTCATTCATTTCTACCATAAATGTAGACTCACCCATAGAAATATTGTCGCTTGCTCCTACTCGAGTAAATATTTTGTCAACCACACCTATTCGAGCATTCTGCGCAGGCACATAGCTTCCCATTTGCGCTAATAAAACGATTAAAGCAGTTTGACGAAGAATAGCAGATTTACCCGACATGTTAGGCCCAGTAATCATCATAATTTGTTGTTGGTTTCTATTCAACACAATGTCATTTGCAATATACTCCTCTCCAATTGCCAGCTGTTTTTCTATAACAGGGTGGCGACCGTTTTTGATTTCAAGGTCTGTGCTCTCGTCAACAACCGGACGAACATAATTATTGGAGATTGCCAATGTAGCAAAAGACAATAAGCAATCTACTTTAGCAACGGCTTGAGCATTTTGTTGAATAGGGCTTACAAAACCAACAAGATACTGAATCAATTCAGCAAATAAGGTTTGTTCTATTGCTTGAATCTTCTCTTCAGCACCTAAAATTTTGGTTTCGTATTCCTTAAGTTCTTCTGTAATATACCGTTCGGCGTTGACTAAGGTTTGTTTTCGAATCCACTCTTCAGGAACTTTGTCTTTATGAGTATTTCTAACCTCAATATAGTATCCAAAGACATTGTTAAATGCAATTTTCAAGCTCGAAATACCTGTTCGTTCCGTTTCACGAGCAAGCATATTATCTAAATACTCTTTCCCGGAGTTAGAAATAGCACGTAAATCATCTAATTCTTGAGAAACACCATTAGCAATTGCATTTCCTTTGTTAATGTTTACTGGAGCCTCATCAAACAGCATTTCTTCAACCTTTGTAATGACACTTGAGCAATCTATAAACTGATTTCCAATGGCTTTTACAGAACTATTTTTACTCCCTAAAGCTTTTTCTTTGATGGGAAGAATTGCTTTTAACGAATTCTTCATCAACACTACTTCGCGAGGAGAAGCCTTTCCTGTAGCAACTTTAGAAATCAATCGCTCAAGATCACTTATTTGTTTAATTTGATAGCTTGTAACCTCCCTAAAATCATCACTTTCGATGATGTATTTTACTAAATCATGTCTTTGCTGAATCTCTTCAATGTTTTTAAGAGGAAGCGCTAACCACCGTTTAAGTAAACGACCTCCCATAGGCGAAATCGTTTTGTCTATAATATCTAATAAAGTAACTGCATTTAAAGCAGTAGAATGATACAACTCTAGATTTCGAACCGTAAAACGATCCATCCATACATAGAGGTCTTCAGCAATTCTGCTAATATTTTGAATATGTTGCAGCTTGTTGTGCTGCGTTTCAGATAAGTAATGTAATACAGCTCCAGAAGCACTAATGCCTTCTGCAAGTTCATGAACGCCAAAACCTTTTAGAGAATTGACCTTAAAATGATTGTGTAGCGTTTCCAGACCAAAGTCTTGTTGAAAGACCCAATCATCTAAGTAAAAAGTATAAAAACGATCATCAAACAGTTCTTTAAATTGTAGCTTGTGTTGTTTTTGAACCAACACCTCAGAAGGGCTAAAATTTTGCAATAATTTATCAATATACTCTTCATTTCCTTGAGCTACTAAAAACTCACCCGTAGAAACATCTAAGAAAGAAACGCCGAGTAAGCGTTTTCCAAAATGGACGGCGGCTAAAAAATTATTAGATTTCGATTGTAAAACTTCGTCGTGTAAAGAAACACCAGGGGTTACCAATTCCGTAACACCTCTTTTTACAATGCTCTTGGTTAGTTTAGGGTTTTCCAACTGATCGCAAATAGCAACTCGCATTCCTGCCTTTACCAATTTTGGTAAATACGTATTTAAAGAATGATGAGGAAACCCAGCCAAAGCAGTTTCACTTTCGCTACCTGCACCTCTTTTTGTGAGGATAATTCCCAAAACCTTAGCCGCCCTTTTCGCATCTTCTCCAAAGGTCTCATAAAAGTCCCCTACTCTAAAAAGCAACATCGCATCAGGGTATTTCGCCTTGATGGTGTTGTATTGTTTCATTAAAGGAGTTTCCTTTTTCGCTTTTGTTTTTGCCAAATTTTGGAATTTTTCAGTTAGTTTTACCGAGTAAAATTAAAAGAGTTTAAAAGTACATGAATTTTTTCATTTGTTTCATCAGAAATTTTCAAATGAAAAAATTATATGAACTAGCGAAGCGGTTACTGAAGTAAGTCTAAACTTTGTATTATTGATAGACAAAGTTTAGGCTCAACAGAAGAAAGATAGAAATTTTTATGAGAAAACTACGAAATAACGAGTTAGGAAGAATCTCTGTTGAGGAGTTTAAAGAAACCTCGAAAACACCGTTGATTGTTGTCTTAGATAACATTCGTAGTTTAAACAATGTGGGTTCTGTTTTTAGAACCAGTGACGCTTTTTTAATTGAAAAGATTTACCTCTGCGGAATTACTGCAACACCACCAAACAAAGAGATTCATAAAACTGCCCTAGGATCTACAGAATCTGTAGAATGGGAATATAGAGAAGATACATTGTTGTTGATTCAGGAGCTCAAGAAACAGGACGTTTTTGTAGCTTCTATTGAACAAGCAGAAGGTAGCACGATGCTGGATGATTTTTCTCCTGAGAAAGGAAAAAAAGTAGCTATTGTTATGGGAAATGAAGTAAAAGGGGTGCAACAAGAAGTGGTTTCTGCTTCCGATGTTTGTATTGAAATTCCTCAGTTAGGCACCAAACACTCTTTAAACATTTCTGTAAGTTGCGGAGTCGTTTTATGGGATTTATTTCAGAAACTGCGCTAAAACCCACCACGTCATTGCGAGCAAAGCGAAGCAATCTCACCAAAAAGAGTTAGCATTAAGCAGATTGCTTCAGTCGTGTTCCCAAATCAAGTTTGGGACAAGCCTCGCAAAGACAGTTCATAATTGTCTTCGCGAGTCTTTTCTATCTGTCTTCGCGAGAGAAACGAAGCGATCTCAAGAAAAGGAGTAAGAATTAAACAGATTGCGTCAGCTTTTTCAAAGCTTCGCAAAGACAGTATAGGAGTGTCTTCGCGAGTTGCCACCCTGAGCTTGTCGAAGGGGAAACGAAGCGATCTCATAAATGTGAGCAACTATTTAACAGAAATATGTATTTTTAAGTTCTAAAAAAATGCTTTTCTTTTTATGAAATTATACCCTCTTCTTTTTTTAATTTCTTTTACTTGTTTTGCTCAAACAAATACTTCTTTTGCTCAAAAGAGAAATTCTATTGTTCAAAACGGACTTAACAGTTATTTTAAAGGAGATACTATAGGCTTGTTAAATGCTAACAAAGAGCTGAAAAAAATCTATAAAAAAACAAAAGACTCATTATCTCTCGCTAAAATTTACCATTTCAAAGCTCTTGTTTATAGAATAAAATTTAGGTTAGATAGCTCTTACTATTATTATCATCAATCAAAAAATATTTCGATTCTATTAAAAGATTCTTTAGAGGTTGGAAGAAGGTTGTTAAGCATGGCTAATATGCAAAACGATGAAAGAGATTATGTAGGAGCAGAAATAACAATTATTGAAGGGTTAAAATATTTAGAACCGTTAAAAGAATATACATTTACACCCCACTCATTAGTTACGTTAGGAAATGTATTAACATCATTATCTCGATTTGAAGAAGCACGAAAATATTATAGAAAAGCTGCAGAATTATATATAAAAAACAGTTCTAAAGAGCTAAATGAAAGGGAGCAATTAAACGTGTTAAATAATTTAGGAAACACTTATTTACTTGAATCCAATCCTAAAGAAGCGTTGAAATATTTAAAGCAAGGGCTACAACACAACAGAATAGAAACTAAATTTTTATGGCATTATAAAAGATTACTAGGCAATGCAGGAGAGTCTAAATATTTATTAGATCAAAAAGAAGAAGCCTGGAATGATTTAAGGTTATTGCTAAAAGTAAGAGAAGAAACGAATGATATTTATGGACTTAGTCTGTCTTGTCCTGAAATATGGCTACAGGTTAAAATTGAATTTATGCTGTTTTTAAATATACCATATTCGGTGTTTTATAGTCTAAAGATAAATGTAATCTTATTTCATTGTATAAATT